>Ga0209375_1003870_pt1 | contig 10314 bp, 7 predicted proteins | sample GraSoiAngelo_131_FD_185888 | JGI IMG/M metagenome (GOLD analysis project Ga0209375, IMG submission 185888) | Grasslands soil microbial communities from the Angelo Coastal Reserve, California, USA - 14_0929_02_30cm (SPAdes) (version 2) | ecosystem: Environmental > Terrestrial > Soil > Grasslands ...
TGGCTCAGGTCAATGAGCGCGAGCGCCTTAAAGCGCAGGTCGCGCTGCAGCAACGCAAGCGGTACGGTCTTGAACGACGTGATGACAGAGGTGGTGCTCATTGCCATGACGACGAGCGGTAATGGTGGAGCACGGAAGAACCGGCCCACCGGAATCGCTAGGGCGCAGGACGCGAGCAAGCCGGCCAGCCCCAAGAGCACCGCCAGCCCGTTCAGCTGGTTGAGCTGCTCGACGCTGAGCTCGCGGACGGCCAGCACGGCGGTCCCGAGGCCAAATTCGGAGAGGAGCGTGATGAGCCCGAGGTAGATCGCGGCCATGCCCACGAGGCCGTAGTCCTCAGGAGTGAGCAAACGGGCGACGATCAGCCAGGATACCCAGTTGAGCCCCTGGCTGGCCGACTTCGCCACCGCCGTCCAGGCGACGCCGCGCACGAGCGAGCGATCGAGGGCCCGAGCCTCGACCTGCGTCCCCGACTGTGTCGACTCGCGAAACCCCGCTACGTCACGCACAGCCTACCACCGCAAGCAAGAGCGGGACCAGCCCGACCCGTCGCAGGTCCCGCTCCTGACAGGAGGGGCAGGCGTTCACGCGCGTTGCGATCTCGCAACAGGACAGGCTGGCCGGCTCCACGCTTCTTGCATATCGCACCGCGACATGACTCCTCCGCGCCTGCCGATGCGATTTGATTGTAGGGGCTAGGTCTGGGAAAGTCGTGTCATCACAAGCTCAAAAACACCAACTGAAGAGCCACTTTCAGTACCTGGCTGTACTTCCGCTTCGCCACCGTTTCTGCAGCTAGGCCGGTGCGTCGTCGAATGTAAGGAGATGAGGGCCGGAACTGCCCAGCGTAATCTCCGTGCCCTGCCCTTCGCGGCTGTGATCGAACCTGAGTCAGGTGGCTGAGTTCCCACCGCACGTTGGGCCGTCGAGCGTCAACACTGCATACGCCCGGCCCGGTCCTTCGCGCACGTCCTCGCGCAGCGGGCGCTCAGCCTGCCAGCGTTGCCTCACGAGTATCTCGTCCGGGTGGGTCGCGTCGTCCAGGAGGACAATCGCGCCCGCGGGGAGTTGTGGCCCCACGAGGGGCAATAAGCCATAGCGTCCCCCAAGGTTGGGAGGGCCATCACACACAACAAGTCGGAACTCGCTAGGCCATTCGACCCGAGGGAGCTCATACCATTCGAACGAGCCGTATTCGATCAACGGCGTCAGATGTAGCTGTACGCCGGGAATGCGGTGTCTCTGCAGCACGGCGGATATTTGCGCGAACCAGTCAGGCATCTGCTCCAGGGTGTGCACCGGTACTCCTCGACGACCGGCAAGCAACCCCAAGACGATGGTTGTGAGACCACTGCCGCATTCTAGGATTGGCCCCTCAGCTCGGGCTGCTTGCGTGGCGACCTCCGCTAGGAAAGGAAGGTTCGCGCTGAACCCCTCGTTGCCCCAGGCTCTAGACAGCGCTTCCAACAGGCCGGCTCCCGGAAGCTGTCCCCTCGGCAGTTCGACCAGGCGAGCGATCGCGACGCCGAGGCGATACCTCTGAACAGCATCGCGCACGGGACTCTTGATCCAGCCTGGAAGCACTCGACTCAGGCGCTGCCTGATCATGGGACCACTCTCCGCAGGTCGCTCCACCCTCGCTTCGGAGACCACCGGTACGTCACGCACATCCGACGCTCGGCAGCAAGAGCGAGACCAGCCCGAGGCAGCGCGCTCTCAGTGCGCGCTGTCGCGATCGCGCAACGGTCCAGGCAGGGGCACGTCCCTTGCACCGTGGGCCTCGTCGTGTCTCGCGAGGTTGGGGACGAGGGCATGTGCGGAATCGTGGGGATCGTCAAACTGAACCAGCGGGAAACCGTGGACGAGGCGCGTCTCACGCGGATGCGGGACGTGCTGCGTCACCGCGGGCCGGACGGCGAGGGCCTCTGGATTGAGGGACCGGTGGGGCTGGGGATGCGCCGGCTCGCGATCGTGGACGTGCTCGGCGGCCGTCAGCCGATGGCCAACGAGGACGGGACCGTGTGGATCGTCTACAATGGCGAAATCTACAACCACGCCGACCTGCGGCCCGAGCTGGAGCAGCGCGGTCACAGCTATCGCACCCGCAGCGACACCGAGACGATCCTGCATCTGTACGAGGAGGAAGGGGAGCGCTGCGTCGAGCGGCTCCAGGGGATGTTTGCGTTTGCGCTGTGGGACCGGAAGCGCGGGCGGCTGCTGCTGGCGCGCGACCGGCTCGGCATCAAGCCGCTCTACTACGCTTGGACCGATCACGAGCTCGTATTCGGATCGGAGATCAAGGCGATTCTTGCCGGGGGCTCCGTTCGCCCGGCGCTGAACGAAGCGATCGTCCCCGAGTTCCTGGCGAGAGGATTCGTGGCCGGCGAAGAGACGTTCTTCCGCGGGGTGCACAAGCTCTTGCCGGGGCGGACCCTCTCGTGGTCATGCGCCGACGGACCGCGGCAACGCCGCTACTGGCGGATGCCGATCACGACCGACAACGGGGCACCGGAGACGCTCGAGGACTGCGGACGCGACGTACGTGCCCGGCTGGCCGGGGCGGTCCGGAGCCACCTCATGAGCGACGTGCCGCTCGGGCTGTTCCTGTCGGGCGGGATCGATTCGAGCGGGCTGGCGGCCCTGATGGCGCCGATGGTCAAGGAGCCGATCCGCACCTTTGCCGTTGGCTTTTCCGACCGTGAGGCGAACGAGCTTGCCTACGCCCGTCTCGCGGCCCGCGCGGTCGGGGCGGAGCACCGCGAGGTGGTGGTCGCCCCCGCGGAGTTCTTCGGCGCGCTGCCCCAACTCCTCTGGCATGAAGACGAGCCGATCAGGTTTCCTTCGAGCATCGCGCTCTACTTCGTCTCGCGCCTGGCGCGGGACCACGTCAAGGTCGTGCTCACCGGCGAGGGGGCCGATGAGCTCTTCCTCGGCTACGAGCGCTATTGGGTGACGGCCTGGAACGAGCGGCTCGGGCGAGCCTATTGGGCCTTGACCCCTCGAGCCCTTCAGGGAACGGTGAAGGGGCTCGTGGGCCGACTCCCGCGGCCGCTGCGTCGCTACGCGGCGCGGACCTTCTTGGCGCTCCGGCCCGGTCCGCGGGAGCTGTTCTACGAGAACTGGGCCATTTTTCCCGTGGCCCTCCAGCCTCAGCTGCTGTCCGATCCGGATCTCCTGAGTGCGCGGGACCCTTACGCCGAAGGACTGCGCGCCTACGAGGAGGCCGCCGGCGGCACGCTGGAGCGGATGAGCTACGCGGATGTCCAAACGTACTTGGTCGAGCTCCTGATGAAGCAGGATCAAATGAGCATGGCCGCATCGATCGAGAGTCGGGTGCCCTATCTGGACCACGAGTTCGTCGAGCACGTCGCGGCGATCCCCGGGCGCAACAAGCTGCATGGCTGGCACACGAAGGCTGCGCTGCGGGCCGCGCTGCGGGATCTCGTGCCCCGCGAAATCCTGACACGACGGAAGATGGGCTTCCCGGTTCCCGTGAATCGGTGGTTTCGCAATCGGTTTTGGCCGGTGGTGCGCGAATTCGTTCTGGGGCCACGAGCACTCGAGCGAGGGCTGTTCCAGGAGCCGTTCCTGAGGCGCCTCGCGGAAGAGCACAGGGCCGGGACCTGGGAGCACGGCCTGCGCCTCTGGCTGCTCGTCAACCTTGAGATCTGGCAGCGGATCTTCGTGGATGGGGAGGAGGTCCCGGACGTGATGCGGCCCGTGGCAGACACATGCGCATTCTCTGGGTGAACGTCGATGGGCTCTGGCCGCTCACCACCGGCGGGCGGCTGCGGAGCTTTCACATCATCGCCGAGCTCACCCGTCGGCATCGCTTGACGGTGGTGACGGCGCACGGCCCGCAGGGCGATCCGGCCGGGCTGGCGGACCAGCTGACTCGCTGCGACCGAGTGATATCGTTGCCATACGCAGCGCCGAAACGTGGCAGTGCCCGCTTCGCGGCGGCATTGGCGAGATCCTGGCTCTCACCGCTTCCGGTCCATATCCGCAAGTGGCGCAGCCCGGCGGTACGCACGGAGGTAATGCGACTCCTCGCGGCGGAGCCGTTCGATCTCTGCGTGGCCGACTTCCTCATCAGCACACCGAACGTCCCGCTCGATGGCCCCGTCTCGACCGTCCTGTTCGCCCACAACGTGGAACACATGATCTGGAAGCGGCTGAGCCAGGTCGAGTCGAGCCCGTGGCGGCGCGCCCTCCTGGAGCTCGAGTGGCGGAAGATGCGCCGCTACGAAGCCCGGACCTGCACGCAGCTCCCACTCACGATCGCCGTTTCCGAACCGGATCGTTCGCTGCTCGCCACCCACGCCCCCGGGGCGAGGGTCTGCGCCGTCCCCACCGGTGTAGACACCGCGTACTTCGCACCCAACGGATCGAAGGAGCAGTCCGGGGCGCTCGTATTCACGGGCGCGATGGATTGGTTTCCCAACGAGGACGGCATCGCGCACTTCGTCGAGGCGGTTTTCCCCAGCATCCGCGACGCGGTGCCTGACGCAACGTTGACGGTGGTTGGGCGGAATCCGGGCCCCCGCGTGCAGCGGCTGGCGGCGGTCCCGGGCGTCCATATCACGGGGACCGTGAACGATGTCCGGCCGTACGTCGCTCGAGGAGCCGTGTACGTGGTGCCGCTCCGGGTCGGCGGCGGGACGCGCCTCAAAATCTTCGAGGCCCTCGCGATGGGGAAGGCTGTGGTATCCTCGACCGTGGGGGCGGAGGGCCTGCCGCTCACGCCGGGGACACACTTCGTTCAGGCGGACGATCCGGCACGGTTCGCCAACGCGGTCGTCGCGCTGCTGCGAGATCCCGCCCGCCGCCGCGCGCTGGGCAGCGCCGGACGAAGCCTGGTGGAGCAACGGTACTCGTGGTCGCACGTGGCCCGCGAGTTCGAAGCCAGATGCGCGGAGGTGACCTCACATGCGCGTTAATGTGTTTCTCACCCGGGGCGCGGTTAGGCGTCGGGCGGACGTGCGGGACGCGAGCGAGCAACCGCGATGATTCGCGACCAGTACCTCAGTGGCGAATACCTCGCGAAGAACCCACGGTGGCATGCCGACGAATCGCCGTGGAAGGCCAAGTACATCCTTCAAATGATCGCTCGAAACAAGATCGCGCCCACCACGATCTGCGATGTAGGCTGTGGAGCGGGAGAGGTGCTGCGGCTGGTTCACGAGGGACTGCAGGGACGCTGCCGCTGTTGGGGGTACGACGTCTCGCCGCAGGCCTTTGCGCGGTCGCGCGCTCTGTCGAGCGAACGGCTGCAGTTCAAGCTGGCGGATATCAGACAAGAGAAGGATGTGCACTTCGATCTCCTCTTGCTCATGGACGTCCTGGAGCACCTGGAGGACTATTTCGGCTTTCTGCGCGACCTCCGGCCGAAGGCCGAGTACAAGATCCTCCACATTCCACTCGATATCTCGGTGCGAAACGTCTTGCTCGGCAGGCTCGGCAACTTCCGAGCGGCGTATGGGCATCTTCACTACTTCACCAAGGAGGTAGCGCTCGAGATGTTGCGAGACGTCGGCTACGAGGTCATCGACTACGGGTATACGTGGCAGGCGAACTCTCTCCGGTACGTGTGGAACGAGAACAAGCAGAACCCCTGGATACTGGCGCGGCGGGTCGCCGGCTTCGTCGCGCGAGCCATCATGAGCCTGCCCAGTCGGGTTCTCTTTGCGATTCACGAGGACTGGGCGGCTCGCCTCGGGGGGCAATGGAGACTCCTGGTCCTGGCACGATGATGGGCCGCCGCATCAATTCGCTGCAACGGCGGAGCACTGGGCACCATGGCCGGAGCCCGGCGCAGTTTTTGCGCTCCCGCTCGGCCACGATGAGATGCGACGCCCTCGTGCTCGACGCGTCGCTTCGCCAGGCGCTCGTGACCGTGCGGTCCCTCGGTCGGCGCGGGCTGGCGATCGCCGCAGCGGAAACGCACCCCGAGGCACCCGCCTTTGCATCACGCTGGTGTCAGGAAGCGGTCGTGTTCCCGGCCCAGGAAGGGACCGACGCCTACGCCGCCCTCCTCGAGCAGTGGCTGGATCGCACCGGCGCGCGAGTGCTCATCGCCTCCAACGACGCCACCATCGCGCTGTTGCGTCGGCATCGCGCGCGGCTCGAGCAGCGACTCAGCATGGCGCTCGCACCCGAACCGGCGCTGGCGACCGCGATCAACAAGGAGCGGACGCTCGAGGTCGCGCGGCGCCTCGAGGTGCCTGTCCCGCGCGAGGTTGCCGTACGCGACGGCGGAGACGTCGCTCTAGCGCTGGAGCAGATCGGACTCCCGGCGGTGATCAAGCCAAGCGAATCCTGGTTGTGGAACCGACGCGAGGGAGCGCGCCTGGGTGCCCAGCTCGCGGTCACTGCCGCCGAGCTGCGTGACGCCGTCGCGGCCGTGACCCGCTTCGGAGAGGTCGCGCTGGTCCAGCAACTGCTCACCGGAAGGCGCGAGGCGGTGAGTTTCCTGTATGCCGATGGCGCAGTGTACGCGCGCTTCGCCCAATGGGCCAAGCGCACCAGTCCGCCCTTGGGCGGGAACTCGGTCCTGCGCGAGAGCATCGCCATTCCCTCCGACACAGGGCGTTACGCCGAATCGCTCGTACGCGACCTCAACCTCGAGGGCTACTGCGAAGTGGAGTTTCGCCGTGACGCGGCCGGCGTCCCGTACTTGATGGAGATCAACCCGCGGCTCTCCGCCTCAGTCGAGATCGCGGTGCGCGCCGGCGTCGACTTCCCCTATCTCCTCTACCAATGGGCGAGCGGCGGGCCCATTGAGCGAGTCGCCGGCTATCGGATCGGCGGCTGGATGCGCCATCTGGGCGGGGACATCACGACGACGCTGGCCGCCCTGCGGCAGCGAGGCAGGCCTGGCATCACACCACCGGTACGGACCGTTTGGGACTTCGGGATCTCGTTTCTCAGGCCGATGGCCTACGACTACCTGCAGTGGACGGATCTCCGTCCCGCGGTCAAGGCCACGACGACTTTTGCGCGCGACGCCATCAGGAGGTTGACAGCTCGCGCGAGGAAGAACTGATCGTGAGGCGCACGTTTGACGTGGTGGTGGTCGGCGCCGGTCCCTACGGGCTCTCCACGGCGGCGCATCTCCTCGGCCGAGGCCTGCGGGTCGCCGTCTTGGGCAGGACGTTGGAGATGTGGCGCGACCACATGCCGAAGGGCATGCTGCTCCGATCGCATTGGTGGGCGACCAACCTCTCCGATCCAGATGGGGCCTACGGGTTCGAACAGTTCGCCCGGGACACCGGGCGCGACCGCAGCTATCCCGTGCCGCTTCAGACGTTTGTTGACTACGGCCTCTGGTTCCAGCAACGGGCGGTCCCTGAGATCGATGAGACCTACGTGTCGTCGATCGAGCGCGAGGATACCCGGTTTCTCCTGACGCTGCAGGATGGGCGCGAGGTGGAGAGTCAGGCGGTCGTGATGGCGATCGGACCCTATCACTATGCCCATCGACCGGAACAATTCGCCGGCCTGCCGACTGAACTGGTCTCGCATTCTTCCGGCCACCAGGACTTCGCTGGGTTCAAGGGACGGGATGTCGTGGTCATCGGCGGCGGACAGAGCGCCATCGAGTTCGCCGCGCTGCTCCACGAAGCTGGTGCCGCGGTGCAGGTCGTATCACGGCGGCCCATCCAGTGGCTGGAGCCCGATCGCTCGGGCACGCGCAGCACCCTGGAGCGGATCCTGGCCCCGGATGCGGGCATCGCACCTGGCTGGATCAATTGGCTATGGGACCATCGGCCAGTCTTGTTCTATCGATTGCCGCAGCCGTGGAAGGACGCCTATAACGCGATGTACCATTCCGGGGCGACCGACTGGTTGCGGAATAGAGTCCTCGGCAAGGTGACCCTGCGCGAGCGTCGGACGGTGACGAAGGTCGAGGTAGCACACGAGAGGCTCGAAGCAACCATTTCGGACGGGGCGACGGTCAGCGCGGATCATATCGTCCTCGCAACCGGATACACGGTCGACATCAACAGGTTGACGATGATTCACCCTTCGCTCCGGGCGAAAATCGCGACGGACAGGGGGAGCCCGGTCCTGAGTCATTGGTTCGAAACCAGCGTGCCAGGTCTCTACTTTGTCGGACTCACGTCGTTGCGTGCCTTCGGTCCGCTGTATCGGTTCGTTGCGGGATGCGGAGCGGCGGCCCGGCGCGTGGCCAGCGCGATCACACGAGGACAGGTCGGACGTTCCCGGGCCGTGACCCAGCGCGGCGTCGCTGAGAACGCGGCGGCCGGTCTCTAGGTGACTGCGGCGATCCGAGCGCGCGTGAGGACGGTCGCCTCGCGGGTGCTGCCGCCCGGGGTGAAGCGGGGGCTGAAGCGCCTCGTGCGAGCCTACCACCAAAGGTTTTTTGCCTTCACGCCGGCGGATCTGCAGCGCGCGCTGTTGCAACTCGGTGTCCTCCCCGGCGACGTGCTGATGGTGCACAGCGCGTTCGACAGATTCTTGGGCTTCCACGGCGGCCCGGTGGACGTCATTCGGGCACTGCAGCAGGTCGTCGGACCGGATGGGACGCTCATGATGCCCACCATTCCGTTCCAGGGCAGCGCCATCGAGTACGCACTGGGCGAGCCCGTGTTCGACGCGCGGCAGACCGTGTCGCGGATGGGGCTCATCACCGAAGTGTTCCGCCGCGCTCCGGGAGTCGTTCGCAGCGTCCATCCGACGCACTCGGTGGCCGTTTGGGGAAGCAAGGCCGACGCCATCATCGCCGGTCACGAGCTGGCCGACACTCCGTGTGGACGGCTCACGCCGTATGCGAAGCTGCTCGACTACGACGCCAAGATCCTGCTCGCGGGAGTGCCCGCGAGCACCATGACCTTCTGTTACTTCGTCGCTGAGGAGCTCGAATCCCGGCTCCCCGTTCCGGTCTTGACTCAGGAGCGGTATCCGATGCGCTGGAAGGACAGGGACGGGACAGTACGGGTCTCCCATCTGCGGCTCTTCTCCCCGCGTCTCGATCACGATCTGCACCCGCTCTTGAGCGAGCTGAAGCGACGCGACCAGTGGCGCGAGCGCGCGCTTGGGCGCATGCGTCTCATGCTGGTGCGGGCGCGGGACGTGTATGACGCCGCGGCGGCATTGGCGGATCGGGGCCTGTTCGTACGCGAGCGGACGAGCTGAAACACCGTACGGTCGTAGCGGGATCGCAACAGTCGCGCGTGGCCAGGCGGGGCGCGCCTCGTGGCACCGCCCATGCACATCACGGCCGGTGAGGTGGGTCTGGACCCGAGAGCGGTGAGGCAGAGAGGAGCGAGCATGAGCGGCGGCGTGGACCGCGTGACCGACGCGAGTCTCGAAGTTTTTTCGACCTGCGTGCAGTCCAGCGACGGAGATCCCGAGACCTACGCCCAGCGAGTGGCCGATGTGGCGCGCTGGAGTGAGCAAGCCGGGTGCAAAGGGATCCTCGTGTATTCCGACAACCGGCTGCTTGATCCTTGGCTGGTGTCTCACATCATCATCCAAAACACGACCTCGCTGTGTCCCTTGGTCGCGGTCCAGCCCATCTATATGCACCCGTACGCCGTTGCGAAGATGGTGGCGTCCCTGGGCCTCCTGCACCGGAGACGGATTTATCTGAACATGGTCGCCGGGGGATTCAAGAACGACCTGGTGGCGCTGAACGACACCACGCCCCACGACAAACGGTACGATCGGCTCATCGAGTACACGCTCATCATCCGGGAGCTGCTGCGCGGCTCCGCCGTGTCCAACGACGGCACGTTCTACCAGGTCAAGAATCTCAGGCTCACACCCTCTCTGCCGGGCGAGCTGTTTCCGGGGATCTTCGTGTCGGGCTCGTCGGAGGCCGGGCTGGTGGCGGCCAAGGCGATCGGCGCCACGGCCGTCAAGTACCCGAAGGCGCCCGGCGAGGAGGTCGCCCCGGACGAAGGAGTCGGTGCGGGCGTGAGACTGGGGATCATCGCCCGCGAAGATGGCGATGAAGCATGGCGCATCGCGCGGCAGCGCTTTCCCGAGGACCGCAAGGGTCAGCTGACTCATCAGTTGGCGATGAAGGTCTCGGATTCCGTCTGGCATGGACAGCTGTCGCAGTTAGCGAACGCCACGGCGTCGGGCGAGAGCCCGTACTGGCTGGTGCCGTTCGAGAATTACAAGACGATGTGCCCGTACCTCGTGGGAAGCTACGAACGGGTCGGGGACGAGTTGTCGCGCTATATGTCCGTCGGCTATCGGTCGTTCATCCTCGATATTCCGCCCACGCAGGAGGAATTGCACCACACGAACCAGGCCTTCCGCAGAGCGCTGACACTGGCGAGC
>Ga0209375_1003879_pt1 | contig 10300 bp, 6 predicted proteins | sample GraSoiAngelo_131_FD_185888 | JGI IMG/M metagenome (GOLD analysis project Ga0209375, IMG submission 185888) | Grasslands soil microbial communities from the Angelo Coastal Reserve, California, USA - 14_0929_02_30cm (SPAdes) (version 2) | ecosystem: Environmental > Terrestrial > Soil > Grasslands ...
GGCGGTAAACGCCGTCAGATCCCCCAAGACATCCATGACCTTGATGTGCCCGCCCTCGGTTTCCAGCCTGGCGAGAGGGCGCCCGCGCGAAATTTCGCGAAATCCTGCTCTGCCGATTCGTCCGGCAATGATGTTTCCGCCCTGCGTTTTGAGAAGAGCGGTGCCGCCAATATCTCCGGTGGTGATGTCGCCCGCGTCGGTGTTCACTTCCACGTTGTAATTGCGCGGTACTGCGACCTCAAATTGCACCCAGAACTGGGCATTGGCATGGTGGGCGGGTTGCGGAAAGAGCGCGCCGGCGATTTCCACTCCGGTAGCGGAGGTTCCGGCCTTGAGAGAATAGTTATTCAGGAGTTGCGTTGCCGCAGCACCGCGCGCGTCTGTTTCGACATGCACCGTATAGCGCACGACCGGGGGAGAGCCGGGCTCGATTTGTGTGATGTTTACAGAGCCAAGGTCCGCAGTCAGACGCAGCGTCAGTCCTTCTTTGGTGTCCAGCACGCTGCTTTTCAAGATGGACGTGCGCGGCGCGCCTGGCTCTCCGGGCTTCTCCGGCACGGCTGCAGGGTCTTTGGGGTCAGAGGCGAACACCGGGAGCGAAAATTGTGTAGCAAGAAAAATTCCGGCCAGCGCCCAGAGCAACGCGGCGTAGCGCGCTAGGGAGGAAGAAACCTTTCGATAGAAATTCCAGTTCATCACGAAAGCAAGTTCTCTGCGCGGCGGTGGATCACTGCACTTCACGGGGCCCAATTTGCCGCAAGGCGGCGGCGCTGCGCAGCCGTACGTAGCGGCTCGGGTCACGGCGTTGCAATTCCTGAAGCACTTTAACCACATGTTCGAATTCATCGCCTGGTGCTCGTGGCGCAGCCGTGGACGCCACGACCGGCGCTTCAGGGGCCTCTGGAGCTTCTGGAGCTGTGCTTGCGCCTAGGGCCTCGCCATCCAGCGACCCTACCAGCAAATTCACCGCTTCCACGCGCACGCCGGGATTCGTGTCATGTTCGAGAGTATCCAGAAGCGCTTGGCGAACGTCGTCGTCTCCTGCCGCATCGCGCAGCGCCTCCAAAGCCTTCATGCGTACGGCCGGATTCTGGTCCTTGCGAGCCGCATTGAGCAAAGCGCCGCGTACCTGCTGATCCCGCACCGCGGCCTTAAGAGCATCCAGGCAGTCCAGCCGCATCCCGGCATCGAATCGCTCGCTGTTTTGGACCATGTATGTAAGGACCTGGCGCATACGGCTGTCGTCGACATTACCGGTGAGTACCATGGGCTGTTCGGCGCTGACTTGCAACTGAATCGTAGGAGAGTCCGACCCGGGAGACGGCGAAATATTCACGCCGCTGACCACCATGTTGGAAAGCTGGTCCTGGGTGAGGGGCTGCGGGGCGCGCACGTTCATGGCTTGCCCCGTATTGCTGGAGTTCTGCCGCAGCCAGGGAACAAGCTGGGTTCCCGCAAGCACACCCACGAGCACCAGCAGCGCCCCGCTCCAAACCGGCCGCAGCGCCATCCAGCGGTGCAGCCAGCCGAAAGGTCGCCAATGTTCCTGGAGCGGCGGGGCAGAAAGATCGTCAAGGGCTTCCGCCAACTCGCTGCGGAATTGCGAAAGAAGGATCCCGGAAGCATCGAATTGGTCAGAGGATTGCGGAGCACAGGAAAGCGCCGAATGGAATTCCTTCTCCTCAGCAAGTTGCTCGGAGCAGGCATGGCAATTTGCAAGGTGCGTTGCGATCAGCTCGCGTTCACTCTCGCCAACTTCCTCGCAAACGTAAAAGACCAACAGGGGCGCAACGTCCTTGCAGTTCAGTTTCTTTTCAAAGGGGCTCATCGCAAACCTCCCAACTCGTTGCGGAGTTTGCGTGTAGCGCGGAACAAAGAATTTTTCACGGTTTCCTCGGTGGTGCCGAGCGCGTCGCCGATGGCGCGGAGCTTCAGGCCTTGATAATGCTTCATTTCGAAAACAACGCGCTCGCGAGGCGACAAGCGTTCCATGGCGCGGGCGATGCGCGCCTTGATTTCCAGTCCCATCATGGAGCGCTCGGGATCGAGCGTCGGCCGGTGCTCGCGTTGGCGTTCAAAAAAATCGGTGATGCCTTCTTCGTGGTGGCCGGCATTGAGCTCCGGCGCTTGATCTTCGGGACGGGCCTGCCGTCGGCGCAGGTGGTCCAGGCAGACATTGGTGACGATGCGGTAGAGCCAGGTATAGAAGCTGCATTCGAAGCGAAAGCGGTGGAGATTGCGGTAAACCTTGAGGAAGGCTTCCTGATAAACATCGCGGGCATCTTCGGGCCGCTTCATCAGGTTCAGAGCCAAGCGAAGCACATCGCGGTCGAAGCGGCGAACCAATTCCTCGAAAGCGGCACGGTTGCCGGCTTGCGCTTCCGCCACCAGTGCGCGCTCGTCAAGATTGGGCAAAGAGGTCATCGTGGCTAGGGCGGCATTGGTGCTGCCCGAGCAACCGTTTTCATCGGCCAAGGCAAGAGCCCATCTGGGGAGCTGCATTTTTCGCTTTCTCTTCGCGCGCGGCCAACTTACCGATTGCAGGACAACAGGTTAGAGCAGAATTCTGCACTTGGTCTGATTGCTGGCTACCGCGGCGTCATCCAAATTGGACGGACCAATACCCGAAGTGTGAGCGTAGCTCCCCACTGGTAACGACGTCAATGCTGTGGGTTTTGTTTCTAAAAAGGCACCGAAAAGGCCTGTTTCGCCTCAGCCTGCTGGATGGAGTTGCAGTGCCTGGGGATTGAGCTCTTTCCGTCAGGCATTTCCCCCCGAGCCTGCGCTTGGGGCCATCGCGTTCATCGACCTCATCCGCCAGCCCGCAGCGGGCCAGGCAAGAAGCAGGAGCAGGGCGATCAGGACGACATAGCCATTCGTGCGGTAGAACGCATCCGGTTGCCCTAGCAACTCGGCGGCTCCGCTTACCAGGGAAGCTCCCGCGATGACCAGAAAGCCTCCCAGCAAGTTGAACCGCATCACCAGGCGCACACCAAGAACAAAAACGCTCAGAAGAATCAGCCGCGCCAGGAATTGCTTGGCAAAATCCGCGGGGCTGCCCCAGCTTCCGCCCACGACCGCCAAGACGCCGACAAAGAACAGCAGAACGCGAAGCCACGTCTGCCGTATTTCTGCGGCGATGAAGGAAGCAATAACCACAATATAAGCCGTCATCCTCAGACTACCGAGCAGAGTCCCCCCGAGGATGGACGCAGCTGGAAAAACGGCATCGAAATCCTGCCCGAAGGAGACGTCGAGATAGCGATGGACGGTCGGCCAGTGTGTGGAAGCGACGGCGAGTAAGCGTTCGAGCCCCAGCAGGCCCGCGCTGCCCCCCAGTCCGATCCACAAGGCATCGCGATAATATTCGCCAGGCATGCCTGCCCAGCCGGGGAGGCGCTCCTCTCCGAATGCCAACGTCGCGTAATACCAGGCAACACCGAAAAGCAGGACCAGGAAACCAAAGCTAAATGGGCCGCCAAGCAACGCGAAAATGCCGACGACGCCAAGCGTTGTTTTGAAGGGGATCGCCGTATTGTACGCGTTCATCAGGTTCGGGAGGCGATCGCCGAGCGCAAAAACCACGTAAAAAGCAACGAGTGCCCAGGAGGCCCAGAGGGAAAGCTTTCTCCACGGAATCGCGCGTGCCGCTTCCGAGCGCAGATTCTTCAGGAAAAGAATGAGCGCGGTGAGGCCCAAGCCGCCGAGAAGGACGATGGGCCCAAAGGTGATGGCCTCGCGCGGAAGTGTGGTTTCTTCCTGCTTGCGCCGCCAGTCATCGGGAATTTTGATGAACGTGCTGAAACCCTCGCTTGCCGGCTCGTCTTCATCGGCGGAACCGGAGCGGCGGAAGTAGGCACGCCGGTAGTCCGTCACTTCATCGCTGAGCACCGCCACTCTGACGCGCACGTACGCGTGGCCGCTTGTTGATCGAGAAGCCCCCGAATCAAGCGGGGTGTTTTGCTGCCAGGTAAGCAGATGATCGACGCGGTGAGGACGCGTTTCGGAATCGCTTTCGACGAGCGTCCATTGGTCGAGGTCCAGCTTCTTTTCTTCACGCAGGAACTTTTGCGCGCGCGCAACGGCCTCTTCCTTTTTCAGCGACGCTCCCGCGGCATCTTCCGCGATCTTGTGTTGGAACGCGAAGAGCGAACCATCTGGCTTGAGTTTGATGGCGTACTCTTCGGTCTGGCTATCGCGGAAATAACGCGCCTGCCACACCGCTCCCGGCACTTGCTTGTCGTAAATCTCGTTCACGCGGGCGATTCCCACGCGCTCGCGAAGAAATTCGTTCGTGACGGGATCCACGATGCCTGCGAATATGACGGCGCATTTGTAGGAGTTGGGATCCACGCCGCGGCTCCGCAGAATTTCGTCCGCTTTGGCGCGCGCGGTCTTTGCATCCACGGATAACTTCAAATAATCGCCGATGGACTCGGGCTTTAACCGCCAGGCGGTGAGCCCTCCCGCGAGAAAGCATGCCGCGAGAAGCGCAATCATTCCCGGGCCAAGGGCGTCGTAGCGTCGCTTCGGAGCCGCGGAAGCGGCGAAGGGCTGAGCCGTGGCAATGTCCAGGTTCGGGGGAGGCGTCGCGCCGTTTCGCAGGTCTTCATGCGCTTCGAATCCCCCGCGCGTCAGATAAGAAATTCCGGCAAACACGAGCGGCGCGAAGGCTGCGGCCGCCACGACCACACCGGACACTTTGAAATAGAGGCTGTTCGAACGCAGGAGAAACAAGCCTACCAGCGATGCGTCCACAGTGTAGTGCCAGATCAGGGTCGCCAGGATTCCCCACCGCAGCATCACGATTCCCGCGACGATCCCGATCAAGCCGATCTCGATGCCACGGATGTACGCCGGCTCCTGCGGATAGTTGCTGTGCAGAAAGCTCCAGAGAAATGCCGGAACAATCACGGCGAGCCACCGCGATTTCGTAAATTTGGTGAAAAAGGGAATGGCAAAGAGGCGAAACGTGAATTCTTCGTTGGTGGAGGCCAGCAACCCTATCGCCGCGCCCGAGATCCACGGGAAGAGCGTGTTCACGGACTCCTGGTAATTCACTTCTTGCGGGGCCCACGCACCCAACCAGGTTGCCACGACGTAGAATCCGACCACGTATCCAATGTGCGCTGCAGCCAGCGAGAGGCCCACCACGGCCGCAGAGAAAAACTCTTTCGAACGCAATCCGCGCAGCGTGAAGGTCTTGGATAGCTGCAATCGCTGCGGCCAGGAAGAGCGGTAAAGCGGCTCGGCCGCCGGGAGCACCAAGGCGACGGTCAGCGCAGATAAAACCGCGAACAAGAGCGCCCCGCCCACCTTTCCTGCTAGAAAACTGCCGTAAGAAACTCTTGTATCGTAGCTTGCACTCCACAACGGCCAGTCATTCAGACTCTGCAAAAAGAGGAGCCCGGCAATCAGCAAACCGAGCAAAATGGCTCCGCGCCAGCGCGTCTGTCCTTGCACTGTGAGCTTAATTCCAAACCAGACCGCCGCGACGAGCAGCGCGATGTAAAGGACAGAAAATGCCAGCGCCAGCGTGTCGTTGCTGGAGCGCAGCCGCTGGTAGCTGCGTTGCCAAGCTTCGGGGACTTTCAGGATTTCTTCACTGCCCCCGATGCGCTCGCCCTGCACCGTCACGTGCAGGCGGTACGGCGCATCCTTTGCGCGAAAGCCGTGCTTTTCCCAGGTGAATGCCCAATCCGTACGGTTCGGTTTCTTTTTGGAATTGGCCTCCTCCGGAAGTGCGTCCCAGCCGTGGAGGTCCATTCCAAGTTTCGCGCTGAGATAATCTTGCGCGGCAGATTGCGCCGCGTCGCGCTCGAGCGATGCTCCGGCGCGGGCCTCTTCAATTTTGTGGTCGTAACCAACGATTTGCCCCGACGGGCTGACGCGCACCTGGAACTCTTCTGGCTGCAGAGGCTTGAAGAATCGAACCTCCCAATACCAGATGTTCAGCTCCGAGGACATCAGACGGTTTGCTTCGCGCAGGCCAAGCTGACGCTCGAGGTAGACCTTGGCATCTTCGTCCACATCAAAAATGATCGAAGACTTGTACCCGTTAACGTTTTCGCCAAGACCGGTGACGAAGTTCTGCGCGCGCGCCAAGGCCTCGTGCCGCGAAATTTGAAAATTAACGGAGGCTTCCGGAAACGCCTGGAAGAAATATTTATAGGCGAAGAGCAGCCCGAGGATTCCCGCCGCCACCCACAGAAGCAGCGCGCGCTTTTCCGAACCGGTCAGACGCTCACCAGCCACGCTGGCCTCCGTTACTTGTGCTTAGACGCACCCTTGCGAGAACACGAATCCCTCACTTTATCGGTACGCAGGGCCGCGGCGCAAGTTTCGGCCCCAAGGCACTGCTGGGTGTTCCAGGCAACCAGCTACCGGGTCAGCGCCTCTGCGCCAGTACGTCACGCACGCCATGAAGGAAAAGCGACAGACTTTGCTTTCGGAGCGGTAAGGCTTCTGAGCGGCTTATTCCTGGCGGCCGTTCTTGGGCACGAACGCAAACCCGCATCCAAGGGGCAGCCAAACGCCCGTCATCGGCCCCAAACTGTTCATGATGCTAAGGTCTTGCGGAGCCAATTGGCGCACACCGCAGTCCAGCAAGAACAGCGAAAAATAGACAGTCAGCACATTAACGAATCGGGCCGCATGCGATCCTGCGGATCGTTGCGCAGTCTCCGAATCCAAAGAATGACAATCGCCAAACAAGACACCACATAGATATTTTGCGAGAACTCGAAAACGAAATGCGTCGCCCTGAATCTAGCAACCGAAGTGACCTCGAAACTGAACCAGGCCGTTGCAAGGATGGTACCCACGCTCAACAACAGATTTTTCGTGCGAAGGACTTTGCTACCGTCAAGGCGCGCACTTATTTCAAATATGCTCAGGAACAAACAAAGCGACAGCAGACCATCGCTATAGAAATATGAATATGCATACTCAAGGGAGCTGACTCCGGAGCGGGTCAAGACAATATACCGGCCAATGCCGATCAAGACCGAGAGCAGGAAGTAAGCATTGAAAAAAAAGGAACCTGCCGGATAGTCCCTGAACAAAGAAGAGGCACACGACGAAAGCCTCGACCAACATCGTGAGCATCCAGAGCGTCTGATCGGCGAGGGTAATCATGCACTCGTGAAAGTTGGGCCCCCTTCAGTGAGGAAGCCTCATGCTTTTGCTCAGTATGTCACGGCGGCAGTACTGAGCAATTGTGAGTTTCCTTCCAGGAACGGGGCTCTCTAAAGTGTCTCCATACCGCCCGGCTTCCATGAGTTCGCGTTGGCAATGATATAAAGAAGCTGTCATGGCCATGAGCCTCACTACCGAAGCGCGCATGATCAAGGGCGTGGGCCCGCAGCGCGCGCAACTGCTCGCGGAGCGAGGCATTTCGACGCTTGGGGATCTTCTCGGCTACCTGCCCTTCCGCTACGAAGACCGCATCCACTTTTCAAAGGTGAAGGACATCCAGCCAAACGGCACGTATACCATTCGCGCGCGGGTGATGAGCGGCCAAGCCATTCGAACCATGCGCTTTCGCCGCGACGCTATTTACCACCTGCTTGTGCAGGACGAAGCGGGCGGCCTGCTGCCTTGCAAATTTTTTCATGGCGGTTATCTCGAAGGCCGCTTGAAACCCGGCCAGCTCTTGATTCTGCACGGCAAGGTGGAAATCGACCGGCTGCGGCCCGCGCGCTTGGAGATGATCAATCCACAGATCGAGTTGCTGAACAGCGATGAGATCGATTCGACGGAAGTGGGGCGCATCGTGCCGATTTACGAAGCGATCGGGACGTTCAGCTCCAAGCAGATTCGGCGCGCGATGTACGCTGCAGTGCAACTCATCGATCCCCGGATGCCGGATGTTTTGCCGGAAAGTTTGCGCCGCCGCCTGGGCTATCCCTCGCGCGGCGAAGCCCTCATTCACACACATTTTCCCGAGCCAACGGAATCGCTCGACGCCATGAACACTTTTCGCTCGCCCGCGCAACAGAGGCTCATCTTCGAGGAGTTTTTTCTGTACCAGCTCAGCCTGGGCTTGGACCGCCGGGCCACGCGCAAGGAAAACGCCATCGCCTTTCGCGTGCGCGAAGACCGCATCCGCGAAGCTTTGAAACGCATTCTCCCGTTCAAACCTACAGACGCGCAAAAACGTGTCCTCGCAGAAATTGTTGCAGACCTGGAAAAGCCTGCGCCGATGAATCGCCTGCTGCAGGGCGATGTCGGCAGCGGAAAGACCATCATTGCCTTGCAGGCTGCGGTGATCGCCATCGAAAACGGGACGCAAACGGCGCTCATGGCGCCCACGGAAATTCTCGCCGTTCAGCACTTCCTTTCGGCCCGGCGGATTCTGGGCAAAGCGGGCTACCGTGTCGAACTGCTGATCAGCGGCCTGAAGGGCGCCGAAAAGCAAGCCGCGCTCGAACGCATCAAGTCCGGCGAAGCACAGCTGGTCATCGGCACGCACGCTTTGATCGAGGAGAATGTCAAATTTGCACGACTTGGATTTGTGGCCATTGACGAGCAGCACCGCTTTGGCGTCATGCAGCGCAAGCGGCTGATGGACAAGGCGGCTTCGCACGGGCATGCGCCGCATGTCCTTGTTCTGACGGCCACGCCGATTCCGCGCACGCTCTCGCTCACACTGTACGGTGACTTGGACGTTTCCGTGCTGGACGAATTGCCGCCTGGCCGAACGCCCATCGTCACGCGCGTGACCACTGAGCCGCACCTTCCCGGCGTGTGGGAAGCTCTTCGCCGCGAAGTGGCGGCAGGGCATCAGGGCTACATCGTTTATCCGGTAATTGAAGAGTCCAAGCTCGAGTTGAAGGCCGCGATCGATGAGTACGAGAACCTTTCGAAAGAAGTTTTTCCCAAGCTGAAGCTTGGATTGCTGCACGGAAGGCTCTCCAGCGAAGAGAAAGACGAAGTCATGCAGCGCTTCCACCGGAACGAGGCGCAAATCCTTGTTACCACAACCGTAGTGGAAGTCGGCGTGGATGTGCCCAACGCCACGGTAATGGTCATTGAGCATGCTGAGCGCTTCGGGCTCGCACAACTGCACCAGCTTCGCGGGCGCATCGGCCGTGGCGCGCAAAAATCTCATTGCATCCTGGTAGCGCCGTTTCGCATGACCGACGAAGCCCGCGCGCGGCTCGACACCATGGTGTGCACGTCGAACGGATTCGACATCGCGGAAGCGGATCTCCTGCTTCGCGGCCCGGGCGAATTCTTCGGTACGCGGCAATCCGGCGAACTTGGCTTTCACATCGCGAATCCGATTCGCGACAAGGAACTGCTCGAACTGGCGCGCCAAGAGGCTTTCGCGCTCGTCGAAGGTGGAGCGCAGCGGGAAGAACTGCAGCGCGTTCTGCGCATGCTGCCCGGCGAGTGGCAGCGCCGGTACCATCTGGCGAAGGTGGGATAAGCGAGTCTTTCCAATGCGCGTCATCGCCGGAACCTATCGCAGCCGCATCCTGAAGAGCCTGAAAGGGCTGGCGCTTCGGCCAACGAGCGACCGTCTGCGGGAAACGCTCTTCAATGTATTGGGGGCCGGCGTCGCGGGTTCGCGATTCCTCGACCTGTTTGCGGGAACCGGCGCGATTGGCATTGAAGCGCTGAGCCGAGGAGCCACCGAAGTGGCGTTCGTGGAAAACCATGCGCCCGCCGTCACGCTAATTCGGCGCAATCTCGAATCGCTTGGCATTCGAAACGGCGCAACGGTGCTTTGCATGGATGCACTCCGCGGCCTTGAAAAGCTCGCCTCCGGGAAAAAGGGGACATCCTCCCAATACGACTATGTTTTTCTCGATCCGCCATACGCTGCAGCCAATGACTATGCTCGCGTGCTAGAATCTCTGGGTTCGGGGAATCTCCTCGCGCCCGGCGGCGTGGTGATCGCGGAGCACCGCCGCAGCTTCGATTTGCCGGAGGGAGCGGGCGCACTGCAGCGCTACCGCGTTCTCCAGCAGGGCGATGCGGCCCTGAGTTTCTACCGCCGCGCTGCCGCGGCTGCCGGCAAAAAGAACTCTGCTCAGTAAACCCGCTCAGGCAGAGGATCGTATTTCCGAAGGTATCCTGAGGGATATTCTGAGGGGCGTGCTGCCGTTGAAGGCAACGAGCGCGTCACACGCACAATCAAAAGGGATATGTCTTTGAACCGCTTTGACTCCTTCTCCGGTTCCGGACAAGCCACTGCCGTGGCGCGCGCCCGGGTCCGTCTGCCCGCCGGCCGTCCGCCGCAGCTGGATATTGCCTGGGGAAGTTTTCATCAAGGGATTGCCAGCAGCCTGGG
>Ga0209375_1003886_pt1 | contig 10290 bp, 7 predicted proteins | sample GraSoiAngelo_131_FD_185888 | JGI IMG/M metagenome (GOLD analysis project Ga0209375, IMG submission 185888) | Grasslands soil microbial communities from the Angelo Coastal Reserve, California, USA - 14_0929_02_30cm (SPAdes) (version 2) | ecosystem: Environmental > Terrestrial > Soil > Grasslands ...
CGAACCGTCAACGTCGGCATCAGTCATGATGATGATCCGGCCGTAACGCAACTTCGACATGTCGAACCGGCCTTCCTCCTGTTTGCCATTCGCGGCGCCATCCTCTTCACGCGGTTTGCCGATACCAGTGCCGATCGCCGTGATCATCGCCTGAATTTCGGTGTTCTTGAGAAATTGATCTTCGCGCGCCTTCTCGACGTTGATCAGTTTTCCCCGGATCGGAAGGATTGCCTGTGTCATCCGGTCGCGCCCTTGTTTGGCGGATCCGCCGGCGGAATCACCCTCAACAATATAAAGCTCGGTCAATTCCGGATCGCGTTCGGAGCAGTCGGCCAGTTTCCCAGGCAAACCGCCGCCGGTGAGCGCGCCTTTACGGATCGTCTCGCGCGCTTTGCGGGCAGCTTCGCGGGCTCGCGCCGCGGTCAGAATTTTTTCGAAGATCCGCCGCGCGACCGGCGGGTTCTTGTCGAAGAAGGTCATCAAACCTTCGTAAACCGCCGAGTTCACGATCCCGTCGATCTCGGTGTTGACCAGCTTGACCTTGGTCTGCGATTCGAACCGCGGATTCGGCAATTTGATGCTGAGCACGCAGATCAAACCTTCGCGAACGTCGTCGCCGGAAATCGACGGGTCCTTTTCCTTCATCAAACTATTCGACTTCGCGTATTGATTGACGGCTTTAGTCAGCGCCGTCCGGAACCCGGTGAGATGCGTGCCGCCGTCCGGATTTGGAATCGAATTCGCGAACGGCAAAATCTGGTCGTTGTAACTGTCGTTGTATTGCAAGACAACATCGACAAACACTTCGTCGCGCTGCCGCGAAATCACGATCGGCTTGGGGTGCAATACCTGTTTGTTTTCACCCAGCTGCTTTACGAATTCCTCGATGCCGTGTTTGTAAAGAAATGCTTCCTTCTTCGGCGCATCGCCACGTTCATCGGTCAGATTGATTTCGAGACCTGGATTTAGAAACGCCAGCTCCCGCAATCGGGTCGCCAGACGCTCAAATTTAAATTCGGTCGTAATCGTGAAGATCGTCGGATCAGGCAGGAAGGTGATCAGTGTACCGGTGACCTTTTTGCCCTTGACCTCGCCGATGACTGCCAGTTTTTTGGTCGTTTTTCCTTTGGCGAAGGCCATGTGGTAGACCTTGCCGTCGCGCGAAACCTCCACCTTGAACCATTCCGAAAGCGCGTTGGTGCACTTTGCTCCGACACCGTGCAGACCGCCGGAATATTTGTAAGCGCCTTGCCCGAATTTTCCGCCCGCGTGCAGGTTCGTTAGGACCAGCTCGACAGCCGGCATTTTCCATTTCGGGTGAATATCGACCGGAATACCACGGCCATTGTCGCGCACCGATACGCTGCCATCGACGTGAACCTCTAGATCAATCTTGTCGCAAAATCCGGCGAGATGTTCGTCGATCGAATTATCGAGAACTTCGAACACCATGTGGTGCAAACCGCGCTCGTCCGGATCGCCGATATACATCCCGGGCCGTTTCCGGACTGCCTCCAAGCCCTCGAGCTTGTCGATCTGCGCGGCGTCGTATTTTTGCAGTTTGTTGACGTTGGAGAACTCGCGCTGACGATTTCTTTCGATCGATTTTTCGTCGTCTGGATCGACGGAGACGGCGGCTCGAGCTGGCATCGTAAGAAGCTAGCGAAAACGTCTCAAAAAACAACTAATAATCTCGTGCTGCCAAGAGACTTATTTCCGCTACAGGTTGGAGGCTGGGGCGGCCAAAGCCCACGATATTGTGGTCGGCCGTCCCAACTTATTCACAGCCTTTTTTGCCCTCTTGACCAGCCTCTTTTGTGCCCCGAAAATGTGCGCTCTCCATGCGCCTCCAAACCCTCGCCGAAGCTCGCTGGATTCTTGCGATTTTATTTTTTCTCGCACTCGTGAGCTGGTTTCTTAACGCTTGGTTGTCTCTGTTGTTTTTCGTCCTGATTCTCTACACGCTTTTCTTTTTTCGAGATCCGGATCGAAATATTCCGGCGGATCGGAACGCGGTTCTCGCCGCTGCGGACGGGACCGTGACGGACATTTCCGAAGTCGAAGAGAGCGAAGTTTTGAAAACCAGGATGCGCCGGGTGGGGATTTTCTTGTCGATTTTCGACGTGCACACCAATCGCGCGCCAATTGAGGGCCGAATCACTTACCGGCAACACCATGAAGGACTCTGTCTCGATGCGCGCAGTCAGGATTGCTCAGAGAAAAACGAAGCGATGACCTGGGGAATTGAAAATCCGCGCGTGACCGTCGTGGTTAGGCAACTCACCGGCGCTATCGCGAGAAGAATTGTTGCCTGGGCGGAGGTCGGGGACCAATTGGCCAAGGGCGAGCGCTTTGGAATGATTCGCTTTGGCTCTCGAACGGAAGTATACTTGCCGCTCACCGCCAGCGTGCTGGTGAAAGCGGGCGAACACGTGGCTGGTGGATCGACAATCATCGCACGGCTCTCCGATTCATGAACGAGCAACCGTCCAAGATTTATCTTATCCCGAATTTAATGACCGCGGGGAACTTGTTCTGCGGTTTCACGGCCACGCTCAAGATTTTGGAGGGCGCGCTTTTGCAAAGTACAAACGCGGATGCTGCCGCCGATCTTTTTCACGCCGCCATCTGGTTCATCCTCGGCGCTTTCGTTTTCGATTTTTTGGATGGACGACTGGCACGTCTGGGCGGACACGAAAGCGCGTTCGGTCGCGAATTCGATTCGCTCGCCGACATTGTTTCCTTCGGGCTCGCACCGGCGCTGATGGTTTATCGGGTCGTCCTCAACGAATTTCCGAATGCGTGTTGGATCATTGCTTTCGTTTACCTGTCTTGTGGCGCGCTGCGTCTGGCCCGTTTCAACACGGCATCGGCCAATCACGAAAGAGAAGCCGTGACTGACGGCCGGAAAAACTTCACTGGTTTTCCGATTCCCGCCGCTGCCGGGTTGATCGCATCGATCACACTGTTTTTGCTTTGGCTCGCCGAAGGCGAACACCATCTCGGCCGATGGAAATTCGTTTTGCCACCGCTGCTGCTTTTCCTTTCCTTCATGATGTTCAGTCGGTTCGAATATCCCAGTTTCAAAGCGATCAACTGGAAAACGAAGAAATCGATCCCGCGCTTTCTCGTTATTTTCGTTGTCCTCGTTTTTACCGCGATCAATTACGAATGGATGCCGGCGATCTTGTTTCTGGCCTATCTGCTCTACGGTTTTCTAAGGCCGTGGCTCTCGCGCGAATGGCGCCGCGAGATCGAGGAAGAGATCGGTGAAGAAGGATCGGATGAGCCGACCGAGCAGCCCTCGTAAGGTCGGCGATGTTGTAGCTGGCGCCGTCTCGCCGGCAGAATTCTCCTAGACTGCCGATCAGGACATCGGCAGCTACAACGCGTTCAGCTTCGCGAGGGTTTCAGGATCGCGCACATCCGCCCACTCGCCGGTGAGCTCGAGCGCCTGCACTTTCTTGCCCGATTGCGCGAGCTCGCGGATCGCGTCGGTGAGTTCGTATTCCCCGCGCGGTGAGGGTTTCAATTTGGCGGTGAAACTGAAAATGCTCGGTCGAAACGCGTAAAGACCGGCGTTGTACCACGGGCTCGTTGCTTCGCCCGGTTTCGATTTTTCACGAAGATCGACCAGCTCGAATTTGTTGTTCAGAAAAACCGCGCCGCCTTTGCTCACATCCTCGCCCCGGATCACACTGATGAGAGCTTCGACATCATCCCCAAGCTCGACAACGCGTTCGTAGTTTGCCGGGTCGACCAAAATGTCACCATAGGCGAGAACAAACGGCGAATCGCCGGCGAAACTGCGCGCCAGATCGACAACGCGGCCGGTCCCATCTTGCGTAACTTGCGTCGCATATTGGATGTCGATCCGGTAGCGAGAGCCGTCCCCGAAGAAATTCTGCACCGCGTCTGCGCGATAACCGACGATGACAAGAAATTTTCGAACGCCGGCATCACGCAAACCTTCCACGATATGTTGGAGAACTGGTTTGCCCCGCACTTCTATCATCGGCTTTGGCAAATCCGCCGTTAGTTCGCGCATCCGCGTGCCGCGCCCGGCCGCGAGCAGGACTGCCTTATCGATCTTAATCATTAAATGAGGCAATTCGAAAAGTGCCAGTCCGGCTCGGACTTTAAATTGAAATTTCGCGAGGGCTCGCTGAAAGTCGCGCCGGTGGCCGCATTGCAATTCCTCAGCAAGTACCGCGAGACCGGTTTGCTTTTGTTTCGCGCCAGTCTCGGTCTGATTTTCATTATTCTAATCGCGCCGATTTTGTGGAGCGGAACAAACAGTTGGGAACATTTCGGTTCGGCGATGCGGCATCTCGATTTTCATTCGCACTACAAATTTTGGGGATTCGTCGGCGCGATTCTCGGCTGCGCCGGCGCGATCCTGATGATTTTGGGTTTGTTTTTTCGAATCGGAGTCCTGTTTGCGCTCGCAGTCACGCTCGTTCACTTCGTCGCTGTCTGGCATAGTCGGGGCGAATTTCTCGTCCGACTGCCGTCATTCGAGATGTCGATCTTGCTGATCAGTCTTCTCTTCATCGGGCCCGGCAAGTACAGCGTCGATAAAAATTAGGACGACTTCGTTTCTTTCGGAGTCTCGGTTTTCGGCGGCGTAATAATGAGCGCCGGCAAATTCGCCTGTTTGATCATATCGCTGACTTTCACCACGTCCTGGGATTTGAGTTGCGACCATTTCGCCAATTGCTCATCGAGCCGTTTGCCCAGTGTTTGAAACACCTCGAGCTGGGACTTCGTTGGTTCGGTGCTGTCGCCTGCGTCAATGAAATGGCTGAACGCGTCGAAGCGCTCGTTCAACACGCTCGGGAACGCCAGATTCCCCTCTGAGCCTTTCATGTTTACCTGAATCAGTTCCTTTTCGACGTCGGACATTTTGTGATCGAGATCGTCCGCGGCCGCGAGCGCCGGTTTGAGCTTTTCATCATCGCCGAAACGAAAATGGAGCGTTTTGATCTGCGCTTTGAGATCTCGAATCTCATTGATCGCCTGGTGCAGCTGCGAAATGCGATCGGTCACCTGCGTCGAGAGCGTGAATTGTTTTTGCAGCGCAGCCTCCGCGCCTTTGTTGCGCGGATCGATCATTAATTTCAGCGGCACGGTCTGAGATTTTCCCGCGACCGTCAGCTTCACCTGGTAATTCCCCGGCAGGGCGAGCGAACCTTTCGGACCCGTTCCGCCATAGAACGCGCCCGGCGTCTGGATCGGATCGTTGTAACGAATATCCCATGCGAACCGGTTCATTCCTTCATTCGCGGGAATTGTTTTGACGCGCTCCACCCGGTCCGGCCATTCCGGCGGTTGTTCGCCTTCCTTTTTCTCTTTGCTCGACAAATGCCGGACGACTTTTCCCTGTCCGTCGAGAATATCGAGCGTGACTTCATCTTTCGGCGCAGTCTTGAAATAGTAATCAATCATCGCGCCCGCCGGCGGGTTGTCACCGACCGGTTGGCGTTTGTCGAATTCCTCCGGGTAATGCAAGCGCAACGCGGTCTGCGGTTGATAGAGAATGAAATCTGAATTTGTCGCTGGTGCACTCAACTGTCGAAGCGGCGTAATATTATCCAGTACCCAAAACGATCGCCCATGCGTCGCCACAACCAAGTCGTCGTTTTTCACGACCAAATCGTGAATCGGCGATCGCGGAAGATTTAACTGCAACGGTTGCCAGTGCGCTCCGGCGTCAAACGAAACGTAAACCCCAAGCTCCGTGCCGGCGTAAAGCAGTCCGCTCTTTTTCGGATCTTCACGCACCGCGTGCACGTACGCGCCATCCGGAATTCCATTAATGATCGAACTCCATGTTTTGCCCAAGTCGGTCGTCTTGACGATGTACGGTTTGAAGTCGTCGAGTTTATGTCGATCGATCGCGGCATAAGCCGTCTTGCCGTCGTAGGGCGATGCTTCGATCAAATCGACTGTGCTCCATTCCGGCATTTTCGGCGTCACGTTGCTCCAATGCGCGCCGTCATCCGTCGAAACGTGAATCAGTCCGTCGTCCGTTCCGGCCCACAATGTGCCTTTGTCTACCGGCGACTCGGTTAGCGCGAAAATCGTGTCATAATATTCGACCGAGGTGATGTCGTTCGTCAGCGGGCCGCCGCTCGGCTGTTGCTTGGTTTTGTCGTTCTTGGTTAAGTCTCCGCTGATCTGTGTCCAGCTCTGGCCGTGATCCGCGGATTTAAAAACACATTCCGCTGCAGTGTAGATCACGTCCGGATCGTGTGGCGAAAGCAATAACGGCGACACCCACTGAAAACGGTGAGTGAGATCGACCGCGCCGTGTCCGGAATTGTCCAACGGCAGAGGACTGATGTCCTGATCGTCTTCGGTGCTTTTGTTATAGCGAGCGATGTAGCCTTCGCTGTTTGAATAAATGATGTGCCAATCGCGCGGATCCGGCACGACGAACCCACACTCACCGCCGCCGGCCTGGAACCAATTCTCGCGGCCGATTACGCCCGAATCGGTTCGGCTCGCGATACCCACGTTCGAGTTGTCCTGCTGCGCGCCGTAAATGTGATACGGAAAAGCGTTGTCGACTGCGACGTGATAGAACTGCGCGGTCGGCTGATTATTTTGCGTCGTCCATGTTTTTCCACCGTCGATCGAGATGCTGGCGCCGCCGTCATTCGCATTGCCGATCCGATTCGGATTTTCCGGATCGATCCAGAGTCCGTGGTGATCCCCGTGGCGCGCCGGAAGCAAATTAAACGTTTTCCCACCGTCGACCGATCTGAATGCGCCGGTGTTTAAGAGATAAACCGTGTCCGCCGATTTTGGATCGGCGTAAACTTTGGAGAAGTACCAGGCGCGTTGACGAAACCGGCCGTCGTCATTTACTCGTGTCCATTTTTGTCCGGCGTCATCCGAGCGGAACAAGCCGCCTTCTTTCGCTTCGATGATCGCGTAAACGCGATTTGAGTCCGCGCCCGAAACCGCGACGCCGATTTTGCCCAAAATTCCTTCGGGAAGGCCGTTGCCTTCCAAACGTTTCCAAGTCACGCCATTGTCTTCCGAGCGATACAAACCGCTGCCCGCTCCACCGCTCGAAAAAAACCACGGCTGCCGTCGCGCCTGCCAGAGCGACGCGAACACAATATTCGGATTGTGTGGATCGAAAACCACGTCGATGCCGCCGGTGTTTTCATCTTTGCTTAAAACTTTCGTCCAAGTTTTGCCGCCATCAGCTGTGCGAAAAATTCCGCGCTCCGGATTCGGACCGAACGCGTGGCCAAGCGCAGCCACCAGGACCACGTCCGCATTTCTCGGATCGACAATCAGCGCGCCGATTTGGCGGCTGTCTTTTAGTCCGACGTTTTTCCAGGTCTTGCCCGCGTCGATTGATTTGTAAATGCCGATTCCGTAAGTGGTGTTGCCGCGAATTGCCGCCTCGCCCGTGCCGGCGTAAACGACATTGTGATCCGAAGGCGCGACCGCGATCGCGCCGATCGAGGAAATATCTTCCTTGTCGAACAGCGGAATCCAATTCTGGCCGCCGTCAGTTGTTTTCCAAACACCGCCCGCAACTGCGCCGAAATAATAAGTGTCCGGTTCGCCCGGTACGCCTTCGATCGCGAGGGCGCGTCCGCCCCGGAACGGTCCGATTTGACGCCACTGCATCCCGCTGAACAATTTCTCATCGATTGCGCCGGCCGGAGTCGGTTTTGGCGTCGCGGTGGGTGATTTCGTGGGCGACGGAGTCTGACCGCCTTCTTTCGGCGGTGGACTAACCGCAGAAGTGGTTAAGCAAACCAAAACGAGCGCCGCCGAAAACAGAAAACGCAAAGTGGACGAAATCATCCGCTTAAGGTGGAAAGCTTGCCGCGCGGTTCAACTGGAATCGGTCCGAGCCGGACTGGCGGTTTTATGGCGGCAGCGCGTGCCCGGCTGCAATCAAGGTTTCGCAGGCGAGACGCTTATCACCAGAATTAAAGCAGCCTAAAAAGAGTAGCCGGCGATCGCTCGCAATTGAACGTCTGGTTCGTCGCGCGCGCGCGTCCATTGCGCGAGCGCGGTCAATGTTCCCCACCATTTGCCGCAATGAACGGAGACATTTGGACCGCCGGAAATGACGGGGCGCTCAGCGTCCGACCATTCCGGAAATGCGAGTTCATGGACGAGTTCCGCGCCGATTGAAATGCATCGGTTAAGTTCGTAACTGGCGCCGATTGATTGCTGAAACTCCGCCTCGCGTTCCGCCAGCTCTTTGCCCTGCCACACCGCTTCCAATGTCGCGTTATATGCGAGAACCATCGGTCCGAGGTTTTTCTGCACGATCAATTTTGATTCCGATCCGAAGATCCGATCGCCGCCTTCAATCTCTTCATAAAGCGCCAAGCCGAACGGCGCCTTTTCTGGATTGTAAATCTGATAAACGAGCTCGAGCGCAGCGTCGGAGAAGGCGAAACCGTTGTTCTCTTTCGAGTTCACATAGCTCCAATCGGCCAGATAAATGCTGGCCTGCAATCTGTCTATCACGCCGAATTCAATTTCGTGGCGGAAGTCGATTTCTGAAAAACTATGATCCGCTCCTTTCCGGATTTGTCCTGTGACCCAGTTCTCCAACTCGAATTCACCCGGTTCCTCGATCGTTGCTTCGTAAACGAACGTGAAGTGCCGCTGATCCGCGAACGAACTCGTTGCGAGGATCGATCCGCCTACGCCGAAGGCTACGGCGCGGCAGGCCAACAACAAGATCGATAGCGCGCTCTTGGTCATCGAAGAAGGAAACTGCTCGCCGGAGTTAGCGCACCGGCTGCAATTCTTCGGTGATCGCTACTCGCGCTTCGGCTTTCGCTTCTTGAACAGGCTCTTCGATCGCTGGTTTGCCGCCAAAATGCCGCGCCGCATAATAAGAACCGATCACGAGAACGGCGGCGATCAACTGCGCGATCAGCGTTTCGTAAGTTGGAAAAACCGCGAACCACATTCCCATCCAACGCGGAATCATCGGGACTAGCGACGCGATTGGCGTGGTCGAAATCCAATGAGCGAGCTGCATCTCCTGCGCTTGCTCGCCTACCATCACCAGCAAAACCACACCGAGCAGAACGCCGGTTGTGATCAGCATTTTGCGATAGGGCAACTTTTGCTGCAGCACGAAGGTGAGAACCGCGACAATTCCCGAAAGCGCGATGCCAAGCAGCGCGCCTTTCAAAACCACCCCGCCCCCAAATCGCAGATTGTAACTCTGCAGAAACAAAACGACTTCAAATCCTTCGCGATAAAGCGACGTAAATCCGAGCAGGATCAGTCCCCAGAGCAACGATTGTTTTCCGATTTCGTGGCCGTTGCTGAGAAGCGCTTTGCGGCGGCGATTGTGCGCTCGGATCCAGCCGCCCCAGTAAATTTTGTGGAAGAACCAGTTCATGATCACCAGCAACACCACGACGGCGAGAAGTCCGGTCGCCGCCTGCAAATCGAGCGCCCGCATGTTGTCGCTCAGAGAATCGACAATTCGGACCGCGATGAACCAAGTGATCAAGGTTGCGCCAAATGCGACGCCGGCGCCCACTGCCACCGGCTTTCGATGAGCGCTCTTCGCGCCGGTCATGCTCGCGGTGATCGCCGCCAGCACGAGAATGCATTCGAGGCCTTCGCGGAAAACGAGAATGCCGATATCGGGAAAGGCGACCGTCGGGCTTGTGTTCGGTTGGGTCGGGTCAGGCGCGCCGTGCGCAGCGACTCCCTGCCACACCATCATCCCGACGACCACGATCGCGGCAACGAAAATGCCAACCCCGAAAATGACCCGCCACGGGCGCTCGTCCTGGCGCAAAGCAGTCGTACTCACGACGAAAAGCTTATCACAGTCGTAAACCAGCTGCTGCCGGTCGGTTGCGTTTTTTTAGCGGCGGTTTGCGCGGTCAAACCAATCAGGAACCCAGGAAAACAGGAATTGGGACAAGCCGGGCGATTGGGGTCAATCCGCCCCTACCTACTAACCTCCCGTCGCCTCGAGAACGAACAGTTGATTACATCCCGACAGAAATCTGCGGAAATGCCGAACACGGAACCCGCTCGTCTCGGCGAGTTGGATCATGCGATCTCGATTTATCAGTTCTCGATGTTCCATTGCCCCTTCGCGGCTGAATAGGCCGACGTGTCCGCCAAATTCGTGAACGCCACGGATCGAAGGGTGAGGGGTCGTCAGCACAATCTGACCGCCAGGTTTTAAAAGAGTTCGCAGCCATGTCAGCCATTTTTGCGGGTCTTCGACATGTTCGATTACCGCCAGGCCAACAATTCGTTCAAACT
>Ga0209375_1003897_pt1 | contig 10277 bp, 5 predicted proteins | sample GraSoiAngelo_131_FD_185888 | JGI IMG/M metagenome (GOLD analysis project Ga0209375, IMG submission 185888) | Grasslands soil microbial communities from the Angelo Coastal Reserve, California, USA - 14_0929_02_30cm (SPAdes) (version 2) | ecosystem: Environmental > Terrestrial > Soil > Grasslands ...
GACGTTTCCATCCAGCTTGATGTAGTTCAAGCTGTACTTTGAAGCCTCCACCTCCAGCGGATCTTCTTCCGTAATATCACGCAGCTCACGCAGATCGGGATGCCGGAACATCGCGTTGTCATCGAAATTGATCTTCGCATCCAGCCCGAACAGCCGGCCATCCGTACAGGAGATGAATGGATTGATTTCCATCAGCGAAGAATCCGTCTCTTGAAACGCTCGAAACAGACCAGTCATAAAGCGCACGGCTTCACTGATCTGCTGCGGCTTCAGCCCGAGCGCGAACGCCAACTTGCGCGCCTGGAAAGCTTCCAGACCCATGCCGGGATCGATGTACTCTTTCAAAATGGCAGCGGGATTCTCTGCCGCGACCTGCTCAATTTCCATTCCGCCCGCAGCGGATGCCATAAACACCGGCCTCGCTTCCGCTCGGTCAATCACGATTCCGAGATAGAGTTCCTTCTCAATCGGCAGGGTTTCTTCGATCAGCAGCCGGCGAACGATGCGGCCCTCAGGCCCGGTTTGGTGCGTAACCAGCTTCATCCCCAGCATTCGGGAAGCAATCTCGCCTGCTTCATCGACCGATTTCGCAATCTTCACGCCGCCACCCTTGCCGCGCCCGCCAGCGTGAATCTGAGCCTTGACCACCACCCCAGCAGCGCCCGAGCCAAAGAGGTTTTTCGCGGCAGCCTCGGCTTCTTCGCGCGACTCCGCCATCTCTCCACGGGGCACTGCCACGCCATACCTTTTCAGGATGCCCTTGGCCTGGTACTCATGAATTTTCATAATGATTCCTGATTATTGATCCGGCAGGAACTTGCTTGCGGCTTAGCACTGCGGCAGCAAAGTCTAGATTTTATAGAAGCGTAGAGGGATTGGGCAAACGCAGCGCACACCCGATCACCGCGCCGGTCGGATTCCCTGCATCCTCCACAACTGTGCAAACAATTGCGATGCTAACCCGTTTGCATCGCAAAAGCTCAGATCACCCATGGCAACTTTGGCAGGGCGCTTGCTTATTGTCATTCTGACGTGGAATTGCATGGAGGAAACTCCATAAGTCTCTCCCACGCCGGGCAACTGGAAATTCCCCAGCCAGTCAAAGCCTGCATGAACCCTGGCTCTTTGCGAATACGGAGGTCGACGCCATGAAAACTACATTATTTGTTCTTTGCTTATTCTGTGCCACCGGCGTGTGGGGACAATCTGCGGTCGGGGGTTCATCTTTGAGCTACGAGCCGGTGGTTTCGTGGGCTCCTTCGCACGCGCAACATGCGTCGCAGCAAGCGATGGCGCAAGGACACAATCTGCTGGAATCTTCCGGGTTCAATTATGCTCGCGGGGAGAAACCGCTGTGGGAGGTGGCGCCGCAAACCACACCTACGCCTCTCGGCGATGCTGCACGCGCCCTGCGACAAGAGCACGCCGCCGCACAAAAAGCCACTAGGGTTTGGACCAATTAACCACGTTTAACAACGAAGGACACTAAGAAACACGAAGGAAATCCTTAGCGGTTATCCTTCGTGCGACTTCGTGTCCTTTGTGGTTTATGAGTTACGCCACCCAAGGATTGATAAGTGTAACCGGGACATCGTCAAAGTGCGCCGTATTGCGGGTTGCCAGCGCAGCATGTTGGCGCGATCCCCGCAATCATTGTATCCCGCAGTTCACCGAGGCCGCCTTTCCTGTGCCGAGATGCCATTAGATCACCTGCTTCCTGAGCAGCAGCAACATCGAATGCATGCAAGTACTGGGGATCAAAATGGATAGACAAACGGCGGGCGTCAAAGAGCATGTTTGATGGCGCTTACGAATGTGCGTGCTCACGCAGTTACTTCCGTTACTTGCCGCAGGCCCGATTATGAGTACCATTTCGGGAAGTGGTGCCGATGTTTCAAGCGGTCAAATTCGCGGTCGCCTCACTGTTGTTAGCCATTGCAGTGAATGCCGCAGCCCAAAGCGGCTATCAGGTCGTGTCCCTTAACAGTTCAGGCGCAATCGTGGGCACGGTGAAGTGGTCTGGGCCATTGCCGCGTCTAGCGGCATATCCGATCACAAAAGATCCTGCCATCTGCGATCCTGAATCACATAAAACTCGCGACCTGGAGCGTCTCATCGTAGGCCCGCAAGGCGGCGTAGCCAACACGGTCGTATTCCTGAAGAATATTTCCAGTGGAAAGGCGATGGAAATGCCTGAGCCGCGACGTTTTCTGGATCAGAGGCATTGCCGTTACGAGCCGCACATTCTTCTGGTACCGCAGGGCGAACTGCTAAAAATGAAGAGTTCTGACGCAACCCTTCACACAATACACATGAATGGAGCAGCCACTTATAACCTGCCTTTCCCATTCCCCAATCAGGTGATTTCGCGGGCCATGCAGTCAACGGGTCTGGTGGACCTCAAGTGCAATGGCGGTCACGTGTGGATGAATGCTGAGCTGATGGTCGTTCCACATCCTTATTACGTGGTCACGGATGAAAGTGGGAGATTTGAACTGAACAACGTGCCACGCGGCAGCTATGAAATCGTGGCCTGGCACGAAGGCTGGGGCGTGGTGCGGCAGGAAGCTGCTTTTGACGTGCTCACCGAAAGACGCATTCAACGGCCGGTATTTACGGAGCCTAAGACCTGGGAACAGCACGTGACCGTGAATGCGGACGAGAAGGCGGTCGTTAACTTCGTAATCACCGGAAAATAATTCGGACGCTCAACCTTGGATTTCCGATTTCGAAATCGAGGATCGCGCGTCCGAAATTCTGTCAAACGATCGCCTGATCGCTCGCCTAGAACGAGTAGATCAAGTCAAACTGCAGACGGTTCAAGTAAGGCTCGACTTGACCCACCTTTACGCCTGTAGCTTTTACGGAATTCTCCAGATTGGTGTTCAGAGTGCGTCCGTGCCACCAGGTAAAGCTGGCGACGGTGTTGCTGCGCAGCTTCCAGAGGGCATAAATGCGATGCTGCAGAATATTGGTCGGTGCTCGCTGATCGCTTTCCGCGAATGACGCAAGCACTGAATCCTGCTCCTGCCGCAGCCATGCATAACCAATCTGAATATCGTTTTTGTTCTTGACCTGGCCAACGCTGAAATCGACCCCGTACTCTTTGTTCTGAGGACCAAGGCTGGAGATCACGTTACCAGTTGAGTCAAGTGGATGTGGCTCAGCGTCGAGGTTGTCCTCAAACTCGAGCAGCAAGTTGATTGGCAGGCGGGCCAGCGGCGTCTTGATCTGGTTATTCAGAATGAAATCGGCGTAGTTGAAGCCTGAGAAGAAGTGAGGAATAGGAACGCCAGTACTGCTCAAACTGATAAAAGTTGCGTTTGTCATGCCGTTCGGCGCAAATACGCAAGGTGGAAACTTGGGTCCCGCGAGTACCGTCGCGCAGCCTGGTCCTTCACCCGGTACATTCAGCGTTGGAAGGCCAGTAGCCGGCGGAATCACAGGCACGTCGCTGCCAGTGGTATTTGCTTGGGTAGCAAACGCGCTAGCCTGCAGGATGGCATCGGGCCGATTCCATTTAAGGCTCAGGAATGAAGGGGTAGCAGTCCAAGGTCCCATTTGGAGTTTAGCGGAAATTTGTCCACCCAGAGCGTAGGAATCCTGGCGAGCCTTAGCACTGCTGCCGGAGTTGGATTCGTTATAGAGAAGTTCAATACCCTGGATGGTGAAATTCTTCACAAACGGCGTCCGCAAGTCCCAGGAAAACTTCTCATTGAAGCCTTCCGGGTTGAGGTCAGGGTCGAAGGTGGCTGAGGTCCGCTGCCAGGTATAAGCGAATTTTCCTCCTGTCAGTGACACCCATTTATGCGCGATAGGATTGTAGGTGATCCAGGCCTTGTCGAGAGCAACGGTTTTGCGGTCGAAAAAGTTGGTCAGCGTTTCATTAGTGGTCGTCGGATCGCCGAGAGAACCAGTGGCCAAGTAAATCCCGCTGGTAAAGTCTTCGTTCAGCTTGCCATCAAAACCGAAGCGCACCCGCAAGCGGGCGCGATTGCGGTCTGGAACAGTGTTCTGGATGAAGTCTTCACCGCGTACCCGGACATCGCCATTGAAACGGAAGCGGCCAACCAAGCCTTCCAAGGCCGACATGCGTTTCTGCTCATCCTGTGTGCTCACAGCGTTGTTGGTCAGTGTGGTTTTGACGTCGGCCAAGTCGCTGTTCAGCTTGGTGACATTCTCTTTCTGCTCGTTAGCTGCACTTTCGGCGGAGCTTGCCTTTTGTTGAGCCTCAGACGCCGTGGCCTGAGCCTGTTGTAATTGCTGCTGAGCCTGTTGCGCTTTCTGTTGCGCTTGTTGCAAGGCGGCGTCGCGGCTTTGCATTGCTTGCCTGAGTTGCTCAATCTGCTGCTGCTGCGCGGCCAAAGCATCTTTAAGCGCCTGCACATCGGCAGCCGTGACAGCCGCGCGCCGGGCTACCGGCTTTTTAGGCTTGGGTTTAGCCGCAGTCTGCGCTACCAGCGTCGTCGCTAACAGCGGAACCACGCACCACCTGAGAACAGACTTCATCATTTCTCCTTTTGCCTCCATCAATTTGTGGAGGTCAAGAATGATCGAAATTGTTACCGCTGGTTAAAGCGAACCCGGACTTTATCCGCTCGGCCGAAACCGCCGTTTTTGTCTTCTTTCATCCCAGGTTTAAGGCGACCGCGTGCCGTAGAACGTGACTGCTCTTAATGTTTGAGTAAAGTTCCTTGTACTTGTGGAGTGTTAATGGATGGTTAAAAGACGGTGAATTTTTGATGAAACGGGAAATGAAACCTGGCCTTAGGCGCTTCGGCCCTCCACGCCAGCTGCTGTTCCCATCTGGCGACTTCATTTGTGCTTCTTAATAAATCTCTCGGACTGTGCCATCGCCGCATGCGGCTGAAGGGAAAGCCCGCCGTGCCGATGAAGATTGGGTACGACAGAGCGAGTCCGCGTCTCGCGCGAGATTCAGTTGTTTGCGCCATGCTTAAGAACCCTACGTCGCTTTGCCGCGCAGAAAACTGAGCGATCTGATTGCGCGTTAGCACCAGTTCTCCCGCCAAATTCAGTAACCAAGACACGCATGCAGCCCATCAGCAATGTCTTCGATAAATTCCCCCGGGTGGTGCGCGATGTCGCCATGGCCTGCGGCAAGCAAGTGCAAATCGAGATGGAGGGAAAGGAAACCGAGCTGGACAAAAGCCTGCTCGAAGCTATTAAGGACCCGCTTACGCATATCGTGCGCAACTCGGTGGATCACGGAATTGAAATGCCGGATGAGCGCGTGGCCAACGGCAAGCGTCCAGATGGGCGGTTGGTGCTGCGGGCGCGCCATGAAGGCGGGAATGTGATCATCGAAATTTCCGACGATGGGGCAGGCATTGATACCGAGCGGGTCAAAGAAAAAGCTTTAGAACGCGGAGTGATCACCTCCCAGCAAGCAGGACGGATGAGTGAGCGCGAGTTACTGAATTTGGTTTTCTTGCCGGGATTCTCTACTGCGAAGCAAGTAACTAACCTCTCGGGACGCGGCGTCGGCATGGATGTAGTGAAGACCAACATCGAGCGTGCGAACGGATCGGTGGACCTGCACAGCGCGCCGGGAGAGGGCACAACTGTAAAAATCAAGCTTCCGCTGACCCTGGCTATTGTCCCTGCACTGATTGTTCAAACTGTGGGCAAGCGATTTGCGATTCCGCAAGTGAGCTTAATCGAGCTGGTACGGCTGGAAGCTGAAAATGCGCGGAGCGGCATTGAACTGGTTCATGGCGCTCCGGTTTACCGCCTTCGCGGGCGGCTGCTGCCCCTGGTCTATCTGAATCGCGAACTTGGCCTGACCGCGAATTCAGAGAACGAAGGCAGCACAGATGACGCTGTCAACATTGTTGTGCTGCAAGCCGAAGACAGGCAGTTTGGCCTGGTGGTTGATGGAATCAACGACACGGAAGAAATCGTCGTCAAGCCGCTAAGCAAACATTTGAAGGGCCTGAAAGCCTATGCGGGCGCAACCATCATGGGAGATGGCAAGGTGGCGCTCATTCTTGACGTGCTGGGGCTGGCGCAGAGCGCCAGCATCGTTTCGCAGGCCCGTGATCACTCGGTTTCTGAGAAGGCATCCGAGATACAGCAACAAAGCAGCGAGAAACACACGTTTCTTCTGTTTGCCGGGCAAGGCGATTCGCGCATGGCGCTGGCGCTGGACTCTCTGGCGCGGCTGGAAGAGTTTCCCGCTTCGCAGATAGAGAAGTCGGGCAGCCAGTGGGTAGCCCAATATCGCGGGCAGATTCTCCCATTGGTCCGGGTCAATATCGCGCTGGAAGAACGGCGCGAAAAATTACGCCAAATGAAAATCCAGCCGTTCCCTGACTCCGACACGGTTCAGGTGCTCGTGCTCAATCACGAAGGGCGAGCATTCGGGCTAGTGGTGGACAAAATCATCGACATTGTTGAAGACAGTGCCGAAGTGAAATCGGCGGCGATACGGGCTGGAGTTCTGCACTCCGTGGTGATCAGCGAGCGCGTGACGGAACTGCTGGACATTCCTGCGAATCCTGCGGGTCTCCGAAGTAGCCCACACGCAGGCGGCGCCCGCTGGTGGAGGTCATTCACGGCCAACTCCGAAGAGACTTCAGCACAGGCGCACGTCGTCTCGACTGCTACCGACCAAGTCAACAAGAATCTTCAGACTGTCGCCACCGGCGCCGAGGAAATGAGTTCAACCATTAATGAGATTTCGAAGAACGCCAGCGAGGCTGCTCGTGTAGCTGGAGAAGCAGTAAAAACCGCCGGGGCCACCAACGCAACTGTCGGCAAATTGGGTGAGTCCAGCGCGGAAATCGGCAAAGTCATTAAGGTCATCACGTCCATCGCGCAGCAGACGAATCTTCTGGCACTCAACGCAACCATCGAAGCCGCCCGGGCTGGAGAGGCGGGTAAAGGTTTTGCGGTCGTAGCGAATGAGGTCAAGGAACTCGCCAACCAGACCGCCAAAGCTACCGAAGATATCAGCCAGAAAATCACAGCTATTCAGGAAGACACAAAGGGCGCGGTAGAGGCAATCGGGAGCATCAGCGGAGTGATCAACAAGATCAATGACATCTCGGGCATTATCGCCACCGCGGTCGAGGAGCAGAGCGCCACGACGAACGAGATGACCCGCAACGTAGCGGAAGCAGCCAAGGGATCAGGAGAGATTACGCACAACATCACCGGTGTGGCGCAGGCGGCGAACAATACTTCCGCAAGTGTGGCAGAAGCTCAGAAAGCGACCGAGCAACTGGCGCAGATGTCCACGCAGCTTCGGCAACTGGTTGAGCAATTCAAAATCAACAGCGATGGCCGCGGCAATGAGCACGCGAGCCCGCGAGGGCGGGCAATGAGCGCGGCGGCTAGGTAACGGGCCGCGCGTAGAGCTAGGGAAACGATTGACTGCTTCGCCCAAGGCGCGCGTGCTGATCGTGGATGACGCAGTGGTCGTCCGCAAAGCGCTCACGGATGCGCTCTCCCGCGATCCCGCGCTCGAAGTGGTGGGCACGGCCAGCAATGGCCGCCTGGCGCTGACGAAATTTACTCAACTGCGTCCGGATATTATTCTGCTCGATATCGAGATGCCCGAGATGAACGGGCTCGAAACCGTTCCAGAGATCCGCAAGCTCGACCGCCGCGTGCCCATCATAATGTTCAGCACGCGCACGGAGCGAGGCGCGGAAGCCACGCTGGAAGCGCTCTCCCGTGGAGCCACCGACTACGTCACCAAACCCAGCAATACGGATATTGAATCCACTTTCCACCGCATATCCGACGAGCTTATTCCCAAGATCAAAGCGTTCTGCCATGTGCCGGCTTCGCTGCCAGTGGTTGGCACAAGACAGCCGGTGCTGCTGCCTCCCAAAGTAACTCTTCAGACCCGCAAGGCGCCAACCGCCGCAACCCGGGTTCACCTAGTGGCAATTGGGGTTTCTACCGGCGGCCCTGAGGCATTGGCCAAAGTGCTGCCCGCGCTGCCTGCGAATTTTCCTGTTCCGGTAGTGATCGCGCAACATATGCCCCCGATCTTTACTTCTCTATTGGCTTCAAGATTGTCAGCGAAGAGTTCTTTGCCGGTGCGAGAATGCCGGGCCGGCGAACCCCTCTTGCCGGGCTGTGTATGGATCGCTCCCGGCGACTATCACATGGTGGTGAACGACGAAAGCGGAGTGGTTCGCCTGCGCGTACACCAGGGTCCACGCGAGAATTTTTGCCGTCCCTCGGTGGATGTTTTGTTCCGCTCGGTTGCGCACATATACGGTGCTAAGACCCTGGCCGTGATTCTTACCGGCATGGGACAGGATGGCTTCAAAGGCTGCGAAGAATTGGTGGCCGCAGGTGCGCGCGTAATCGTGCAAGACGAAGCCACGAGCGTGGTCTGGGGCATGCCGGGATTTGTGGCACGGGCTGGATTAGCGGAAAAGATACTGCCGCTGGATCAGATCGGTCCGGAGATCGTTCGGCGCGTCGCGGGTCAGGCGATGCAGGTGCATGCCACTTGAACGTGGGCGAGTCTTGGCAAAAAAGGAAAGGGCGAGGATCGCTCCTCGCCCAAAAGCAAGAGTCGGTCAATCGCGCTATTTCACTCCCACCATGAAAGTGATGGACGCGGGGCTGTACGCCAGGTTGATCTTGAACGTATAGGTATACCCGGAGCTCAGGTTCACAGTGGCCATGTTGAAGTGCCACTGCTGGCCATCCCAAGTGAACGCCGCGTCGGGAATATCATTGGTGACAGTTTCATTCACCACCGTGATCGTTCCCCGCATTGCGCCCGTCATGGTGAGCGCGCCGCCCGTGGGGGCGAAGACCAGCGTTGGATCGGTAAGCGGCGCGCCGTTGGCGCCGCAGACGTTGAACTTCACCGGGATCGTGCTCCCACCCTTGCGTTGGTAAACGCTCGTGCCGTCGGAGTTGATGGGCGGCAGAATGACGTCTCCCGGACCGAACCCCGCGCTACACGCGCCGTAGGTGATATTGATTGTCACCGGGCCGGCGTTGCTGCCGAGGTGGTCCGCGTCGCCCGCGAAGGTCGCGGTCGCGGTGTAGGTTCCGGGGTTCAGCGGCACCGTCGAACCGCCGGGGTTGTAGACGACGGCGACAGCCTGGTTGAGCCCGCCTGCACCCGTGACGTTAGCCGTCACACCGTGCGGCAGGGTGTTGTAGATCACCATGTAGCCAGCGCCGATTGTGGTGACGCTGGGCGCCTGGGTGATGGTGATGACGGCGCTGCCGCTGCTGCCGGTGTGGTCGGGGTCACCCGCAAAGCTGTAGCTGGCGGTGCAGGGCGTCTGGGCCACGTGAATCGGGGCCGTGACGCAGGTGTAGGACGGCAGCGGAGTCAGGCTGAGGCCACCCGCGCCAGTCACGGAAACCGTGGCGCCGTGGGCCAGCCCGTCAAATTGGAAGCTGCCGCCGCCTGAGACCACGGTGACGCTGGGCGCCTGGGTGATGGTGATGACGGCGCTGTCGCTGCTGCCGGTGTGGTCGGGGTCACCCGCAAAGCTGTAGCTGGCGGTGCAGGGCGTCTGGGCCACGTGAATCGGGGCCGCACTGCAGCCGCCGCTGTAGCTGGGTGAAGGTGTCAGGCTCAGGCTGCCCGCCCCCGTCACCAGCACGCTCGCCGCGTGCGCGCTGCCGTCGAAGACGAAGATGCCGGCGCCTGAGACCGTCGTCAGCGATGCCGCCGGGGTGATCACGATCGTAGCCGAATCGTTGCTGCCGGTGTGGTCGCCATCACCTGCGAAGCTGTAGCTGGCCGTGCAGGCAGTCGGAGTTGTCTGCGCCACGTGTATCGGCGCCGCACTGCAGCCGCCGCTGTAGCTGGGTGAAGGTGTCAGGCTCAGGCTGCCCGCCCCCGTCACCAGCACGCTCGCCGCGTGTGCGCTGCCGTCGAAGACGAAGCTGCCGGCGCCTGAGACCGTCGTCAGCGACGCCGCCGGGGTGATCACGATCGTAGCCGAATCGTTGCTGCCGGTGTGGTCGCCATCACCTGCGAAGCTGTAGCTGGCCGTGCAGGCAGTCGGAGTTGTCTGCGCCACGTGTATCGGCGCCACACTGCAGCCGCCGCTGTAGCTGGGTGAAGGTGTCAGGCTCAGGCTGCCCGCCCCCGTCACCAGCACGCTCGCCGCGTGCGCGCTACCGTCGAAGACGAAGCTGCCGGCGCCTGAGACCGTCGTCAGCGATGCCGCCGGGGTGATCACGATCGTAGCCGAATCGTTGCTGCCGGTGTGGTCGCCATCACCTGCGAAGCTGTAGCTGGCCGTGCAGGCAGTCGGAGTTGT
>Ga0209375_1003900_pt1 | contig 10272 bp, 8 predicted proteins | sample GraSoiAngelo_131_FD_185888 | JGI IMG/M metagenome (GOLD analysis project Ga0209375, IMG submission 185888) | Grasslands soil microbial communities from the Angelo Coastal Reserve, California, USA - 14_0929_02_30cm (SPAdes) (version 2) | ecosystem: Environmental > Terrestrial > Soil > Grasslands ...
GTCGGCACAAGGAAAAACTCACCAGCTTCGAGATGGCGCTGCGGGACGCGCATCTCGCCAACTTCAACCTCGTGCGGGTGAGCTCGATCTTCCCGCCCCACTGCGAGCTGGTGGACCGCGAGGAAGGTCTCTCGCTCATGAAACCCGGGCAGGTCGTCTTCGCGGTCATCGCCGAGTCGGCGACCAACGAGCCGAGCCGCCTCGTCGCCGCGTCCATCGGCGTCGCCATGCCGGCGGATACGACCCACCACGGCTACATCTCCGAGCACCACAGCTATGGGCAGAACGAGGTCACCTCGGGAGAATACGCGGAAGACCTCGCGGCCTCGATGCTCGCCACCGTGCTCGGCGTTCCGTTCGATTCGGACAAGGCGTGGGACGAGCGGCGCGAGCAGTGGCTCTTGTCGGGGGAGATCGTGCGCACGATGAACATCACCTCGACCGCCGAGTGCGGAGACGACGGCCGCTGGACGACCGTGGTCTCGGCGGTCTGCTTCTGCGGGTGACGCCCTCCTTCGCCCTCGCCTTTCTCGCCGGCCTGCTCAGCTTTCTCTCCCCCTGCGTCCTGCCGCTCGTCCCGAGCTACGTCGGGTTCCTGACCGGCCTCACGCTCGAGGAGCTCGAGATCCGGCGTGGCACCGCTCTGGTGCACGCGCTGTGGTTCGTCGCCGGGTTCTCGCTGGTGTTCGTGGCGCTGGGCGCCACCGCATCCGCATTGGGGGTCTGGCTGGTGCAGTCGCAAGTATGGATCGGGCGCGGCGGCGGCGTCCTCGTGATCCTGTTCGGCCTGTATCTGCTTGGCCTGCTCCGCCCGGGGTTCCTGATGCGAGAGCGCAGAGTCCAGCTCGCCCGCAAGCCCGTGGGCTACGTGGGGTCCGCGGTGGTGGGGGTGACGTTCGGGGCGGCGTGGACCCCCTGCATCGGACCGATCCTCGGAGCCATTCTGACCCTGGCCGCCGCCCAGGCGAGCGTGGGGCACGGGGCAGCACTGCTGACCGCTTACTCCATCGGGCTCGCCGTGCCCTTCCTCCTCACCGCCCTCGCGCTCGACCGGTTTCTGGTCTGGTTCCAGCGATTCCGGCCGTATCTCGTTTGGGTCGAGCGGGTCGCGGGCATTCTGCTGTTCGTACTCGGCTTGCTCCTCGTGACGGACCGCTTCACCCTGCTCGCGAGCTGGCTGCAAGGGCTGACGCCCGAGTTCCTGAAGCGCCGGCTGTAATCCTAAAGGACGCGCCGAGTGTGCTTTAGCACCGTGCCTTCCCGGGCCCAGGCGTCAGCCTGGGAACTTGAGGGGCCGCCTTCCTATATTATGTGCCGGCAAAACTCCATGAGAGGGACTACATGACAAGGCTAGCAAAGCAGGGATCGATTTTCGCCGCCCTGGCGGGCGTCGCGCTGTTCGCTTGTGTGCCAGGTGAGAAGACCGCGCAGAGCGCCGATTCGACGGCCCGCAACCTGACGCTCGCGCCGACCGAATCGACGGCGGCCCTGAAGGACGTGCCGGCACCGGCGACCGAGGCCGCGAAGCCGGCGCCCGAGAAGAAGGCGCCCGTGAAGAAACCGGTCCCGCCGAAGCCGGCCGCCCCGGCTCCGCTGACGCTGGCGGCGGGGACCCGCGTCCCGGCGACGGCGGTCGACACGATCAGCACGCGCACGGCGAAGGCGGGTGATTCGTTCAGCGCGACGGTCAGCCAGGATGTGAAGGATGCGACCGGACGTGTCGTGATCCCGGCGGGGGCCACCGTGTCCGGGACGATCACGGCGGCCGAGCCGGCGCCGAACCCGAACTCCACCGGCAAGATCGACTTGTCGGTCACGAGCGTCAGCGTGCGTGGCAGGAGCTACTCGATCGATGCCTCGGTCGTGGCGATGGATACCGTCATGAAGGGCCGCGGGGTGACGAAGGCCGACGCCGCCAAGGTCGCCGGGGGCGCGGTGGCAGGCGCGATCGTCGGCAAGCTCCTCGGGAAGAACACAAAGGGCGCCGTGATTGGAGGCGCGGCCGGCGCAGCCGCAGGCGCGGCCGCGGCGCGCGCGTCGCGCGATATCGACGTGGTGATCCCCAAAGGGGCGGCGATCACCATCAAGCTGAACGCGCCGCTGACGGTGAAGACGGCCTAGGAAAGCGGATCTCAGTACCCTGCCGCGCCGCCGCCGCGCCGGGGATCGGCAACCCCGATCCAGCCGACGGCGGCGCGCCCGATGGCGTTCACCTCGGTCTTGTAGTTCCAGGCAGTCACCTTGTGGCCCATCGCCTCGAGCGAATCGATCGAAGCCTGCACGAACCCCTCGAGCTCGAGGTGCAGCGTGTCCGGGACCGCTTGATGGTGCAACCGTGGCGCCGCCACGGCCGTCGGCAGCGGCATGTCCTGGTCGATGACGTTGCTCACCACCTGATAGACGGCCGTCGTGATGCGCGAGCCGCCGGGTGACCCCAACACCAGAAACAGCCGGCCCGCCGGGTCGAGTACGATCGCCGGCGTCATTCCCGACAGCATCCGCTTCCCCGGCGCGATGGCGTTCGCTTCCCCCTGGACCAGGCCGAACAGATTCGGCTTGCCGGGCGCCGTCATGAAGTCGTCCATCTCGTCGTTCAGCAGGAACCCGGCCCCCGTCACGGTCACCGCACTGCCGAAATCGTTGTTCAACGTCGTGGTGCAGGACACTGCGCTCCCGCCGGCGTCCACGATCGAGAAGTGCGTCGTCTCGGTCCCCTCCGAGTGCCCGCCCCCGGCCGGCGGCGAGGGCGTCGCGCGCTGGGGGTCGATGTCCGCTCGCAGCCTGGCCGCGTACGACTTGGAGAGCAGCCGCGAGAGCGGCATCTCCACGAAGTCCGGGTCGCCGAGATACGCGTTGCGATCTGCGTACGCGCGGCGCATCGCCTCGGTCTGGAGGTGCATCAGCCGGGCGCTTCCGAACGGCGGGAGGGGCGCATACCCCTCCATCACGTTGACGATCTCCGCGAGGGTGACCCCGCCCCCCGAGGGCGGCGGCATCGTGTAGATGGTGTAGCCGCGGTAGCCGATCGCGATCGGATCGCGCCACTTGACCCGATAGCGGGCGAGGTCGTCTCGGGTGATGAGCCCGCCGCCGCCGGCCATCTCCTGGACGATCAGCTCCGCGATGCTCCCGTGATAGAACACCTGTGAGCCGCTGTCGGCGATGAGCTGCAGGGTGCGCGCCAGGTCCGATTGCACGAACCGCGTCCCCGCCGGCGGCACTTCTCCGTTGACGAGGAACTGGGCTCGCGAGGCGGGAAACCGGGCGAGGCGCTCCGCCTCTCGGCCGATCTGGCGGCTGCGCACGCCGTCGAGCACGTGCCCGTCGCGCGCCAGAAGCACGGCGGGTGCGACCAATGCCTTCCACGGCAGGCGCCCGAACCGGCGGTGCGCTTCGAACAGCCCCGCGACGGTGCCCGGCACGCCGACCGAGAGCGGGCCGGTCAGGGACGACGCCAACACGTTCCCCGCCGAATCGACGTACATGGAGCGCGTGGCGCCGGAGGGCGCCGCCTCCCGAAAGTCGAGGGTGCGCACCGTGTCGTCGCGCGTCCGGATGACCATGAACCCGCCGCCCCCGATGTTCCCCGCCACGGGGTGTACGACGCTGAGGGCGAAGGCGACCGCCACCGCGGCGTCGACCGCGTTGCCGCCCCGGCGCAGGATGTCCACGCCGACGTCGCTCGCCAGCGGATGCGACGTCACCACCATGGCGTGCTCACCGGCGACGGACTTGACCCGCTGGGTGAGAGGCCAGTCGGCTGCAACGAGCGCGGGACCGGCTTCCCCCCCTCCGGCCGCCGGCTTTGCGGACGTGTCGACAACCGGGGGCGCGATGGCGGCTGGGATAGCGGGAAGGACGCCGGGCGCAACGGGGATCGTCTCCGGCGTCTTGATGCCGCCGCTGCACGCCGCCAGCACCAGGAGGCCAAGACGGAGGGCTCTGCGCATGCCGAATTGTGCACGTTGACCCGAGTTCGGGTCAACGTCTAACTTGGGGGCCATCCGACGGCCTTCATGACTGTTCCCGACTACCGCGACCCGCGGCTCACCGAGCAGCGCAACCCCCGCACCGAGCGTATCGACGTCGCGTCGACGCTCGAAATCGTCGACCTCCTGAACGCGGAGGACGCGACGGTGGCGGGAGCGGTGCGCGCGGTGCGCGGCGAGCTGGCCCGTGCCATCGACCTCGTGGTGAGCGCGTTCGGCCGGGGGGGGCGGCTCATCTACATCGGCGCCGGGACTTCCGGACGCCTCGGCGTGCTCGACGCGAGCGAATGCCCGCCGACGTTCGGCACGCCGCCGGAAATGGTGGTCGGGGTGATCGCGGGCGGCTACCCGGCGCTGGTGAAGAGCAGCGAAGGCGCCGAGGACGACGTGAACGCGGGGATGGCGGCGGTGGATCAGGTGCGCGTCACACCCGCGGACTTCGTCCTCGGCATCGCGGCGAGCGGCACGACGCCGTTCGTCCGCGCGGCGCTGTCCCGCGCGCAGACCATCGGCGCCGCGACCGGGCTCGTCTCGTGCTCCGACCCCCCGGCGGTCCTGGTCGAGACGTGCGACGTCCTCATTCTCCCGAAAGTCGGGCCGGAAGCCCTGACGGGGTCGACCCGCATGAAGGCCGGTACGGCCACCAAGCTCGTCCTCAACACGCTGTCGACCGGGGCGATGATCCGGCTGGGGCGCGCATACGGCAACCTCATGGTGGACCTGATGGCGCTCTCCGACAAGCTGCGGGACCGCGGCGAGCGTATCGTGATGGAGTGCTGCGGTGTGGACCGCGCGGTGGCGCGTGGCGCGATCGCAGCCGCGGGCGGCCGTGTAAAGCTCGCGATTGTGATGGTGAGACGGGGGGTGGCGAAGGCGGAGGCGGAGCGCTTGCTGAGCGATGCCGGCGGCTTCGTGCGCCGCGCGGCGGGCGATCCGCCGCCCGTCACGTGACGACCGCCCTGGCGGTGGGCGTGATGTCGGGCACGTCGCTCGACGGGGTCTCGGCGGCGCTCGTGCGACTCGAAGAGAAGCCCCTCGACGCGCAGCTCGTCGCATTCCGCCAGGACGCCTACACGGCGCCGGAGCGCGGGCAGATCATCGAAGCGATCGCGCGCGGCGGCTCGAAGGATCTGGCGCTGCTGCACGTTGCCCTGGGAGAGCGCTTCGCGGGCGCGGTGCTGCAGCTCCTGGCCCAGGCGAAGGTCGGGCCTCGGGACTTGTCCTTCGTCGCGTCGCACGGGCAGACGATCTGGCACGAGCCGGGACGCGCCACGCTGCAGCTCGGCGACCCCGCGGTGATCGCCGAGCGCGTGGGGGTGCGGGTGGTGAGCGACTTCCGCTCGCGCGATGTGGCGGCCGGCGGCCAGGGAGCCCCCCTCGTGCCGTTGGCCGACGTGCTCCTGTTCGGACACGCGGAGCGTGGACGGTTGCTCCTCAACATCGGTGGCATGGCAAACGTCACCTTCGTGCCGCGACGCGCGGTCACGGGTGGCGCGGTCGCGTTCGACACCGGCCCCGGCGTCGCGGTGGTCGACGCGGTGACCCGTCGAATCGACGGCGCGGCGGCGTTCGACGCGGGCGGCGAGCGGGCGCGCCGCGGCAAGCCGTCCCGCAAAGTGCTCGAGGCGCTGCTCGCCTATGCGGCGCGGCTGCTCGACGACGTGAAGCAGGCGGGGGGCTCCGACAACGACGCCGTGGCGACGGCGACGGCGCTGACTGTGGAGACCATCGGTCGCGGGATCGAGCGCTGGACGCCCGCTCGGGCCCCCGACGAGCTCGTGATCTCGGGCGGCGGCGCGCGCAATCCGCGACTGGTCGAGCTCCTCGCCGCCCGGGTGGCCCCGCGACCCGTGGTGCGGTTCGAGAGCCTCTTTTTCGACGGGGAAGCCAAGGAGGCTCTGGTGTTTGCGTTCCTTGGCTTTCTCACGGTCCTCGGGGAACCGGGAAACCTGCCGGCTGCGACCGGCGCCCGCGGCCCCCGCGTGCTCGGCCACATCACCCCGGCGTGACCGGGTCGCTTGCTCGTCTCGTCTTTCCCGCGCTGCGCTGGCGGCCAAGTGACGGCAGCTTCGAGCACGAGCGCCGGAAGATCGACGCCGCGCTCGCCGCCGGGGTGGGTGGGTTCATCCTCTTCGGGGGGACACGCGACGCGGTCGCGACGCTCACGCGGGAGCTCGTGGAGCAGGCGGGGCGCTCGCTGCTCGTCGGCGCGGATCTGGAGCGGGGCCCGGCGCAGCAGGTGCAGGGGCTCTCCGAGCTGCCACCGCCCGCGGCGCTCGGCTGGCTCGACGACCTGGAAGCCACCGGCGCCTGCGGGATGATCACCGGGACCGAGGCCCGCTCGGTCGGGATCAACTGGGCGTTCGCTCCCGTGTGCGACCTCGATCTCGAGCCCAAGAACCCGATCGTCCAGACGCGTGCCTTCGGGGCCGACCCGGTGCGCGTTGGCGAGCAGGCGGCCGTGTGGATCCGTGGGCTCCAGGAGCACGGCGTTCTGGGGTGCGCCAAACACTACCCGGGCCACGGGCGCACCACGCAGGACTCCCACGCGACGCTGCCGCGCGTGCCCGCCACCCCGAGCGAGCTGCAGCAGGTGGACGTGACTCCGTTCGAATACGCCATCCGCGCCGGTGTGGGGAGCGTGATGAGCGCGTTCGTAGCCTACCCGAACTGGGATCCCGCCGGCCGAGCGGCGAGTTTTTCGCCCGAGATCCTGGGCTACCTGCGGGATACGCTCCACTTCGGCGGTCTCGTCGTTACCGATGCGCTGATCATGGCAGGCGCGCGCGCCGCACAGCCGGTGCCCGTCGCGACCGTGGGCGCGGTCGCCGCGGGGTGCGACGCGCTCTTGTACCCCGAGAACTTCACGAGCGTGGTCGCCGCGCTGGACCGTGCCGTCGGCGCCGAGATCTCGGCCGCCCGCGCGGACGAGGCGCTCGCGCATTACGACGATGCGCTGGTCGCGTGGACCGCCCTGCCCGACCAGGGGGAGCCGGACCTCTCGGACCACGCGGCGTTCGCGGACGGGCTGGCCGACCGCGCGGCGCACCTGGTGCGCGGTGACGCGCCGACGGTCCGCGCACCTCTCACCGTGTCGATCGTGGACGACGACGTGGGGGGGCCGTACTCCGTCGGTCCGCGCGATGTGTTCCACGCGACGCTGCGCGACGCGGGAGTCGCCCTCGTGCAACGTGCCACGGGCAACCGGCAACGCATTATCCTGGTGTACGCCGAGCCGCGCTCGTGGAAAGGGCGGGCCGATCTCGGTGCCCGATCGCGCGCGGCCCTGCGGCGTCTCGTGCCCGGAGCGCAGCTCGTGGTGCTGTTCGGCCATCCGCGACTCGCGTCACAGATCCCCGGCGCGACCCCGATCCTCTTATGCTGGCACGGACAGCCCCTCATGCAGCGGGCGGCGGCGAGATGGGTCCTCGGAAGAGTCCGGTAAGAAGCCAGTAGCAGGCCGGGGAAGGGGGAAGGCGGGGCCCCTTCCCGGGCATTTGACCGTTCCCCGGCCTTCTCCGGGCTCTTTATCGGGTGGTGCCGAGCTGGGTTAGAAATGCGACGATTTGGCTCGCCGGAACGGCGTAGATGATCTTGCCCTGCGACTCCCGATTGCCGCCGTATAACACCGCCGCCACGCGGCCCGAGCGATCGAAGATCGGGCTCCCCGACGACCCGGGTGCGCCAAATCCGTCGACCTGTACGACGTTGGCCAGCGCCTTGCTGACCGTGCCGACCGTGAGGGTCGGGTCCGCGACCACGCCGCTCTCGCCGATGCGCTCCATGGGGAGATCCTCGCCCAGCGGGTAGCCGATGATGGCCACGGGATCGCCGCGCGCCAGGGCCCGCGGCTCGCCCGCGAAGCCCGCGACGCGGGGAGTGCCGCCGCGGATCTCCACCTTCACCACGGCGACGTCGGCGGAATCGGCGACGCCGACCAGGCGGCCGGGGAACCATTGCCGGCTCCCCGAGAACTTGATCGCGATGCGCCGCGGCTGCCGGGTGCCGTCTTCGCCCACCAGGATGTGCCGGTTGGTCACCAACGTGCCCTGCGAGTCGGCGGCGAACGCCGTACCGCTGAAGATCTCGCTGTCCGAGAACTGCACCACGAGCAGCGCGACCGCGTCCTGATTCTTGAGCGAGATGGTGCGGTAGTCCATGACGACCGCGCCGGCGAGGCCGCGCTGGCGCGTCTCGGCCGCGTCGAGCGCGGCCCGGAGCCGCGCGATAGCGGCGGCGTTGCCGCTCGTGCCTGCGGCCGCCAGCTCGGTCCGCAGCCGTGCGACTTCCGCCTGCGACTGCCGCAGCGCGTCCCGCACGCTCGCGAGCTCGGTCTCGAGTCGCGTGAGGAGCCGCTGCGACTCCGCTCCCAGGCTGTCCGCCCGCGCTTCGAGCCGGGCGACCTCACGCGCGTCGCGCGCGCTCTGCCGTTGCAGCACCGCGAACGCGGCGAGCACGACGACGAGCAGTCCGATCAGCAGTTTTGTCCTGCGGTTCAGGCGCGCCACCTCCACGGCGATCCGCAAGGCGGTGCTCGAGCGCCGGGGAGGAGGGGCGGCCATCGCCGCGTACTGCTCGCGGGGCGAGCTCGCCCGCTCGGCGGACGCCCGCACCCCGTCCGGCACGGTGTCGACCGCCGGCTCGCCCGGCAGGATGCGGAACTCCACTGCGGGCCCGTTCTGCCCGAGACCGATCACGTCGCCGTCCGCCAGCACGACGTCGCCCGAGATGGGGGCGCCGTTCACGAACGTGCCGTTCGTGCTGCCCAGGTCCCGTAGCACGAAGGTGTCGTTGTGGCGCACGATCCCGGCGTGGCGCGAGGACACGTCGAGATCGCGCTCGGCATCGCAGCGCACGTCGGAGAGCGGGTGCCGGCCGAGGCCGATGTACGCCTTGCGAAACGTCTCGACCTGCCCGACGCGCGCGCCGGAGAGGAAGGTGAACTGAGCGCTCACCGGCTCCGGTTGATCAGGTAGAGCGCCACGGCGGCGGCCGCGGCGATGACGAGCAGCGTGATCACGCGACGGCGATTCCGCGCCGCCGGCTCGGGCGCGCGGCTCCCGTGGTAGACGGGGACCGGCTCCGTGCTCGTCTCGGTGTCGATGAGTGGATACACCTGATGACCCATCGCCCCGTTGGGCTCCGGCGGCCGCAGACCGTCGCCGTCGAACCGGGCCAGCACGACCGTGATGTTGTCGGGCCCGCCCCGCTCGTTGGCGAGCGCGATCAGCCTGTCGCACGCGGCCTGCAGGTCCCGCTCGCGCGTGGCGACGGCGGCGATCTCCTCCTTCTTCACCTGGCCCGACAGGCCGTCGGAGCACAGCACCAGGATGTCGCCCTTGCGGACTTCCTGATGGGTGAGATCGACCTTGACGCGCGCGTCGGGCCCCAGAGCCTGGAGGATGATGTTGCGACGCTCGCTCCTCGCGGCCTCCTCCTCCGTCAGCTCGCCCGCCTCGACCAGGCGCTGCATCAGCGACTGGTCCCTGGTGAGCTGCACCGCCTCCCCGTTGCGGATCAGGTACGCGCGGCTGTCGCCGACCTGGGTCAGGAAGAAGTGATCGGCCAACACTCCCACGGCGGTGGTCGTGGTTCCCATCCCGCGGACTTCGGGGTGCGTCGCGGCGTACGCGTGGATCTGCTCGTTGGCGACCTCCACCGCTTCCTTCAGGCGGTAGGCGAACCGCTGGGCCGTGACCTCCCGCTCGGTCCCCCAGCCTCGAACCAGCTGCTGGTAGATCGTGTCCGTCGCCATCTGGCTCGCGAGCTCCCCGGCGGCCGCGCCGCCCATCCCGTCGGCAACGACGAATAGCGAGCCCCGCTCACCGATCTCGTGGGTGCGGACCGCGGGTAGGAGCGACGCCTCACGGCGCGAAAGATCCGCGACCAGGAAGCGGTCTTCGTTGTGGTCGCGCGTCCGGCCGAGGTCGGTCTTGGCGAAGACCTCGACCTTGATCGGCTTGGCAGAAGAGCGTCCGAACATGGTCAGCGCTGGCACTGCGCCAGCAGGTCGCGATACCGCGCCTGCGACGGGTCGAGGTTCATGGCCCGCGCGATCCACTCGCACCCCGCGGCGCGGTCATTCTCCGGCGGCTGGGCGCGGGCGAGGCCGACGACGTACGCCGCGTATGCCTTGTCCTCCGTCGCGATGTTGGGCGCGTCGAAAATGTGTCTCGCGGAGTCTCGCACCATTGCGGCCTTCGGACCGGGCGCGAGCTTGGCCAACAGGTCGTCCAGCAGGTACCGTGCCCGGGCTACGTCGATGCGCGGCTGTGTGGTGGGC
>Ga0209375_1003910_pt1 | contig 10254 bp, 10 predicted proteins | sample GraSoiAngelo_131_FD_185888 | JGI IMG/M metagenome (GOLD analysis project Ga0209375, IMG submission 185888) | Grasslands soil microbial communities from the Angelo Coastal Reserve, California, USA - 14_0929_02_30cm (SPAdes) (version 2) | ecosystem: Environmental > Terrestrial > Soil > Grasslands ...
GTCGTATGAGCGACGGCTTCGTCGAGCAGCGCACCAGTGAACGACGTCTCCACGCCGACCGGCGCGGGGGCGCCGACCGCCGCGTCGCCGACCGGCGGCTCCTGATTCAGTGGGTAGCTGCCGACAGCCGGTCCGGCCACGACCGCCGGCTCCGCGAGCGGCGCGCGTTCGGCTTGCGGCGCAGCGCAGCCGACCGCCGCGAGTCCGTCACTCCCCCGCCAGCCTGACCGTCACCGCTGCCCAACCTCGCCGTCCCGTGCGCGCGTAGCGCGCGTCCCGCAAGAACACCGTCACTCCGGTCCCGCTCGAGTCCACGTCCGCCACGAGAAACCGCGCGAATGCGGCGATCGCCTGGCCGCGCTCGGTCGCCAGCGCCGCGCGCACTCGGGGATCGTCGAGATGCCGCGCCAACGCCCAATCCGGTCCGGCCACGGTGTCGCGGCTCGCGACCACCGGCTCCCAGTCGAACGGTCGCCCCACGTCGGTCAGCGTCGCCCATTGGGCGCCGGCGCCGAAGCGCCGCTCGGCGGCCGCGCGCGTGGCGCGCTTGACCGGGATGCTCGCGACCGCCTGCGCCATTGTGTAGATCACGAGGAGCGCGCACGCTCCGGTCGCGATCGCGCGTCGGGCGCCGGGGCCGACTTGTGGGCGTGTCCAGCCGGCGAGCCCTGCGAGTGAGACGGCAACGCACGCCGGTCCCAGCCACGACGCGGCCTCAGCGTACGAGAGTACCACCCCGTTGCACCCGGCGAGGGCGGTCGCGAAGAAGAGCAGCCTGACCGGGTGCAGTCGCTCTCCCCACACCAGGGCCACGAGCGGTACCAGCCAGAAGAAGGGATCGACGATCGCGACCCAGTCGCCGTAGTACCACCGGTCGCTCCACGGCAGGAACGGCCGCAGGCCGTACGAGCCCTGCCAATCCATCACCAGATGACTCGAGACGGTCGCGGCGATGAGCGCGAGGATCCACCGCCACGACGGCGCGGCGCGCCCTTGGCGTCTGGCCCACCACGTCGTGGCGCCGCCCACCGCCAGCGTCAGCACGGCGATCTGGCCGGCGGCGCCGACCAACGAGTGCGTGATCGCGCGGTGCATCGTGAGGTAGTCGAAACGGCGGCCGGCCGGCGCGACGATCCGTTCGATGATGTCCGGCAGATTGGCGGCGAACGCCCCGACCAGGGCGGGGTAGGGAGCACGACGGTCGGCCACGGCCCGCCCGAACGCCGCGCCGACCAGCGTGTGCGCGATGTTGTCCATGGTTTCCGATAATACACCGCACCGAGGGCGTCACGCTCGGCTTAACGCGACGGGCGTTACCCCGTCCCATCGGGCGGAGTCTTCCTGACACGGAGGACACTCTATGCTACGAACGATTGGCCTCATGCCGCTGCTGGCCGCGGCGGCCTGCGTCCCGGGGTACACCCGGGCCGAGATCGTCTACGCGGAGCCGGCCGAGTACGTCTACGTCGCCCCCCCCGAGCGCGTCGTCGTGGTGACGCGCGAGGTGCTGGTACAACGGGGCTGGGTCGTGTACCGGGTCCAGCAGAGCGGTCCGAACCGCGTCATCTGGGCGCGGCGCGGCCCGGACGAGATCGTCCGCATCTTCGTCACGCCGCAAGGTGACCGCGTCGCCGTACGCGGGGTGTGGGAGGCGCGCGATCGCGGCCGGCACCGCGGCTGGGAGCGGCGTGGTCCGCCGCGGGAAGTGATCGAGGGCATCGACGGGCGCTTGAAGGAGCACTAGCCCCGACCTGCCACGGTCGGTACTATTGGGGCCCGGAACTTCCGGGCCCTTTTTCCTTGTTTATGCAGGAGATCGTATGCAGCGCCCGATCGCAGCCTCCGACCGCCGACAATCCCCCGAACGCCGTGCGCTGACCGACCGGCGCTCCGGCGTGGATCGGCGCGGGCTGCGCGAGCGCCGCAGCGTCGCGCTCCCCTTCGCCGCCGAGCGTCGCAGCAGCGGTGATCGCCGCGTGCGCGCCGACCGCCGGCTGGCGCTGCGACGCAGTCTGGTCGTGCGCCGTCTGCTTCCCGATCGCCGCCACAAGGCCGTCGCTTCGCCGCCGCGTTGACGCTGGGGCGGCGGCCCCGCCCGGTCTTCAACGCCAATGGGGAAGTGATCTCTATCCATCGTGCCGGGTTGCCGCAGGCGCCTGGCTTCGCGCTATCGGTGCCCATCAAGCACGCCATCCCGCTACTTCCTCCCACGCTCCGGCAGAAGCTCGGGATCAGTTTCTGAGAAAATCCACCGTGACGACCAACGCGCCGGGCTGCAAACGGGGCGCTTCGGGTGCAACCGTGTGTCTCGGCTCGACCGAGACTTGCGCCACTGTCTGTACAGTATCGCCGTGGGCCACAACTGCGCCGCTCCAGGTGGAGACGGCTGCCTGAGCGGCCCGAAGTCCGTCAAAGCTCGGGCGCGTATCAATCACAGTGGCTACGGCTTGCAGAGTGCCACGAGCTTGGGCTTCTGCGGCGCGCGGCTGAAGGGCAGTCCCGATAGCGGGGATCGCCAGCAGGGCCAGGGTCTTGAGGGTCCAGCTCATCTGCCGATCCGCCACAGCCAGCTCCTGAGAGGGTAGGTGCTCCGATTCTGACCCCCACCAAGGCATTGTGCGTACCGGCAGGCTCATCAAGCTATACTGTTGTTACTGTTATCGTTATGAAAAATGGTCAGCGCTGGGGAAGACTCGAAACTGTAATCTTTTTTGACGACGGTCACCATTTGTTATTCGTAACTCTCGATACTATCTTCGGCTCCCCCTCGGGGCGGGGTTCGTCAAAGAAATTGACACATGACTAGGAACTGGCCACTCATGGCACGCCCCTTGCCCCTGTTGCGGCACGGCAACGGGGCCGCCGGAAGGGCTCCGAGTGATGCAAACCAGTTCCACAGCTCGATAAAGAGAGGGATAACGATGAACACCGCTTCCAAGCTGACGCTGGCCGCCCTGGCGCTGACCGTCCTCGCGACGGCCGCTGCCCAGGCGCAGGTCAACAACGCCAATATCACGGCGACGGCGACCGTACAGCAGCCGATCAACGTGAGTACGGGCCAGTCGCTGAATTTCGGGAACGTGTTCCCTGGCGTCGCTAAGACGATCGCCACGACCGACGCGACAGCCGGTCGTTGGGACGTGACGGGTCAGGCGAGCACGCTGGTGAACCTGTCGCTCACGCTGCCGATTAACCTGCAGTCGGGCTTGAACCTGCTCCCGATTGCGAACTTCACGGGCAGCTACAATACTGCGAACAACGCGGCGGCCGCGACGCCGTTCCCGGTGGCTGGCGCGTCCACGAGTCTGAGCGGTACAGGCGCGCTGTTTGTGTGGGTCGGTGGCCAGGTCAACCCGGCGAGCAACCAGCCGGCGGGCGTCTACACGGCTTCGGTCACGCTGACGGTCACGTACTAAGCGAGTACCTCGGCGTCGAGCTGGCGCTGCGCCGGCAGGGGGGCTGAGGCTCCTTCTGCCGGCGCAGTCACGAGTGGAGGCGCCGAGGGCAAGCCATGATCCGGTCGTTGCCGCTTCTCCTGCTGGCCCTGGGGTCCGGGGTCGCGCCTCTCGCTGCTCAAGGCCGTCCGCTGACGGTCTCGCGGGTGCGGGACCTCACGTTTGGCACGGTCCTCCCAGGGGTGCCGCGCGTCATCTTGCGAACGGATCCGACCAACAGCGGCCAATTTGACCTCGTCGGCGCCAAGAGCAACCAGGTGCTGCTGACGTTCGCGCTGCCGCTGGTGATGACGGGGCCGGCCCCCGCGACGATGCCGCTGACGTTCGGCGGCAGCGATGCCGGCTACTCCAGCACTCAGGCGATCGGCAGCCAGGTCGCCTTCGATCCGAACCAACCCTTCCTGGCAACGCTGAACAAGAATGGGCGCGGCTCCGTCTTCATCGGCGGGACGGCGCAGCCCAGCACTTCACAGCGGGCGGGCCCCTACACGGGCACGCTGGCGCTGACAGTGGCGTACTTCCCATGATCCGGCGCTCTTGGCTCGTCGTGCTCGGGGCCGTCGCGGCACCACTCGCCGCGCAGGGCGTGATGGTCGCGCCCCACGCAGTGTTCATGAACTCCCGGTCCAACAGCGGTGTCGTCACGCTGTACAACCCGAACACGGAGGCGGCCGAGGTCACGATCGCGACCTTCTTCGGCTACCCCGAGACGGACTCCCTCGGCGGGCTGCGGCTGCACGGCATGCCGACCAGCGATTCGGCCGGGCGCATGGTGCTGCCGCCCGCCGCAGCGGATTCCGGTCAACCGTCGGCGGCGCGTTGGGTCCAGGCGTTCCCTCGCCGCCTCACGGTGGCGCCGCGGGAGCGCCAGACGATCCGGCTCCTCGCCTCGCCCCCACCGGGGTTGCCCGACGGCGAGTACTGGCTGCGGCTCGTGATCGCCGTCAAGGGCGGCGTGGTGCCGGTGACGGGCGTCGCCGACACGGGGATCAAGATCGGCTTGACGCTCGAAGTCCGGACCATCATCGGGGTCAACTACCGCAAGGGTCCGGTGCGGACGGGAGTCGCGGTGACCCGGCTGCGCGCCGCCGTCGTCGGCGACTCGCTCGAGGTCCGGCCGCGTCTCGAGCGCCAGGGTAACGCGGCGTTCATCGGTACCGTGCGCGGGACGCTGGTGGATTCCGCGGGTCGGGAGCGCGCACGGTTCGCCTTTCCGATCGGTGTCTACTACGTGATGGAGCCGCGGTACGTGGCCCCGGTCGGCGTGTTGCCGGCCGGGCGCTATTGGCTGAAGCTGACCGTGGACACGGATCGGGAGGATCTCGAGCCGGCGGTCGTGTTGCCGGCGGCGGTCGTTCGGGATTCGGTCGCGGTGCGGGTTCCGTGACACCGCGCCGGCTGGGGATCGTGCTCGGCGTCCTGGCCGCCGCGGGGACACACCCGGCGGCAGGGCAGAACGCCGCCACCATCTCGGCCGACGCGGTGGTCGTGACCGTGGGGATGACGATTGCGACGCTCTCGCAGCTGAACTTCGGGTCGGTGCCCAAGGGCGTGGCGACCGCGGTTGCACCCAACCAGGCCGCGGCCGGCGAATGGCAGGTCACAGGGAACGCCAACGCCTTCGTGAACATCAGCTTCACGCTGCCAACCCAGCTCACCAACATCCAGGCGCAACCCGGTTCGACGATGCCGATCGCCTTCAGCGCGACATCGGCGCTGTGGCGCCGCGCCACCAACAGCCCGGCGGGCGCCACCACGTTCAACCCCAGCGTCGGCACGGTAGGGCGCCTCGGCCCGCCGGCCAACCCGAACATGTACATCTGGATCGGCGGCACGGTGACCCCTGCAGCGGCGGCGAAACCCGGCATCTACCAGGGGACGATCATCGTGTCGCTGTCCTACTGATCGATGCGTACCGGCCGGAGCACGGCGTTCGTTGTTGCGCCGCTCGTGCTGCTGGCCGGCTTCGCAGGGCCTCGACTCGGCGGCAGCTCTGTAGCCCCGACGGCGCCCAACGGCAGTCCGGTCCGGTTTGTCTCCTCCGCCATGAGCGACACCGTCGCTGGCGCCGATTCCGTGGAGGCGGTGATCGTCGAGCTGCGCATGGGGCGCTTGGCGAGTCGCACGGTGCAGGCGTTCCGCGCGCGAACCGAGGCGCTCGTCCCGATCACGGAAGTCCTTCAGCTCGGTGAGGTCGCGTACCGGCTTTCCCCCGAGGGCCGGCTCGATGCGGTAATGAATCCCGGCGGTCGCCGGCTGGTCATCGACGCGCATCGCGACACCATGATCCTGGGCGAGCGCCGGGTGCGGATTGAACCTGAGTTTCTGCTGTTTCGCGATGGGCTCTTGTATGTGGGCGCGGAGCGGCTCGGCGACCTCTTCAGCACCCCGATCCTCGTCGACTGGACCGACCTGACGGTTGCGATCGTGGATCCCACGGTGTTCCCCGCGGGGCTGCGAGCGCAGCGCCAGGCGGCGCGCGAGGCGTTCCTGCGCCGCGTCGAGTTGCAGAGCGCCGAGCTCGCGCTTCCCGCGGAACGTCGGCGCCTCGACGGGCTCGTCCTCGACTACTCGGTGCTGGCGCCGAGCGAGGCGCCCGTGCAGGGCGCTACCTACACGGCGACGCTGGGTGCGGATCTGCTCGGCGGGTCGCTGGAACTGGGCGTCGCGAGTCTCGGTCCCGTGCGCTCGGGCGCAGCCCGGCTGGAGGGGTCGTGGACGGGGGTATGGGAGGAGCGGCCATGGCTCCGGCAGGTGCGCGTTGGGGACGGCGTCACCACGGGCCCGAACCTGTTTCAGATCCGCGGCCTGTCCGTCACCAACGCCCCGTTCGTCCGCCCGTCCCTGATCGGCAGCCAGGAGTACGTGGGAGAGTTGGCGCCGGGGTGGTCGATCGAAGCGTATCGCGGCGGGGAGCTGGTGGCCGTGGATTCGGCCGACGCCGGGGGGCGGTACGCGATCGAGCTGCCGGTGCGCTACGGTGAGAACCCCGTGGATTTCCTCGCCTACGGTCCGTTGGGGGAGCTGCGTCAGTTCAATCGCACGTACCGCGTCTTGAGCGAGCTGCTCCCGGCCAAGCGCTTCGAATACGGCGCGTCGGGCGGCTCCTGTCGGACGCTGCAGTGCCGGAGCGTCGCGAACCTCGATCTCCGCTACGGCGGCGGCGACCGCTGGACCGTGCAGCTCGGGTACGACCGGTTCTGGCGCGATTCTCTCGGGGACCTGTCCCATCCGTACATCGGCGTCACGACGAACCCCACGAACGCGTGGGCGGTCGACGCGATGGCGGTGCAGGGCGCGTTCGCGACGGCCGAGGTGCGGTTCGAGCCCACGGTGGACCTGCGGCTGACGGGTGGCTACACGCGCTTCGCGACCGGCACGCGCGCCCCGATCCTCACGCTGGCGGGTCGCACGGCCCGGTGGACGCTCGACGCGTTCGTCCGGCCGATGCCGAGCGCGGGGTACTTTTTCTTCGATGGGGCCCTCGAACGCACGCTGACCACCGCCGGCGCCCAAACGCAAGCGCGTCTCGGCGCCTCGGTTCAGACGGGCGAAATGCGGCTCCTCCCGGAGGTGCGCACCCGCTGGGATCCAGGCCAGCCGGCCCGAACCGCGATGGCCCTCTCCACCTACGTGTTGCCGCGGCCGTCGTGGGGTCGGCTACTGGGATCGGTATGGCTGCGCGGAGCGGTGAGTGAAGCGCTGGACGGACCGGCGCGCCTGGCGAGCTTCGAAGCCTTCGCCGGCAGGCCGCTGTGGCCGGGGGTGCGGTTGGAGCTCGGGACATCGTGGACGCGGGGCAGCCCCGGCGCGGTCTATCATCTCTTCCTGACTTCAGTCCTCCCGGCCCTCCGGAGCGTCACGGCTGTGGACGCCCGGGCGGGCGGCGCGGCCACCGGCACCCAGTTCGTGCAGGGCTCGTTGCTGTGGGACCGGGCGACGGGGCTGGTGCGGACGGCCCCAGGGCCTTCGTTGGAGCGCTCGGGAGTCGCCGGGCGGGTGTTTCTCGACCAGAACGGCAACGGCCGGCTCGACCCGGGCGAGCCGCTCTTGCCGGGGGTCCGGGTGCAAGTGGGGACCCGCGGCGCCGCCGCCGATTCCAACGGCGTTTTCCGTGTATGGGATGTCGTGCCGTTCGAGACAATCCTCGTGTCGGTGGACTCGCTGAGCCTGGAGTCGCCGCTGACCGTCCCCGCGTACGGGTCCGTGAGTCTGGTCCCCGGCCCGAACCGTTTCACCCTGCTCGACGTCCCGATCGTGCAGGCCGGTGTGGTCGAAGGCCGAGTGGTCGCCGACGGCCACGGTGTGCCGGGCGTGACGTTGACGTTGACGGAGCGGCGGACCAGTGCGCGTCGTACGTTTACGACCTTCAGTGACGGCGGGTTCTATGTGTTGGGCGTCAAGCCGGGGGACTACGATCTCACCGTGGATCCGCGGGCGCTCGAGGTGCTGGGCATGGACGCCGTGCCGGTCCGCCTCACGCTGACCCCGACGGTCAATGGCGTCGGCGCGTCCGGGGTCGAGGTGCCGCTCAGGCCGCGGCGATAGCGCGGATCACGGTCTCGAGCTGCGAGAAATCGAAGGGCTTCACGAGCACCGCGCCCCCGGCTTCCTGCAACAGCGCCGCAGTCTCTGGTGCGAAGGTGTCGCCGGTGGAGAACACGAGCCGGCGTGCGAGCTGGGGGTGCTCGGCGCGCAGGCGCGCAAGGAACTCCCGGCCTCCCATGCCGGGCATCCGCACGTCCGTGACGATGACGTCCGGGGGCGGGGACTCGCGCCCCAGCGTCTCCAGCGCCTCCCGTCCGTCGCCCACGCCGAGCGCTGCGAACCCGCGGCGCTCCAGGAAACTGACCACGGCGTGTCGCAGCCCGACCTCGTCGTCCACGACGAGCACTTTGAGGTGCGGGGCGGGCGCCGTGGCCGGCTCCGGCGGGGGAGCGGCGGGCCGCGGCGCAGCGCGGGGGTCGCGTGGGAGCGACACCGTGAACGTCGCGCCGGCGCCGGGCGTGGAGTCCACCCAGATACTGCCCCCATGGTCGCGGGCGATGCCATAGCAGATGGAGAGGCCGAGGCCTGTGCCCACGCCCTCGGGCTTCGTTGTGAAGAAGGGATCGAAGATCTTGGACCGGAGCTCCGGCGCCACGCCCGGGCCCGTGTCCACACACTGCAGCAGCACATTCTGGTCGACCGTCCGGGTGCGGAGCACGATGCTGCGGGGCGGGGGCACGGTCAGCAACGCCTGCTCGGCGTTGATCAACAGGTTGAGCAGCAGCTGCTGCATCTCCGACCCGTTCGCCCAGGTCCTGGGGCTGTCGGGATCGAGATCGAGTTTCACCAGAATGTTCAGCGTCGTGAGGTAGTAGGAGCGCAGGGCGAAGGTGCGCTGCACGATGTCGTTCAGGTCGACGAGGCCCCGCTCCTTGCCGCCGCTGCGCGCGAACGCGAGGAGGTTGGACGTGATGCGGCCGATGCGCTGGGCCTCGTCGCGGATCATCCGCACCATGTCGCGCTGCTCCTCGTCCATGTCGTCGAGGAGCAGGGTCTCGGCAAATCCGGAGATGATCGCCGCGGGATTGTTGATCTCGTGGGCGACGCCGCTGACGAGCTGGCCCATCGCCGCGAGCTTCTCGGCTTGCTGCAGCTGCGCATCGGTACGCCGCTGCTCGCTCACGTCGCGCACGAGGGCCAGGACCTTGCGGATCTTCCCGCCCTCGCGCACGGGGGCGTAGATGACGCTGCGCATCCCCATGCCGCCGTCCGTGTGGGTGAAGGGGACCTCGAACCGGCGCACCTCGCCGCGAAACGCCGCGTCGAGGTTCGTCCGCACGTGCGCGGCGGCGTGCCGATCGAGAGACTCGAACGCCGAGTGGCCGGGGGGCGTCCCCGGCGGCGGATGCACCGCGACCATGGCGCGTGCCGAGGGGTTCTGGTCGAGGACCCGGCCTTCCGGGTCGAGCACGACGATGGCGTCGGGGACGGCCTCCATCAGCGAGCGGACGTTGTGCTCGGCGGCGGCGGTGGCGGCGAGCGAATCCATCAGCGAGCGGGTCTGCGCGGCGACTTCGCGCTCGAGCAGCGTCGCATAGCGGCGGTCGGCGCGGAGGGTGGACACCACCTGCAGGCCGAGCAAGCCGCCCGCGATGACCAGCAATCCCGCGATCAGGGCTCGGGACCAGAGCTCGTGCGGCGCGATGAGGTAGGCGACCACCGCGGCGGCGAGCGAGAGGGCGGACGTCGCGAAGAGGGATCGGGAGAGCCGGCCGCGGAGGAGCACGGGAACCTGTGAGGCTAACCTAACGGCGGCGCGGAGGGCGAGGGAGGCCCCGGCCCATTAAGTTTCGGCCGCCATGAGCGGGCTGGGCTGGATCGATGCGCCCCGGGCGTCGCGCGCGCAGTGGCCGGAGCTGGCCGCATTCGCCGCCGCGGTGCGGGACGAGGGCCTGACGCGCGTACTGCTCTGCGGTATGGGCGGCTCGAGCCTGGCGCCGGCGGTGCTGGCGCAGGCGTTCGGCGCCACGGCCTTCGACGTGCTGGACAGCACCGATCCCGGCGCGGTGCTCGACGCCGAGCGCCGGGCGCCGCTCGCGCGCACGCTATTCCTCATCGCCAGCAAGTCCGGCACCACCGTTGAGACGCTCGCGGCGTACCGCTACTTCGCGGCGCGCGCCGCCGCCGGGCAGTTCGTCGCGGTCACCGATCCCGGAAGTCCCCTGGAGACGCTTGCGCGGCGGGCGGGCTTTCGGGCGGTCTTCGCGCATCCGCCGGATGTCGGCGGGCGCTACGCGGCGCTGACCGTCGT
>Ga0209375_1003914_pt1 | contig 10248 bp, 9 predicted proteins | sample GraSoiAngelo_131_FD_185888 | JGI IMG/M metagenome (GOLD analysis project Ga0209375, IMG submission 185888) | Grasslands soil microbial communities from the Angelo Coastal Reserve, California, USA - 14_0929_02_30cm (SPAdes) (version 2) | ecosystem: Environmental > Terrestrial > Soil > Grasslands ...
GAAGCACGTTCGAGAGAACCGGGGTGCGGCCGATATCAAACTGACCAAGCGCGACCTCGACGAGCTGGACGAATCGTTCCCCCCTGCCGAAGGAAAGAAGCCGCTCGAGATGCGCTGAATGTCTATATAGAAGTTCCACGCCCGGAACTCTGATGCGTAAGCGCGACCATCCTGCCAACCTCAGCACGTGCGGGGAAGTTTTCTGCTCGCCGTGGCGCTGGTGGCGTGCACGCCTCAGGCGATCGCAACGCCGGCACCGAGCCCCACGAACGCGGCTGCCACCGGAACACCGAGAGCCGCGAAGACCGAGATCCCCGCAGCACCGGCCAGCCCCACCCCGATCCCGATCCCGAGGCTGACCGCGCGCGGGATGGGGACGCTGGCAGGCGATTGGGTCTTCATCATTCGGCGCTCGTTCCAGTTCATCCCCGGCGGTCAATTCGAGATCGGAGATCGCGCTGTCGACACGCTCATTCTCGTACCGCTCGACTCGACAGTCCCGAGCGCGCGCGAGGTCACGGTCGCCACATTCCCTTCGTCGATCGGCAGAGGTGTCGCGCCCAACAATCAGCTGAGCGCGCAGTTCTCGCCGGACGGCTCGAGGGTGGTGCTCTCCGTCGCGCTGGGACCCGAGGGTCACGAGCATCTCGGTCTTGTCATCCTCGACCTCGCGAGCGGGACCGTGACGGAGCTTCTGAGCGATCCCGCATATCACTACGACACGCCCGCGTGGAGCCCGGACGGCGGCTGGATCATCTACGGGCGCCGGTCGGTCGTCGACGGGAGCGACAGCAGCCTTTGGATCGCTCCGCCCGAGCCGTTTCACAACCAGCGCGGGCCACTCATCACCGCGCCACCCGGCGGCCGCGCATATGTCTACGGCTGGATGGACAACAGGACGGTCCTGGTGTCTCGGAGCAGCGAGCACTACGAGGTGCTCGAGCCGTTCTCGGTCGGCGGAATTCCCTGCCAGAGCTGCCCTCCGCCGGAGGACTCGCTCCGATCGATCGGCGGACTGACCCTCCAGGGTCGCGACAGCGCCGACCTGCGCCGTGCAGCCCCGCGCTTTATCGCTGTGTTCGAGGAGGATCGGACCGGACGCGCGAGCATCGAGGTCGCGGACGGGCCTGCCGGAGGCATGTCGTTAAGGGTCAACGAGCCGGACCCTTCGACGAGACTTTTCCGCCCGCGTTGGCGGCCGGGCACCGATGACTTCCTTTTTACGCGCGAAGGCCCGGGCGACATGCCGGTAGGGCTCTTCGTCTTCCACGCTCGCGGCGGCGCACCGACGACGGTGACTCGTCAGCAGGTTTCGCTCTATGCGGACTGGACGCCGAGCGGCGACGAGATCGTCTGGGTCGAGGGGCCGAGCATCGGATCGGCGATTCGCGTCGTCCGTGCGGACGGTACCGGTGAACGAGTCATCCACAGCGACGGAGGAGTGCCCGAGGGGAAGATCGTGACGGTCGATTTCGGAACGGTACGGTTCTAGCGCCTCAGATCCGCGAGAGGATCGGGATCTTCGGCGCGATCGCGAAGTTGAGCTGCACGAGGACGATAAAGGCGATGCTCCAGAGTGGGTTGATGAGGCAGAGCAGCGCGCCGAACGCGTAGAGCGCCTGAGCGAAGATGATGCGCCGCTTGATCACCCTCGACACCAGCGGTCCAGCGTCCTTGTCCAGAAGAGCGTGGGCTTCGGCATAGATCCAGGTGATGTACACGATCACGCCGAGAAGAAAGATGTTCGCCCAGTACGCCAGGAGGGCGAGGCGGAAAGTAATGAACTCGGCGAGAAGCGACGTCGAGAAGGGCATCAGCGCGACGGCCGCGAGGAACGCGAGATGGAGCCAGGTGAGATCGCGATCGGCGGTGGTGAAGTGGTTGATCTGCACCTGCTGGGCGTTCCAGAAGATCCCGAGGGTCAGGAAGCTCAGCAGATAAGTCACAAGGCGAGGACCGAGCGTGAGCATCGCGTTCCAGAGGTCCTGCTCCGATCGGATCGGTCCCGGATCAGGTACGTGGATCTCGAAAACGATGAGGGTCATCGCGATCGCGAACACACCATCGGAGAGCGCCCCGATCCGGTCAAGGCGGCGCCCCGCGACCTGGTTATAGGAGCGAACCATCGGCTAGGCGAAGAGCGGCGCCATCTCACGGCGTCGCACCAGATCCTCCATCTCGTCGTCGCTAGGTGCCGGTCCGCCACGGTCTGCGGCATCGAGGATCTTCGCCAGGAGGTCGATGTCGCTCGCGGTGTTGAGGAAGATCCCTGGACGAGCGAGGACGAACCGGACGGCGACGTCGATGTCACGCTGTTCGGTCAGCGGCTCGTACCAGGTCGTCGGCCGGGCTGGCCGGTCGCCCGGCCACGGCGCGAGCGTGATCGCCTTGATCGTCTGAATGGCGACGCTGCGTTTCTGACACAGAGCGATGAGCGCTTCAACGTCCTGCGCGTACGCCTCGCCCTGAAGCTGCGTGAAGTTGTAGGGGAAGAGGACGCTGTCGAACGGGAAGCGCTCGAGGCTCTCGCGGTGACGGCGAGCCACCTCGAGACCGTGACCGGTCACACCGATGAAGCGCGCAAGTCCGGCGTCGCGTGCCTCGACGGCGGCCCGCAGCGCGCCGTCCTTGCTCATCGCAATATCCCACTCGCTCTGGTCGACGAGGTTGTGCAGCTGGATCAGATCAACGTGGTCGACGCCCAGACGGCGGAGCGACAAGCGGATCTCGTCGCGCGCCTCGGGGTACGTCCGCTTTCCGGTCTTGGTCGCGAGGAAGAAGCGCTCGCGGCCCTCGCGAGCAAGCCACGGCGCGATGTGGAGCTCCGAGTCGCCATAGCTCGCCGCCGTGTCCAGGTGGTTCAAGTCGTAGCGGAGTACGAGCTCGAGCGCGCGATCGGCCTCGGCATCCGTGACCTTCCCGAGCGCGGCGGCGCCGAAGATGGTGCGGCGGCTTGGGTGTCCGGTGCTGCCGAATGGGGCGCTCGGTATCACCCGGCAACGATAGTTCGGAGCCTAGAATCGCGCGGCCACGGCACCGGGGAGGAAAAGCATGGCGCTCGCATCAGCACGACCGACGACGGCATTCACCTACCGCGAGATCACTCTCCAGGACCGCCTGCGCGAAGTCGCGCGCGAGATCGGCGACAAGCCGGCGCTCCTCATGGGGGACCGGAGCGTGACCTTCCGCGAAATCGATCGGCTGAGCGATCAGCTCGCTGCGGCGCTCGCCAAACGGGGCGTCCGGCCAGGCGACCGAGTGACCATCTTCATGCCGAATTCGGTCGAGTTCGTCATCGCCTTTTACGGAACGCTGAAGATCGGCGGGGTGGTGAATCCGATCAACGCCCAATCGAAGGAGCGCGAGGTCCGCTTTCAGGTCGACGACGCGGGAGCGAGCGCGGTCCTGTACCACGCGGCCCTCGCACCGGTCGTGGACGCCATCCGATCCGACCTCAAAGGCGTTCGTGCGTTCGCGGTGACCGGCGACACCGCGCCGAAGGGTGTCGACCGTTTCAACGATCTTCTGCTGGCCGACGAACCCGACCTCGGCTTCTCGGCTCGCATCGGGATGAACGACCTGGCCGCGCTCCCGTATACGAGCGGCACGACCGGATTCCCGAAGGGCGTGATGCTGACGCACGCAAACCTCACCGCGAACCAACAGCAATTCTTCGCGGCCGTGCCCGTTCGCCGCGACGACGTCTTCCTGAACGTGCTCCCCTACTTCCACATCTACGCGCTGAACCTTTTGATGACCGGCGCGATCAGTCTCGGCGCGACGCAGGTGATCATGCCGCGCTTCGACATGGTCGAGTACTGCACCCTCGTGGAGCGCCAACGCGCGACGGTCTGCTTCATCGTCCCGCCGATCGTCCTCGGCCTCGCGATGAGCCCGGAGGTGGAGAGGCACGACTTCTCGTCGGTCCGCTTCTTCTTCAGCGGTGCGGCGCCGCTGGCGCCGGATCCCGCGCGCCGGATGATGCAGCGCATCGGCAAGCCGATCATTCAAGGCTACGGTTTGACCGAGACCTCGCCGGTCACGCACGCGAATCCCTTCGATGCGCCAGTGCTCGAGTCGATCGGCCCGGTGGTGCCGGGCACCGAAGACAAGATCGTCGATCTCGAGACCGGCACGAAGACGCTCCCGAACGGCGAGGTCGGCGAAATCTGCGTCCGCGGCCCACAGGTGATGAAGGGCTACTGGAACAAGCCGCAGGACACGGCAGACGTCATCCGCGACGGCTGGTTCCACACCGGGGACGTTGGGCGCCGCGACGACAAGGGTTACGTGTTCATCGTCGATCGCAAGAAGGAGTTCATCAAGTACAAAGGATTCGGTGTCGGACCCGCGGAGGTCGAGGCGGTCCTGTGCGAGCATCCCGCGGTCGCCGACGCCGGCGTCATCGGAAAGCCGAACGACGAGGCCGGTGAGATCCCCAAGGCTTTCGTTCAGCTGCGCCCGAACACGCAGGCCACGGCGGAGGAGCTCATCGCCTTCGTGAAAGAGCGGATCGCCGACTACAAGCGCGTGCGCGAGATCGAGTTCATCGACAAAGTGCCGCGCACCGCGTCGGGAAAGATCCTGCGCCGCGAGCTCGCGGAGCGAGAGAGGGCGAACGACGGAGCGCGGGGCGAGCGATCAAGTTAGGGCCCTGGGCGCGGGATACTTGGCCAAAACAAAGGGGTGGGCGAGTGAAGCGAACTGCTCTGTGCTCAGTCGCTGTCCTGGCGGGCCTCGCATATGGATCGGGCAGCGCCTCTGCCGATCTCGGTGACTATCTCAACAACCCGGGCTTCCAGCATTCACAGTCGGTGAGCTGCAACAGCGGTCACGGCGCCTTCGAGTTCTATCGCGGGACTCCCGGCGTGATCGGCGAGGCCGCACGGACCGGTGGCAGCAACGGCGAGCCCGGCATCGGCGACACAACTGGCCCAACGAACAGTGGCTTCGCGCAGTACTGCAAGACGCAATAAGACAGAACGGACGCGAGCACGAAAAACTGAGCGGCGGCGCGGCGAGTCGTTCGCCGCGCCGCTCGCGCTAGCCCTTCACCCCTCCGATGCGGATCCCCTCGATGAACTGACGCTGGAAAGCAAAGAACACGGCGATCATGGGGATAGCCGCAACGGCTGCGCCCGTCATGAGCATCCCGTAGTCCGTGTTGAACTCCCCTTGCAGCGTCGCGAGGCCCACCTGCACCGGATATTTCGATGGATCGCGCAGGATCACGAGGGGAAAGATGAAGGCGTTCCAATAGCGTTGGAACGTGAAGATCGCGAGTACCGCAAGAGCGGGACGTGAAAGCGGCACGATGATGTGCCGGTACACCTGCCACTCCGACGCACCGTCGACGCGCGCCGCGTGTTCGAGCTCGGTCGGCAGTGTCTGGATGAACTGCTTCATGAGGAATATGCCGAACACATCCGCCAATCCGGGAAGGATCACACCGGGATAGGTATCGAGCAGCCCTAAGAACCGCAGGATGAAGAACACCGGGATCAGCGTCACTTGTGCCGGCACCGTGAGCGTGCTCACCACCAGCCAGAACATCACGTTCTTCCCCGGGAAGCGCCGCTTCGCGAAGGCGTATCCGGCCATGGAATCGAAAAGGAGATGGAACGCGGTGATCACGCCCGCGATCACCACAGTGTTGACGAGCCACCGAACGATCGGCGTGGTCTCGAACAGCCGCACGTAGTTCGCGCCCGTTAGCTCACGCGGCACGATTTCCGGCGGCACGCGCACCACGTACTGCGTCGGTGACAGCGACGTCAGGAACAGCCAGTACAACGGGAAGAGCGATAGCCCGCCCGCGAGGAGCAGGACAACATGGACCGGAAGGCGTTGCCTAATACTCGACATCGGACCGAAGCGAGCGGAACTGCACCACAGCGACGACGAGCGCCATTCCGAACAGGACCACCGCCATCGCACTCGCGAGCCCGTAGCGCCCGAACTGGAACGCCGTGGAGTAGATGAGCTGCACGATCGTGATCGTCGCGTTATTCGGCCCGCCGCCGTTCGTCATGATGTACACGCGCTCGAATAGCTGAAACGCGAGGATCGTGTAGATCACGAGCAGGTAAAGGGTTGTCGGCCGCAGGAGTGGCACCGTGATGTGGCGCCACTTCGAGAAGGGGCTCGCGCCGTCGAGGTCCGCGGCCTCGTAGAGCTCCCGCGGCAGCGACCCCATCGCCGCGGAATAGAGGACCACGCCGCCGCCCGGGATCGTCAGCACCGCGCTCAGGATCACCGCGATGAGCGCCTGATCCGAGCTACCGATCCAAAGGTAGGGGCCTAGCCCCACCGTGCTCAGCGCAGTGTTCGCGAGGCCGTACGGATTGGCGTTGAAGATCCAACGCCACACCATCGCAACGAGGATCGCCGAGTTCACGAGGGGCAGATAGAAAAGGGCGCGGTAGAAGACGTGCGCCCTGGGGCCGAGCGGCTGGATGAGGCTAGCGACGACCAGGGCGAGCGTGATTTGCGCCGCGACCACGACGGTCGCGTATAAGACCGTGTTCCCGACTGCCTGTATGAAGACCGGATCGGCCGCGAGGGCCTCGAAGTTCGCGAGCCCGATGAACTCGCCGCCGGTCACACGCGCGTTCTGCAGCGACAGCACCAGACCCTGCACCACCGGCAGCAGCGTGAACACGACGAACAGCGAGAAGGTCGGAAAGACGAAGAGGTACGACCAGCCATAACGCCGCAGCACCGCGGCGAGGCTGCGTCGCCGCCGCGGTGCTGCGGTCGCGATCACGTTATTTGTTGGCTTCGTCCAGTAGCTTCTGCGCCTGAGTCGCGACCTCGTCCAGTGCCTGCTTCGGAGTCTTCTTGCCCTCGAGCGCCGCGTCACGCGCCGGCCGGAGGTATTTCTGGTCGATCTCCGACCATGTGCTCACGTTCGGCAGCACGTAGGTGAACGCGCCCATCGTGGCCACCTTCGCCTTCGCCGGGTGGTACTCGCCGTAGATGCCTGCCGCGGACTTCCGACCCGCAGGCGCGAGCCAGTACTCGACGGGCGGCGTCTGCTTCTTGAGGTCCGGTCCGATGTCCGGCCCGGTGAGGTACTTGGCAAACGCATGCGCCGCGGCCTTCTTGTCCGCGTCCTGCTGCTCCCGTACGGCGATGAAGCCGACGCCGCCCCACGCCGTCTGGTCGCCCTTCGCCTTGGGGAAGTTCGCGATGTCCCAGTTCGTTCCGAACTTCCACTTCGCGTCGGCGTTGAGGACATTGATCATCGCGCTCGGTCGCTGGAGGATCGCTACCTCACCGGCGATGAAGCGCGCCTGGGAGTCGTTGGGGTTCAGCGTCAAGAAGTCGGGCGGCATGACTTTCTGCTGCGCCAGGGCGACCCACTTCTCGAGGCCGGTCACCGCGTCGGCGCTGTTGAACGTCCAGGTCTTGATGGCACTGTCGTACGGTCGGCCGCCATCGATGAGCATGAAGGCGAACTCGTCGTTGGCATGCGCGAAGCCGTAGATCTGCTTGCCGTCCGCACGTTTGAAGGTGAGCTTCTTCGCCGCCGCAAGGAACTCGTCGTATGTCCAGTTGCCGTTCGCCGGGGGCGTGACGCCGGCCTCCTTGAAGAGATCGAGGTTGATGTACTCGAACCACGGCACGATCCACAAGGGATACGCCACCACCGTGCCCTTGTACGTCGTGGCCTTGAGAGCGCTCGGGTTGAAGTCGTTGCGCTCGGCGTCCGTGAGCGTCGGCTGCGACAGCTGACCGGCCGCGGCGTACTTCAGCACGTCGCCGCCCGTCGTGTGAAACACATCTGGACCGGCGTGCTGCTGGAGGATCGCTATGTCGAACTTCTGGTCCGTCTCCGCGCCAAATGGGCCGCCCTGTATGGCGATGCTCACGTTCGGTGCGCGGTCTTTGTAGGCCTTCACCGCCGCATCGGAGGTGATCGTCTCGGCGGACTGCGTCCCCGTGGCGTAATTACGCCGCCACCACTCGATGCTGACCGCCTTCGGCGCCGGGCTACCGCTCGCAGTCGTACTGGCGCTCGGGCTGGCCGTCGCGGTCGGTCCGCATGCGACGGCCACGCCCACGGCGGCCAGGGACTGCAGGAAACGGCGACGATTGATCAGAACATCACGTGTCATCTGAAAACCTCCACCCTCTCAATCAGCAGCTGGACTATAGAAGTTACTTCGTCCAGTCGGCCACGTTGTACATCTCGGAGTCCCAGGGCGACGGGTCGACGCCTTTGAGCGACTTCCCAACCCCGCTCGTGACCGCGCTGCGCTGGACCAGCGGGATCACGGCGACGTCCTGGACCAGGAGGTCGTTCGCCTGGATCGCGAGCTGCGCGCGTTTCGCAGGGTCGACCTCGCTCACGAGGCGCGCGACGAGCGCGTCGAAGTCCGTGTTCGAGTAGCGCGCGCGGTTCCCAAGGAGCCAGTCGCTGGCTCGGGAGGAGATCTGACCGGTCGTCCAGCCGGCGGTCAGGATCGCCGCCATCGGCATACGTCTGCACGTCCGCCCAGAAGCGATCGGCACCACCGGGCGACGTATTCGAGAAGAAGCTGCTGAACGGCTCGGAGCGAAGGTCGACCTGGAAACCGAGGCTCTCCCAGTCCTTCTTCAATAACGCCTGTGTGAGCTCCCGGCGTGCGTTGACGTTCGTCTGGAAGAGCACCTTCAGCTTCACGGTCCCCTTCGCCCGGATGCCGTCGGCGCCCTTGATCCAGCCGGCCCGATCGAGCTCGGCGTTCGCGGCGTCCAGATCGAATTTGCAGACGTCGAATCCTTTGGTGTTCGGCGAGCTCAGCGTTTCCGGCGTGGCGATGAGGTTGCACGTCGCTTTGCCGAACACCCCGTCGCCGTAGAGCTTCTGGGCGATCGCATCGCGGTTCGTGGCCATCGCGAGGGCTCGACGGACGGACTTGTCCGCCAAGAACGGATGCTTCGTGTCCGGCTCGGCGCGTTTGTCGCCGAGCGCTGCGTCGGGATTCGAAAAGTTGAGGTCGAGGCGCTCGACGCTCGGGCCGAAGACCGTGACGAGTGTGCCGCTCTGCGAGTTCTGCGCGATCGTCCGAAGCGTGTTCGATTCGACTTGCAGGTTCCACGCGTAGTCGACCTCCCCGCTCTGAAAGACCGCACGCGCCGCAGCCTCGGGGTCCGTCCCGCCCTTGAAGGTGACCGACTTGAAGAACGGCTTGTTCTGATCGCGAAAGTTCTCGTTCAGATCGAACGTGGCGACATCGCTGACCTTGAAGTCACGGACCTTGTACGGCCCGGTGCCGACCGGATTGATATCCGCGGGACAGCTCGCGGCATTCGGACCGAGGCAGCTCTTGTACTGATCCTTCTGGAGGATCGCGCCTTCCGCTCCGACGCCCCACTGGAAGACGTACGGGTGCGGCGAGCGGTAGGTGACGACCACCGTGTTCGGATCGCGGGCCACGACGCTCTGAACCCCGTCGCAGCGATCGAACGTCGAGGCGGCCGTCGCCGGATCGCATTGGTATTCATACGTGAAGGCCACGTCATCGGCCGAGAAGGCCGCACCGTCCGACCACTTCAGGCCCTGCCGGAGCTTCCACGTCACGCTCGTGAAATCTTTCGCGATCCCGCCGTTCGCGACCGTCGGGATCTCGGCGGCAAGCCCGTTCGCGAGCGGCCGGCCATCTTTTCCGAGCGAGGCGAGCGGCTCCAGCACCAGACGGGCGGCGTCGCCGTCCTTCGCGCCGGTGGCCCGATGCGCGTTGAGCGTGCTCGGCGCCTGCCAGTACAGGATCTTGAGGTCGCCACCGACGCCCCGTTGTGAGACCAGCGTCCCCGAGGAGCTGCCGGGCGTCGGGCTGCGAGTGTCGCTTTGCTGCGGCACACATGCGGCGAATGCGAGGAGCGAGACCACTACGAACGCTGTGAACCGCGAGTGCATCAGAGCGCGCCGATCGCCAGAAGCAGCCCATCTTTTTTGATGGCGGGGCTTGTCACGATGAAAAGGATGACCCCGCCCAGCGGCGCGGTCATGGCCGCGAGGGGCTCCCCGACGAGGTCGGTCATATCGCCGAGGAGCTCGCGGGGCTTCACGATCTGGTCCACCCGAACGTGGCTGTGGAAGATCCCTTCGACCGGCGACCGCAGCCATTCGAAGCTCTTCACGACCGTCGGCGGCTCGACGCGGTCCGGGCGGCCGCTGAGCGCTCCGATCGTGCGCAGGATGTTCGTGACGCCGGCGACGTGGCGCGCGACATCCTCTTCGATGAGCTGTCCACGGCCGCC
>Ga0209375_1003918_pt1 | contig 10243 bp, 8 predicted proteins | sample GraSoiAngelo_131_FD_185888 | JGI IMG/M metagenome (GOLD analysis project Ga0209375, IMG submission 185888) | Grasslands soil microbial communities from the Angelo Coastal Reserve, California, USA - 14_0929_02_30cm (SPAdes) (version 2) | ecosystem: Environmental > Terrestrial > Soil > Grasslands ...
AACGGCGGCGGCATCAACTATATGCCTACGTACCAGCTCGGTGATTCGGTCGGTGGCGGCCTCATAGACTTCTCCAGTACCAATCCTGCTGGCGTGGATTCAACGCAATGGTCTCGCGACGTCTCTGCGGTCCTGGGCATCGTTACGGACTCGCAAGTCGCCTACACTCGCTCAGGTCCGACGCTAACCTTGAATCCTCCGCTCACACACGCGTTTGACCAGAGCACTATCCCCTACTACAACGTCTACTGGAGCGATTCATGGCGCATGAAGCCCTCCTTCACGCTGACTTATGGGTTGGGCTGGACGCTCGAAATGCCTCCAGTAGAGAAGAACGGCAAGCAAATCGAACTCGTGGACGATTCAGGTCAGCAGCTTGACGTGATGGCTTACCTCAATGCCCGGAAGGCTGCCGCACTAAAGGGAGAGGTTTACAATCCCGTGGTCGGTTTTGCTCTTGTAGGCAACACCGGCGGCGGACAGAAGTACCCGTATCTACCGTTTTATGGCTCGTTCAGTCCCCGCATCGCTGCGGCATGGAACCCCAACTATGACTCCGGCGTTTTGGGTAAGTTGATGGGCCGCGGTAAGTCTGTAATTCGCGGGGGCTACAGCCGCGTCTATGGACGCCTCAACGGCGTTGATCTCGTGCTCGTGCCCCTGCTGGGTACCGGGCTTATCCAGCCGGTCCAGTGCGGCAATAACAATATGGACGGAACTTGCACCGTGCCCGCCGGCAGCACTGCCCTGACCCCCGCAAACGCATTTCGCATTGGTACGGATGGTAACGTTGCTCCGATTCCGCTTCCCTCGCAGACGCTTCCTCAGCCGACCTTCCCGGGCGTCAACAGCGTCTCGGCGGCAGCGGGCGAAGCTCTGGACACGCACTTCCGGCCGAACGTCGTGGATTCTTTCGACTTCACCATTCAGCGACAACTCTCCAACAAGATTCTGTTGGAAGTGGGCTACATCGGCCGGAGAATCACGCATGAGTACCAGCCTATTAACATCAACGCCGTACCGTACATGATGACCTTGGGCGGGCAGAGTTTCGCTCAAGCCTATGCGGGAGTCGAACACTCCCTGGGTTGCGACACATCGTCTTACACCACTTGCATCAACATCACCACAGCGCCAGCCAATATCACGCCTCAGCCCTTTTTTGAGACGGCTCTGTCCGGAACCGGCTACTGCACGGGTTTTGCAAGCTGCACTGAGGCGGTAGTTACCAAACAGCTCAGCAGCTTCCGGCGGCAGCGAGTCTGGACCTTGTGGTCGAATCTGGACAAGGGCGGCATCGGCGGCGGATCCAACGGCACTACCGTGCCCGGATTTAACTTCCCCCGCAGTATGCTAAATAGCCCTCTTCTCACTTCAGCATTCGGTAGCAACGGGCAGCTATCCAGCGGCGTTGGAGTCAATGCCAGCATTGGCCACGGGAATTACAACGGCGCCTTCGTTTCGCTCAAGCTGACCAATTGGCACAATGTCACCTTGCAGCAAAACTTTACATATAGCAAGGCCCTGGGCACGGGTGCTTTCGTTCAGGCCACCAGCGAGTATACTCCGAACGATCCCTTCGACCTTAACAATATGTATGGCGTGCAGAACTTCGATCGGAAGTTTGTCTACAACCTCTATGCGTTGATTGATGACCCGTACTACAAATCACAGCGCGGTGTGGTCGGGCGCCTCCTTGGTGGGTGGTCAATTGCTCCGGTCTTCGCCTATGGTAGCGGAGCGCCGGACTATTGCTTCACCAATACGAACGCCCAAGCTTTCGGCGCGGGGGATGGCCGCAACTTCTTCGACAACGAACAGTGCATCTTCACTAAGCAACCCCCCTACGGCTCCACGCTCCACGAGGTTAGTGGCGGAGGAGAGTTCAACATGTTTGCGGACCCGGCAGCTGTCTTCGCCACGGCTCGAGATCCGATCCTGGGCTTGGATAGGGGTACTGGCGGTGTCGGACAGATCCGCGGCTTCGGGTATTGGAACATGGATGTACGAGTAACCAAGAACATCAAGGTTTATGAGCGTGTTGGCTTCGACTTCCAGTTCGTCACCACCAACGTCTTCAACCATCCGGTGTTCTACAATGGAGGTCTCGATTTAACAGCTGGCGTGGCGAACTTTGGCCTAACCGGTTCACAAGGCAATAATCCCCGTCAGATGCAGTTTGGAATCCGGATCAGCTTCTAATTCATTCCATGGGCGTAAGACGCCCGCGGCAAAAAAAGGGGAAGGCCTTGTGGCTTTCCCCTTTTTGAGTTCTGAGTGTCCGGTATTCTGTTTTTTGTTCTTGGTTTTGCGTAAGAGGCTTGGCTTTTGCCGCGTCCGGCGTCAGAAAAAGTAAAGCGAAATGATTTCCCCGGCATATTCTTTACCGGAAGCGGGAGTGAACCACACCTTTACGCGCCGTCCTTTCCACTGAGAGCAAGAGCTCATGGATGGCTCGGCGGTGCCATCAGCCCACGTCAGACGAATCTTTCCCGCATCTGCGGCGTGAAAGGTAACCGGGCCGTTTTCCAAGTTCACATTGATGAATAGCTCTGGCTTTGAAGAACACTCGACGGAGCTGATGGAGCCATCAGCTCCGAGCCCGCGGTAACGCAGGTGGACTGGCGCGTCTGTCGAAACTTGCGGCGAGGTGCCCACCGGCACTGGGGCAACTGTGGAATTCGGCGAACTTGCATCGCCGGACGAGTCCCCGCCGGCCCCAGCAGCCTGTTTCTTCGCAGACCACTCTTCCGCTTGCTGAATATTGTGCAAAAGGCCGTTGGCAATTTCTTTTTCCCCGGCGGATTTGGCAGACGCAAGAATACGCTGGGCCATGGTTCGCGCCTCCGGGAGCCGCCCGCTGTTGATCAACAGGTAGGTCAGGCTGACGGCATAGATGTGCCGTGCCGGGTCCAGCTGCACGGCCCTGATAGCTGCATTGACCGCTTCCTTCTGCAAATTCGGCAACCGCGCATCGGTTTGCGACAATCCTTCGTAAGCGGGCGCGAACTGCGGGTTGAGCTGGGTGGCCTTTTCCAGGCATCGTTTGGCTTCTTCGGCAGTCTCTTCCCTGAATCCGCCTTTCTGCATCAACAGGACACCGTGAAAATACTGCGGGGCAAAGCCAGTTGCTCCAAGCTTGAGGGCCTCTACGATTTCCGCGTCAGCCTCCGGGATCTCACGCCGGCGATAGTGGTAGTAGCCCAAGGCTTCGTGAGCAAAGGGTAAGTTTGGCTCGGCCTGCACTGCCTCTTGCAACACGGGCTGCGCCTGCTCGACGCGGTTGTGGTGAACGAAGAAATCCCCGCGCAACGCGAGGGCCTCCCCGGGAGACACGGTGCGTACGCCGTAGGTCTTGTCCGCCGCATCCTGGCCTACCTTCACCAAACCGATCTGAAAACTCGACTGCCTGGCATACGCCTCGATCCTTTGCCCGAAGCGTTTCAGGTCGCCAAAAGCGGTTTGTGCAGCCTGGACCTGGCTTCCTGATTTCTGCCAGGTCTCAAGAAAGTTTTTGAGTAACTGATTCTGGCGAGCTTCTTTGTCCATCAGCAGGTAGTGCACCAGCGCCCACGATTCCGCGTAAAAGACGGAGGCCCGGTTGCTTTCGTTGTAAAACGGCGACTGATGATCCACTTCCAGCAAGGTTTCAATCGGGATGAGCTTGCTTTGCTGGAGCAGGTAGAGATGTCCCGGATCGATCGTTCCGGTCTTGCTCTCTTTGTCGCCCAGGGTGGAGTTTCCGAAGAATTCCGCCAGGCCTTCGTCGAGCCAGAGCGGCAAGTCGCTGAAATTCAAGCGCATCAGCGCGTGCGTATACTCGTGGTGCAGCGTGTGAAAGGGATTTTGACCCTCGGAATCCAGCCGCATCACCACGTAATCCTTGTCTTCGCCCGGCTGGTACAACCCGGCGTGATGGATGTGGCCCTTCACTTCCCATTCTTCCGGAAGAAAGAGCTTCATCGTGTTTTCGTTTTTGGCGGCCACGATGATGATGGGCTGGCCCAGGTCCACGCGAAGGCCGCCGAAGGCGCTGTGAAACATCTGGCGGATCTGCTCGAACTGGTCCGCAATTTTTCTTGCGTCTTTTTCCCCGGCGTTGCTGTTCACGGTGAAGTGCGGGCTTCGCACTTCAATCCAGTTATCGGCGGCGTAGGCGCCAGGGGCTAGCGCGAGCAAAGTAAAGGCGAGAACCACTCTACGAACGGAAGCCGTTTTGATTTTCATGACACATGGCCCTTAATCGAGCGCAAGGAGCTGTCGCGAGATCCGCAGCCGAAGCTCGGGCATCGGCGGTAAATGATAATTGAGAAAAGGATGCAGTAGAAATAAAAAGTTGGAAACCAGTTCGCCCTTCGCAAACAGGGGAGAAGCAAGAGGGCTAAACGTAAGAGGCTGCGGCGCAGACGAATTTGGGCACTAGCAAGCCCAATGCCTGGAGACGGAGGACTCCGGGCTGAATCGGAAACTGGTTAACGCCCGTTGGAGTAGTACTTGACGTCGACGGGGTCGAACATGGTGGCGGTGGCCGTGTGGGCTTTTTCGTAGGAGTCGATGGCGGCGGCGTGTTGCATACTGGTGCCGATATCGTCGAGGCCCTTCAACAAAACTTCCTTGCGCGACGGAGCGATTTCAAACTTGAACATCAGGCCATGCTTATCGGCGATGGTCTGGTTGGGTAGATTCACGGTCAGCGAATACGCTTCTTCTTTTTCGTTGCGTTGAAAAAGCTCCTCGACCTGCTCTTCCGTCAATGTGGCCGGGAGAATTCCGTTCTTGAAGCAATTGTTGTAGAAAATGTCGGCATAGCTCGGTGCGATGATGACGCGGAACCCGTAGTCCTTGACGCCCCAGGGCGCGTGTTCGCGGCTCGACCCGCAGCCAAAATTCGCGCGCGCCAGCAAAACCGAGGCGCCTTTGTAGCGCGGGAAGTTCAGCACGAATTCGGGATTCGGCTTTTCTCCCGGCAAGTACCGCCAGTCGTAAAACAAGATGCGCCCAAATCCCTCGCGCGTCAGCGCTTTCAGAAATTGTTTCGGCACCATCTGGTCCGTGTCTACGTTGACGCGGTCCAACGGTGCGACCATGCCGGTGTGTGTCATGAATGGTTGCATGCTCGAATCCTTAGTGTCTTGTCGTTACGGCTGTCGATTTTTCCTCGGGGCTACCCGAGCTGTGGTACCCAGCTGCGGCGGCCCAGAACATTAGCGCAATGCCGAGCAACTCCAGAGCGAGCGCGATAGATTTAGTGTGTACGCCCAGTAGTAAGCGGCCATAGTCGCGTGCCGTTTGCAGAAGAACGGCAAGGCCGAACAGGAGCGTCCCAAGGCCACACCTTATTCGAAATCTTCGCTTCTCCGCAGCGGTTAGCTTGGTCAAGCTCCCGGGATTCACGATCTGTTCGAACATGACCTATTCCACGTGAGCCACGTCGAATTCACGCACGTCGACGAAATGGCCAGCGATGGCGGCGGCTGCGGCCATGACCGGGCTGACCAAATGCGTCCGGCTGTCCTTGCCCTGGCGGCCCTCGAAATTGCGGTTGCTGGTGCTGGCGCTGCGCTCGTGCGGCGGAAGAACGTCCGCGTTCATGCCGATGCACATGCTGCAGCCCGCGTCGCGCCACTCGAAACCTGCCTCGGTAAAGATCTTGTCGAGGCCCTCTTTTTCCGCTTGCGATTTGATGCCGCGCGAACCCGGCACAATCAGCGCCTGCTTGATGTTTTTCGCCACATGCTTGCCAGCTACGAGATGCGCCGCAGCGCGCAAATCGTCAAGCCGCGAATTCGTGCATGAACCGATGAACACGCGGTCCACAGGAATGTCCATGATCGGCGTGCCGGGCTTCAGGCCCATGTATTTCAGCGCGCTTTCGGTGGCTTTCTGATCGTTGAGGTCCTTGAAGTCGTGCGGATCAGGCACGCGCGCCGTAACGCTCGTGACCATGCCCGGATTCGTGCCCCAGGTGACTTGCGGGGCTAGCTGCTCTGCATGCAGCTCCACGGTCATATCAAACCTCGCCCCGTCGTCGGTGCGCAACTGCTTCCAACGCTCGACTGCTTCCTGAAACGCCTTGCCACGCGGCACAAACGCCCGGCCTTCGAGATAGGCAAATGTGGTTTCATCCGGCGCGACCATCCCGGCCCGAGCGCCGCCTTCGATGGTCATGTTGCAAACGGTCATGCGGCCGTCCATGGAGAGCGCGCGGATGGCCTCGCCGCCGTATTCTGCCACGTGGCCTGTGCCGCCGCCGATTCCAATTTTCCCAATGATGGCCAGAATGATGTCTTTCGCGGTGACACCTTTCGGTCGCTTACCGTGCACCAGAATATGCAGCGTCTTTGAGCGCGATTGCCCGAGGCACTGCGTTGCAAGCACGTGCTCGACTTCACTTGTGCCGATCCCGAACGCCAGCGTCCCAAACGCGCCGTGCGTCGAAGTGTGGCTGTCACCGCAAACAATCGTCTGTCCCGGCTGGGTGATGCCCAATTCCGGACCAATGATGTGCACGATGCCCTGGTTGCGGCTGTTCATGTCAAAGAGCCGCACGCCAAATTCACGGCAATTCTTCTCCAGCGCATCAAACTGCAACTTGGCATCGTTGTCGAGGATGGGCAGCGTGCGGCTGGTGGTCGGAACGGAGTGGTCCATCACCGCGAACGAGAGGTCGGGGCGGCGCACCTTGCGACCTTCCGAGCGCAGTCCCGCGAACGCCTGCGGTGAAGTGCCTTCGTGAATCAAATGCCGGTCAATATAAATGAGCGCGGGCTGGCCGGGCTCTTCCCAGACAACATGGTTGTCCCAGATCTTTTGATAAAGGGTTTTTGGTGGCATAGCGGTTCACTGTGAATTCTAGCACTCCCATTCCGCGGTGCAACTCACAAGGACGACCGCCCCTGGCTGGCATCGCCCCAAGGTGCCTTTCCGCGAGCTTTGAGTCCCGCTCACGTCGATGGGTTCCATGATTTTCTCTGGCCCGCTACGGTACTTTGCGGATTGATCTTCTCTCGATTGTCGTATGTCGTATAGGGGCAACGCGATCCGGCAATCGCCGGGTCATACCCCGGGGCTGTCTCTCAATTCCAGCCTGTGACGTGTGTTTCTTCCGCGGGGTGTCCGATCTCAGGACGGTAAAGACTCGGGTGTTTTCTGTATTCCCACGGGAATCTATCTCATCAGGAGGATCGCATGATCAGGAGGAAGTTCAAGCTCGTTTTGCTCGCACTCATGCTTATGGCCATGGTTGCCGGGCCATTGCCAGAGACCGCTCGCGGGGCGACTCCTTCGGCACTGCTAAGAGTTAGCTTGGGAATTCATGCCGCTCTCGCTACGGATTGCACGCTCTTCGCCGCAGCCTACGGGAGCAACACGCAGCCAGGGACGTTCGCACAGCCCATATCATTCTTTGGAGCGGCGCAAACGGCCACGGCGGGCGCGGTCGTCTGCTTGCTGGGCGGCCGGTATGAGCTTCCTTGCACCATCTACATTCGCAACAGCGGCACTTCTTCCGCCTGGATCACTTTTAAGAGCTATGGTGATGGCGACGTCCTCATGGTCTGGAAAGGCGGGTTGACTTGCGGGGACTTTCCGATGATTAAGCTCGATTCCACGCGGGCGGGGGCGCAAGGCACAAACTATGTTCAATTCATCGGCCTCACCCTCGACGGCGAAGGAACGGCGCTTGACGGGTTTGCCTGTGTCGCGAACCACGATTTGCGATTCTCCAAGAACGTCGTCACAAATACGGCGGGAGCAGGCATTGCCACGGTTGGCTGCAATTATGTCGTAGCCGATCACAACATTATGAATCACAACGGTTACCTGCCGCCGGGCGCACCCAGCGGCTTCAGCCGCACCAGCGGAATCTCATTCCATAGCAATGCGTGCGACGATGCGTATACCGGCTTTCACTTTGTGGCGTCTGGCAACATCGTTGTGGGAGAAGTGGATCAAGCGGACGGCACCGACTACACGCAGGCTGCGGACGGGAACGGAATCATTATCGATGGCAATTCAACGTGCAGTTCGGGCGCTGTGCCGCCCGCTTCGCTGGTTGTTAACAATGTGGTTTATGGCAATGGTGGGCGGTGCATCGAAGCCAACCAAGTCTCCAACGCCTGGGTCATCAACAATACTTGCTATTTCAACAATCTCGACCCAAACGTAGCCGCGGGTACGGCAGGCTCCATCAGTTCGCAGAATTCGAGCAACACCTATTTCGTCAACAATATCAGCGTATCCTGGCAGGCGACAAATCCACCCTACGAGTTACGCAACGCCAGCGCCAACGCTAATTTCTTCACGAATCTGTACTGGGGCGGACCCTGTTTCTTCGATTCCACGTCGACACCTCCTGGAACCGGCACAGGCACCGACTTCTGTGCATTCCCCAACTCAGGGTTCTTGCTGGCTGATCCTCAGTTCGCTAATCCGCCACATTTTGATGGAAAGACTCCCGGTCAGTACCGCACGGCGCGACCGCCATCTCCTTCGGCGGCATTCAGCGATTTCGCCATCGGTGCCAACAGTGCCGCGATAAACGTCGTGGGCACTGACTCAACTACCTTGGTTCCCCCGAACTCTTCCATCTGGAGCGATTTGGGGACATGGATATATAGCGACATCAATGGCAACGCGCGCGGGGGCGCCACAGGTAAATGGGATCTCGGGGCGTTCCAGCGCTAGCCTCCCCTCGATTTATGCGGAATAAGATTTTCGCCGTCTGCGGCGCGCGCTATTTCTCTGATTTGCGGCGTTCGCAGAGCGTGACGATCTTCGTTGGATCGATCGCTTCGCTGTCAATCTGCATTTCGACGACTTTTCCTTCTTTGTCGATCAAATAATTGATGCGCCGCGCCGCTTTGTATTTCGGATTGTAAAGCCCGTATTGTTTCGTGACGTCGCCGCCCCAGTCGCTCAGCAAGGGGAAGGTAACGCCGATTTTCTGAGCCCATTCTTTATTGCTGAACATGCTGTCCATGCTCACACCCAATACTTGGGTGTCTGCAGCTTCCAGCTTCGCCAGGTTCTGCTGGAAGTTCTGCATTTGCTTCGTTCAACCACCTGTAAAGGCGAAAATATAAAAAGCCAGCGCGACGCTCTTCTTGCCGCGAAAGTCATGCAGCGACACTTGCTTCCCCTGGGTGTCCATCAGCGTAAAGTCCGGGGCCATGTCTCCAACCTTGACGGTGGGTTCGGGCATGGCGTCCTTTTTCTCCTGCCCCCAAAGCCGATTCATGGAGGCAAGGCCGCCTAGAACCATCATCCCGAACACCGGGACCATAAGTCCTCTTCGCATTCGTTTTATCCTCCTCGGATGTTCTGCCGCGTCAGCCGTCCCATGAGCTGGCCGCAGGGCAGATGATAGCAGAGGAAGCGGCTTTTCGCAGGTCAAGAATTACGGTATCGTCAAACCGGCTTGGAGGTGCCTGCCATGGCGGTCCGGACAGTGCGGCAACTGGGCGATCCGGTCTTGCGCGAAGCCTGCAAAGAAGCCGAGGACGCCTCCGCGCCCGAAATTCGAACGCTTGTCGAAGACCTACAAGATACGCTCGCCTTCTGGCGCAAAACCACTGGCTATGGACGAGGCATCGCCGCGCCGCAAATTGGAGTTTCAAAGCGCGTCATCTTCTTGCGTTTGCCGGGCGAAGAGCCGTGGCCCCTGGTGAATCCGAAAATCGTGAAACGCAGCGCCGAGCGCATTGTTGTGTGGGATGCGTGCCTCAGCTTTTTGTCCATTTTCATGCAGGTGGAGCGCAATAGGGATATCACCGTGCAATACCAGGATTTGCAAGGCGAGACGCGCGAGATTCAGGCAGGAGAGTTGCGAAACCTTTCCGAGCTGCTGCAACACGAAATCGATCACCTGGATGGAATTCTTTGCATTGATCGCGTCACGGATTTGCGAACGATGTGCACGAAGGAAGAGTTTGAAAAGAGATATCGCGCGGCAAGCCCGTACGCCACGACCGAAACTCGATAAGACAAACACTGCGGCGGGGAAGGGACTCCAAGTGAATGGACAAAAGGTCAAGTGGGGTGTGTTGGGAGTTGCGGGAATCGCGGTGAAGAAAGTAATTCCCGCGATGCAAAAGGGCGAATGGAGCGAGATTGCAGGCATTGCCTCCCGCGACCCGCGCAAAGCGCAGGACGCCGCTGCCCAGCTCGGGATCGCCAAGGCCTACGGCTCCTACGAAGAACTTCTCGCGGATCCGGAGATCGAGGCGATCTATAACCCCCTGCC
>Ga0209375_1003921_pt1 | contig 10240 bp, 9 predicted proteins | sample GraSoiAngelo_131_FD_185888 | JGI IMG/M metagenome (GOLD analysis project Ga0209375, IMG submission 185888) | Grasslands soil microbial communities from the Angelo Coastal Reserve, California, USA - 14_0929_02_30cm (SPAdes) (version 2) | ecosystem: Environmental > Terrestrial > Soil > Grasslands ...
ACCGGATGACATATTTCGCGGTGAGTCCCACGATCATCAACCTGGGTATCGCTCTGTGCCTGGACTTCTCAATCACGTATCACAGAGGAGTGGTAGGAGGAATTTTGAACTCCAGACCGTTCGTGTTTCTGGGATTGATCAGTTATTCCACGTACCTGTGGCAGCAGGTCTTTCTGAACCGAAACTCTGCATCCGCGATCACCGCGTTTCCGTTAAACATCATCCTGGCTGCGGCCGCCGCTGTGGCGTCTTATTACATTATCGAGCGGCCGTGTCTGAGATTCAGGCAGCTCCTCGAACAAAAAGTGTTTGTTTATCGGCGCGAGCCCGTGCCAGCTATAGCGACCGAAAAGGCAGTTGCCGTGGAGGAGTCCAGTGCGGGCTGATAGTGCGGCGGTCCAGATTTACAAAAATATTCCCTCTTCGGCGAGCTGCATCGACGAGCGAATGAAATCGGCGGCACCGGCCGTCGCGCATTTCAGACCGGCGGCGGATATGTACGTCAATACTCCGCGCCGCAGCAGTTGCTTTTCAACTCGCGCGAGGTTACGGCTGGCGTCCGGCCGCAACGGGAAGAGCTGATAATGGATCTGCGAATCGCCGTCTATGAGCAATGTTGAATGCTGTTCGGCAAATACTTGACTGCGCCGCTTCCGATGGAGGTCATCAGCGACATGAAGGATCGTGTAGCTTTCGATCCGCGTACCGAGGCCGATCACTCGCCCGCCAAAGTTTTGAATTTTGTAGAAGGGGGATGTCTCACCAAACGTGGAGCCGAGATGGTGCGTCGACGTCAGCTCGACCGCGTGCCTTCCCCATGCCGCCACAGGGTGTGTTGGATGAAGGCTTCTTACCACGCTGGGTAATCGCCGGAATACCTCAGTGAGAAGCCCGACCTTCGAAGGTGTTCGCCTGACGTCGAATTTCGGATTCTTCTGCACATAAAAGTACTGCTTTCCGACAAACGGAAATGTTGGAATCAGTAATGTGCCGTTTGGACCGAGCGTATCTTGCAATAACTGGATCAGGCGTGGCGCGGTCATTCCGCGGACGCGCCGCGTGATTTCGTCCATCGAGCTGTGCAGGAAGATTGTAGCGCCAGGTACAATTCCAAGTTGAGCCAGGAGATTTTCCAGTTCGGTTTCCGTCATCGTACGCCGGTCGACGCGACTGACTCTCAATTTCAGCTCGCGGTACATCGGGCGAAAGTAGGTGGGTATCGTCACTGGCGAATTTTGGTGCACGTTGCGAACCGAGCAACGCCATAAATAAAAATGGATCCGTCCCGAAACGGCGCGGCCGGGGTGGTCAGTTCGGCGAAAACTGTTCAGGCCTGAAGATTTCGCCGAGCTGACCACTATTACGGCTTCGCGCTATCGCGCTCGCGCTTCGCGTCCGTCTGCGGCGCTTTCGGTGGCTTCGCAATTTTTAGTTGATGCCGCAGCCACCCCTCCTCTGCGAGGAGGGGAATACTCCACACCTTCACAAACAGCCGCAACAGTGCATTCGGCCCTTCGAAAGCATGCGAGTTCTCATCCGTGGAACTGCCAGTTACACCCAGATTGCGGCGTTGAAAGTGCACCGATATGGTCGATGCTGTCGGCCGCTGTTCTGATCGCGCTCGCGCTACTGTTGTACACGTACGTAGGGTATCCTGCTGCGATCGCCATTCTGGCGCGCCTGTCGCCGCGTCGCGTGGCACCAGTTCCGGTAGCCAACGATCGAATGCCGATGGTCAGCGTGTTGCTGGCGGTGTACAACGGCAGCGCATTTCTTACTTCGAAGATCGAGAGTCTGCTTGCTCAAGACTATCCACCCGAACGGATCGAAATCCTCATCTACTCCGACAGCTCGACGGATAATACCGAAGCTGTAGCACGAGCGCTCGCGGCGTCGCCGTCGGCGGGCGGGCGCATCCGCGTAGTGGCTGTGGCAGAAAGGCGAGGGAAACCAACCGGACTGAACCGCTTGTGCGCTCTTGCACGGGGTGACCTGTTTCTGCTCAATGACGTCAGGCAGCGCTTCGCACGCAATGCGGTTCGCGCACTCGCCGAAGCGATGGCTGACCCGAGGGTTGGCTGCGCGACGGGGAATCTGGTGCTGAACGGCGAAGCGGGAAGCGGCATCTACTGGCGATACGAGAATTGGATCCGCCGGCAGGAGTCGCATTTTCGAGGTCTTGTCGGAATGACAGGCCCCATCGCGATGGTCCGGCGCGCAGACTTCGCCCCCGTTCCCGGCGACGTCATTCTCGATGACGTTTGGATACCCATGCGCCTCGCACTCGAAGGAAAACGCGTAACTCTTGTCGCTGATGCCAAAGCGTACGACACCGCGTTTGATGATGAGCGCGAATTCCGGCGTAAAGTACGAACGTTAGCCGGAAATTATCAATTGTTCGCGCGAATGCCGGGGCTGCTGACGCCGTTTACAAACCCGCTCTGGTTTGAGACGGTGTCCCACAAAATCCTCCGGCTCGCAGCGCCCTGGCTCTTGCTTGGACTCGCCTGCGCCTCTGCCGCCGCAGCCATCCTGCCCGACGCGATGAACGCAACTCTCTTGCACCCGCTCGTGCTCGGCCAGCTTGTTTTCTATACTGCGGCCGCACTTGGCCCCAGAGCCCGGCAGTTGGGCGGTGCAGCACGTACATTCGTAGTATTGAACGTCGCAGCCCTCGTCGGCCTGTGGGGCTTCCTAACCGGCCGGCAGCGTGTGACCTGGCAGGTCACGCGGTGAGAGGAACTGTTGAATGTCGTGTATTCCCCTCCTCGCAGAGGAGAGGAGGCTGCGGCATCAACTAAAAGTTGCGAAGCCACCGAAGCGCCGCAGACGGGCGCGAAGCGCGAAGCCGTAATAGTGGTCAACTCGGCGAAATCTTCAGGCCTGAACAGTTTCGCCAAACTGACCACCCGGGCCGCGCCGTTTCGGAACGGATCCATTTTTATTTATGGCGCGTCCACCCCTCCTCTGCGCGGAGGGGAATCGCCTGCGCGAGTTCAATTCATTCCCCTACAGATTCGCGCAACCCACACGGTATTCGACACTTCCAGACATTCAACACCTTTGGTTTGGTAACTGCACCCTTCGAGGTCAGATCCTCGCAACAGGGTGAAAAACATGCACAATCGAATACAAACCCCCGTTTGGGCGGCGATCACCGCGCTCGGTATCGCGCTGATGGTTGGAGGACTTACGTCGCCGATTGTTCACAGCAGCACCGAAGAACCGTCCTATACAGTGGCGTCGGAGACGCGAATGCCGGTGGTGTTCGAGCAGGGATTTTCACCCGTCGTGAGGAGTTCTGCGCCCTCAGTCGTCAATATCTCGTCGTCGAGGATCGTCCGTTCTCCAGAGGGGGTCCCTGATGCGCCATTTCTGAACGACCCGTTTTTGAGAAGATTTCTCGGGCCCGATTTCATGCGTCAATTCAGGGTTCCCCGAGAACGTCGCGAACACAGCCTCGGATCGGGCGTCATCGTGAATTCCGCCGGATATCTCTTGACCAACAATCACGTGATCGAAGGTGCCACGGATATAAAAGTCGTGCTCTCCGATAACCGGGAAATGGAAGGCAAAATTGTAGGAACCGATCCCGGCACCGACATTGCCGTCGTGAAAATCCCAACCGACCATCTGGCGGTATTGCCTTTCGCGGATTCCAGCAAGGTCGAAGTGGGCGATATCGCACTCGCCATCGGAAATTCATTCGGTCTTGGTCGAACTGTGACGATGGGTATTGTCAGCGCTACCGGCCGTGGCGGTCTCGGAATCGAAGACTATGAGGACTTCATTCAAACCGACGCCTCCATCAATCCGGGAAATTCCGGCGGCGCCTTGGTAAATGTACGCGGTGAGTTGATCGGCATCAATACGGCCATTCTGAGTCCGAGCGGCGGAAACCTCGGCATCGGATTCGCTGTGCCTAGCAATATGGTTCGTACGGTGATGGATCAAATTATCAAAACCGGTAAAGTGACTCGCGGATATCTCGGCGTGAGTATTCAGGACATCACGCCCGATCTGGCAACCGCAATGAAGCTCGGTAAGAAGCACGGCGCACTTGTCAGCGCTGTCGATCCGAAAGGTCCGGCTGCCCAAGGTGGATTGCAGTCAGGCGACGTGGTCATCGAAGCGAATGGAAGACCGATAGAAGACAGCCGCGAATTGCGCCTGATGGTCAGCGACATGGCGCCCGGTTCTCAGATCAATGTGCGTGTTCTTCATAACGGGCAAACGCGAACTGTAAAACTGACACTGGCCGAGATGCCGGTCAAGGAAAACGCACCAGTCAGCAGGCGCCAGAAACCGGCTCCGCCGGAAGAACCCGCAGAACCTCGCATGGGCATTGCTGTGACGGAACTCACTCCGGATCTCGCGCCGCTTCTAAATTTGCAGGCTGATGTGAAGGGCATCGTGGTCGCCGACGTCGAAGACGGCAGTCCCGCCTCAGAAGCGGGCCTCCAGGTCGGCGATGTCATCCAAGAAGTCAATCGAAAACCCGTTCGGACGATCGCCGATTTTCAGACTCAAGTCTCGAATCGAGGCTCAGACCCGATTTTGATGCTCGTGAACCACGAAGGCCGCACGCAATTCATCGCGATCAAACCGCGGTGACGAAGGAATACCGGTTCTGTCGTCAATGGAATCTCTCCTCCACATCACGGGCCGAAATATCACAAATCCGTGATGGCAGGCCTCTTGCAAAGCACTAGGTGATCACGAGGATATTCCCCTCCTCGCAGAGGAGGGGTGGATGCGCCGAGCGGAAGCGAGGCGCAGACGGGGTGGTCAGACCGGCGAAACGTTTCACGCCGAACTGACCATTAATTGAGGCTTCGCCCTAACGGGCTCGCGCTTCGCGCCCGGCGCGCCAGCTTCTATTAAGCTGTCGCGCCACCCCTCCTCTGCGAGGAGGGGAATAATCCATGCGGAGGTCTGCATGAAACTTTCCTTCGGGGAACTGATGCGAATTCCGAACCGCCGGCTTCTGCTACGCGCCTGCCGTCGCGCGCTCGTGCCGGAACGCCGCCGCAATATGGATTTGCTTCGAAACCTCGAAGCTGCATTTTTCTGGACGTGCGAGGCCCAGGATTCGACACCGGATGGCGGTGTGGCAGGGTGTTACAACTTGGTCCGCGGATGGGGCGAATCGTATCCCGAGACGACCGGCTATATCATTCCCACATTTCTTCATTACGCCCGCACGCTGAACGTCGTGGAAGCGCAACAACGGGCGCTTCGGATGGCCGACTGGGAAACGGAAATTCAGCTGCCAAGCGGGGCCGTCCGCAGCGGAATGATGAATGTGCGCATAGGACCAGCGGTATTCAATACCGGTCAGGTGTTGTTCGGCTGGGTCTCGGCTTATCAGCAGACCGGCCAGGAGCGGTACGCCATTTCAATGCGGCGCGCCGGCGATTGGCTCGTTTCCGTTCAAGATGAAGACGGAGCCTGGCGTAAACATCTTTCGGAAGTGACGACCAGCACCGTTCAAAGCTACAACGCCCGCGCAGCATGGGGTCTGGCTCTCGCGGGGCGCGAACTCGATGAAGAGAGGTTCGTTCGCGCGGCTATCAAGAATTGCGACTGGCTACTCGAACAACAACACGAGAATGGATGGTTCGACAGAAACGCATTTTCGGACGGTGAACCGCCGCTCCTGCATACGATTGGCTATGTTCTGGAAGGTTTGCTTGGCGCAGGGGAGCTGCTGAGCCGCGAGAAATACATTGCTGCCGTAATAGCCGGAGTAACTCCCCTGGTGACCCTGTATCAGCGAACGGGTGTTTTGCGAGGCCGCTATGATTCGAACTGGCATTCGACCGTCTCCTGGCGCTGCCTGACGGGAGAAGCGCAAATCGCTCTCGTGTTGTGCCGGCTCTATGAAATCACAAGGGAAGCAAGCTACGCCGGCACAGCGAAATCGCTCTTACACGGGCTTGCAGACATCCAGGACACGAGCAGCCCGCACCCAGAGAGCTACGGCGCTTTAGCGGGATCGCATCCGTTGTGGGGCGGTTATAACCCCTTCAATTACTTGAACTGGGCCGCAAAGTTTTTCATGGATGCGTTGCTGCTGTACCAGTTCAAAGCGGATGTTCAGAAACCCGTCTATCAGAAGATAGGGGCGGTCATAGACCGCCCCTATAGCGCCACGGAATGTGTCCGATGAAATTGAAAACGATTCGCGACTATCACCTGGCATACCGGCAGTTGGATCAAGAACCGTTCACTCAAGAAGTAAAGTTGGCGCTCCTCGCCTCCTACACCAACGACTTTATTCTGCCTTTGCTTCAAGTGGACCTGATGAGGGGCGGAATCCGATCGGACCTCTATAAGCCTCGGTTTAATCAATTCCGGCAAGAAATCCTCGACGGGAACAGTGGGCTCTACGCCGCACAACCTGATATCACTATCATTAGCTTCCACCTGGAAGACGTGTTTCCAATCTTCGAAACCGATCCATCCGATGTCGCACAGGAGGTATTGAGCCTGTGTGAATCCGTGATTCGGAGTTACCGCCAATTTGCTACGCCGGGATCGCAGCTATTCATTCAGAACTGGATTGCCCCGATTCACTGCTACGACCCACTTGTCCGGACGGAGTTTGCGCTTGCCAGCCTTGTCGAGCGGCTGAATCGGGAACTGGCAGCTCTCGCAGGCAAGACTGCCGGCGTGCACGTGATGGATTATGCCCGCCTGGCTCAACAATGTGGTCTGGAGCGCTGGACCGACGCTCGTACCTATTACACCGCGCGTATCCCAATAGCGCAGGAACATTGGATCGCTTTGTCGAAGTTTTATGCCGCTTATATTCGCGCGGCTTTGGGGATGGACTTTAAATGTGTCGTTCTCGATCTGGACAATACGTTGTGGGGCGGAGTTCTCGGCGAAGATGGAATCGAAGGAATTCGACTCGGCGAATCTTATCCCGGTCTGACGTTCCGAAGGTTCCAGCAATATTTGCTCGGGCTTTATGACCACGGGTACATCCTGGCAATCGCCAGCAAGAACAATCAGGAAGACGTGCTCGAGGTTCTCCGCAATCACCCGGCGATGGCGCTGCGCGAGAAGCATTTCGCTGTGATCAAAGCAAACTGGCACGAAAAGGCTCAGAACATTCAGGAGATCTCGGAAGAGATCCACCTCTCCATCGATCACATGTTGTTTGTGGATGACAATCCCGTTGAAATCGAAAAGGTCAAACTGACGCTGCCCGGCATTACTTGTCTGCAAATTGAATCGCCTCCGTTAAATTTCTTGCGGCAATTTCAGGAGCTGCGGTGCTTCGGAAAATTGCATGTGACCGACGAGGACCGGTTGCGCGGCCAACAGTATTTCGATGATCGCCAGCGGCGTGAATTCAAACAAACTGTAGGAACAATCGAAGCTTTCTATCAAAGTCTGGGTCAGCGAATGACAATCTACACGAACTATGACGGTCATCTGGCACGCATTGCGCAGCTCAGCCAGCGAACCAATCAGTTCAACCTGACGACCATACGCCTGGCTGAAGCCGACGTCGCGCTGATGATGGCCGATCCGGACTATCTGCTTCTTACAGCAGATTTGTCCGACCGGTTCGGTGATAGCGGCACCATAGCTTTTGTCCAAGTCCGAAAACAGAAACGGGTATGGAGGATTGAAAATTTCCTCATGAGCTGCCGCGTCCTGGGCAGGACCGTCGAGGAAACACTGCTGAACTACATTTTCGACCGGGCAGCCGCCGAAACCGTTGTCACCATTGAAGGCGCCTATATTCCCACGAAAAAGAACGCTCCCTTCGCGCGGTTCTACTTGTCACATGCTTTCAGCCCAGCCGGAGATAATCGGTATGCGAAACAAGTCGCGTTACACGAACCCAGCGCTGCATTCATAGAAATCTTCGAACATGAAACGAGAATGGAAAATGTTGGATAGAATTCGGCAGATTGTTGCGGATATTACGCAGAACGACGTCGCCTCCGTCACCACGGATTCGAACTCGCAGAATCTCGACGGCTGGGATTCGGTCGCTCAAATCAATATCACTGTTGCCATTGAGGAAGAGTTTGGAGTTGCCTTCAGCGCCGAAGAGATGCACGCGCTGAATAGCGTGAAAAAGATTGTTGATGCGCTGCGGCTGGTCCCTTCCTGACCGGGGTGGTTCGGCCAAAAACCGTCGCCAGTGTGACCACCCCTCCTCTGCGAGGAGGGGAATACGTACTGCAACCTCTACACTTCGATGAGTTTCTTTTTAATAGCGTATTTGATGAGCTCGGCGCGGTCGTGCACGTCGATTTTTTTCATGAGGTTGTATTTGTGTACGTCCACGGTTTTTACGCTGATGCCCAACCGGCTTGCGATTTCCTTGACCGACAGTCCTTCCGCCAGAAGTTTCAGGACCTCCCGTTCACGGGTGCTCAAGCGATCGTAACTGGTCTGAGGACGTGAACTCCTAACGTATCCTGCTACGACTTTTTTGAGAACGGTTGGACTCAAGTACTTTTCACCTTTCCGCACTGCATCGATTGCGTACAGGAGCTGCGAGGCTGGGGCATCCTTGATGATGTAACCCGAGGCTCCGGCTTCAAGCGATTGCGCAACCAGGTCCTCTTCCTCATGCATCGTGAGGATCAAAATCTTCACATCCTCATCAAATTCGCGGATACGCCGTGTGGCATCGGGACCATTCATATCCGGCATCGAGACATCCATCAGCAGCAGATCCGGCTGAAGCTCCTTTACAAGGTCCACAGCTTGCCTGCCGTCGCGGGCTTCCCCGACGACCTCCAGATACTGCTCGTTCCGAAGTATGGCCTTGATGCCCTCGACAAATAAGGTGTGATCGTCGCAAATGAGTGTTCGGGTCTTGCTACTCACGCTGTAAACAGAACAGTTTTAGATTATGGCATAGTTGCCGCCCACACGCTGGGCGATTCGACTGTAAAGCCTCTACAGTTGGCCTAAATACTCAATTCAATCCAGAACCGGCTTCCGTGGCCCGGTTTGGAGTCGACGCCGACACGGCCGCCCATCAGCTCGACCGCTTTTCGGACAGAGGGCAGTCCCAGTCCTATACCTGGAAACTGTTCTTCTGAATAGAGCCTGACGAAGGGCATGAAAATCCGCTGCTGATCTTCCTCAGCGATGCCGATTCCATTGTCGTTAATTTCAATCCGGCACCGGTTTTCTTTCACGGACGCGGAAACCGTAATCTTCGGCCGAACACCTTTAGGCACAAATTTGATGGCATTCGATAGCAGATTCGTGATGGCTATCTTCAATAACGCCGGGTCCGCTGGCACAACGCGTGGTTTACCTTGGATTTTGATGTCGGCGCTCCGGTTACGGATTTCCCCTTCGATAGTGCGCAGGCAGGTTTCGATGTAGGTCCGCAGATTGATGGGTTCATACCTGACTTCGCCGCGCCCCAGCCTCGAGAAGTTCAACAGCGAATCGATCAATTCCCGCATTTCCTGGGCGGCCCAACGGATGCGATCGAGGTCTTCCCGACCTTCAGGCGTGAGCCGTCCCGCCTCGGACATGCTGACGGCTTCGGCGAACATCGTCACGGCTCGGGCCGAGGCACGCACATCGTGAGACATGGCTTGGATGAAGGCTTCGAGATCTTCGTTCCGCAGCTTTAGCTCCAAGGACGTGCGCCGTGCGCGAAGCAAGATTTCCACGCGGGATTGCAGTTCGAGCTTCGATACCGGCATCGTGATCGAGTCATCTACCGATTGCCACAGATTCGGCATACGAGACCACACATCACGCCGTCCGGTGATAAGCAACACCGGCAGGAGGCCCGGCTGCTCCTGATCGCGCCGCGCCTCCAGTTGCTTTTGGAACCGGCGGAGGCTCGGCCCATCGACAACACACAGATCGAAAGGCTCGTCGAGCGGCCGGGCTGAAGCGTGTTCGGCAACCGAATGATACGCCGACAGGAACGCGTAGAGCAGCTTGCGATTCCGTTTGGCATCGACGGCGATGACGATTCTCGACATCGAGACGCATCAAGCCGCGGTTAGCGGGATCTTGAGACCTGAGCCTGTCAGATGCATCGGGTGAGACCCAGCCTGAAAGTCGGAGCCACGAAATTTCACAATCAGGATCGTTCGGTTCAGCTGGACGAACTCGAGTTGAATCACACCATCCACGTCTCCTGCATATTCACTCTCCTCGGATGCGGCAACGACTGTCGCTCCGTGGAATGTGGCGAATTGAAAGAACGATTGGACCAGGCGCCGGTGATGAA
>Ga0209375_1003924_pt1 | contig 10229 bp, 6 predicted proteins | sample GraSoiAngelo_131_FD_185888 | JGI IMG/M metagenome (GOLD analysis project Ga0209375, IMG submission 185888) | Grasslands soil microbial communities from the Angelo Coastal Reserve, California, USA - 14_0929_02_30cm (SPAdes) (version 2) | ecosystem: Environmental > Terrestrial > Soil > Grasslands ...
GGTGAGGCCCTCGCTCGACGGCTACTTGGTCGAGGCGGCCCTCGTCTTCGCGCGAACCTGCGCCACGACCTTCGGTATGCGGTACGTGACGAGTCTCCGCCCGCTTCGCCGATGTCACCCAATCCACGAATTCCTTGCGGTGCGAGAACCAGAAGCGATCGAGTGTTTGCGCGTGGACGAGGAATCCGGCGCGCGCAGGGGAACCCGAGGCCCTACCGCGAAGCGGCCAAGAGCAGCGCTAGCGGATTGGCTCTGCGATCGTGCTGAAAGAGACCGCAGTCACGGGCGGGCGGGCGCTGGAGCTTTGAGGGAATCGGCCGCGAACGCCGGCACCGGACGCGTGAACCCCTTGAGAGCAAGCTCGCCGACCGCGATCGTCTCGGCATCGGCCTCTACCGCCGCGTGGACGCGCTGGCTGAGCAGGATCTGCCCCGCCTTCGCCTCCGCCGAGAGACGCTGCGCCAGGATCACGACGTTGCCGATCGCGCCGTAGTCGTAACGTCCCTCGAAGCCGATCCGGCCGAGGGTCGCATACCCGGTGGCGATGCCAACCCCGAACCCCAGGTCATAGCCGCGCTTCCGCCACCCGCGCGCCATCTCATCGAAGCGCCCGCGCATCGCAAGGCTCATGCGCACCGCCTGGAGCTCGTGCCGTTCGACCGGCAGGGGATCGTTGAAGAACACCATCATCCCGTCGCCAGCAAAGTGTTCGAGCGTCCCCTTGTGTTCGACGATCAGCTGGCCCATCGCGCGGTGGTACTCGCGAAGAACTCCCAGGACCTCCTCCGGCTCGGCGGATTCGGCGAAGGTGGTGAAGTTCCGTAGGTCGGAGAACACGACTGTGATCGGGCGGCGATGACCGTCCAGCAGCTTCGCGCCATCCTCACTGGTGACAAGCTCCGCGACCTGAGGTGAGAGGAATCGCGTCAGCTCCTGGCGCTGACGTTCCACCGTCTGGAAGAGCTCGACGTTCGCGATGGCGATCGCAGCCTGGTCTGCGAAAGTCTCGACGAGCTGGACCTCGCGTGGCGAGAACGGTCGGACGGTCACCCGCGTCAGCACCATGACCCCGAGAGACTCGCCGCCGTGCACCATCGGAACTGCTAGGACCGTGCGGGACTCGGTCACACGCACGCCTTTCGAGACCTCGAGCAGATCCGGCCGGGTCGTGATGTCAGGGATGTGGATCGTTCTCTGTTCTCGAAAGGCAAGCCCGAGGACGCTCGGCCGAAGGTCACCGGAGGGCGAAAGCGCCGCGAGCGAATCGAAGCGGCGCCGGAGCTCGTCGGTCCGCGCCCACCGCGCCGGCACTTCCCTGAGCCCCCCGAGACCAGCCACAGTCTGCATCGAACCGGTCCAACCGAGGTCGGCATCACACAGCCGCGCGGCGCTTTCAGTGATGGTCTCGAGGATCGGCTTCAGGTCAAAAGCGGAGCCGCTGATGACCTTCAAGACCTCGCTTATCGCCGTCTGCTGCTCGAGCGCCTCTTTTGTCTCGTTGAAGAGCCGCACATTTTCGATGGCGATGACGGCCTGATCGGCGAATGTCTGGAGAAGCTCGATCTGCTTCGGCGTGAACGGCTGGACTTCCATGCGGCGGATCGCGATGCCACCGATCCCGACGCCATGTCGCAGGAGCGGCACTGAGAGCGCGGTCCGGTATCCCCAACGGCGCTGTAATTGGACACTGATCGGGTACTCGGCTGGGTCCAGGTTGACGGCGTCCTGCGTGTGAATCGCGCTGCGATCGACGATGGCTCGGCCGATGACCGATCCACGGCTGAGTGGGAGCGATTCACCTTCACTGAGTCCAGGGATGGACCCGAAGTGAGCCCACTGCTTGAGGACATCGCCCTCGACTCGATAGACGTGCGCGTCGGTCGCGCCACATACGCGGGCGGCGCTCTCGGCGATCGCGTCAAGGACCGGCTGGACCTCGGTTGGCGAGCCGGCGATCACCCGGAGGATTTCGCTGGTTGCCGTCTGCCGCTCGAGTGCTTCTTTCGTCTCGTTGAACAAGCGCACGTTCTCTATCGCGATCGAGGCCTGGTCGGCGAACGTTTCGAGCAGACTGATCTGGTCGGGCGTGAATGCGTTTGGTTCTGCTCGTCTCAGGATGAGAACGCCGACGATCTCGTTGCCGCGTTTCAAAGGGACGCCGATGAGCGATCGGACGTTGAAGATACCGGCGCCAGTGTCGTACTCGGGGTCGGCACGCGCATCGACGATCGCGGCCGTTCTTCTCTCCATCAGGACACGGCCGGTCAGGCTGCGCCGGTCCGCGTCGATCGGCTGATTGCCCCAGTTCCGCTCCATGCTTTCTGGATCGATATCGCCGACGTTCGCGACCAGCCGCCAGCCGTCGGCTTTAAGCTGCGCGATCGATCCGTTGTCCGCGGCGCACAGCCGGACCGCATTCATCGCCACGCTCTCGAGGACTCGCTCCAAATCGAACACCGACTGGCTCATGTCCTTCAAGACTTCGGAGATCGCCGTCTGGCGGTCGAGGGCGTCCGTTGTCCCTTTGATCAGGCGAGCGTTCTCGACGGCGACGACGGCCTGATCCGCGAATGCGCGCACGAGGGCGATCTCCCGATCGGCGAATGGGCGGACCTCGTTCCGGGTTAAGACGAAGACGCCGGCGACCGTTTCGCCACGAAAGAGCGGTACGCCGAGCATCGTTCGATAGCCGCCGAGCAGCTGGAGGTCCTTCGCCGTGTATTCGCGGTCAGCGAGGACGTCGGGAATGTGGACGACCGTCCGCCCCAGCGCCGTGCGTCCGATCAGCGTTTCGCGCCCTGGCTTGCGCGTCGTTTCGTAGGCCACACGCTCGTATTCGGGGTTGCGAGGTCCCCAGAACGCCGCCGTCCGATACACGTCGCCGTCGAGGACATGGATCGAGGCGCGCTCGGCGCCGCACAGGCCGGCCGCGCGATCGAGGACGGCATCGAGTACGACGGAGAGCTCGCCTGGAGCGCGCCGCATCAGGCCGAGGACTTCCGCGAGCGCGGTCTCGCGGGCACGCGACTCCGCGAGCTGCTGTTCGAGGTCGGCCGATCCGCCCAAGGCTGGTCTCCCCTCCCGGGGCAATGCTAGTGACCGCCTTACCAACCCGGAAGTGATAATCCCGGCGTGAGCGTTCACATCGCCCGAAACCTCGACGATGCCCTCGAGGATCTTTCCGGGCGCGCCGATGCGACGATCCTCGCCGGCGGGACCGACCTCCTGGTGGAGATCAACTTCGGACGGCAGCGGCCGAGCCACATCATCCCGATCGATCGCGTCGAGGAGCTGAAAGATCTCTCGCGGGACGGCCACGTGCGCATGGGCGCGCTCGTCACCTACACGCGGATGCTCGAGAACGACGTAGGCTCGCCAGCGCTCGTCGAGGCGGCGCGCACGATCGGCTCGCCGCAGATCCGCAATGCGGCGACCATCGGCGGAAATCTCGGAACATGCTCACCGGCCGGCGACACGTTGCCGGTGTTAGCGGCTCTCGAGGCGACCGTCGTCCTCAAATCAAAAAGGGGCGAGCGCCGCGTGGCCTTCGCCGATTTCATGACTGGCCCGAAGAAGTCCGTTCGTCGTCCCGATGAGGTCATCGTCGCGGCCGAATGGGATGACGCCGGCGTGGCGCAGACGTATATGTTCGCGGCAACACGAAACGCGATGGCCATCTCGATCTCCGGGCTCGCGCTTGTGATCGACCGCGCGCGCCGTCGCGTCGGCGTCGGCCTGGGTTCGTGCGGACCGACGATCATCCGCGCGAGCGAAGCCGAGCGCTTCGCGACCGGTCTTCTCGACGAGGCCGGCTGGGAGAAGCCGCATCGGCCGAGCGACGCCGCCGCGAAAAAGTTCGGCGAGCTTGCGGCCGCGGCCGCGAAACCAATCGATGACGTCCGCGGCACCATCGCCTATCGGAGGCACGTGCTCGCGGTTATGGGGACGCGCGCCCTGGCGCGGGTCGCGGCGATCCCGTGAGGATCAAGCTCACGGTGAACGGCGAGGAGCGCGAGGCGGAAGCCGCTGACCATGAGAGCCTGCTGACCGTTCTCCGGGAGAACCTCGGCCTGCCGGGGAGCAAGAACGCCTGCGAGCAGGGCGAATGCGGATCGTGCTCGGTCCTCATGGACGGGGACCTCGTCTGCGCGTGCCTCGTCCTGGGCGCGGCGGCCGCCGGACGGAGCGTGCAGACCGTCGAATCGTTCTCCGACGGCGAGACGCTTCACCCGGTGCAGCGCGCCTTCGTCGATGCTGGCGCGGTGCAATGCGGCTTCTGCACGCCGGGCCTCGTGGTCGCGACGTACGCGCTCCTCAAACGGAACCCCGAGCCCAGCGATAAGGAGGTGCGCGAAGCGCTCTCAGGCAACATCTGCCGATGCACCGGCTACGGGAAAATACTCGAGGCCGTCGAGCGCGCCTCGGCCGCGATGTACCGGCGATGAGCACAGCCCTGCCGCGCACCAAAGTCCGCGGAGGCGTCGGCGAGTCCGTCGAGCGCCCCGATGGCGTACCGAAAGTGAAGGGCGAATTCCAGTACGGCAGCGACCTGCGTCGCGAGGGCATGCTGTTCGGTGCCACGCTCCGCAGCCCGCATCCCCACGCGAGGATCCTTTCGATCGACGTGGCGGCAGCCAAGAAGATGAGCGGAGTGAAATCCGTCATCACGTCCGCAGAGCTTCCGACCCGCGACCTGTTCGGACTGATGAAGCTCGACCAGCCGGTGCTCGCGACGGGCCGCGTGCGCTACGTCGGAGAGCCGGTCGCGATCGTCGCCGCCGAGACGGCGGAGGAGGCGCGGCTCGCAACGCGCGCGATTGCGGTGCGATACGAGCTGCTCGCTCCGATCACCGACCCGGTCGCCTCCCTGCAGCCTGATGCGGCGAGCCTTCACCAGAAGGGCAACGTGATCGAGGACGTTCTCGTCGAGCACGGCGACCCCGACACGACCGCCGAAGTCGTCGTCGCCGGCGAATACGAGCTCGGCATGCAGGATCAGGCCGCTCTCGGACCAGAGGCTGGACTTGCCATTCCGCGACAAGACGGCGGCGTCGAGCTGCATATCGCTACGCAGTGGCTGCATGAGGACCTGCGCCAGATCGCGCCGTGCCTCGGGCTGCCTGAATCGAAGGTGCATCTCGTGCTCGCCGGCGTCGGCGGCGCGTTCGGCGCGCGTGAGGACGTGACGCTCCAGATCCACACGTGCCTGCTCGCGCTCGCGACCCGACGCCCGGTGCGAATGACGTACGGGCGCGAAGAGTCGTTCTATGGACACGTCCACCGTCATCCGGCCAAGCTCTGGTACACGCACGGCGCGAGAAAGAACGGCAACCTCGTATTCGTCCGGGCGACGATCGTCCTCGACGGCGGAGCGTACGCATCGTCGAGCCCAGCGGTCGTCGCGAACGCGGCGTGTTTCGGTGCCGGACCCTACCGGGTGCCAAACGCGCGGATCCATGCGGTCGGCGCATACACCAACAACCCACCGACCGGGGCGATGCGCGGCTTCGGGGCCGTGCAGTCGTGCTTCGCCTATGAGGCGCAGATGGACAAGCTCGCCGTAGCGCTCGGCATCGATCCGGTCGTATTGCGCGAGAGAAACGCCTTGCGCAACGGCGATCGCATCATCACCAGTCAGCCCGTGGAGGGCAGCGCCCCCGTGGCCGATATCGTCCGTCGGTGCGCCGACATCGCGATGCCTGACGGCGATATTCCGAGCGATCCGATCTCACTTCCTGGAGGGCTGGGCAACCTCACACGCGGCGAGGGAGTGCGACGCGGTGTCGGGTACGCGGCGGGACTCAAGAACGTCTGCTATTCGCACGGTTTCGACGACTTCTCCACGGCTCGCGTGCGCCTCTCGCGCGACACCCGCGGGCCGATCGCGCATGTCCACACGGCCGCCGCCGAAGTCGGGCAGGGGATCGTGACCGTCTGCGCCCAGATCGCGCGCACCGAGCTTGGGGTCGAGCGGGTCGAGGTCGATCGCCCCGACACGACGATCGGCTCCGCCGGATCCTCGTCGGCGTCGCGTCAGACTTGGATGACCGGCGGCGCCGTCCTCGCCGCTTGCCGCGAGGTGAAGGCCGAGCTGCTCGCGCGGGCGCGGAAAGCCGGACGGTCACCCGACGATCTGAGTGCGCTTCTGGACGAGCCGATCGACCGGACCGTCACGCATCGACATCGCGATACTGAGCCGCGCGACCCGACCACCCAGAACCAGGGCCACGTCGCATTCCTCTTCGCGGCCCACCGAGCGGTCGTCGACGTCGACGTCGAAACGGGCCTCGTGAAGGTCGTTCAGGTTGCGACGGCCCAAGACGTCGGCAAAGCGATCAATCCGGTCGCCGTCGTTGGCCAGATCGAGGGTGGCATCGCGCAGGGCCTCGGCCTTGCGGTGATGGAGGAGGTGCAGCTCCGCGACGGACACGTGCGGAACGCTTCGTTCACCGACTACCTCCTTCCGACCACGCTCGACATGCCGCCGGTCGTAACGGTGCTCATCGAGCATCCGCACCCGGACGCTCCGTACGGCGCCAAAGGCGTGGGTGAGCCTCCGACCATTTCGAGCACGCCCGCGATCGTCGCGGCGATTCGCGCGGCGACCGGCAGGGAGCTCAACCGCGTACCGGTGAGTCCGGACGACATCGTGTTCGGGGCCCCGTATCGGTCGGGCTGGCGCATCGCACCCGGCGACGATCCGCGCCGCGCGGTGCGTGCCTCAGAGGGCGATGCCCTCCTCTCGAGTGGACGACGCGCGCCGCATCTTTAGCGGGATCGGAGCTACGTACGAGCGCGCCGGAGCACTCCTTTCGTTTGGGCAGGACGCGCGTTGGCGAGAGCGGCTCGTCTCGTTGCTCGACGCTGGATCGGACGATGCGGTACTCGATGTGGCGACTGGGACCGGCCTGGTCGCGCGCGCGATCGCCGAGAGGTATCGCTGCCGGGTTGTCGGCCTCGACCGAAGTGCGGACATGCTCGGAGCCGCCGCTGCGCGCGATGGACACATCCCGCTCGTCCGCGCTCGCGCCGAGTCATTGCCTTTCCCAGACGAATCCTTCGACCACCTGACCTTCACGTACCTCATGCGTTATGTCGACGATCCCGCCGCAACTCTGCGCGAGCTCGCCCGAGTTGTGAGGCCCGGAGGACGAATCGTTGCACTTGATTTCGGCGTGCCTGCGAATCCTGTCCTTCGAGCGCTGTGGCGGGTGTACACAACGATCGGACTGCCGATTGTGGGACGAGTCATCTCAGAACGATGGTCGAGCGTCGGCGCATTTCTAAGGGGAAGCATCGAGCGATTCGATCGCGAGCACCGACCGAGCGATGTTGAGCGGTATTGGAACCAAGCGGGGCTCACAGCCGTCCGCGTACATCGCATGAGTTTCGGGGCTGGCGTCGTAATGACCGGAGTGAAGGATGGCGCCACCGAGGGCCCCCGCGCGACGGGGAGCCGGCTCCGGCGTCCGGAGCCGGGGGGACCCCGGCGCGAACAGAGGGTTTCGGTGGCGCCATCCGGAACGAAGCCCTCGGTGGCGCCGGCATCCCAAGGCGCGGCGTTTTATGCACTGACACCCGGAGGCTGGCGCGATTACTGGACGTTGCTACACCCACCGTACACGGCCTGGCACCTCTCGTACGTGCTCCTCGGCGCCGCGTTGGCTCCGATGCCGGAGCCGCGGATCGTCGTCGGCGCTCTGGTTGCTTTCTTTCTCGCCGTGGGAATCGCGTCGCACTCGTTCGACGAACTCCAAGGGAGGCCGCTCGGCACGCGCATCCCGTCGAGCGTGCTCCTCGTATTGGGTTCGCTTGCGCTTAGCGGCGCCGTCGTGCTTGGTGTGATTGCGGCGTCGATGCTTGGTCCATGGTTCTTGGCGCTTGTCGTCGTGGGGGCGGCCCTCGTGATCTCGTATGGGCTTGAGATTCCGATCGTGCACTCCGACATCGGGTTTGCGATCGCGTGGGGCGGATTCCCAGTCGTCGCCAGCGCGGCGGCCAACGGCGCGCCACCGGTCGCGACAGTTGTCGCGGCGGTCGGCGCCTCCCTCCTCTCTCTGGCGCAGCGCCGGCTTTCGACGCCGGTCCGCCGCGTTCGCCGAAAAGCAGCCGATGTGGTCGGAGAGGTCCGCTATAGCGATGGGACGACCGAGCGGCTCGATCGACAGGCTCTCATCGCGGCACCGGAGGCAGGCCTTCGGCTCCTGTGGCTCGCGATGCTTGCCGTGTCGATCGGCGCGCTCGTTGCGCGATGGTCGAGCTAGGCGCTAACCCTTCGCCGCTGCGGCATGCTCGGTATGTCCGGCCCGGCCGAAAACGTCCACCGTGTCTCGCATGTCAGTCCAGCTGGTCCATACCGATCCGTCCGGCGCGATGGCGATGTTCGTGTAGTCGCCGATGAAACGGGTGCTGAAGTTTCCGGTCACGGGAAAGTTTGTGAACCAACGAGCGTCCGACGCGACGCTTGTCCCGGTGTCGACGCGCTTGGTGGCGAAGCTGCTCGCACCAAGGTCGTTGGCCGTCGCCAGGGTGTAACCGTAGACGCAAGACTGACCAGCGGGTCCGGTCCGGGCGCGGTCCACGTACCCGATGCGCACCTTTCCGTCGGCACCGACCGCGGCCCAGGGAAAGATCTGGTCGGACCTGCTGCTCTTCACGAGCGCTGGCGTCGACCACCTCGCGCCACCGTCAACCGATGTCGTCACCATGATGTTCGTGCGTGCGGTCGCTGCGGGGTCGAGGTTCTCCGCGTACACGTAGTAGAGCTGGCCGGCGTTCGCAGCCGCGGTCGACATGGCGAGGTTCCCGGCGGCGAAGATGCGGAACTGGCATCCCGTCAGGGTCGCGTCCCCACGCCAGTTGGTCGGGTAGTCGCCGGCGCCGTCGTGGATGAGGCCGAGGATCGGCTGCGGATCGCTCCAGGTATCGCCGCCGTCGCGCGATCGCACCAGCAACACCTGGTCCCGCTGACTTGTGCCCTGCGCCTGGTGGTTGAGGAACGCGACGTAGATCGTCCCGTCAGGAGCGACGATGGGCGACGAGAACCCGGCGTCGTTCTGATCGCAGCGCGTCGTGGACCCCACCACGCCCTGACCTGAACACAGCCGGCTCGAGCCACTTATCTCGGCGCCAGAGGTCCACGTTGCGCCGCCGTCGCGCGAGCGTACGAAGAAGATCGGCGACTCGGTCTGGACGTCCTTTCGGTATTGCTGTCGTGCCCAGGTGACGTAGACGCTCCCGCGATACCCGCTGGTTCCGCGGTCGACGGCGATCCAATCCTTGTCGTTGAACAGCACATTCGAGCCGCCGTTGCTGATCGTGCCGTTTCCCTTCGCGACGGTGACGGGATCATTCCACGTGATCCCGCCGTCGTCCGATCGCTCGACGATCACGCTGACGTCGCTGAATGCTCCCGCGACGCTGTCATGCGACGCAACGTTCGACCAGTAGAGATGGCCGTCCGCGTCGAACGCGAGGGCCGGATCGGTCAGGAATCGGTAGCTCCCGTGTGGTGGGTGGACGTTTGTCCAACTCTGCCCGCCGTCCTTCGAGACGTACGCTTCGGTGAAGATCCGGAGTAACGCGATCGCGCTCTGTTTGTCGAGGTTGTACAGGTAGGTGTGCGAGGCCGCCACGATGTTGGCGGCGTTTGTCGGATTCACAGCGATGGTCGTTTCGTTGTGCGGCCCAACACTGTCGCAATCGAGCAGCGCGTTGCCTGCGAACGAGGTTGGCTGCGTGGTCGCCGCTGACGTGCAGGCCACGCCGGAGATGCCTCCGCCGCCCGGTCCATTCGTGCCGCTCGCGACGCTCTCGGTGAAGCTGATCAGATCGTTGTCGAGCCGCTCCTTCGCGGAACCTGCGAGCGCGGTCGTCGCTCCGATGATCAACAAGCCGATGACGATTGCGGGTGCAAGAATCCGTCGCATCGCTCCTGCCCTCCCATGCGAACTGCGCGGATAAGCTACGCGCGCGGTCGCGGAATCAGAAGAGATTTCTTCATGCCGCATGCTCGCCGGACGCACAGCGAGGCGTATCGTTCCGGCCGACCGTGATTCCCCTCGAGACGCTCCGCGCCGCGCCGAAGGTGCTCCTGCACGACCATCTCGACGGCGGGCTGCGCCCCGCGTCGGTCATCGAACTCGCTCGCGATCAGCGGTACGAGGGCCTGCCTACCACGGATCCGCAGGAGCTGGGCCGGTGGTTCCACGCGAGCGCCGCGTCGGGTT
>Ga0209375_1003929_pt1 | contig 10224 bp, 10 predicted proteins | sample GraSoiAngelo_131_FD_185888 | JGI IMG/M metagenome (GOLD analysis project Ga0209375, IMG submission 185888) | Grasslands soil microbial communities from the Angelo Coastal Reserve, California, USA - 14_0929_02_30cm (SPAdes) (version 2) | ecosystem: Environmental > Terrestrial > Soil > Grasslands ...
GAATACGACGCGGGGCTGATCATCCACGAGAACCGGTTCACCTACGACGCAAAGGGACTGAAGAAGATCATCGATCTCGGCGAGTTCTGGGAAAGCGAGACCGGCCGACCGATCCCGCTTGGCGGCATCGTCGTCAGCCGGTTGCTGCCTGACGATGTGAAGGATCGCATGAACCGCGCGATGCGCCGCAGCGTGGAGTACGCGTTCGCTCATCGGGAGGCGAGCCTGCCGTTCGTGCGGAGGCACGCCCAGGAAATGAGCGAAGACGTGATGTACCGGCACATCGACCTGTACGTCAACGACTATTCGGTCGATCTGGGCACAGAGGGAAGACGCGCGGTGGAAATGCTCTTCGAAAAAGCCAGGACGACCGGCATCATTCCCGACGTGAAAGAACACCTGTTTCTTCGCTGAATGCGCGGGCTCAACTGTTTTCCTTTGTGTCCTTTGTCTCCTTAGTGTCCTTGGTGTCGAAAGTGTCCTTGGTGTCGAACAAATGTCGCAGGATGTCATGGAGCTGGCCTACGCCCTCAGTCAGGCTCGCCGGACCAGGCTGCAGGATATACGTCGATTTGATCTCGAAGATCCGATCGTCGCGCACGGCGCTGACGGTGTTCCAGCCCGCGCGCGACTGAATCGTCGCCTTCTTCATCTTCTTGCCACACCACGACGCGAAGACAACCTCCGGATCCCGGCGCGCCACCTCTGCCGAATCGACGATGCGATCTTTCGCGAGCTTCGCCCTGGCGAGCTCGGGAAAGATCGGCGTGCCACCGGCGATCTCGACCAGCTCTTCCACCCACCGAATGCCTGAGATGAGCGGCTCGTCCCACTCTTCGAAGAACACCCGCGGCCGCGCGGGAAACCGCGATGCCGACTCGCGAATGCGTTCGAGGTTCCCGGCCAGGCGATCCGCCAGCCGTTCGGCCTCCTGCTGGCAGCCGACCAGCCCCCCGAGCATCGCGATCATCTGAAGGATTTCGGCGACCGTGCGCTGGTTGAAGGTGACGACGGCGATGCCGCGCCGGACGAGCTCCGCGCCGAGGTCCGCCTGCAGATCCGAGAACGCGAGGACCAGATCCGGATCGAGCGCCTCGATCTTGTCGAACTTCGCGTTGATGAACGCAGACACCTTCGGCTTGAGCCGTGCCTCCGGCGGCCGAACCGTGTATCCCGAGACGCCGACGATGCGATCGCCCTGCCCGAGAAGGTACAGCGTCTCCGTCGTTTCCTCGGTGAGGCACACGATCCGCTCGGGGTAAGGCGCCCTCATCCCATCCCCAATCAATTACCCGATTACCCGATTACTCATCACCAGGTCCGTGAACACGAACCCGTCGCGCTCGACGGTGACGCCCGTTTCAATCGGCAGCTCGTGGCTGAACATCGGCCCCGCGTAGGCGCAGGTGTGGAATTCGCCTCGCTCCCCACAGGGGTCGATCGCGGGCGACAGCTCCGCGAGGAGCGCCGCGTCGAACTCCCGTCCGGCGAACCCGCGGTCGATGACCTTGGGATTGAGACAGGTGATCCGCGCACGCAGTCCTCCCGCAATCATCGTGTGCGCGAGCGTGGCGGTATCCGACCCGAAGAGCGGGAACAGCGGCGTCAGCCCCGTGCCCGCCAGGCGCTCCTCACGGTAGCGCCGCACATCCTCGAGGAACAGATCGCCGAACGCGACGTGCGTGAACCCTTCGCCGGCGGCACGCGCGACCGCCTCACCCATCGCCTGCTCGTACACCTCGTTCGGGCACGGCGACGGAATCGGGATCATCCACAGCGGCAGCCCCAGCGCGCCGGCCTGCGCCTGTACAACGTCCACACGCACGGCGTGCATCGCCACGCGCCGGGCCGACTCGTTGATCGTCGTCAGCAGCCCGGCGATCCGCACGTCGCCGCGCTGACGCAGCACGTGCACCATCCACGCGCTGTCTTTTCCGCTCGACCACGAGACCAGACATTTGATCATTGGCTTATCTCGTCATCCGGTCATTCACCGCGCCCACACCTCGGGATGCAGCGTGCGCGCGAAGCGCTCGGCCGCCAGGACGATACGCGGTCCGGGAACGACGAACTCGAGGCCATCGAGCAGGTAGACGCGGTTGTTCTTCACGGCCGGGAGCGACGCGAGCGCGTTCCACACCCGCCGTTCCGCGTCGAAGATCTCCGGCTTCACGGAATCGCCGTAATGAAGCTCGATGATGACCTCGGGCGCGCGCGACAGGATCATCTCGGCGCTCATGTCCACCGATTGCTTTCGCAGATCGTTCAGCACGTCGGTGCCGCCGGCGACCTCGAGCACGTCGTGGAGGAATCCGTAGCCGCCGCTCGCCGTGACATGGCGCAGCGTTCCCTGCTCGCGGCCGAACACGAGGAGTGTTCTCGGCGGCGGACGACCCGCGACGCGGCGGCTGACGGCGCGGAGCTGCTGCTCGATAAGTGCGGCGGCGGCCTCCGCTCCCGCCTTCGCGCCGACCCGCACACCCAGGGCGCGCATCGTCTCGGTGATGTCGGGCAGGCCGCGGTGAACGTACGAAAAGATGGGCACCCGCGCGCGTTCGAGCTGACGCTTCAAGTCGGTCTGCGTGTCGTACACGATCACGAGGTCCGGCTTCAGGGAGAGCACGCGCTCCACGTCGGGATCGAGCAGCCCCCCGACCCGGGGAAGCCGCGCGACGTCGGGTGGAAAGCGGTCGTAGTTGCTGACGCCGGCGAGGCGGTCGCCCGCGCCCATCGCGAACAGCATTTCCGTTGTCGCGGGCACGAGCGAAATGATTCGGCGCGGTCCCGCGACGGCCCGCTCTTGGTCGGCACCGCTGAAGCGGCGGTCGGCACCGCTAAAGCGGTGCCCTACTTCGGCACCGCAGAAGCGGCGCCCTACGTGCGGTGCCGACCAGCACGACGATCAACGCAACGAACGCCGATCGAGCTTTTATGCCGTTCGAAACAGGAGCCATAAAAAGACAGGGCCTCCAATGATGGCGGTGACGATGCCGACCGGCAGCTCGAGGGGAGCAATGATCGTGCGCGCGACCAGGTCGCAGCCGATCAGAAACGCACCGCCGAAGAGCGCCGACGCCGGCAACACCAGCCGGTGATCGGCGCCGACGATCAGCCGCACCAGGTGCGGCACGATGATGCCGACGAACGATACCGGTCCGGCCAGCGACACCGCCGCGCCGGTCGTCAGCGACGCGCTGACGAGCGCGATGCGCTCCGTCCGCTCGACGTTCACTCCGCGCGCCGCGGCCGACTCGCTCCCCACGCTGACGAGGTCCAGCACGCGTGGCAGCGTCGCGAACCCTGCCCACCCGATCGCCATCGGCGCCAGCACGGTCCCGATCAGCCACCGCACGTTGCGGAACGTCTGGGTGAAGTCCGCCAGGTATTGCACGAACGCAATGACTGCGGACAGCAGCGCCTGCAGCGTCACGCCGCCAAGGAGCAGGACCATGGCGGATGTGCCCCGCCGCCTCGCGGTTGAAAGCGCGTAGACGATCGTCAGGGCTCCGATCGACCCTGCGAAGCTGGCCAGCGGCACGGCGGAAACGCCGAGCAGCGAGAAATCGAGGTTGAACGTGATCGCCATCATCGCGCCGAGCGATGCGCCCGCCGAGACGCCGAGCGTGTCCGGAGATGCCAGCGGATTCCTCAAGAGCGCTTGAAACACGACCCCCGACATCGCGAGCGCGCTGCCGACGAGCGCCGCCCCCAGCACGCGCGGGAGACGCGCGACGAAAAAGATCTGCGCGTCGATGTTGTCGGCGTACGGAATGGATCGATCGAAGACCGTGCCCAGGTGAATGCGCGTGCTGCCCACCAGCGGCGCGAGCAGGCAGGCCGCCACGGCAAGCATCCCGAACCCCGCCAGCGTCCACACCAGCCGCTGCCGGATGGACGCCCGCGGGTGAACGGCGCCGAGCGCGTCAGCGCGGCCGGGCAATGGGCACCACCGTCAGGTGACCGGCAAGCGGATGGAACTGCACATCCGCGTCGACGTCATACAGCGCGCGGATGGTCTCGGCCGTCAGCGTCTCTTTCGTCGTGCCGTGCGCGATCACGCGGCCCTGCCTGAGGAGCACGATCCGCTCGCACAGCGCCGCCGCCAGATTCAAGTCGTGCGTCGACACGATCATCGTGGCGCCCCGTTCCGTATTGAGGCGGCGAAGCAGCGCCGTGATCTCGAGCTGATAGCCGAGATCGAGCGCTGTCGTCGGCTCGTCCAGCAGCAGTATGTCCGACGCCTGCGCCAGCGCGCCGGCAATCACGACCCGCTGTTTCTCGCCGCCGCTCAACGTCCCGAACCGGCGTGTCTCGAGAGCGGCCGTGCCGGTCGCCGCCAGCGAGTCTCGCGCGATCTCCTGGTCCGCCGCGCCCTCCAGCTCGAACGGGCCAAGATGCGGATAGCGTCCCATCAGCACCATGTCGATCACGCTGAAGTCGAAGGTCGAATGCGTTTCCTGCGGCACGACGGCGATGCGCCGCGCCAGCTCGCGCCGCGTCAGCTGCTCGATCGGGTGACCGTCGATCAGCACGCGGCCGGACCGCGGCGGCAGCACGCCGGCAAGAATGCGGAGGAGCGTCGTTTTTCCCGAGCCGTTGGGCCCGAGCAGGCCGACCACGGTGCCACGTTCCACGTCGAGAGACACGCCATCGATCACACGTGGCCCCGATGCGCCGCGGCGCGCGAATGAAAACGAAAGATCAGTGGCCTTCAGCATCGCTCCTGCACATCGCTCGTCCTGAGCTTGTCGAAGGACGAGCCGCCGGGATGGCTCATGGTTCGACAGGCCTGTCCTGAGCGAGCCGCTCATCCTTCGACCGGCCCAGGATGAGCGGGGAGTCGAAGGGCCCGTCCTGAGCGAGCCGCTCATCCTTCGACCGGCCCAGGATGAGCGGTGAGTCGAAGGGCTCACCCCCGAGCGCATCCAGGCGGATCATCGCGCGCACAACACGAGATCAAGGGCCCAGCAGCCCGATCGCTGCACGCACACGCCCGCCTGGACGAGGACCGGGTTGCTGAACAACGGGCTGTTCGTCACCACCGTGTGGTACTCGCCGCGCTCGCCGCACGGGTCGACCCCGAGGCGCGTGAACGAGTCGAGCATGTCGCGCCGTAACGGACGGCCAAGCCATGTCTGGTCGAGGAGCTCGGCGCGCGCCGTGACGATCAGGGCGTCCGCGCCCGAATCGGTCCATTCTTCGAACAGCGCGAGCGTCGACGATCCGAATAGCGGCTCGACCGCCGTGAGGCCGGCCGCTTCGCACATCTGCTCGGCCCACCGGCGATGCTCGTCGAACAGGATGTCGCCGAAGATCACGTGCGTGACGCCGTCGGCCTTCACCTGTTCGAGCGCCCCGCCGAACGCCGCGTTGTAGGTCTGCCACGTGCACCGCCCAATCGTATGACGCAGGCCGAGCCGTTCGGCCTGCGCGGCGAGCACCTCGGGTCGCAATCCATGCGAACGGCTGCGCTCCGCCGCTTCATCGAACATCGTGATCAGGTGGACCACGTCGTAGTCCGCGTGCGTACGGTGGAGCGCGGCGCAACTGTCCTTGCCGCCGCTCCACGAGATGGCGGCCCGGGGCTTCGAGCTCACGTCAGAACCCGACGCGGAACCCGGCTCGTATGACGCGCAGCAGCGGCTGATAGCCGAAGGGCTCCGAGTAATCCTGATTCGTCAGGTTGTCGACCGACAGAATCCCGGTGAGCTGCGGCGTCACTTTGAGCGTGAAGCGCGCGTCCCACGTGTGGTGACCGGGATTCTCGACGAGCGGCGGGTTGAACAGACCGAAGTCGCTGTCCACGAAGGCGCCGATGAACACGCCGTTCAGATCGGCGGTCGCGCGCTTCCAGTTCAGTGAGACGCCGGTGAACCCCGAATGCCGCGGCCGGCGAAACGCCTGCCTGCCCAGGCCGAAGAGCACGTCGTTCGGCCGCTCGCTTTCCAGAATCTTCGAGTCGAGCAGCGTGTAGCCGCCCCGCAGGTGGACGGCCGCCGACGGCCTGACCTGCACGCCCGCCTCGAGGCCGCGCGCCCGCGTGAGGCCCACGTTCGCATACTGCGCCTCGAACGTGCTCGGGTTCGTCGTGATGAGCGTGATGATGTCGCGGAACCGGTTGTTGAAATACGTCAGCTCGATCTTCGCGCGATCGTGCGCGAAGCGCTGGTCGATGCCGACCTCGGCGCTGCGCGAGCGTTCCGGCTCGAGGTTGGGGTTTCCGCGGAAGAACGGCGAGATGCTGAACGACTCCAGCATCGTCGGCTCCTTGATGCCGAGGCCGGCGCTTGCCTTGACCTGCGTCTCGCCAAGAGCAGCCGATGGCTGGTGCGCCACGTAGACCACGGTCCCGCGCGGTACGGCGGCGGTGCCGAAGCTGTCGTTCCGCTCGATGCGACCGCCGGCGGTGACGAACACCCGCGGCCAGAGCATCTGATACTGAACCGACGCGCCGGAGTTGTTGCGCGAGTTGATTGTCCGGGTGCCCGCGAGCCGGTTGTCGGCGGAAGAGCGCTCGCCGTCCCAATCGGCGAGCACGGTGAGCAGGTGATCCCCCGTCTCGGGCGCTGACGCCAGCCGCATGTCCAGCTGATAGCTGGCGTGGTGGCGTTGCAGCCTCGTGAGGCTGTCGTTCTGGAAATCGTTCGACAGCCGCGACGAGACCAGTCCGTTGAAGGTCGCCCGGTACGGCGGATCGAGGATGAGGTTGGTCGACTGCTGGCTGGATGCGGCGCGCGAGTACGACACGCGCTGGCGGACCGCGCGGGTGATCTGCTGATCGAAGCTGACGCTGGCGACGCTGTCGCGGCGCTCCGAGAAGGCATCGAGGTCCGGCCGGCCGAATGCAGTCGTGCCGGGCGTGCCGGCGTGCCCGAGCTCGCCGCGCCCGACGACGCGCAGCGTTGCCGCCGCTCCAATGGCGACCCCCACGTTGGCGCTGAGCGTCGTGTTCTCGAATCGGCTGTTCGGCACACGGTCATCGCTGTTGAAGCGGGCCGCGGCCAGGCTGTATTCGAGCGGTCCTGTCTTGCCTGACGCGCCCGCCGTCATGTGCAGCGTGCCGTATGTGCCGCCGTCGATCTGGGCCGACCCGCGTGGACGCCGCGACGCGCCATCGGCCCGTTTCGTGAACAACTGGATCACGCTCCCCATCGCGTCGGAGCCGAACAGGGAGGAGTAGGCGCCGCGCACGACCTCGACGCGGTCCAGGTTCTCGGTCGTCAGGTTGCTGAAATAAAAGCTTCCGCCGGGCTCGTTGAGCGGCACGCCGTCGAGCAGCACCTTGTTGTAGTCGCTCTCGCCGCCGCGAACGAAGAGCGACGTCAGCGCGCCGGGCGCGCCGCTCCGAACCACCATGGCGCCGGGCGTCGACATCAGCACGTCGGCGACGAGCGGCTGTTGCCGCCGCTCCAGGTCTTCCGCCGTGAAGACAGTCGCGCTGGCGCCGACCTGACTGGTGGGCGCCTCGGTCCGCGTCGCCGACACGATCATCGTTTCGTGGATCGGCGCGACGGCGAGCTCGACGCGCAGCGCCTGTCCGGACGCGGCGGCCGCGCACGAAACGATCGCCGGCTGAAATCCGGTGAGCGTCGCTTCCAGGCGGCAGTCGCCGGCGCCAGTCGCGCCCAGCGTGAAGCGCCCGGATTCGTCGGCGAACACGCCGCGCTGCCCGGTGCCCGATGCGTCCACCACGCGGACGTAGGCACGCGGCACGGCGCGGCCCGACTGATCGACGACGGTGCCCGAAAGCTCGCGCCCGTCCGCGGACGCGGAAGCCGCGGCTCCGCCGGACACGAGCACGACGAACAGAACAGGGATCACGAGACGGGTTGACACGTGGGCCTCCTTCCGGCGTCTCTCGCGCCGAAGAATTGGACGCCCCCGGGGTCAGGTTTCCTGACTCGCGGCGTGAATCCGCTTCGCGCGCCTTCCCAAGCCGAAGCTCAGTGGCGGACCGGGAACCTGGACGAAAAACGAGAACCAGGAACCGGCACCAGCGAAGCGTAGCCGCTTACAGTGGCGGGACCGTGTGGGCTTCGCACCCACTTCGCGTAACCGCCGGGGTCAGCGTCGATTGGTACGTAGAGTCCGGTTTCAGCCGGACCGGCGTCCCCGCGTACAGGGCTTTAGCCGGACCAACGTCCCCTCGTACATAGGGTCCGGCTTTAGCCGACCAGCGTCCCTGCGTACGTAGAGTCCGGCTTCAGCCGGACCAGACAGCGCGAGAGTATAGCAGGGTTGCTACGCAGTGTTGTTTTTTCGTAACATTGCACGTTCGTGTCCGAAAGAGGGACGCGGCCTTCGCCGCCGCGATGAGCTTTGGCCCTTTCTCTCACCGAGCCAAGCTGAAGGGGAGCGCATGAGCAAGAGTTCGACTGTCACCGTTCGCGAGAAGCCCGTCGAAGATGTGGCATCGGCGAAGGCCGGTGGCCTTTCGATTCACGGCGAAACGTTCGTCGTCCAGACGGATCAGCGCGTCGAGCTCGTCGATCTGACGAGCAAGGTGATGGAATTCGTCCGGCGCTTCAACGTCCGGGAGGGGCTCGTCACCCTCTGGTCGATGCACACGACCTGCTCCCTCTTCATCAACGAATTCCAGGTCGCACTCGTGTCCGACATCAAGCGCTTCCTCGAACAGATGATCGCGCGCGACGCGGCGTATATGCACAACGATCCGCAGCACTCGGACTGCGATCGGATGAACGCCGATTCGCACCTGCGCGCGATGCTGCTTGGCCACAACCTGTCGCTTCAGATCAGCGGCGGCGAAGTCGTGCTCGGTCAGTGGCAGCGGATCCTGATGGCCGAGCTCGATGGCCCGCGCGCACGATCGCTGCGCATACAAATCCTCGGCATCGCCTGACGCTCGCGCTCAATGGAATCGGGTCATCTGGTAATCGAGTAATCTGGTAATCTGGTAATTCAATTACTCGATTACCAGATTATCCAATTACCCGATGTATCAGCGTCTCGCCCACGCCGGTCTCCTCGACATTGCCGCGAAGCTCGATCGAGGCGAGCGTCTCGATCTGGGCGAGGGCGTCCGGCTTTTCGAGTGTCCCGACCTCCTGGCGGTCGGCTGGCTGGCGAATCGCGAGCGCGAGAAGCGCCACGGCGCGCGGACGTTCTACAACTACAACATCCGCCTCGAGGCGACGAACGTCTGCGTCGCGAGCTGCCTGTTCTGTGCGTTTGCACGCCTCAAGCCGGGGGACGATGGCGCGTACACGATGTCGCTCGAGCAGGCGTGGGACAAGCTGCGGCAGCGCGCCCACCAGCCGCTCACCGAAATCCACGTCGTCAACGGCCTGCACCCGGACCTGCCGTTCGACTACTACACGGAGCTGTTGCGAGGATTCAAGCGCATCCGTCCGGAAATCCACCTGAAATGCTTCACGGCGGTCGAGATCGCGTTCTTCGCGGACCTGTACGGCAGGACCGACGAGCAGGTGATGCGCGAGCTGATGGCCGCGGGGCTCGATTCGCTGCCCGGCGGCGGCGCGGAGATTTTTGCCGGGCGCGTCCGCCGGAAGATCGCGAACGACAAGTGCGGAAGCGATCGGTATCTCGAGATTCACCGCACGGCGCACCGCCTCGGCATGCGATCGAACGTGACGATGCTGTACGGGCATATCGAGACGGCGGAGGAGCGGGTCGACCACATGCTGCGCGCGCGGGCGCTGCAGGACGACACCGGCGGCTTCCAGGCGTTCATTCCGCTCGCGTTCCATCCCGACAACAATCAGATGCGGAAGCTGCCGCCGCCCACGGCGTCCGACTCGCTGCGCGTCCACGCGGTGTCGCGGCTGATGTGCGACAACATCCCGCACGTGAAGGCGTTCTGGATTGCCACCGGAGTCGAGGTGGCGCAGACGTCGCTGTGGTTCGGCGTCGACGACCTCGACGGAACCGTTCAGGAAGAGAAGATTTACCACATGGCCGGCGCACGCACACCCGAGGCGATGACGACGCGCGAGATCGAGCGCCTCGTGCTGGCGGCGGGCCGCGAGCCGGTCGAGCGCGATACGCTCTACAACGTCGTGCGGAGCCACGCTCCGGCGCGCGGCTGACGCTGGACACTGCCAGAGAGTGAAAAAACCTCGGTAGTGTCCGCCTCGAGGCGGAGTCTGTCGGGTCCGGCTGATCGCCGTCGCCAAGGCTATGGCGGTCCGCCGAAGCTTCACGCGAAGGCGGAAGCTGGACACTACCGGATAGCCGAAGCCG
>Ga0209375_1003932_pt1 | contig 10219 bp, 9 predicted proteins | sample GraSoiAngelo_131_FD_185888 | JGI IMG/M metagenome (GOLD analysis project Ga0209375, IMG submission 185888) | Grasslands soil microbial communities from the Angelo Coastal Reserve, California, USA - 14_0929_02_30cm (SPAdes) (version 2) | ecosystem: Environmental > Terrestrial > Soil > Grasslands ...
CTGGCGATTCCGATCGAGATCTTCGTGCCCGTGAAGGATGAGTTGATCGCGGCCGGCCGCGTGACGAGCCGGCAGCCCCGACCGTGGCTCGGCCTGATCACGAGCGCCGGGGACGGCGGCATCGTCGTCGACGGCTTCAACGACGCCGGCCCCGCGCGCGGCGCCGGCTTCCGTCGCGGCGACCGCGTCGTCGGCGTGGACGGCGTGCGCGTGGCCACGCAAGAGGAGTTCTACGAGCGGCTCTGGCGCCGACGGGCCGGCGATACCATCAAGGTCGCCGTGCGCCGCGGCGGCGACGAACGCGTCATCCCGGTGCGCTCGATGGACCGCTACACGCTGTATCGCACGACGTCGCCCTGAGCGCGGTACCCTTGTCGGCATGAAAGGCGCCGCCGACACCTACGAGGGCCGCGGGCTCATCGCCGACCCGATCCATCAGTACATCCTCTATACGCGGCCGGGCGGCATCCCCGGCGAGGCGACCGAGCAGGACGTGATCGACACCCCCTGGGCCCAGCGGCTGCGACGGATTCCGCAGCTGCAGTCGGCACGCTGGGTCTTTCCCGCGGCCGAGCACAGCCGCTTCCAGCACTCGCTCGGCGCGATGCACCTCTCGGGGCGGCTCGCACAGCAGCTCTACCCGTCGCTGCGCGCGGTGTTCGCCGGTGACGCGCCGTCGGCGCCGCTGCTCGAGGAATTGCTGCGGATGGCCGGACTGCTGCACGACATCGGCCACGGTCCGTTCGGCCACTTCTTCGACGACAACTTCCTCATCGACTACAACCTCACGCACGAGCTCGTCGGGCAGCGGATCATCCGCGAGGAGCTGGGCGACGTCCTGCGCGCGCTGCGGCGCAGCCCGAACGGCGCCTTCAATGCCGACGAGGTCATCGATCCGGAATGGATCTGCTACCTGATGGGCAAGGCGTACACGGAGCCGCTGCCCGAGCATCCGAAATGGCTGAAGTTCCTCAAACCGCTGCTGTCGGGGGTGTTCACCGCCGACAACATGGACTACGTCCTGCGCGACGCCTACATGTGCGGCGTGGCCGTCGGACCGATCGACATCGAGCGCATCATCTATTACTCGTTCTTCTCGGAGAACGGGCTCACCCTCGACCGCGGCGGCCTGCAGGCGTTCATCATGTTCCTGAACGCCCGCTTCTACATGTATACGAACGTCTATTACCATCGCACCACCCGCGGCATCGACCTGCATCTCAAGGAGATCTTCCGGGACACGATGCGGATCGCGTTCCCGCACGACCTCGGCAAGGGACTGCACCCGTATCTGCACCTCACCGAGTGGACGCTTCTGGAGGAGGTGGGCCGCTGGCACGACGCCGATGAGACGCAGCGCAAACGGCTCGGGACGGAATGGCGCCACATCCTCGACCGCCGGCTGAAGTGGCGGATGTCGCACGAAGTCGTGCTGGATCTCTTCGAGCCGCGGCGTGGTCATGCGTTCCTTCCCGCCGAGGTGGTCGAGCAGCGCGTGCGCGGGTTCCTGCCCGCGCGGCTGCGCGAGTTTCCGTTCAAGATCGACATGGCGCTGCAGGATCCACGTCCGCTCAATCCACTGAAGATGGGCGACCGGCAGATCTACGTCTACGACTCGGCCACGCGCACCGTGTCGATGGAGCCGCTGACGGAGATCCTGAAATATCTGCCGGGCAAGGTCGCGCAGTGCCGGATCTTCGCGATGAGCCACGAGCACGACGCCGAGCTTGCCGGCGCGCTGCGACGCGCGCTGGAGGAAGAGCCGTCGGCGATCGTCACCAACGTCTGAGCGAGGGCGCCATGGCCACGACGACCGACGCGCTGACGCCCGTGGAAGTGGCCGCCTGCCTGGACGCCGCGATGGCGACGCTGCGCGCCGAGCTCGGCGCGCTGCCTGAGCGCGTCCTCGGATGGCATCCGGCGCCGGGCGAGTGGTGCGCGAAGGAGGTCGTCGGTCATCTCATCGAGGCCGAGCGCCGCGGCTTTGCCGGCCGCATCCGGATCATTCTCGCGAGCGACCGTCCCGCGCTGCAGGCATGGGATCAGCGCGAGGTGGCGCGGGATCGGCGCGACTGCGTGCGACCGATGGGGGCGCTGCTCGACGAGCTGGCGGCCCTGCGACGGGAGAGCGCCGCGCTCGTGCGCGCGCTGGGCGCCGCCGACCTCGACCGCGGCGGCGATCACCCCAAGGTCGGATTCCTTCCGGTGCGCGATCTGCTTCACGAATGGGTGCATCACGATCGCAACCACATCCGCCAGGCGCTCGCCACCGTGCAGGCGTACGTCTGGCCGGCGATGGGCAACAGCCAGAAGTTCGCGGGCGAGTGACTCAGCCGGCGCGGTAGCGCGTCGGATCCGCCACGCCCGCGTGCTCGAATCCCTTGCGGCGCAGCAGGCACGCGTCGCAACGGCCGCACGCGGCACCGTCCGGCGTCGGGTCGTAGCAGGACAGCGTCAGCGAGAAGTCCACACCGAGCGCGGTGCCCTCGGCGATGATCTCCGCCTTGGTCAGGTGGATGAGCGGCGTGTGGATCTTCAGCTTCTGGCCCTCCACGGCGGCTTTCGTCGCGAGGTTCGCCATCCGCTCGTAGGCACCGATGTATTCGGGACGGCAATCCGGATAGCCGGAGTAGTCGATCTCGGAGACCCCGAGGAAGATGTCGTGCGCGCCGAGCACTTCCGCCCACGCGAGCGCGTAGGACAGGAAGATCGTGTTGCGGGCCGGCACGTAGGTGACGGGAATACCGCGGCCGATGTCGCCGATGGAGCGATCCTTCGGCACGGCGATGTCGGCGGTGAGCGCGGAGCCGCCGAACGCGCGGAGGTCGATGGCGATCACCTCGTGACGCGCGGCCCCGAGCGCCCTCGCCACGCACCGTGCGGCCTCGACCTCGGCGGCGTGTCGCTGTCCGTAGCGGAATGAGAGCGCAAACGTCTCGAACCCGCGCTGGCGCGCGACGGCGAGCGCCGTCGTCGAGTCGATGCCGCCGCTGAGGAGGACCACCGCTCGCTTCATCATCGCCAGTGTATTATCGAACGCCATGAGTTGGCGATTCGTGTCGTGTGCGGCGCTCTTCGTCACGTGCCTGCTCACCGCGAACACGATCGCGGCCAAGCTGATCGTCGTGGGCGGCGTCGTGCTCACCGCCGGCATCGTCATTTTCCCGATCTCGTACGTCGTCGGCGACGTCTTGACGGAGGTGTGGGGCTACGGCGCTGCGCGCCGCGTGATCTGGCTCGGCTTCGCGTGCAATGCGGTGATGGTGGCCGCGATCTGGCTCGGTGGCGAATTGCCGCCCGCACCGTTCTGGAAGGGCGACGCCGCCTACGCGGAGATTCTCGGCCATACGCCGCGCATCGTCGCCGCCTCGTTCGTCGCCTACCTCGTCGGTGAGTTCGCGAACTCGTTCGTGCTCGCCAAGCTCAAGATCGCCACGCGCGGCCGCTGGCTCTGGCTGCGCACGATCGGTTCCACGGTGGTGGGCCAGGCACTGGACAGCGGCGTGTTCGTCACGCTGGCGTTCGCGGGCACGGTGCCGCCCGGCGTGCTCGCGCAGATCGTCGGTGGACAGTGGGTGTTCAAGGTCCTCTACGAGGCGGCGGCCACGCCGCTCACCTATGCCGCCGTCGCCTGGCTGAAGGCGAGCGAGGGTGTGGACGCGTACGATCACGACACGGATTTCAATCCCGTGCGGCTCTGACGAGGTTCAGCATGGAGAAGTTTCGAGGCGTCGACTACTACGGCATCGACGGGCTGCTCTCCGAGGACGAGCGGATGATCCGGGACGCCGTGCGCGACTGGGTGGAGGCGGAGTTCGTTCCGATCATCGCCGAGCACCATCGCGCGGGAACGTTTCCGGTGGGACTTGTCCCGAAGCTCGGCGAGCTCGGCGTCTTCGGCGCCACGCTCAAAGGCTTCGGCTGCGCGGGTCTGAGCAACGTCGCCTATGGGCTGATCATGCAGGAGCTCGAGCGCGGCGACTCGGGGCTGCGCTCGTGCGCGTCCGTGCAGAGTGGGCTCGTGATGTACCCGATCTATGCCTATGGCAGCGACGCCCAGAAGGACGCCTGGCTGCCGCGCCTGGCTACCGGCGAGAAGATCGGCTGCTTTGGGCTGACGGAGCCGGACCACGGCTCCGACCCGGGCGGGATGAAGACGCGCGCCGTTCGCAAAGGCGAGGCGTGGGTCCTCAACGGCACGAAGCTCTGGATCACGAACGGCTCGATCGCGGACGTCGCGGTCGTCTGGGCGAAGACCGAGGACGGGGAGATCCGCGGCTTCCTCGTCGAGAAGGGTACGCCGGGTTTCTCGACCCTCGACATCCACGGCAAGTTCTCGATGCGCGCGTCCATCACCTCCGAGCTCGCGTTCCAGGACTGCCGGATCCCGCTCGACAACCTGCTGCCGAACGTGAAAGGACTGCGCGGGCCGCTCGGCTGCCTGAGCCAGGCGCGCTACGGCATCGCCTGGGGCGCGGTGGGCGCGCTCATGGCCTGCTACGACTGGGCGCTGCAGTACGCGCAGCAGCGCGTGCAATTCGGCAAGCCGATCGGCTCGTACCAGCTGGTGCAGCAGAAGCTCGTCTGGATGCTGAACGAGATCACCAAGGCGCAGCTGCTCGTGCTGCAGCTCGGACGGCTGAAGGACGCGGGGACCGTGCGCCCGCAGCAGATCTCGCTCGCGAAGATGAACAATGTGCAGGTCGCCCTCGATGGTGCCCGCATGGCCCGCGACATCCTCGGCGCCGCCGGCATCGTCGACGAGCACCCGATCATCCGTCACATGCTCAACCTCGAGACGGTGAACACGTACGAGGGCACGCACGACATCCACACGCTGATCGTCGGCCGCGACGTGACCGGATTGGACGCGTTCGGGGCGGCTTAGGCGGGGGCCATTTCGGGGCCCCCACCTAAATCACGCGCTCGCCGCTCTTTTCCGCGATCTCGCGAACCACGGCGTTGATCTTGCTCACCGCGGCGGTGATGCGCTCGGCGGCCTCGGTGGTCGCGTTGCCGGGCGCGCGCATTTCCAGTAGCTGCGCGCTGGCCATGATGACGGCGAGCGGATTGTTGATGCGGTCGCCGAGGAACTCGCCGAGCTCTTTGAGCAGCGCCAGCTGCGCGGCCTCGACCTTGCGATCGGCGCGCTCGGCGAGCGTCTGCCGCTCGGAATCGAGCCGCGAGAGCACCGAATCCAGCGCGCGTTTGCTCTCGGCGACGAGGTCGCGCATCTGTTCCTTGCCGGCGCCGTGCAGCGAGTCGAGCACGACCTGGTGGTAGCGCCGGGCGAAGTCGACGTCATCCAGCAGGCGCACGAGCGTCGCGTCGTACTCGGCGCGGACGTGGCGCGCGACCAGCCGATCGAGCTCGCTGGCCATCTGCTGCGGGGTGATGTCCTTGGCGTCGAGGTATGCGGTAGCGCCCACGTCGCGGCCGAGGTCGCGGGCGGGGCCGCCGATGAACACGCTGCTATAGAAAATGAAGGGCAGCCGCTCCCAGCGCGCGTCGCGCCGAATCGCGCGGCACAGCTGAAAGCCGTCGAGCTTCGGCATGCGCACGTCGGAGACGACGGCGTCGACCTTCTCGCGCTCCAGGATCGCCAGCGCCGCCTCGCCGTCGGAGGCCGTGAGTACCTCGTGGCCGCCGTGCCCGAAGATCGCCGTGAGCATCCGGCGGTGCGGTGACGAGTCGTCGACGACGAGGATTCGCATCCCCGCCCCAATCTACTCGCTTCGCAGGGTGGGGTCCAGAAGGTCGCGCAGCCAGTCCCCGCTGCGGCTGACCACGAGCGAGGTCAGCAGCAGCAGGCAGCCGGGAAAGATCGAGATCCACCAGGCGGAATCGAGATACTCGCGACCTTCCTGGATCATGCCGCCCCACGACGGCGTCGGCGGCTGGATCCCGAGCCCGAGGAACGACAGCGTGGCCTCCAGCACGATCGCACGGGCCAGCTGCAGCGTCGCGATCACCACCAGCGTGGACAGGACGTTGGGCAGGATGTGGCGGCCGACGATCCGCGGCACCGCGCCGCCCAGCGCGTGGATGGCGTCCACGAACTCCCGTGAGCGCAGCACGAGCACCTGCGAGCGCAGCACACGCGCGTAGTCGACCCAGCCCGACAGCCCGATGACCACCACGAGCGTCGGGAAGCTCGGCCCGAGGACGCCGATGATGCCGATGGCGAGCAGCACGAACGGAAAGGCGAGCTGCGCGTCGGCGATCGTCATGATGACGGTGTCGGTCCAGCCGCCGCGATAGCCGGCGAGGATCCCGAGCGCGGCGCCCACCGCGCTGCCGACGGCGACCGCCGCGAAGCCGATCACGAGCGACACGCGCGCGCCGAAAATCGTGCGCGAGAGCACGTCGCGGCCCAGATGATCGGTCCCGAGCGGGTGCGCCCGCCCGTCGGCGGCCTCGAGGGTGGGCGCCGTCAGTCGCGCGCGCAGTGACTGCCGCACCGGATCGTGGGGCGCCAGCCATGGCGCCGTCGCCGCCACCAGCGCGAGCAGCACCACGAACGCGGCGCCGGCCGCCACCAGGCGGCGCGTGCGCTGGGCCACCCGTCCGCCCCGCGCGGCGTCGGCCGGCGGCGCGTCAGCGGGGACGGATACGGGGATCGAGGAGGCCATACGTGAGGTCGATGACGAAGTTGATGACGATGAAGACGAGGGCCGAGAGGAACACCACGCACTGCACGATCGGATAGTCGCGGTTGTAGATCGAATGGATCGCCAGCCGTCCGAGTCCCGGCCACGCGAACACCGTCTCCGTCACCACGGACGCGCCGAGCAGCGTGCCGAGTTGCAGGCCGGTGATCGTCAGCACGGGAACGGCGGCGTTGCGGAACGCGTGCTTGACCACGACGCGCCACTCGCGCAGCCCCTTGGCACGCGCCGTCCGCACGTAGTCCTGCCGCAGGACCTCGAGCAGCGCCGAGCGCGTGAGGCGCGCGATGGACGCCATGGAGAACGCGCCGAGCGTCATGGCCGGCAGGACGAGATGTGTCCAGTCCCCGCGACCGGAGGTCGGCAGCAGGCCGGCCTTCAGCGACAGCAGGAGAATGAACAGGATGCCGAGGAAGAACGTCGGCGCCGACTGGCCCACCAGCGCCACCGCCATGGCCGCGTGATCCACGGCGGTGTTGCGTCGCACCGCAGACACGACGCCGACGGGCACGGCGACGAGCACGGCGAGCGCGAACGCCGTCAGGCCGAGCTCGACGGTGGCCGGCAGGTAGCCGATCGCCACACGCATCGCGGGCTCGCGAAAGTGGATCGAGCGTCCGAAGTCGCCCCGCACGACGTGACCGAGGAACACCGCGTACTGCACTGGCAGCGGCCGGTCAGTGCCGAGCTCTCGCGCCACGCGCGCGTACTCGCTGCGCGGCGCGTCCGCCGGGAGCAGCAGCGGCACCGGATCGCCGGACAGCCGCATCACGACGAACACGACCGTGGACACGAGCCACACCGCGATCAGCGCGCGGACAAGACGGGCGGCGAGGAAGGCGGCGAGGGCACGCATGGATGAGGCCGGCCGGAGCGCGAGGCCCCGGCCGGCCGACTCCTAGGCGCGGCGGAACTTGAACGCGAAGCGGCGGATCTCCAGCGCCTGGTTCGGATTCGGCGTCCAGTCGACGTACTTCTGCAGTCCGTAGTCCTCGTACGGCTGGATGATGGGGATCCACGGGAAGTGCTCGAGGAAGATCTTCGTCATCTCCTTGTATGCCTGGCCGCGGACCTTCTGGTCGACGGAGAATCGCGCCGCCTCGCCGAGCTCGTCGAAGCGCGCGTGGCGCCAGTAATCCTGCGGTCCGCCGGGGCCGAGCAGCCGCCACATCATGCCGTCGGGATCGCTGAGCGTCGAGGTCGGATCGGACCACCACAGACCCTTGAACGTCCGATCACGGTTCTTCTGCGCCCGCACGGAGTATTCGAGCACCTCGACCTTCGCGTTGACGCCGATGTCGCGCCACATCGCGACGATCGCTTCCGACATCGGCTTGTCGTTGGCCGTGTAGCCGACGGTGGTCTCGATCACGATCTCCTCGCCCTTGTAGCCCGACTTCTTCAGCCGGTCGCGCGCTTCCTTGGGGTCGTACGTGAGCGGCGGCAGCGCGGCGTCGTAGTGATTGTCGCCCTTGGCGATCGGCCCGTTCGGCACGATGCCGCGGCCACGCCAGAGCTCCTTGACGATCAGCTCGCGGTCCACGCCCAGCGAGAGGGCCTGCTTGACGAGCGGGTTGTCGAGCGGCGGAACCTTGCTGTTGACGGCCAGCACGTAGAGCCCGGCGTAGAGCGCGCCGGCCACACGCGTGGTCGCATTGCCGGTCACCCGCTCCGCGTGGTCGGGCGGCAGCTGCGTGACGATGTCGACCTCGCCCTTGAGCAGGGCGGCGATGCGCGGCGCCGTCTCCGGGATCGAGCGCATGACGAAGCGGTCGAAGTCCGGCTTGCCACCGAAATAATCCGGATTGGCCTCGAGGACGACACGATCGTCCTTCGTCCACGACACGAACCGCACGGGCCCGGTGCCGATCGGCTTGGCGTTGAAGGTGTCGTTGCCGACGGCCTCGACGTATTTCTTCGGCACGATCTGTCCGCCGTAGAACGCCACGCGCGCGTCGAGCAGCGGATCCGGCTTCTTCGTCGTGAACACGACGGTGGTCGCGTCCGGCGCCTCCACGCGCTCCACGGTGGTGAAGACCGTGCTCACGCGCGTGTTGAGCTTGGGGTCCCACGTCCGCTCGAAACTGTACTTGACGTCGGCCGCCGAGAACGCGTCGCCGTTGTGCCACTTGACGCCCTGACGGAGCTTGAACGTCCACGTGGTCGGATTCGTCAGCTTCCACTCCGTGGCCAGCGAGGGGTAGAGCTTGCCGTCGGGGTGCCGCGACACCAGGTTGTCGAAGAGGTTGAACGAGATCCGGATATCGTTGGACGACGTGCTGTAGTGCGGATCGAACTTCGAGATGTCGCCGCCCTGGGCGACGACGAGCTCGCGCTTTTGTGTGCTCTGCGCGGCGGCCCGTGCCGTCGGCAGTGCGGCGGCCGCGCTGGCGACGCCGGCGGCCTTCAACAGCTCGCGACGAGTGAGACCGCTCATGAGACACCTCCCGGAAGAGTGCTGCTATTTGCGGGCACTCGGGTCCGGCTGTCAAGCGCGGCCGACCGCCAGAGAGGCGAGCGCCCTACCGTCGCTCGCCGATCGATCGCGGGGGCGTCGGCTCCACGTAGAGCTCGATCTCGTGACCGTCGGGGTCGCGAACGCAGAAGCCGTTGGCATACTCGCCGAACGGCTCGAGGCCGTGGGCCACCATCTCGCGCCGCGCGGCCGCGAGATCCTGGAGCGTCTCGCCGATCTCACGCCTTTCGGCTGCGGCCCCGGGCCCGTCGCGCGCGCGAGCTCGCACGACAGATCGTGATGGCGCGCGCCGGCGGAAAAGAAGACGATCCGACCGTCCTTGCCGGTGCCGGTCTCGGCGAGGCCGAGCAGATCGCGATAGAAGCGTCGCGTCGCGGCGAGATCGCGGACGAAGAGCGAGACGTGACCGAGCGCGCGGATTTTCATCGGGCGTGATGTCTCCGTCGCGGCCGTAGTGTACCATTGCTGGGTCATGGCTGATGCAAAGCCGGCGGCCCTCGCGACGGCGGCCGCGTCCCCGTTCGCGACGACCGTCGAGCGTGTGCGGCCGCACGTCGGACTCATCGGCCTTCTCGCTCTCGGACACTTCGTGGTGGACCTCACGCAGGGCGCGCTGCCCGCCGTCCTGCCGTTTCTGAAAGAGCGCCACGGCCTCACGTATGCCGAGACGGGGACGATCGTGCTCGCCGCGAACCTCACGTCCTCGATCATCCAGCCGCTCTTCGGATACTTCGCCGATCAGACGGTGCGCCGCTGGATCCTGCCGACATCGATCATCGTCGCCGGCGCCGGCATGGCGCTCACCGGCGTCGCGCGCGACTACACGAGCATTCTGCTGCTCGTGGCGCTGATGGGACTCGGCGTCGCCGCGTGGCATCCGGAGGGCTATCGCACGGCGTCCGGCGTCGCGGGCGACCGCAAGGCGACCGCCCTCTCCTACTTCTCCCTCGGCGGCAACGTCGGCATTGCGCTCGGCCCGCTGTTCGTCACGTTCCTCGTCGCGACGTGGTCGACGGCGGGCACGCTCGGTCTGATCGTGCCGCCGCTGCTCGTCAGCGCGCTGATGCTGGTCGCG
>Ga0209375_1003934_pt1 | contig 10215 bp, 8 predicted proteins | sample GraSoiAngelo_131_FD_185888 | JGI IMG/M metagenome (GOLD analysis project Ga0209375, IMG submission 185888) | Grasslands soil microbial communities from the Angelo Coastal Reserve, California, USA - 14_0929_02_30cm (SPAdes) (version 2) | ecosystem: Environmental > Terrestrial > Soil > Grasslands ...
GTCCGTGGTGTAGGTCGCGACGAGCGTGGGATTGGGAAACGCCCGGGCGCTGCGCGCCACGCCCGCCGCCGCGGCGGTGTCGGCGCGGCCTAGGGCAACACGGGCGCCCCGTGCCAGCGCGGCCGCGACCGCCTGGGTGCGCGTCACCGGCTGCTGGGCCGCCAGCGGGCCACAGACCGTCACTAATAGAGGAAGGGAGAAGACTCGGCGCACCCGTCGAACCTAAGCGCCGAACCTGTCAGGAAGCTGACGCGCCTGTCGGGACGCGCTGACTGGCTGGGCCCCTCCCCGCCCCCCAGAATACGTCGTGCCCAAGACCCTGTTGCTCGTCGACGACGACCCGTTCGTGCGCGGGGCCCTGACGCGGGCCTTGAACCGCGCCGGGGCGTTCACCGTGATTCCCGCCGAGCACGGCCGCCACGCCCTCGAGCTCCTGGACGCGGAGCGCGTGGACGTGATGCTCACCGACTTGCAAATGCCGGTCATGGACGGGCTGACCCTGCTCAGCCACCTCGTCGAGCGCGGGCTGCGGCTCCCGGTCGCCGTGATGACGGGGCACGCCATCGCCCCGGCGCTGCGGCAGCGGCTCCAGGCGTACGGCATCGCGGCCACGTTCACCAAGCCGGTGGACGTCGCGGTGCTGGCCGACGAGCTGCAACGGGCCCTCGATCCGGAGACGGTGGGCCGGATCCGCGGCATCACGTTGTTCGGCCTGCTGCAGCTGCTCGAGGTGGAGCAGAAGACTGGGCTCGTCGTCGTCCACGCCGGCGGGCAGGAGGGCCGGCTGTACTTCGAGAATGGCGCGTTGGTGCACGCGCACACCCGCGGGCTCGAGGGCGTCGATGCCGCGTACGAGATCCTGACCTGGCCGGACCCCACGGTCGAGATTTTCTACAAGCGCCGGGCGCGCGAGCACACCGTCGAGGAACGACTGCAGGGCGTGCTGATGGAGGCGGCGCGGCTGCTGGACGAGCGCGGACGTTTGAGCGGGCCCCTGGCCCCTGAGCCCGCCGCCGCGCCAACCGCAGCAGCGTCTGGTCGTCCAGCAGCCGCTGACCGGCTCCGCGACCAAGACCTCCTCGAGGAGGCGCTGACGATCGACGGCGCCCTGGGGGTGGCGCTGGTTCACGCAACGAGCGGGATGGCGGTGGGCCACGCGGGCGGCAGCCACGCGCTGGACATGGACGCCGCGGCCGCCGGCGCCGCCGAGGTGGCCCGGGGGGCGCTCGGCACCCTGAAGCGTGACGACACCATTCAGGACATCATGATCACGCTCGGGAAGCAGTACTACGTCATCCGCTTCCTCAGACCCGGTTCCGACCTGTTCCTCTGCCTGGTACTCGATCGCGAGCGCGCCAGCCTCGGCATGGCGCGCCACCGACTCGCGCAGCTCGCCCGGCGGATGCAGGTGTAGGCTTGGCTTGCCAGTCGTTAGAGGTTCGCGGCCGCTCGCTACGTCTCCGCCGGCCGGCTCAGCGGCGACGCAAACACGTCCCGCACCGGACACCGGAAGCCGGGCAGGACCTCTTCCCCGTCGAGCGCGTCGCTCTCGTGCAGCACGGAAAGGCTCCCGTCGCCACCGTAGACGCGCACTTCCAACCGCTCGGGATCGACGACCCAGACGAGCTTCGTGCCGGCGGCGAGCCAATCGGCCACCTTCGCGAGAACCTCTGCCGGCCGATCGTCGGGCGACAGGATCTCAGCGAGCAAGTCCGGGGCGAGTTCGGCGTAGCCACGTTCCCGGACGAGCCCGGCCCGCTGGCGACTGATGAACGCGACGTCCGGCGCACGAACCGTGTCGGGGTCAGCCGCGATCTTAAACCCGGTGTCCTGGCCCGCGACGATTCCCAGACCGTGCCGCCGTACGAAATCCCCCAGCAGATACGTCAACGTTGCGGAAATTACGCCGTGCCACGTGCCCGGCGGCTCGCGCACGACCAGTCTCCCTCGGATCAGCTCGGTCACCTTGCCGGGGATCGAGATGCGCTCGACGTCTGCGGCCGTCAGCACAGGATGGGTACCCACATCGCCAAACATAGCCGAGAGGCTACAGGTGCTCCATCAACGTCGCGTCAAGGAGCCGCTGATTGGCCGCGTCGTCCCCCCTCTCCCGTCAGGGAGAGGGGGACAGGGGGAGAGGTACCTGAGAGGGGGTCAGGGGTGAGGCACTCGGGTCAGGGAGAGGGGGACAGGGGGAGAGGTACCTGAGAGGGGGTCAGGGGGTGAGGCACTCGGGTCAGGGAGAGGGGGACAGGCGGAGAGGTACCTGAGAGGGGGTCATGGGGAGAGGTTACCGCCCCACCCGGACCACCCCCCGCACCGTCAGCGCCGACACTTGCTCGAGCCGCTGCATCGTCGCCTGCGCGGGGAAGTCGTAGCGCTCCAGCGAATACACGATGCCGATGGCGCCCTGACCCAGCTGGTACTCGAGCCCGGTCCCGACCGTGTAGGCGGTCTTGGGATGGTCCAGGCCGTTGACGGCGACCACGGGCAACAGCGCGCCGCGCGCCACCGCTTGCATCGCCCCGCCCAGGAACGGCAGGCGGCCCTCCACACCCAGCTGCAACGTATTCCAGCGCTGCCGCGCGAGCACCGTGGAGTACGCGCGGCGGCACGCGCCGGCTGAGAAACTCAACCCGGTTCCCGCCTGCACCCGCGCCTCGGCGCTCAACTCCCCGACGTCGCGGTTCAGCCCGCCTGGCGTGCGCGCCGTCAGCGAGCCATCCCCCACCCTCACGGCGAACGTCCAAAGCGTGCCGGCGTGCAGCAGGGCCTCGCCGCCGATCATCGGCCCGGAGAAGCGCTCGAGGCCGGACCCGGGATCGACGCGCAGCTCGACAGCCGCGACGAACGCCGCCGCCTCGAAACGGCGCTGCGCGACGGCCGGCGTGCTCACGGCGCAGACCAGGATGATCAGCGCCCGCGTCAGGGACCGATCCCGGCGGCGGGCGTGATCACCAGCACGGTGCGCGCAATCCGCGCCTGGTTGCGACGCAGGATCGCGTCGTTGGCCGCGAGGCGCTCCGCGCGGCGCCGGGCGTTTTCGGCGACGTTCTCCGGCAGGTCGCGATGGCGGCGGCGGTAGGCGAAGGAGACGCCACCGGCCACGACGGCGACCCCGGCCAGCGCGCGGGACGCCCACGGCATCCCGCGACCCAGGTCATGGTTCGTGAGGCGGTCCGAGATGACCACCGCCGCCGCCGCGACGCCCAGCGCCTTGAGGAGATCGCTGCGCGCCGCCGCGTCCGTCACCTGCTCGGGCAGCAGCCCCCCGAGCCCCAGCGCCGGCAGCGTGTCTTCCAGCGGCTCCCGGTCGTAGGCGAGATCGAAGTAGGTCCACGTCGTATCCCACGTCGAGCGCAGGCGACTCTGCCCCGCAACGAGCAGCTCGTAGCGTCCCGGCGGGGCCAGGCGCCCGTCGGTGAGCAGACCGTTCCAGTCGATCTCCCGGAGCCCCTCGCTCACTGCCGAGAACAGCCCGACGCCGACGGCGGGGAGCACGCCGACCAATGACAGCCGCACGTCGAGCGTCGCCGTGTGAGTGCTGACGACGGTGAACGAGACACGCTCGGTGCGAGGATCGACGCGTCTCGCCGCGACCGAGCGCGCCGCCACGGCGAAGGTGAGCCGGCGCGCCTGCGCGAACAGCCCGACCTGCGCGGGCGTGAACGTCGCCGGGTCGAGATCGGTAAACGCGTCCCGCTCCAGGGCCGCCCGGAAGTACAGCATGGCCGAATCGCTCTGGCCGCGGAGAGCCAGGGCCGCCCCCAGGTACTTATAGGCGTCCACGCGTTGCTCGGGGGTGATCTCGAACGGCCAGCTCGGCGACACCACCTGCCGCAACAACAGCAGGGCCCGCTCGATGTCCACCTGCTCGTAGAACTGGTGCGCTTGCTGCAGCAGCTCCGCCGTGCTGTTCTGGGCCGTCGCGGGACCGGCGCAGAGCGCAGCGAGCGCGAGGCCGAGCGCCGCGCGCCTCACGTCCCGGTGTTCCGACCGCGCAGGGTGATGCGCCCCAGGGACACCGTGCTGTCGGCCGGGACGACGACGACGGTGTCGTACGTCTGGTACCCGGCCGCCTGGACGCGCAGCCGCCGCGCGCCGGCCGCCACGGCCCGATCCACGACGCTACCGACGCCGATGCGCCGGCCATCGATCAGGATCTCGGCGTCCGGCGGGCTCGTCAACAGCCGCAGCCTACCCGTGACCGCCGGCGCCGCCGGTCGCACCAGGGGCGCGCGGACGGACGATTCCCCGCTCGTGCCCCCGTGCGGCGTAGAGTCCGCGGGGCGCGCCACGTTGGCCGCGAGCTGGGCCGCGGGGTGCGGCCGGCTGACCCACCAGGCGAGGCCAAGCAGCAGCGTCGCCGCCGTCGCGATCCTGGCGGTGCGGCCCCGAGCCCCACGCCGCTTCGCGTGCCCGCCCAGCACGGGGATCGGCGAGGTCGGAGCTTCGCCCAGCGGCGGCATCGGGCGGGCGGCGACGGGCCCGATCGTCTCGCCGCGGGCCAGCGCCTGCAGGGACCGCTCGCTGGCCAGCCGGTCCCCTTCCGAAAACGGAATCGCCTCGACCGCCGCCGACATGGCGCGGGTCGTCTCGAAGCGTTCCTCGGGACTCTTCGCGAGGGCGCGGTCGAGGACTTCGAGGAGCGCGACCGGCACGTCGTCGCGCACGAGCCGCAGATCCGGGACGGAGGTGAAGAAGTGATGCTGCATCAGACCGGCGAGCGTATCGGAGTGGAACGGCAGGTCGCCGGTGAGCATGTGAAATCCCACGATGCCGAGGGAGTATTGATCGCTCTGCGGCTCGGCGCGCCGGCCGGCGCACTGCTCCGGGCTCATGTACGCGGGGGTGCCGATCACCGTGCCGTCAACGGTCAGCTCCACGTCGGACGCCCGCAGTGCGACCCCAAAATCGGTGACGAGCACGCGACCGTCGCGGTCGATCATGATGTTCGCCGCCTTGATGTCCCGGTGCACGATGTCGCGCTCGTGGGCATACGCCATGGCGCGGGTGACGCCGCGCAGCACGTAGACCACGACGGGGATCGGCAACGGCCCCTGGGCGGCGATGATAGCGTCGAGCGAACGCCCTTCGACGAACTTCATCGCAATGTGCAGCACCCCACCCACCTGGCCGACCCGATACACGGGGACGATGTTGGGGTGATCGAGCTCGGCCACGGTCCGCGCCTCGCGTTTGAAGCGCGCGACCGCGCGGCCGGTGAGGCCCAGGTCCGGCGACAGCACCTTGAGCGCGACCGGACGCTGCAGCCCCACCTCCGTGGCCCGAAAGACGATCCCCATGCCGCCGCGGGCCAGCTCCTCCACGACCTCGTATTCCCCCGATAGGCTCATCCGCACCCGCCGCAGCAGCTGGTCCTCGGCTTCCGGCGGCAAGACCAGCGTGGACTCCTGAGGATCGGAAACGGGCGTGCCGCAGCTCGCACAGAACCGCGCCGGCGGAGCGACTTCTGCTCCGCAGTTGAAGCACTTCACGGCCGCACGCGGATGGCTTGGCGGATTGTCGGCGCCGAGTCAGGGAAGATCGAACTCACCAGCCGGATCGTCAGCGTGTCCCACCCGATATTGACGCCGCTGAGCGAGTCCATACCCGGCGTCACCCGGAGGGTCAACGTGTCCTGCGGCGTGACGGAGATGCGCGGCGTGGCCTGTAGGGTTCCGCCGACAGTAACGGTAATCGTGAACGGAATGGTGGTACCGGGCGACACGAGCGTGTCGCCCTGGTAGGCGATGACCACGGACTTCAAGCCGGCGGACGAGAACACGTCGGACAGACCACAGCCTACCGCGGTGACGGCGCCAAGGGCCAGCAGTGTCACCGCACGCGCACGCAGCATAAGCGCCTAACGACAGGGGCGGCCTACATATACGCGCGCGGCACGGCTACTGCAATAGCCCCGGTCACAACCCCCTCAAGAACCTCACGATCGCGGCCCGCTCCCCCAGCGACAGCGCCTCGAAGCGATCCCGCGCTGCCGCCCCTTCCCCACCGTGGAAGTCGATCGCCTGCTCGATCGATGTCGCCCGGCCGTCGTGCAGGAACGCCGTTTTGAACCGCAGTCCCATGAGCGGCTCGGTGCGGAACTCGGACGGCAGCGCCTGCTGGAGACAGATGTCCGCAAGTGCCGGGCCCATATCGTGGAGCAGCAGGTCCGTGAACGCCGGCACGGTCTGATCGCTTAGCGCCTTGACTGGATTCGGGCCGGTCTTGAGATACGGGACGTGACAGCCGGCGCACCCGATCTGGATGAACCTCTGACGACTCGCCGCGATGGCGACCGTCATCCCCTGCGGCGCGGGTGGCGCCAGGAACCGCACGAACGCGATCGTGGCGTCGAGATCGGCCTGAGACAGCTCGGGATCGGGAGTGGGATCGACGCCCAACGGCAACGGCTGGCCATCGACCGTTTGCTCGACGTCCGACTCGGGGTTGGTGATCCCCATCTCCATGACGAACGCCGTCGCGTTGAACTCGCGCAGCGTCGCGGTCTGCGCCTTGCGGCCGAAGCGCCCCACATGCCCGTCGGGCGTCATGTTGGGACGGCCCGAGATGCCGTCGCCGTCCCGATCGTCGGAGTCGGCGCGCGCCAGAATCTCCGCCTCGGGAACGGCGTCCAGGAGTCCGAACCCCAGGATCGAGGGCGTCGTCCGCAACCCCGTCCCGGTCGCCGCGCTCGGCACCGGCTCGACGTCGATGCCGAGAGAGTCGTGCAGCGCGGCGGTCACCGTTTGCTGAATGACTGGCCCCCGACGGTGCTCAGGTCGCTTGCACACCGCGCCTTGCAGCTCCGTGGCGTGGATCTCCACCTCGTCGCCCACCGCGCCGGCGACGGGATCCTCGTGACATTCGGCGCAGCTCGTGGAGTTGAACAGCGGGCCCAGTCCCGTCTCCGGTGTGAACTCCGTGGCAAAGACGATGCTGCCGCGGTCGAAGAGCCTGCGTTCGTCAGTTTTGAGGCCCGCCAGCGGCCGGCCGAGGCTGTTGCCGCCGGCTTTCCCGAGCAGACCTCCCGTGGGGAGCTGCCGCTCGCAGGCGGTTGCGAAGACCATCAACACGGGGACCAGAAAAAGAGAGCGCCCTGACATAGTGCCTCCCGGCTGCACGTTCAGGGCGCGGTGCGACTGCGAAACTACTGGAGCCCACGATGGTCGAGCGGGCGGGCCCCGGCCGTGACGGGGGCCACACAGCCCCGGGTCGCGCGCTTGCGGTGCTCAGCGGTAACGGCTTAGAATTTCCCAATCCGCAGCGGAGAGCCTTGCATGCTGAGTTTGCATCCTCGTCTTGTCACCGTCGTCGCGGCGCTCGCCATCGCGGTCCCGGCCACCGCCCAGCAGGCTACGCCCATCCAGGAATGGAACGTCCCGTGGGCGAACACGCGTCCCCGCGATCCGTACCTCGACCGCCAGGGCCGGGTGTGGTTCGTGGGACAGGTGGGCGACTACATCGGCGTGCTCGATCCACGCTCTGGCGAGTTCAAGAAGTTCGACCTCGCCCCGCACACCGGCCCGCACAATCTCATCCTCGACACGACCGGCATCGTGTGGTACTCGGGCAACGCGTCGGCGCACATCGGCCGGCTCGACCCCAAGGACGGAACGATCACGAAGTTCTCCTTGCCGGACTCCGCGGCCCGCGACCCGCACACGATGGTCTGGGACCGCCACGGTGACATCTGGTTCACCGTGCAGGGCGGCAACTTCGTCGGCAAGCTGAGCGTCGCCACCGGCAACGTGCGATTGGTCAAGATGACGACGCCCCGCGCCCGTCCCTACGGGATCGCGCTCGATCCCGCGGGAAGGCCGTGGTTCGTGGAGTTCGGCACCAACAAGATCGGCACCGTGGACCCGGAGACCTTCCAGCTCACCGAGTATCCCCTCCCCCGCGCCGAAGCGCGGCCGCGCCGCATGGCGATCACCAGCGACGGAGCGGTCTGGTACGGGGACTACGCGGGCGGGATGCTGGGGCGCTTCGATCCCAAGACCAAGCACGTGGACGAGTGGCCGCTCCCGGGGGGCGCGACCTCCCGACCCTACGCGGTAACCGTGGACGACCAGGACCGCCTCTGGGTGGTCGAGACGGGGGCGCAGCCTAACCGCTTCGTCGGTTTCGACACCCGCACGCACCGCTTCCTGCCGGCGACGGACGTGCCCAGCGGCGGCGGCACCATCCGCAACATGGTGTTCGACCCGCGTGAGCACGTCATCTGGTTCGGGAGCGACAACAACACCATCGGCCGGGCGAAGCTGCCAGGTGCGACGACGAGCGTTCCCTAGCTTCGGCCTCGCCATGGCGGGCGCGCTGGCGCTCGGCGCGGCGTCCTTCAGGAAGGGTCCGCCCCCGGCCCACACCGGGGGATTCGGCGAGCCCACCTGCCGGGAGTGCCACTTCGACGCCGGGCTCAATGAGCCCGGCGGTGCGGTGGCGATCACCGGCGTGCCCGGTCGCTACGCGGCGGGTCGGACCTACGATCTGGAAGTGACGCTGCGGCGCGCCGGGATGCTGCGGGGAGGCTTCCAGCTGGCGGCGCGCTTCGCCGACGGCGACAGGGCCGGCAGGCCCGCCGGCACCCTCGCACCCGCCGATGGCCGCACCGCCGTGGTGTGGGATACCACGACTCACGTGGGCTACATCGAGCACACCGAAACGGGCACGGATGTCACGAACGCCGCCGCCCGCTGGACGATCCGCTGGACCGCGCCGGCGGAGCCGGCCGGCGCGGTCACCTTCCATGTCGCGGCGAATGCGGCCAACGACGACGATTCGCCGCTCGGCGACTTCATTTACACCGCGACCGTGAAGGTCTCCGTGGCGCGGCGCTAAAGGCCTCGTTACTGCCCGCCGACCACCACGTTGGCCACGTTCTTCTGCTTGAGCAACGTATTGAACTGCGCCAGGTCCTGCGCCACCAGCTGATCGAAGCGCGTGCGTGACGCCCGCAGCTGCTGCCCGAGCAGCTGGCGCACTTCCCGTTGCTGCGTCGTGGGCGCGAAATCGGCGCTCGCGATCCCGCCCGCGAGGTAGGTGATCTGTGCCGCCAGCTTCGCCGGCCAACGCACGTCGTCCTGTCCGCGGCCCGTGAGCCGCAGCTGGTGCAGGTCGTCCTCGACGGCGATGAATTTTTGCTCCAGAGAATCCGCCGCCGCGCGGATGTCGGCCGCGGCGCGATCCGCGGCGAGCACGCTGCGCAGCGTCACGAGCTGGCTGCGCACCAGCTCGATCTGGTTGATCAGGCCGACCGTCGCGACGAAATCGCTCTGGAGATCCACCAGGATGGAATCCTGGACGCGGATCTCGTCTTCGCTGCCGCCGGAGTTCGGGTCCTTGCGCACGACCAGCGGCTGCGAGAACTCCTGGCCTCCGGCCGAGAGTTTCACGGTGTAGGTGCCTGGAGGCATCAATACCATGAAGGTCCCGATCCCCGGCGCCGGCCGCCAGCCTTCGGTACCGAGGCGCACCTCGGGCGCGTACAGCGGCGGGGTGCGCAGCCGGGCCGGCGGCGTGGAATCGTTGCGCAGGTCCCACCACACGCGGTTGAGGCCCACGGTCTTCGAGCCCTTGAGCGTGCGGATGGCCTTCCCGCCCACGTCCTGAATCGTGAGGGTCACGTCCCCGGACGGCGCCGCCTTCAGCCAGTAGTTGATGGCCGCGCCGTACGGCGGATTCTGGCCCGCCGTGGGATCATCGGTCATCGCGTTCGGCGCGGTGATCGAGCGGAACCGGTACGCGGGCCGCGGCTTGAACAGCGCCACCACCTGGCCGCGGACGTCCGCGCTGAGCTGTTGCAGCGGGGTGAGGTCGTCCAGGATCCAGAACCCGCGTCCGTAGGTGGACACCACCAAATCGTTGAACTGCTCTTGAACCACGAGCCAGTACACCGGGGCGTGCGGGAGATTGGTCTGCAGCGACTGCCAGCTCTCGCCGTCGTCGAACGAGACGTACAGCGCGCTCTCGGTGCCGAGGTAGAGAAGGCCGCGGCGCACGGGATCCTCGCGGACCACGTGGGCATAGCCCGCCGGAGTCCTGGGGAGCCCGGCAACGATCACTCGCCAGCTGCGCCCGTAGTCGGTGGTCTTGTAGACGAAGGGGTCGCGGTTGTTCGCCTGGTGCCCGTCCACGGTGAGGTACGCGGTGCCCGTGTCGTAGCGCGACGGCTCGATGTTCGACACCGTGCCCCACGCAGGCAGGCCCGGC
>Ga0209375_1003937_pt1 | contig 10209 bp, 17 predicted proteins | sample GraSoiAngelo_131_FD_185888 | JGI IMG/M metagenome (GOLD analysis project Ga0209375, IMG submission 185888) | Grasslands soil microbial communities from the Angelo Coastal Reserve, California, USA - 14_0929_02_30cm (SPAdes) (version 2) | ecosystem: Environmental > Terrestrial > Soil > Grasslands ...
GTTCTGGCGTATTGGATGATGTAGCGGAAGATCAATTCGCCTTCGCGACCCGCGTCGCAGGCATTGATAATATCGGAAACGTCTTTGTCTCTGATGAGCTTGCGAAGAACGTTGACGCGACCGCTCATTTTGTCCGCGATATCGAGCTCGAATTCCGTGGGCATGATGGGCAGTTTCTTCATGTCCCATTTGTCCTGCTCTTTCATGGAAGCCGGCACTGCGAGCTCAAAGAGGTGGCCGACCGCCCACGAGATCACGTATTTCTCGTTGTCGTAGAAGTCCTTGCCTTTCTTAAAGCCGCCGAGCGCCTTGGCGATGTCGCTGGCGACCGAAGGCTTCTCGGTGATTATGAGGGATTTGGACATGGGGCAGGAATCGAACTCAGTTATACTGCTTTTGCAAGTGGGTGACGTCCCCCCACTGCCTTTGCCGGAACCGTGTCTAGCTCTCGCTATATGCGACCTTTAGTTGCTGCGCGGCTTTGATCAATGGTTCGTCCAACGACCATAACTTGGCATGCGACAGTCGCGCCGCAACGAGCAATTGAACGTCAATCCATCCTACGCCTCTGCCGTAGAGGCCATGTGCTTCGATCGCGGCGAGGCATTCATCGCTGGTTCCAGCCTTCGCGTGTGGCAGTGAGCGCAACATTGCCAGCGTATGGGCTCGATCACGCAGGTTCCCGGTCGCCAACTCCCCGAGAACTGCTGGATGGATGAGAATCCTCCTGCTTCTAACCGACTCAACGAAAGATGTTGGTCCTCCTCTTCGAAACAAGTCGACCCACAGCGAGGTATCGGCGAGAATCATGTTCGTTTTCTGGCCGATCGCCTCCGCGGCGGCACTTTCAAATCAGGCATCGTGCCTCCAAGGGCAACCAGTCGGTTCGCGATTTCTCGCTGAATGAGCGCTTCCAAACCAAGGTGAAGCAGCTTCGTTTTCTCTTGTTCGCCCGTGTAATCACGGGCCTTGGCCAAAAGTTCGTCATCGATGTTGACTGTCGTCCTCATGCATACAATGATGCGCATTCAGTATGCATTCGTCAAGCCGATCTCAGCATCAACCCAGCTTAACGAAATATTTTCCGGGCAACTGCTTGACCAAGCGTTTTAATTCCAACTGCAATAAAGTCGATGAAACGACGGAGCTTGGCAATTCGCTTTTACTGGCAACGTCATCAATAGAGGTCTCGGTTGCGTCAATCGCGTCATAAACGCGACGCTCTTCATCAGATAGCGGCGGCAACGGGCGCGCAGCGGCCTCGGTTGATGGCTTCGTTTCGGGAAGGAGAATCTGCAAATCCTCCAGAATGTCGCTGGCGTCCATGACGAGCTTCGCACCCTGCTGGATGAGACGATTCGATCCCATTGCACTCGGCGCGTTGATGTGGCCCGGCACCGCGTAAACGGACCGGCCCTGTTCCAGCGCCTGCGCCGCTGTGATGAGTGCTCCACTGTTCAGACCCGCTTCCACGACGAGAACGCCGTGGCTCCAGCCGGAGATGATCCGGTTGCGCATCGGGAAAGTTTGCCGGTCTGGTTCAATTTCCATCGAAAACTCGGACACGATCGCGCCATTTCCTGCTCGAATCTTTTCGGCAAGAGCAGCATTCTCGGGCGGATAGAGCTTCGCCAGGCCGGCGCCGATTACTGCGATCGTTCGGCCTTTTGCTGCGAGCGCTCCTTGATGCGCTGCGGTATCGATCCCGCGCGCGAGTCCGCTGATTACGGTTAAGCCCGAGTAAGCCAACTGGTAAGCCAGCTTCTTTGCTGACTCTGTGCCGTAGTGCGTCGTGCGTCGCGCACCGATAACCCCGATGGCGTGATGATCGCGCTCCTGCAAGTCTCCCCAAACGTAAAGCACAATCGGCGGGGCATGGATTTCGCGCAATGGCCGGGGATACAATGGCAAATCCTGCGTAATGACGCTGGCCCCAAAATCGCACACCCGTTTCAGCTCGCCGGCGAGATCGATCGTCGATTCCCAGTTTGCAATTTGATCCGCGACTTCGTTGCCAATTCCTTCGACCTTATGAAGCTCACTACGTTTTGCGCCGAGGATTTGTTGCGGTTCGTTGAAAACTTCCAACAATTTGCGCAGCCGCACCGGTCCGACAGTCGGGAGCATGTTGAGCGCGATACACGCTTCAGTGGCGTTCATTTTTCGGTGGCAAATCGTGTGAGAAATTCACGGGGTGTGAGCGCAGGAATTACGGAGCCCCGATAATCTGCGATGTTGCGCGTGATAATATAATCGGCGTGACCGGAAATTGCGGTTGCTACTTGTAGCGCATCCTCAAAATCGTTCATACGCAGGGCGAGCGCCTGTCGCACTCCTTCAGTGCCACCACTCGCCACCGCAGCGAAATTGAGTAACTCTTTGATGAAAGAACGCGCAAAGGAATCAGAGCGCGCAGCTCGGATTAAATAAGATAGGTTCGATACGGTATGCCAGGCGACCACGGCGGTCTGCGGCGTTTGTTCACACCAGTCCACCATAGCGCGGCTGTCCGGACCAAAATCACGTCGGCCCAAGGCGACATCCATGAGAATGTCGGTATCGACCAGAATCTTCAACGGTTGTGAACGTACTTGCGCAACAGATACGTCAGCCGTGGATCCTTTGGGTCGGGTCGAGGGACCTTAAACTTGCCATACCAGCGTTCAGTGAATGAACCGGAGGCAAGCCTTTTAAATTGGTCCTCTACAATCTGCGATAGCGAAGTGTGATTCTGTTTTGCAAATTTTTTGGCCTCTGCAATCGCGCTCCGCTCAATCGTCAATGTCAGCTTCTCTTTCACGACACGTGTAATCTAGCAAAGACACGTATCCGTTCAAGCTGAGAGGACGCGAAATTAAAACGGAATCTCGTCCTCGTCCGGCTGGGCTGGTGCTGATGGTTTGGGAGGTGCGCTCGTTTGTCGATTATCTCCAGTCGTTTCTCCTCCAGCACCAGCTCCACCGGGACGACCCCCTAGCAACTGCATGCTCTCGCCCACCACGCGTAGCTTTGTCCGCTTTTGCCCGGTCTGTTTGTCGTCCCAAGTGTCCATTTGCAAACGGCCTTCGATGAAAACTGGCCGTCCCTTTTTCAGGTATTCGCCAGCGATCTCAGCGAGGCGCGCCCAGAGCACCACATCGACATAAGTAACTTCCTCGCGTCTTTCTCCGCTGTCAGTGGTATAAACGCGATTGACGGCAATGCCGAGATCGCAGACTGCGCTGCCCTTGGGCGTGTAACGCACTTCGGGATCGCGGGTGAGATTTCCAAGCAGAATGACTTTGTTGAAACTGGCCATATTCGCCTTATAGCGAAATCACTTTCGCTTAGCCACCTTTTTTGCCGGCTTCTCCTTCTTCTCGGGCAAACGTTCGTAACTTTGGCGATACACTTCCGGATCGAGCTTAAATTTCGCCCGGAGCTTCGTGATAAGTGTCGGATCGGCATTGAAAACAAAGTTCACATAATATCCGGAGTCCAACGGGCCGGCCACGTACGAAAAGTGGCGCTTATCCATTTTTTGCACCTGTTCGATCTGAGCTCCTTCTTTTTGAAACTCCGATTCCAGTCGCTCGATAATTTCCCTGACGGTGTCTTCTTTGCCCTGAGCATTCAGTACCAGCAGGGCTTCGTAACGGCGGTTCATACTTCTTCGGTTTCGGTTTTGTTGAAAGTGTTCATCGCGGAAACGAGCCCTTTGTCAATCGCGCATTTCACAGCTTCCACTGCGCGATTAATTGTCGATCTAACCAGCGGCTTCTCCTCATCGAAAAATCGGTTCAATACGTAATCGACCGATCCTTCATGCGGCGCCTCGCCGATTCCGATGCGCAAGCGCGGGATCTCTTCGGTTCCGAATTGCATGATAATCGATTCGAGGCCGTTGTGTCCACCCGACCCGCCGTGCCCTCGCAGGCGCAAGCGACCCACCGGTAACGCAAGATCGTCAAGCACGACCAGAATTTGCTGTGGCTCGATTTTGTAAAACTGCGCCAGCGCAAAAAGCGGATGGCCACTCCGATTCATGAAGCTCATCGGTTTGAGGAGAAGAACGGAACCGCATTTTGCTGAAAGCGCGTCCCACTTTGACGACTTTTCCCATATCGATCCAAATTGCGCGGCGAACTGATCGGCAACCATGAACCCGATGTTGTGACGCGTAGCTGCGTATTCGGGGCCGGGATTTCCGAGACCGGCAATCAAGCGAATCTGCGGAGTCGATTCTTCCACGTCTGCTCAATCCGCGATTCGCAATAACCAAGCTATTTCTTTTGCTCCTTTTCTTTTGGAGCCTTTTCCTTTGCAGCCGGAGCGGGCGCAGCAGCTTCGCCTTCTTCCTTCTTCTCGGTGATGACTTCCGGTCCGGCAGCAGCCGCTTCCGCTTCGGCCACGGGCGCCTCTTCTTCAACCACTGGCGCGAGCACGGAGAACGCAGTGAGATCGGGCGGCACCTTTGGCGTTACTCCGGAGGGGAATTGGATGTCGCGGACGTGAATGGAATCACCAATGTTCAGCTGTGAAACATCGACAGTGATCCGATCCGGCAAATCACCCGGCAGACATTCAATCGCCAGCGCGCGCAAGCTTTGCTCTAGCAATCCGCCAAAGGTTTTGACGCCCACTGCCGTGCCGACCGGTTCCAGGGGAACTTCGGCTTGAATCATCTGGTCCATGGAGACGGCGTGAAAGTCCACATGACGAATTTCGCCACCGACCGGCGAGTGTTGCACCTCGTGCACGAGCGCAGTGCGACTTGATCCCTCGCCGGCAATTTCCAGTTCAACCAGAACGTTTTCTCCGGAAGCGTGGCTCATCATGGCGTTGATCTCGCGCGTAGCTACTTGCAACGGCTGCGGTTTATTGTTGCCGCCGTAGATGACGGCAGGAATCAATCCACGCGCTCTGAGTTTGCGCACGGCGGAGCGTCCCACGTTCGTCCGTGGTTCTGCTTTCAGCTTAACTTGTTTTGCCATTTTTTTCGTTCTCGATGTTGAACAGCGACGACACAGACTCGTCGTTATGTATCCGTTTGATGCCTTCCCCGAGAAGCTCGGAGACGCACAGCACCGTAATCTTAAAGCCATCCACCGGGTGGATCGGCGTGCTGTTGGTGGTTACTAATTCCGTAATTTTCGATTTTTGCAAACGCTGGATCGCCATGTCCACCAGAACAGCATGCGAAACGCCCGCGTAGATTTTCTGTGCCCCGCGCTTTTTCAAAAGCTCAGCCGCAGAAGTCAACGTGCCGGCCGTTTCGGTGAGGTCGTCAACGAGAAGAACGTCGCTGCCTTCCACTTCGCCGATCAGATACGCCGCCTCGGTCTCTGTCGCGCTGCGCCGCTCCTTTGCTACGATAGCCAGATTTGCGCGCAACGCTTCCGCGTAGGCCGAAGCCATTTTGAGCCCACCGAGGTCTGGCGAAACGACCGTCGTTTTCCCCGTAAGCTGCTGTCGCAGATATTTGATCAACACGGGCGCCGAATAGAGATGGTCCACCGGGATGTCGAAGAAGCCCTGCACCTGCTGTGCGTGCAGATCCATCGTAAGCACCCGGCTCACCCCCGCCGCGTACAACAAGTTGGCTACGAGCTTGGCCGTGATCGGTACGCGCGGCTGATCTTTGCGATCCTGGCGGGCATATCCGAAAAATGGAATGACCGCCGTGATCCGATCTGCGCTGGCGCGCCGTGCCGCGTCCACCATGATGAGCAACTCCATCAAGTGCTGGTTGGTCGGCGGACAGGTCGGTTGAATGATGAAGACGTCGTGGCCGCGAATATTTTCCTCGATCTTCACGTAGGTTTCGCCATCCGGGAACGAACTGATCGTTGCCTGACCCAGCGGGACACCGATGTATTTGCAAATCCGCTCGGCCAAATCGCGGTTTGCGGAGCCGGAGAAGACTTTTAATTCTGGCTGAAGCGCAAACATCGGGCAGCTAACTTAGGCGCGCGAGATCGACATTGGCAAATCGAGAATGCTCTCACCGTCGAGGCAATGCCATGACCTTTACTTTGCCGAAGCGTGCGCACGCGCGTACGAGCGCACCAGATTGCGGATCATCCGCTGATAGCTGGTGTTGCGCCGCCGCGCTTCGCGCTTGAAAAAGTCTAGGGCCTCATTGTCGAGCGCGAGCGTGACTTTCGTTTGCCGGCGCAACTTACCGACAAGCTCATCAAGAGATGGCAGCTCGCCTTTTCTAACAGGGCGTAACTCGCCCACGATCTCACCCTTGTCCTCTGTGTACTTAACGGTTCTTTTTTTCATAGATTTTCCTGCCTTTCCTCCGGTATCTCGCACCAATGATTCGAATGCAGTCGCCGCGATAAGAGAAACGCACGGTAAGAATACCGCCGCTTCTACTACGACCGATGCAGAACAGGCGCGGTTCAGTCTTGCTGTGGCCTTCGTCCGCTGCCATGAGAAACAGCGGATCGCTAAACGCGGTTTGAGCCTCGGTAAAATCGACACCGTGCTTCGCGATGTTCGCGGCTTCCCTCTTCTTGTCCCATTCGAACCTCACGCCGGTAAGGTTGCGGACATATTGCGGTTCATCAATATTTTGTTACAGATGTTTCTATGGCTCCCTGACGTAAGTCTCGCCGTCGTGAAACGAGCTGATCGTTGCCTGCCCGAGAGGGACGCCGACGTATTTGCAAATTCGCTCGGCGAAATCGCGGTTGGCGGAACCGGAGAAGACTTTTAATTCTGGCTGAAGCGCAAACATGGAGCGGCTAGCTTAGGCGCGCGAAAACGGCGTTGGCAATCTTCAAAACTTGCCAGGCGCAATTTCTTTGGCGAATAGTTTCTATTCGAGGTTTTCCCCGATGAATGCGAATGCGATTCGAATAGAACGCCCAACTACCAACTCAAAGCTCTTCGCGCATACGCGCTGGGATGCTGTCCCGGCCGCGGCGGGTCTTTTTCATCTCGCCTATTTCCTGGGCCTCTTCTTCCTTTACCCGCGCGCGCCGCTGTGGGTGATGTTGATTCTCGGGTTCATTTATTCGCTGATGGTTAACGCAAACATCAACGGGGTAGGGCACAATTTCATTCACAACCCGTTCTTCCGCTCAAAACTGCTGAATCGGCTGTTTGGAATCACGCAATCGATCGCGAACTGTTTTTCGCAGACGATGTACGACGGCGTCCACATGCAGCACCACAAAGGAAATTCGGATCGACAGGATGAAAAGGGTGATACAATCGATTGGTTGTCCATCTACCGCCATGGGCACGACGGCGAACCGGAAAGTCCGTGGCGCTATGTGTTCCTCAGTTTTTTCCGCGACGATGTCGGCGCGATTCGCAAGGAACTGCGCAAACGCGGCAACAATGACGTGTTCTGGGGAAATCTTGAGTTGGCAGCGTTCGCGATCACGCTGCTCGCCATGTTTGTGTTCAACTGGCGTTACGTGATTCTCTATTTCCTGCCGTTTTGGTATTTAGGCCATTGCTTCAGCTATTTGAACGGCTATTACCGCCATTACGGCGCGAACCCTGACAAGCCGATTGCGTGGGGCGTCAGCAGCTATGGAAAAATCTACAACTGGCTTTTCTTTTATAACGGATACCATGCGGAACACCATTTCCGGCCGAAAGTTCACTGGACGAAAATGGAAAAATTCCACCAAAGCATCGCGGATTTACAGAAGCAGGAAGGCGTCCGCACGATAAAGCGAGCACACATGCTAGGATTTCTAGACCGCGATTTGCCGAGGCGCGGCGAACAGACGTCCACGAGTGATGGCGCGGGTGTAGCGGCGTTTGTGTCAAACGCCGAATCCAAATAGACGGGCGCTCGCCGCGGCGAGCGCCTCTACAACGACTTCGCGAAACCGGCGCGCAGCTTTTCCTTCGTGGCTTCGCACTCCTCCTGCAATCGCTGGATTTCTGATCCAAGCTGCTTCTCCAGAGATTCCACTTCCTCGAGTTTACCCGCCCCCTGCGCCTTCAGAATCTGATTTTTGAGGAACAGCTCTTTCTCGGCGATTTTCGCTCGATACACGGAATCAACCTCCGCAAGTTCTTTCTTCTGATCTTCGGTGAGAGAAAGCGATGGTGACGTTTTTTGGAGCCGTTCCATCGCCAGTTCGTAAGCCGATTTCATCTTTCTATGTTACTCTTGCACGTTTTCCAACGACGCGCGCGGCGGTCGCGGCCTACCAAACCGTGGCCAATTGCGTTCACGAGATCAATTCCTAAATTTGTTTTGAATGCATCCATTAATCAAACTGCTGAGCATCGATTTCGATGGCACGCTTGTGTCACGGGTGAGCGAACCGGTTCTCGACGCGCAGTGCATGGAATTGATTCGCAAACTGCAGAAGGCTGGTGCCATCTGGACGATTAACACGGGCCGTTCCGTTGATCTGCTTCAATCCGGGCTTGCGGATTTCGCATTCCCCATCCGCCCGGATTTCATTCTCACGACTGAGCGCGATGTTTTTCGCCCCGGGCGAAACGGAGACGAATGGGAGCCATTTGGGGATTGGAACGAGCGGTGCGCGCGAGATCACGCCGAATTGTTTTCTTCGGCTAACTCGGTCCTTGCCGAAGTCGTGGATTTCGTGAACCAAAACGCGAAGGCGCGTCTTATTTACGACGCCGAGCGTCTCGAGGGACTTGTGGCAGAGAACGATGAAGAAATGGAGCGGATCATCGAGTTTATTGAGAGCGCGAGCCGAGCACCCGAACCTGGATTACCAACGGAACACAGTCTATCTGCGTTTTTGTCACGCTGATTACCACAAAGGCGCGGCGCTCGCCGAGCTGGCGCGCCTCCTGGAGATTCCGCGCGAAAACATTTTCGCGGCGGGCGACCATCATAACGACATCTCAATGTTGGACGGCAAAGTCGCCGCGATGCCGTCCTGCCCAGGCAACGCAATTCGTGAAGTACAAGATGCGGTGCGCAACGCGGGCGGTTACGTCGCGCAGAAAGATTGTGGCGCGGGCGTTCATGAAGCGCTCTTGCATTTCGCGAGCCCCGAAAGCTTTCGGGGTTAAGGCGCTAAACGGAATTGTAATGGCGCCAACTCACCAGTGCACGCTTCCGCTGGATCCGGGCGGCCCAGGAGCGTAACGTCCCTCATCCGACATTTTTTCTCCAGGAACAGTCGCGTTAGGTTGAGAGGTCGACCCACCGGTTGTTGCTTCATCGGATGACGCACAGGCGGAGAGCAGCAATGCGATCACGAAAACCAACACCGTGCGCATTGCAAAGCGTTCCCTCACAGCGACGAACCTAACTTTGGATATGTTTGATGCAACCCGCGGTGTTCGATAGATTCCATGGTGACGAACCCGGGCAAAACCGATGTCAAATCTCTCCTGGTTCGCGAGCTTCAGGAGCACCTTCGCGAATGGGGTGAACCCTCTTATCGCACTGGTCAGATTACCGACTGGCTTTACAAAAAGGGCGTCAACACAATCGATGAAATGACCGATATGCCGCGATCGCTGCGCACGCGGCTTATGGAGAGATTTTCACTCGGCAAGATTGACCTCGTGCGCGTGCTCGGTGCGCGCGACACGACGCGGAAGTTTCTTTTTCGTTTGGCGGACGGAAATCTGATAGAATCGGTTTTGATTCCGGCGTCGCCGGCGCTTTACGGAGGAAGATCGGATCGCCGGACAATCTGCGTCTCGACCCAGGTAGGCTGTGCCTACGGCTGCAAATTTTGCGCGAGCGGTTTGGAAGGGTTCACGCGGAATCTGCGAGCCAACGAAATTGTCAATCAAATCACCGCGATCGAGCAGGAAAGCGGAGAAAAGATCGACAATGTAGTTTTCATGGGGATGGGCGAACCACTTGCGAATTTCGAGAACGTGGTGCGTGCGATTCGGATTATCAACGCACCGTGGGGCCTCGCGATCGGCGCGCGACGCATTACGGTCTCTACGAGTGGACTCGCGCCACAAATTCGCAGGCTGGCCGAGGAACCTTTGCAAATTCGGCTCGCTGTTTCTCTGCACGGTGCCACTGACGAAGTGCGTAATCAGATCATGCCAATCAATCGCCGTTACAACGTCGAAACATTGCTTTTGGCTTGCGACCACTACTTTGCTCACACGAAGCGGCGCCTCACTTTCGAATACATTTTAATCGCAGATGTGAACGACACTGACCAGCAGGCGCGCCTCCTTTCTCGCCACGCACGCCGGGTCTCAGCAAAGGTAAACTTGATTCCGTACAATAACGTGTCC
>Ga0209375_1003940_pt1 | contig 10203 bp, 7 predicted proteins | sample GraSoiAngelo_131_FD_185888 | JGI IMG/M metagenome (GOLD analysis project Ga0209375, IMG submission 185888) | Grasslands soil microbial communities from the Angelo Coastal Reserve, California, USA - 14_0929_02_30cm (SPAdes) (version 2) | ecosystem: Environmental > Terrestrial > Soil > Grasslands ...
AATCGGGCGCGGTCTCGCCAAATTCTCAAAAAAAAATCTACGTGGTTTTGCCCTTCGAAAATGCCAGCGCGCCCGCACGACTCGACTGGCTCGGCGAAGGTTTGGAAGAGCTGACCATTCAGCGGCTCACAGCCGCCGGAGAGCAGGTTTACTCTCATTCCGGAAGAGCTAACGAACTGGAGCGTTACGGCCTGCCCAGTAGCTCCACCTTCAGCCGCGCCACCATGCTGCGCATTGCCGAAGACCTGGATGCGGATTATGTGATCTACGGAAAATATGCGGCCCCGGCCAAGGGAACGCCCGTCACCATCGAGATGCGTACGCTCAGCATAAACCCTTTGGGGCTGCGGCCACTGGTGCGGGAAAGCGGTCCGATGGATTCCCTGATGGAGCTGCACACGCGCTTGCTGTGGCGGACGCTCTCTTCGCGGGATGGACACTACGCGCTGAGTCTGACGGATTTCACCAAGCGGCAGCGGCGCCTGCGCCTGGATGCGTTCGAGCAATACGCGCGCGCGCTGCAAGCCACGGATGCTGACGCCAAGCTGACACAGCTTCACGAAGCGGCCCGGCTCGAGCCCGACTGGCTGGCCCCCATCTTTGCGCTCGGGGAAGCCTATTTCGCAAAGAAGGACTACAATGCCGCTCTCGCCTGGTTCTTTAAGGTTCCCAAGACCTATGACCGTTATGCCGAAGCGCTGTTTTTCAGCGGAGTTTGCCGCTTGCAATTGAATCAGGGGGACCGCGCCGAGGAAGAATTCCATGCCCTTCAGGAAACTCTGAAGAGTACCGGGGCAAATGGGTCCGACTCACCCGAAATCCTGAATAATCTGGGCGTCGCTCAAGCCCGGCAAGGCAAAGTGGCAGCCGCGCAAGCGAACCTTCGGCACGCCGCGGAACTCGCTCCCGGAGAAGACGACTATTCATTCAATCTGGGCCTGCTCGCTCTCCAGGACAATGACGCAGCAGCCGCGGCGGAGCATTTCCGCGAGGCCGCCGAACGCGAGCCGGACAGCGCCCAAGACCGCGCGTTGCTGATTCTGTCGCTGGAAAAAGCCGAGAAAAACTCGGAAGCCGACCAGGAGCGCGAGGCCGCCAAGGAAGCTTTTGGGCCCAACGGATTGCCGGTCCTTCAGTTGGATGACTCATCCGATAAAAAAAACGAAACGCTGGCGCGCCTCACCCGCATCAAGACGGAACTTGACGTGAGCGGGCTTCGCGCGGAACCCGCGGAATCTGTCGTTAATTCTGCGTCCACTGCGATTGCGAGTGACACGCCGGCGCACATTCGCAGGGGCAGGCAGGCGCTCGCGGCCGGGAATATGGACGCCGCCGAAAAAGAATTTCGTGCCGTGCTTGCGGCCGAACCGGGGAATGCCGCGGCGCACCGCGGATTGGGAGAAATCAATCGCCACCAGGGAAGGATAGACGATGCCGTGAAGGAATTGCAGGTGTCTCTTGCGTCGCGCGATTCCGCCGAAGTGCGTACCATGCTGGCGAAAATCTATCTTGAGCAAAAGAAACCGGAGCTCGCGCGCGCGGAAGCGGAGAAGGCAGTGAAGCTAGCGCCAAATTATGCGGAGGCCAAGCAATTGCTTGACCATTTGCAGAATTCCAAGGCTGCCGCAAAAAAGCCGGGCGGGGGTGCGCCATGAGCTCAGTGTCGCGACGGCGGAGGGAAGAGTTTCGATTTGGGAGGGCCCGCGCCACTGCGGTTTCCGTGGTTTCTTGCGTACTCTTTGCCGTTGCCGGCGTGTTGCTACTGCCATCGTCGAGCGCCGACGAGCGAACGAGCGGTCCTGTCGTACTCGAAATGAAACTCGATGGGGAAGTCGAACCTATCCTGGCGACCTATATCGACGAAGGGCTCCAGGACGCTGCACGGCGGCATGCGTCGCTGGTGCTGATCACCATGGACACACCCGGTGGCTTGAGCGATTCGATGAAGGACATGATTCAGCACATTCTCGCTTCGCCTGTGCCCGTAGCGGTATACGTTTCGCCGACCGGCGCGCGCGGAGCTTCGGCGGGATTCTACATTTTGCTTTCGGCGGACATTGCCGCCATGGCGCCGGGCACGCACGCGGGCGCGGCATCTCCCATCATCGCGATTGGCGGATTTCCTCAACAAATTGATGAAGTCTTCCGGAGAAAGATCAACCAGGATGCCATGGCGTTTCTGCGGAGCTTCACGGTGCGGCGCGGACGCAACCCGGAACTCGCGGAAAAAGCCATCACCGAATCCAAAGCATTCACAGAAAAGGAATGCTTGGACGGGAAAATGATCGATTTGATTGTGAATTCGTCCGACGACCTGATCCGCGAGCTCGATGGGCGGGCAATCGCCAGGTTTGACGGGACGAAAATGACCCTGGCGCTGAAGAATGCCACGCGCGCGGAGTTCGAATTGTCGGCGCGGCAAAGGTTTCTTGCCCGGATTGTGGAACCGGACGTTTTCTTTGTGCTGTTGATTCTTGGTGCTTTGGGCCTGTACACCGAGTTCACGCACCCGGGCGTCATTGCGCCGGGTGTGATTGGCGGAATCTGCCTGATTCTCGCGCTGTACGCAATGCATTTCCTGCCGGTGAATTTGGCGGGATTGTTCCTGATCGCGTTGTCCATAGCGTTTTTCATATTGGAAGCCAAGGCGCCCAGTCACGGCGTGCTCGCATTGGGGGGCGTCGTCTCGATGTTTTTGGGCGCGCTGTTCCTAGTTCGCTCGCCCCTGACCGCGGGGGGAGTGAGTCTAGGAGTGGCGCTCGCGGCTACGCTGCCGTTCGGTGTTATTACGGTGGTGCTGATGCGCCTCGTGTTGCGATCGAGAAAATGGAAAACGACGACAGGAAGAGAGGAATTAATTGGGTCAAGTGGCGTGGTAACCGCGGAACTGAAAACGGGCGCGGAGGGATTGGTGCGCGTGCACGGGGAACTTTGGCGTGCGCAATCTTCGCAACCCGTCCAAGAAGGAACGACCGTGCGTGTGACCAAGGTGGAAGGATTGAAGCTGTACGTCGAGCCGGTTGAAGTGGCCAGCCCGGCGGCGAAGTAAGAAAGAGTGTGTTCTCAGGAGGAAGAAGATGATGGATATCGGCTTCGTGGGGATCGCGGTCATCGTCGGGGTCGTGCTGATCTGGTTTTGGAATTCGATTTACATCATTAAAGAGTGGGAGCGCGGCGTGGTGCTGCGCCTGGGGCGTCTGCTGCCGCAGGCCAAGGGAGCAGGCATAAGGCTGGTGATGTGGCCGATTGAAACGCTGTATCGCATCAGTCTGCGGCTTGAGACGCTGGATGTTCCGCCACAGGACATCATCACGCGCGATAATGTTTCCGTGAAAGTGAATGCGGTGTGCTATTTCCGCGTCGTTGATGCCAACCTGGCGCTCTCGCAAGTGCAGAATTATCAGTACGCGACATCCCAGTTGGCGCAAACGACCCTGCGTAGCGTCGTTGGTCAATTCGAATTGGACGAAATTCTCTCCCAGCGCGACAAAGTCAACGCCAAGCTCCAGGTCATTCTCGATACCGACACCGAACCGTGGGGCATTAAGGTCACCAAAGTGGAGGTGAAACAGGTCGACATACCCGAGCAGATGCAGCGCGCCATCGCCAAGCAAGCGGAAGCCGAGCGCGAGCGCCGCGCGAAGATCATTCACGCGGAAGGCGAGTTTGAGGCTTCCCAGAAGCTCGCCGATGCCGCAAAAGTTCTCGAGACGCAAACTTCCGCGATTCAATTGCGCTATTTGCAGACGCTGACGGAGATAGGTGTCGAGAAGAACACAACGATTGTGTTTCCCCTGCCCATCGATATTATTAACAGTTGGGTGCAAGCGTTGGGAGGAGCGCGAAAATAAGCAATGAGTTACGGAGGAAAACGGGGCGTCGGTGAGCGCGTACTCGAAGGCCGTCACGTCATTGGCTTGTTCCTGGCGGTGATTTTGCTTTCAGGACTGTTTTTCACGCTGGGGTACGTCATGGGACTGCACCAGTCGGAAGCCTCGGTCAGCGCTGACGATTTGCCTGGGAAACCGGAAGTGCGAAATCTTTCGAAACCCGAAGCCGTTTCGAAACGCGCGAGCAAAGCCACCACTCCAGCGCAGCCACCCACCGAGACCGGAGCGCCGTCAAGTTCCGAATGGGAGTTTTATCACGCAGGCGAAAAAGACAAGACAGTGGATCGCCTGAAGCCCACGCCCCCCGCGCCGCAACTGGAGAGTGCGCCAGTCTTCGTAAAGTCGACCGCGCAGGCGCGCGGCGCGAGTGGAGTTACTTCGAAAGCTGTGCCTGCCGTTTCGAACGCTGGGTATTCGTTGCAAGTCGCCGCAATGCACAGAGAAGCGGATGCGATTGACCTGGCAAAACTACTGCAAAAAAGAAAATTTCCCGCGTACGTGCTTTCGCCTCACGGCGACAAATATTATCGCGTGCAAGTGGGACCCTACGCGGACCTGAAGGCCGCTGACGCTGCGCGCAAAGGGCTTGAGGGCGCCGGCTTCAAAGCCTTCGTGAAACATTGATGCCTGCGGACGCCGGGCTCACGCAGGTTGCCTCGGAAACCGGGGCGAAAATACCATACTGGCTGCGCCTGGTTATCGGAGCCTTATCCGGCGCGGCTCTTTCTCTTTCCTTCAGCGGGCTTTATCTCAGCATTTATTCCTGGATTTGTGTGGGCGTGCTGTTGCTTGCGGTGATTGGGGCGTCCAGCCGCGTTGCATTTGCGTGCGGTTTCCTGCATGCCCTGTCGTTCGTCGTAACTTCCGTGGCGTGGATTGCCACTGTGCTGAGCGTTCACGGCGGCTTGCCAATCGCCGGCGGGTGGGGCGTGTTGCTGCTGATTGCCGCGGCGTGGGGAGTGCTCGTTGGCGGATTCACGCTGGTGGTGCACAGAATTTCGCAGAGCAGCATCGAGCTTGCGTGCATTGCGGCGCCATTCGTGTGGGTCACGTTCGAATTCATTCGCGCGCATCTGCCGGAAATCAGTTTTCCGTGGAATTTGCTCGGATATCCCGCGGCTTCGAATCTCGGCTTGGTGCAAATCACGACCATCACAGGAATCTATGGATTGTCGTTCCTCGCGGCGGGATTCAACGCGCTGCTGGCGTGGGCAGTGGCGTCGAAGAAAGTGATGCTGCGGCGCCGCCTGGGAATCGCGGGAGCGGCGGCCGCGATTTTGTTGATCGTGATGCTGGTTGGGCCGCGGACCGTGCCGCAGGCGAAGGCGCAACATCTTGCTCGTGCGGTGCAGCTCAATTTTCCAGAAGTGCCCGAGTACCCCTCGGAGTGGTTCGCGCAGAACGCGGCGCAACTCCAGGAGATCGAAAAATTAAGCCTCGCGCCAAGTGCCGAAAAACCGGATCTGCTGGTGTGGCCGGAGGTGCCCGCGCCGTTTTCGTTCGAAGATTCGCAATTCGCAACATTGGCTTCGAATCTGGCGATTCGTTTCGGCCATCCTTTTCTAGCGGGCGCCATCGAATGGAAAACACCCGTGGATCCGTCGGACAAAGTTCCTCCAGGACACTTGGCGCCGTACAACAGCGCGCTGCTTATCGATCCGCAAGGGCAGCGCGTTTTTGTTTATGACAAAATTCATCTTGTCCCATTTGGCGAGTACGAACCTTTTCCGCTGATTCACCGCGTGGTTGCTCACCTTTCCGACGAAGTGGGCGGGTTCCACAAGGGCAACAAGTATGCCGTGGGCCGGTTGCAGGACGGGCACACATTTGGCGCGTCCATCTGCTACGAGGCCATCTATCCGAATGAAGTCCGGCGGTTCGCCGCGAACGGTGCGCAACTGTTGCTCAACATCTCGAACGACGGCTGGTTCGGGCGCTCGGCGGCGGCCGAACAGCATCTGCACATGGTGCGCGTGCGCGCGGTGGAAAACCGAAGATGGATCGTGCGCGCGACGAACAATGGATATACCGCGTCGATTGATCCGTACGGGCGAGTGAGCGAGCCGCTTCCGCCGGACGTGCGCGCGGCGGCGGATTTGCCGTATGATCTTCGAACCGATGAAACCATCTATACGCGGTTCGGCGACTGGTTCGCTTGGATGTGCGTGATTGTTTCAGTTATTCTGTTGATGACCTCCTTGAAGTCGGGAAGTAAAGAAGTAAAAACGTAGTGAAGTAAAGAAAAAGCGCGGAAAGAAAAGAATGATCCTCGAAGACCTGCAACATTGCTACGAAGGACTGAAGCAGCGCATCTCGCTTGTGCGGAGTTATCTTTGACGCATCGAGCAACCGCGAACGCCTGAAGACGCTGGAAGCCCGCGTCGCTGAACCCAGTTTCTGGAGCAATCAGGAAGCCGCCCAGGGCGTGCTGCGCGAGCGGAAGCGTGCCGAAGAGCAGATGGCCGCGGATGAAAAGCTCGCGTCCATCACCGGAGACATTGAGACATATATTCATCTGGCGCAAGAAGAAACCAACTCCGAACAAAAGAACGAGCTGCTGAAGGACCTCGATAAAGAGTTGACGGCGGCGGAAAACTACGTCGCGGAACTGGAAACGCAGACGCTGCTTTCGGGAGAAAACGATCATCTGAACGCCATCATGACGATCAAGCCCGGTGCGGGAGGGACGGAGTCGCAGGATTGGGCGTCCATCCTTTTGCGGATGTATTTGCGCTGGGCGGAACGAAAGGGAATGAGCGCGTCGGTGCTGGACGAAACGCCGGGAGAAGAGGCGGGCATTAAGAACGCCACAGTGCAGTTCGGCGGCGAAAACGCTTATGGGTTGCTCGCGGGAGAAACGGGAGTGCACAGGCTGGTGCGGATTTCGCCGTTCGATCAGGCGGCGCGGCGGCATACGTCGTTTGCGTCGGTGTTCGTGATTCCGGAAATTGACGACAAGATCGAGATCAACATCCGGCCGGAGGACTTGAAGGTGGATACGTTCCGTTCGGGCGGCAAAGGCGGGCAGAACGTCAACAAAGTGGAGACGGCGGTGCGCATCACGCACATTCCGAGCGGAATCGTGGTGGGCTGCCAGGCGGAACGCAGCCAGCACAAGAATCGCGAGCTGGCGATGAAAATGCTGCGCTCGCGGCTGTATGAAATGGAGCTGCAAAAGCGGCAGGCGGAGACCGACAAGCGGGACGAAACCAAGAAGGATATTTCGTTTGGCAGCCAGATCCGCTCGTATGTGATGCAGCCGTACCAGATGATCAAGGACTTGCGGACAAGATTTGAAGTCGGGGACGTGGACCGCGTGCTGGATGGAGATTTGGACCCGTTCATTCGCTCGTACCTGATGGCCAAGAAGACCAAGGGACGGCTGGATGTCCAGCCGGACGACGACGGAGAGCCGGAGTAGGGAATTGGGAGTAATGAAGTAACAATGTAATGGCGACCGGATTGAATTGTGGTGGAACCGGAGTCCACAGAAGCATCGGTTGCAGTTGCGCTGAGAGGGAAGCACAGTGATCGGTCGGCGATCGGGGCGCAGGTGAGCTGCAAATCCGCAAGCGGGACGCAAACGCGATGCGTGACGGATTCCGTGGGGTATGCGTCGAGCAGCGATCTGACTGCGCACTTTGGACTCGGCACGGACCGAAAGGCTAACGTGGAGATTCGCTGGCCTTCGGGCACGGTGCAGAGGTTGGGCGAGGTGAATGCGGACCAACGGTTGGAGGTGGAGGAGGCGGGGCAGGAGTAGAGGCACGAATAAGTTGCGGTGCGATTGCAACAGGAACACCTAGCGAGCGGGTCGGCTGACATCCTTCGGGCCGCAAGAGACGCGGCCCTCAGGATGACAAGTCTCGAATAGGCGGAATCCGCTAGGGGAATAACACGACGCCACCGGCCGCGCGTTAAAGCGGGGAGCAAGAGCTTGCCCGTTGGATGCAACAGGATGCCATTCAATGCAGGAAAACAACCGTTCGGCGCGGCTTTAAGCTATTTGGATTCAATGCGTTGACTCTGCATAGGGGCGGATGATAAGTTGGAAAGGTAGCGAGCAATACCAATTCGTCTCGAAGTGTGCGGGGCCGTCCGCCCTGCAACCCAACAAGGAGATTGTTTTGAGCGAAGCCTTACGTAATTTTTTGTTTACGTCGGAGTCTGTCACGGAAGGCCATCCCGACAAGATTGCAGACCAGATTTCTGATGCGGTGCTCGATGAGGTGATGAAGCAGGATCCGCACGGGCGCGTGGCGTGCGAGACGCTGGTCACGACCGGGCTCGCGGTGGTGGCGGGAGAAATCACCACGACCGCTCACGTGAATTATGACGAACTGGTGCGCGAGACCATTCGCGGAGTGGGCTACGATCGCGCCAAGTTTGGATATGATGCCGACACGTGCGCGGTGATGTGCACGGTGAAGCGGCAGTCGCCGGACATCGCTATGGGCGTGGATACCGGCGGAGCAGGCGACCAGGGGCTGATGTTTGGCTTTGCGTGCGATGAAACTGATGAATTGATGCCAATGCCCATCCAACTGGCCCACCGCCTGACGCAGCGCCTCTCGGAAGTTCGCAAAGCCAGGATCGTTGATTTTCTCCGTCCTGATGGAAAATCCCAAGTCACCATTGAGTATCGCGATGGACGTCCGGCGCGCGTGGATTGCGTAGTGATTTCGACGCAGCACAGCGACAAGGTGTCGAACGCGGAACTGCGCACGGCGGTGATGGAGCACGTCATCCGTCCGATCGTTCCCGCGAGGATGCTGGACGCCGACACGAAGTATCACATTAACCCGACGGGCCGCTTTGTGATTGGCGGGCCCATGGGCGACGCAGGCCTGACGGGGCGCAAGATTATTGTGGATTCGTATGGCGGCTACAGCCGGCACGGCGGCGGCGCGTTTTCGGGGAAAGACCCGTCTAAAGTGGACCGCTCGGCGTGCTACATGGCGCGCTACATTGCCAAGAATATTGTGGCGGCAGGTTTGGCGCGCAAGGCGGAAGTGCAGTTGGCGTACGCCATCGGAGTTGCCGAGCCAGTGTCGGTGATGGCAGAAACCTTTGGAACGGCAACGATTTCGGAAGAAAAAATCACAGAGCTGATCCGGGAATTTTTCAAGCTGACGCCGAAGGGGATCATTGAGGCGCTGGATTTGCGGCGGCCGATTTATAAGGCGACGGCTGCCTATGGCCACTTCGGGCGCAGCGCCCCCGGATTCACATGGGAACGCAGGGACCGCGCGGATGCGCTTCGCAAAGCAGCAGGGCTGAACACGGCCGTGGCTGCGGAAGTGGCGGCGCGAAGGTAAAACATTTCCTCAGGGGCGCTGCGCTCCCTGAAGCCCAGGGTCTACGGAGTCCAGTTTTCAATGTGACTGAATGTCGGAGCTAAAGCTCCGACCCCAAAAAGAGGAAGTACACAACGGTTTCCAATTATTTCGGAAAAATCGAAATCAAAAAAAATCGAGGAGTCAAGAACTTGGCAATCGCGGAATTGAAAAAAGGTGATGTGAAAGATATGGGGCTGGCGGATGCCGGCAAGCGCAAAATCGAGTGGGCCGCGCAGCAGATGCCCGTGCTGGAAACGATTCGGAAGCGCTTTGCGAAGGAGCAGCCGCTGAAGGGCTTGCGCGTGTCTGCTTGCTTGCACGTGACGAGCGAGACGGCGAACTTGATGATTGCGCTGCGGGACGGCGGCGCGGAGGCGGTGCTGTGCGCGTCGAATCCGCTTTCGACGCAGGATGAGGTGGCCGCTTCGCTGAATCGCGATTTCAATATTCCCACGTATGCCATCAAGGGCGAGGACAACGAAACTTACTACTCGCACTTGAGCGCGGCGATGGACGACGGCGCAGACCTGGTGACGATGCTGCTGACGAAGCGCACTGATCTTGTTTCCAATGTGATTGCGGGAACGGAAGAAACGACTACGGGCGTGATCCGTCTGCGCGCGATGGCCAAGGACGGGACGCTGAAATATCCAATCATCGCGGTGAATGACGCGATGACCAAACACTTTTTCGATAACCGGTATGGCACGGGCCAATCCACGCTGGACGGCGTGATTCGCGCGACGAATGTGCTGCTGGCAGGGCAGAAAGTGGTGATTGCCGGGTACGGCTGGTGCGGGCGGGGCGTGGCCATGCGTGCGAAGGGCTTGGGCGCGGACGTGATTGTGACGGAAATCGATCCGGTGAAGGGCATCGAGGCGGTGATGGACGGCTTCCGCGTGATGCCGATGGCGGAAGCGGTGAAGGAAGGCGACGTTTTTATCACCGTGACGGGAAACAAGAGCGTAATTCGC
>Ga0209375_1003944_pt1 | contig 10197 bp, 5 predicted proteins | sample GraSoiAngelo_131_FD_185888 | JGI IMG/M metagenome (GOLD analysis project Ga0209375, IMG submission 185888) | Grasslands soil microbial communities from the Angelo Coastal Reserve, California, USA - 14_0929_02_30cm (SPAdes) (version 2) | ecosystem: Environmental > Terrestrial > Soil > Grasslands ...
GAATGTCGTGTGCGTGTTGGTGTTGAACGCCCGCTCCCCGGGCAGGCCGTCAGTGGTCCAATACTGCCACCAGTTGAGATTCCACTGGAAACGCTGGTAGAAGCTCCGCTTGTGCCGATCGAAGTACCCCGCCCAGGTGCTCCACGCGATCTGATCGGCGCGCTGCAGGTACCCGAGGTCGTTGATCTCGAAGCCGGGGGACCGGCGTTCGACATTGGATTGAAACAGGACGTTGCCCGCGACCTTGCCAAACTGCAGCATTTCGGCATCCCCCGAGAGCGAGACCCTCGTCGAGTCGAACCGCAGCGCGTCAGGCCGCTGGTAATAGTGCGTAGCGTCGAGCTGCGTCGATGCGATTGCCTGGGCGCTGCCGGCGACTCGGCTGAAATCGACCGAACCCGAGAACTCGTAGCGCCCACCCGGGAAGCGGTGACGGAAGTCCATCCCGCCCACGTACGCACTCGAGTGCAGATACGGGTCGCTCCAGGGGTCGTTGTCACGATTCACGGCGGTGATGATGCCGCCCACGCTCGACTCACCCTTGCGCAGGTCTTGCCGCAGTCGCAGCACGCCGTAATTCGTCGCCGGCTCGATCGTCACGCCGCCCTGACCGGCCTCATGCGCGGTCACGGCGTCGAGTGCACCAATCGTCAGGCCGCCAGGCAGGCGCCCGGTGAGCTTGGCGGCGCCGAGGATCGTCGTGAACGCCGCGGAGGTGCTGTCCGAGTAGGTACCGGCAAGTTCTGGCGCCCGTCCGATGCGCCGCGAGTACACCAGTCCCTCACCGGTCGAGCAGTCGTTGACCGCCGTGCAGTTCACGTTCCACTGGAATTGACCGGCCCCCTGTACGAAGAATGGCCGTCTCTCCTGGAAAAAGGTCTCGAACGCGGTGAGGTTGAGCACGCCGGGGTCGGCCTCGACCTGACCGAAGTCTGGATTGATCGTCGCGTCGAGCTTGAGATTCGAGGCCACGAGATACTTGAGATCGCCGCCGACCGTCACGTCCTGTGTGCGTCCGATTCCCGTGCTGTTGAACTCGGCCACGTTCTTGGTCACGAGGTACGGCGCGGCTTCGAGCCGGCGTGGTGCCTCGAGCCCCTCCAGACCGTCGATCTCGCCGAACTGCGACACGAACCCCGCCTGCGACTGGCGGATGATGGGCCAGCTCACGCGTTGGGCGTAGCGGTAGAGGTCGCGATCGACCGTCAGGCCGAAGGTGTTGCTGCGCTGCCGCCCATACGGCAGCTGCGACAGCGGGATGCGGAATTCGGCCGTCCAGCCCGTGGAATCGATGCGCGTCGCGACGTCCCACACGGCGTCCCAGGCGAAGTCTTCGTTGCCGTCGTTGAAGATTTGCGCGTCGAGCTTGACGCCCGACGGGTTGACCCCGAACTCGAAGCCGGTGCGGCGGTCGTGATAGGAGTCGAGAAAGAGCCAGACCATGTCGCTTGGCGTGAAATAATCGCGACGGGCGAGGACGGTGATGATGCTGTCGGGATGTGGATCGAAGCAGCGGACCAGGACGTAGAGGTTACCCGCGTCATAGGCGACCTTCGCTTCCGTCGGGAGCTTCGGCGGTCCCCCTTCGTTCGGCCGCCACTCCTCGAACTCCCGAATCGGCGGTGCCTCGCGCCACACGGCGTCGTCGTCGCGGCCGTCGATCGTGGGCGGCTGCGCGGCGCGCGTGGCCGTGACACTCTTGGTGCCCGCCTGACGCGGCCGCGCGTCCGCTGGGCGTGAGGCATGATCCGGAGACTGCCCGGCAAGCGTGACGGCTGCGAGGAGCGGCAACACAAACAGCATGATGGTTTCCGGGTGGTTTCTTCGTTGGATGACGAAACCCCGAAAATGGTTGTTTCAGAGCGGTTAACAGACCAACGGCGAGCCGTCAGTCAGACGGCTCGCCGTAGTCGCTCAGCGGAGGGTGTTGCGGAATGCTACCGCGCCAGCGCTCGCACCGCTGCCGCCAGCGCCAGCACCCGCTTCGCGTCCCGGGACCTCGTGGCATCCTGGTCGAGTTGCGTGGCAAGCGATGTCAGCGCGCGTCGCGAGGTCGTCCGCTCCGCGCTGGCGAGGATCGTCCGCGTGGCGCCGATGCGGTCAGCGGGGAGGCCCTTCGAGCGCTCGAGCTGATCGACGTACGCGCGCGCCACCGCGAAGCTCGCGGGCCACGTGAGGCGCTGCTGGTCCTGGACGTTTTGGTACGACACTCTCACCAGCTTCGCGGCGTCGAGCTCGTTCTGAGTGAGTAGGGCGTTCGGCTGCAGCTCGAGCACGTCGAGCCCACGCGCGATCTCGGTGCTGTAGATGTAGCCGTTGTACCAGTATGCCGACCAGCTCCCCGCCATCTCGAGCTTGGTCGAGTCCATCGGACCGCGGTCGAAGTACGCGATCTCCGCTGGATGCGCGGGATCGGTGAAATCGAACACGGACACGCCACCCTGATACCACCCCTGGACCATGATGTCGCGACCGGGGACCGGGATCAGGTTCCCGTTGTGCGCCACGCAGTTTTCCGTCGAGGTCTGCGGGGCCGGCAGCTTGTAGTAGTTCCGGAACGTGAGCGCGCGGTTTGCGACGGAGAAGATCGCGTCGGCGCCCCATTGCGGCTTGTCGGTCGCGCGGCAGCGCGGCGCGATGCCGCCGCCCCATTCGTCCGTGAAGATCACCGTGCTGCCATCGTTGTTGAACGTCGCCGAGTGCCAGTACGCGAAGTTCGAATCCGAAGCGGCCGCGACCCGGGCGGGGTGAGCGGGATCCGTGAGGTCGAGGAGCAATCCGTACCCGGCGCACGCGCCACCGGCGATGCTGAGCTCCGGATAGACCGTGATGTCGTGGCACTGATCGGGGCCGTGGCGCACGCCGCCGGGACCCATGGGCGCGAGAAACTCGGCATCGATGATGGCCTGGATGCCGCCGCGCAGCGCGGCGCTGTCGGCGCCGTTGGGCGCCGTCCTGCCCTGACTCCGGGCGACGCTATCGAGCATGGGATTGACGAATTGTGGCGGGAGTACGATGGGCAATCCCTGAAACTTGATGACGTACGCGCCCGTCGCCTGCGCGGAATCCGCGAAGTGTTGCGCGGTGGCGGAGTCGGATGGTGTCGCGCCGTGCGTCGGCGGTGCGACCAATGCTTCGAAGATTCGCGGGTGGCTCACGACGCTGGCCGACTCGGGATGCGCGAGCGGCACGCGGATGACGTCGATGCGAAACCGCGCCGACGCCGTGTCCTGCTCGGGCAAGGCTGACGAGCACCCCGCTAGCTCCTCGGCGGGACGCACCGGCGCCTGGCCCGAGACATAGATGTAGACGGCGCTCGTGTCCTTTGGATCGGTCACCAGCGTGTGCGTGTGGGACCCGCGGCAGGTCTGCACGTTGGCGAGGACGCGCGGGTGGTTGAGATCGCTGATGTCGAGCACGCGGACGCCGCGGAAGCGCTGCGGGCTGACCTGTTCCTGGATGCCCTGCGCGCCGCAGTCCACGCGCCCGTTCTGTGACTCGCCTGAGAGGAAGAGCAGGTTCTTGTAGACCGACACGTCGTTCTGCTGTTCGGGGCACCGCTCCGCATGCACCAGCTGAGGGCGAGCGGGATCCGCGATGTCCCACACGGAGAAGCCCTGGAAGTTGCCCTGGATCACGAAGTGTCCTGTGAAGGCCAGGTCCGAATTCATGTAGTCGAAATTGCCCGGCTCCGCCGGAATGAAGTCGGCGGGCGGCCGGCTCGTCGATACGAGACGCATGTTCCAGGCGGCCTGGGCGGCCTCCCACCAGCCTGCGCGCAGTCCGACGCGTGGATCGGGTGAGGGAGCGTTTTGGGCGTTGAGTTGAGAAACCACGAGGAGAAGCGATGTGATCACGGACGGCCCCAGCGGCGGCTTATGCACGATGCTCTCTCCGGTCATGACAAGGGCGGATGAACGTATCGGCGTATCAAGAAAGCGCAACGGCGACGGGCTTAATACTGGCACGATGCGCATGCACCACAAACTGCTGCGCGCATGTCGCATCCCGCGCCGGTTGCCCTGGACGGCGGACCTGGCCCGAAGCTTGCCCGTACGCAGGGGCATGAACACTCGCACTGCAATCACTCGCCTATCGGTCCTGTTCGGGTTCGTGTTCGTTGGCGCCGGTTGTCGCGACGCCTTCGACCTGGATCACAACAGTCCGACAGCGCCGCATAGCATGAGCCCGTCGTTCGCGACGGCAAGCGCAGTTTCAACCCGCATCACGCTCGATCAGTTCGAGGCTGCGCAAAACATCGGCATCCCATCGGGTAGCGGCACCCACGTGGGCAAGGCGTTCGACCAAAACCCCCATCTCGGCGATGCCATCGTTGCGACCTTCTTTTGGCGGGGCTCGACCAACACGATCACCAGCGTGAGCGACCACCTGGAGGACGAGACTCCGGTCGGCAACACGTACACGCTGGTGGAGTACGTGACGGCCAATGGCTGGTCGATGGCGACGTACGTCGCGACCAACGTAAAGAACTTCCCCGATCCTGCGCCGAGCCAAGACAAGATCCTCGCCGTACACGCGATCTTCTCCGACCAGATTACGGAGGGCGGCGAGTTGATCTCCGCGTACAGCGGCGTGGCGTTGGCGGCGGCGCTCGCGGCGCACCACTCCGCGACGGGGACCGGCTCCACGACGACGATTGCCGATCCGGGCGCAATTCCCCTTGACGCTGGCGCGCTCGCGTACGGGGTCACGATGGCGAACGCGGTTGTGGATCTCGCGGATGCGCCCGGCTTCTCGCCGATCACCGCGACGTGGGATGCGGTCGTGAAATTCGAAGGACAGTACAAGGTGGCGGACGCCGTCGGCTCTGTCGAACCGCAATGGACCTGGTCGTTCCAGTCGCCGAGCACCTGGTTTGCCAGCGTCGTTGCGCTCAACCCGCAAACGACCCATCTCGCGTTCCTCGTGCAGCCCAGCAGCACCCTGCTGCCCGGCATGACGATCGCGCCACCGGTGCAGGTCGCCGTAGTCGACGATCAGGGGAACACGGTACAAAGCTTCACGGGCCCGGTCACCATCGCGCTCGCGCACGACGGCAGCTTGCTCCACAACGCGCGGCTGTCGGGGACCACGGTCGTGATGGCGTCGAATGGCGTGGCGACGTTCTCGGACCTGAGTATCGACCAGATCGGGAGTGGGTACACGCTGCGGGCCACGGCAGACAACGTCCCGGGCGTGACCAGCAACGCGTTCAACGTCACCATCCCGATTCCCTAGTGTGAGCCTCCGGTCCACACGGTCCTGTGTCCTCGCCATTCAAGAAGGGCAGTACCGTGGCCGGCAACGCGGGCGACATGAAGATCTCGTAATGTGTCAGGTTGGGCAGAATTGCCAACCGATTCTTCGACATGTGCTCGCGTTGCCACCCCGCGTCCTTCAACCCCCCGCCGAGCAGCTGATAGAAGCTCACGATGTGCTCCGGGCGGACCATATCCGCATCGCCATATACCAGCATCACCGGTCCCTTGAGCCGCTTCACGTCCTCCGACCAGTCGAGCGGCTGGCGCATCATTTCGCCCATGGGTTCAACTGAGCGCCGAACGACCCCGTCCAGAATCGACAGCTTAGAGGCCGCCGCGCCGCTCCGCGACGCGTAGGCCGGCCTCCAATACCTCGTCCCGCCCGGCCATCACGCCGCGTCGGGTGCGCTCGACGCGCACCGTGGCTCGAACGCCGATCAAGTGGTGTTGGGTTCCGTCATGCTTCACCACCCGCATCCCCGTCCATTGGATTGTGTATCCGCCCGGTACGGAGAATGGGTTGACATTGCCGTTCGTTCCGGCCGACGCCTGCCCGACGATGACGCCCAGCCGCTCGCCCTCGACGAATCCCATCACTGACTCGGCGTAACTAATCGCCCGGCCATCGGTCAGGAATGCGACTCGCCCGGCGATGTGAGGCACCGCAGGTTGGAGAGCCCATCCCTGGAGTTCGAATCCAGTCGGGCGTTCGTGATCCGGATAGATGATGCGTGGGATTTGCATCCAGTGTGACGTGTCGGGCCCGCTCAGCAGGTGGGTGAGAATGATGTGGTTGCCTGCGGGGTACCCTCGCAGGTCGAACACGATGCCGCGGGCGGCCGCGAGCGCGTCGAGCCGTGGCCGAATCTCGTCCCACGTCGCGCGGCTAAGGTCCACGTACATGATGCCGGGCGCCAGCGCGGCGATCGGTGGCTCGTCCGACGATGGAAAGCGTCGCCCCGGTCCGCGCGTGACGGTGACGTCGAGCTGGCGGCCCTGCCGCTCGAGTGAGAGTCGGACCGGCGTACCACGCCGGCCGGCGCCCACGACCTCGGTCGTCGCGCGCCAGCGCTTCCATTGAGGAGACCCGGAGATCTCGTCGTCCTCGGCGGCCGCCACCAGCGTCGTCACCGGCGTGCCGTCGATCGCGACGACAGCGTCCCCGCGTTGCACGAGAGAGTCGCCGGACGCGGTCACCACCGCTTGTCCCTCGATCCATTCCATCCGGATCGGGAGGAACCCGTCGGGAGAATACCGTGGGTGATACACGCGCCCGTGCCCATCCTGCAGTCGCGCCACGAGCCGGTTCAGCGAGTGAAGCAAGGTGGCTCCGTCGCGTGCCGCCCGCGCGCTGGCGAGCCCGGAATCGAGCTGCGCCTCCCAATCAACCTTGACCACGTCGAAATAGGGATAAAAGTGCTCGAACACGTTCCAGGCGATGAGCATGGCTGCGAGCCGCGTCCGCTCGTCCTGTGGATCATCCACCACGAAGCGAACCGTCTCGAGCGCACGAGCCAGCCGTTCGAGCGTGTCCGGGGCGGAGTGCGGCAACGTTCCAAGCGAGTCGCTCCACAGCGTGAGGGGAATGCGCGCCCGCAGCCCTCCACCCAGCGTCCGGTCGACGGCCTCACCGGGCGCCGGCCGCGCGTCGAACAGGGCACCAGAGAGCGTGTCGGTGTGCGTGGAAATGCGCAGAGCACGCTTGCCTTCGGCGACACCGTCCGTCGTGACCGCGAAATCGTAGCCGGGGCTGCGGGCAAACCAGCCCACCAGGTTCTCGGCGGCTTCGAAGCCGGGGTTGGCGATCGAGACTGGTGACCGCGATCCGTCGCTGTTCTCGACGGTCAGCTCGAAATCGTCGACCAACAGCGTTCCGACGCCCGCCAAAAACACACCGAACACCACCTGGCGCGCGTCACGATCCACAACGCCGGTGATGTCGAACGCCCGCCACTGTTCGCTCGTGATCGGGCGATCGTCCATGTTCTCGAAAAACCCGCGCTGGTTGTTCGCCCGATCCACGCGCAGCCAGAGGTGCCCGCTCGCGCCGCGTCCTCCTGGCGCGAGCCGCACTTGTGCCCGCAGCCGCACGCGTTTGCCGACGAGCGCCGCCGCATCGATGCTTTGGACGATGGTACCGAACCCCTGGCCCTCGGCCGGTACGGCGACGCCGCGGTTAAGTCTGAGACTGCGGTAAGGAGACGCCTTCGACCAATCCAGCCGGACGCCGAGATGCTGCCAGGCGACCGGCTTTAGCCCGTTCGTGTCCGCCGGCCGCCACGGCGCGGCGGGAGTGACTCCCTCAGGATAGATCTGCAGGGTCGGCGCGATGGGGCGGAACAGCTCCTCCAACCGTGTTCGGAGGACGTCCCGTGACGGCGCGTCCCGCACACGGCCAACACCAAAGACGGCGAACTTGTCCCAATCGAGATCGCTCGCCGCGTCACTGGGGTGGAAGAAGCGGATATAGCCGTACAGCTTGGCAAACGCTCGTACATTCGCGAGCGCCGTGGAGGCCTGCACGGCGGGCCTCGGCCGTGCGCCCAGCAGCGGGGCGGTTAGCACTGCGACGATGGCCCAAGTGCTCCGCACGAGTGATTTGGCCACTATGCCCTCGGCGCCGCCGGCTTGGCGGCGTAGATGAAGTCGTAGTAGTCCCGCATCGTCAGGCTGGCCGCCGCCTCCTCGTCGACGATTACGATCGCATCGCGGTGCAGCTGCAGCGCGCTCGCCGTCACCATGCTCGTCACCGGGCCCTCGACCGCCTGCGCGATCGCTTTCGCCTTGGTCTTGCCGCTCGCCACCAGCAACAGCTGGCGGGCTTCGAGGATCGTTCCCACACCCATCGTGATGGCGTACACCGGCACGTCTTCGCGACGCTCGAAGAAACGGGCGTTGTCGTCGATCGTCTGCTTCGACAGCGTCTTGAGCCGCGTGCGCGAGCTGAGCGAGCTCGTCGGCTCGTTGAACGCGATGTGACCATCGCTGCCGATGCCCAGGATCTGCAGGTCGATACCGCCGCAGTCGGCGATGCGCTGTTCGTACCACTGGCAAAAGGCGGGATAGTTGCTGGTCGTGCCGGACGGGATGTTGATGTTCTGCGGCGGGATGTTCACGTGCCGAAAGAAATGCTCGTGCATGAAGTAGTGATAGCTCTGCGGGTGATTCACGTTCAGGCCGACGTATTCATCGAGATTGAACGTCGTCACCCGCGAAAAGTCGAGCTGCTCTTTCTTATGGAGCCGGACGAGCTCCTGATAGAGGCCCAGCGGTGTGGACCCGGTCGCCATGCCGAGCACGGCGTTCGGTTTGGTGTTGAGCAGTTCCGCGACGACCTGCGCCGCGAGCTTGCTCATCTGTCCGTAGTCGCGCTGCACGATCACTTCCATCGACGCTCCCTCGGGGAGGTGGGGTCGGTAAACGCGTAGTAAATTGTCGTGGCATGTACCTTTTCGCACTCCTCGGCGCCACGCTCGTTGCACAGGTTCCGTCCATCCCGCTGCCAGAGCACCCGCGACCAGATTTCGAGCGAGCGGAGTGGCTGAACTTGAACGGCCGGTGGCGCTTCGCGTTCGATCCGCGCGACGAGGGCGAGCACGCGGGCTGGGTCAGCGGTGAACTGCCCGGCGCGCGCGAAATCCTCGTGCCCTTCTCTTGGGGGGCGCCGCTGTCGGGCGTCCCCGACAGCGCCGATATCGCCTGGTATGCACGATCCATCACCCCGCCTGCAGTCTGGAGCGGCCGTCGGGTGTTCCTTGTGTTCGGGGCGTGCGATTGGCGCACGACGGTCTGGCTCGACGACACGAAACTGGGCGAGCATCAAGGCGGCTACACGCCGTTTGCATTCGAGCTGAAATCGGCGACGCCAGGGCGGCCACAGCGTTTGGTGGTTCGCGTGGACGACACCCCGCATCCGTTCAAGCTCGAAGGCAAGCAGGGCTACGGCAAAGCGCGAGGCATGTGGCAGACGGTGTACCTCGAAGCTCGCGGGTCTGACCCGCTGGAGGCCGTGCACTTCACGCCGCGTCCCGACCTGGCCGGCGTCGGCGTCGATGTGCGGCTGCTCGAGCCGGCGCCGCGCGATCTGACACTGCGACTCACATTCACCAATCGCGATCGCGAACCGGTGGTGACGCAGCGGATCGCGCGCGGCAGGACAGCGGCGCACTTCGACGTTGCGTTGCCGAACGCCCACCGCTGGTCCCTCGATGATCCGTTCCTGCACGAGGTCGTCGTGAGCGTGACCGCACCGGGGGGCGGGCTGGTCGAGGACGTTGTGCACACCTACTTCGGGATGCGCGCGGTCTCGGTCGTGCATCTTCCGGGCACGGGTCTTCCGTATGTGGCGATCAACGGCACGCCCGTCTTTCTGCAGCTCACCCTCGATCAGGCGTACCATCCAACGGGCTACTACACGTTCCCGACCGACAGCGCGCTGCGGGACGAAATCCTGCGCGCCCGGCAGATCGGACTGACCGGGTTGCGCGAGCACGTCAAAATCGAAGCCCCACGCAAACTGTACTGGGCCGACCGGCTCGGCGTGCTGATCATGGCCGACATTCCGAACTGGTGGGGTCCACCTGATTCTGTTGCGTTTCAGGAGCACGAAGTCGCCCTGCGCGGCATGATCGATCGCGACTACAATCATCCGGCGGTGTTCTCGTGGGTGCTGTTCAACGAAACCTGGGGCCTCCTCACGGGAAGTGGTGACAACGAGCGCTATCTGCCGGCAACCCAGCAGCGCGTGGCGCGCATCTATCATCTCGCGCGCTCACTCGATTCGACGCGCCTGGTCGAGGACAACTCCGTCTGTTGTCACCGCGGACACACCGAAACGGATCTCAACTCCTGGCACGAATATCTGCCGGGGTGGCGGTGGCAGGAGTACGTGGATCGTGTGAGTGATAGTACGTTTCCTTCCTCCTCGTGGAATTTC
>Ga0209375_1003947_pt1 | contig 10188 bp, 8 predicted proteins | sample GraSoiAngelo_131_FD_185888 | JGI IMG/M metagenome (GOLD analysis project Ga0209375, IMG submission 185888) | Grasslands soil microbial communities from the Angelo Coastal Reserve, California, USA - 14_0929_02_30cm (SPAdes) (version 2) | ecosystem: Environmental > Terrestrial > Soil > Grasslands ...
GTCAGCATATGACGCCCCGCCGGCACGAACTGATCGTAGCGGCGTCCCTGCACAATGTTGGCGGCCGCTCTCCCATCGATCTTAAGATTGAGAGCCATATTCCATCCAAAGTTTGGGGCCCTCAAAACAATAAGACGTCCACCCGGCTGAGCGACGGCAGTTTCGGCGGAAGGGCCCGGCTCTGCTGGACTCGCGCGAGTTGCAGGAGAAGATACTTCCGATGCAGTGGAAGTGGGCAGTGGCGGGACTTGGTCGATCTCATGTTCGCGCGGCTTTATGGCGTACTTTGCAAAATCAGCAGCGGTTCCATACGGCGAAGTGCTTACCTCACGCGATGAAGAATCCGGAGCCGTCGGCATCGGCGCTGCGGCTGGAGTCGGCACCCCGAGCTTCAGCCGTCGATCGGCTAGCTCATATGCCGCACCAGCCGAGGGGCCCATTTCCTGAAGTTTGCGCCACATTTCATTCGCGCGGTCGTAAAGCTGCATGAGATCGTAAGTCTTCGCTAGTTCGGCGAGTACGGCGGCGTTATTCGGTTCGCTGTCCAACGCTTCCTGCAAGCGCTCGATCGCATTTGTCGTGTCACCCCGATCGCGCAACTCGATGCCTTCTCGCAGCAACTGATCTACCAGCGACGGCCAGGATGCAGGAGTCTGGGCCATTGCTTCCACCGAGGACTCCGTTAGCGTCAAAGGACTAGGTGATGGTGACGGAGAGGGGATAGTCCGCGTCAACTCGCTATGCCAGCGCGACAGGCGAGCGGATATTGCATCCTTGTGCCACCCCGTCCACAAGCCCACTGCAAACACGAGAAGTACAATGGTCGCGGCTACCAACCGTTTTTTGAGCAAGTTGTTTTTGCTTAGCAAAAGCAACCTTGGGCGCCATCTTCTCCACAGCGGAACGATTAGAAGGACCCACGTGGCAATGGCAAGTGCTGCGACTGCCACATGGCTTGCGAACGGGTCCAATTCTCGAAAAAAACGCACGGGAAAAACGGCTCGTTCTAGGGTGCTGGAATCGTAAGAAAATCGGATGCCAATCGCAAGCGCATTCCGGCTACTTGCGCGTCGCCTGGGCAAACAAAACGATTCTGGGGCGATCTGGGGAGCAGCGAAGTAGTGCTCGTGGAACTCTTACGCCCCCGAGCACGTGCGCGTAAAGTCATTGTCACTGCCATATGATACTGTCGCGGTTTTTTGACGATAATGTGAGATAACGTTTCATTCATGCGACGCGCACAAGACCAGCGCGCGCACTAACGCGAACGCATGAGAAAAGCGCCCCAAAACTGCCAGTTCTTGCAATTTGCAACGGGTATAGGGGGTGCAAAGTGCAAGAACGCTGCAAGACGGTTTCTCATTTTGCGCCCTCCAAAAGCTCGTATTCACCCCTTTTTGATTTCCTGAGCCAACCGGCATCGACAGCTTTCTTGGCCAACCGCGAGATCGTGTAATCGGGAAGTTTCATCTCCTTTGCGATCTCGATTGGTTTACTGACGCCCGCTTCGATGATGCTGCGAAACACGTCGAGCGTTTGTGCCGGTCTGTCACCGATGCTGACAAGGCCGGTCGTTTCGTCCGTTACCAAATGCCACTCGAACGCTGCGACTTCTTCTTGCGTGTTCCGGCTGGGCTTGGTAAAGCGCGAGACGAAGGGCGCGCCGCGCTTGTCGTCCGCATCCTTCTTCGCGTCGTCCAGCGCGATAATCCAAAACACGTTGTCCTCGCGCTTAGACGTACCACGCATCTCGCCAGAGCGTCCAGCGTGGTGAACAATGACGACCGCAATCTTGCGCCTTCGCAAATCGAGCAGCCAATTGTTTACGAGTTCCCAGCTATCGGCCTCATTTTCTTTCATCCCGCTGGCAAGCGTTGAGAGATTGTCGAGGATTAAAACCTTCGCGTGGCTGTTCACGCAGCGGCTGGTGATGTTGAGCGTTTTGCCAGTACGTTCGAAAAGAATTTCGTGGTTGAGAAATTCAAGATTGGCGTTGCTCGCTTGCAATCCTTCGGGCGAGAAGATCAGGGTCTGAGCTTGCTATCGACACTAGTGATTGACTTGCTGTAGATGCGATACGTTTTGTAGCGATGCGCCCCAATCGCTTCGAGAAAGCGGTTGATCATGATGTTGTCTTCCAACGTCATGCTTAGTTCGCCGGTTATCCCGCGCTTGACCATTGTTTCTTCTATCACGCGCAGCACGAGGATCTCGGCAATGCCGGCGCGGCGATATTTTTCAATTACGCCCAGAGCGACCAGGCGACCCTTTCGGATGCGCTTTTTGTAAAACAGCAATTTGATTAGACCGATCGGCAGGCCAAATCGTGTCAACCGGCCGTTGAGATCGCGCAGGATCACATTGATGTCCGGCACACCCAGCGCGAACCCGACGGGCTCATTCCCGTTCTCGGCGATCCAGGCAAACTTCGGCAGGAGCAGCGGCTTTAATTCTTTCGTCATAAACTCGATCTCCGCTTCTGTGAATGGCACAAAGCCCCAGTTCTTTGCCCATGCCTGGTTGTAAATTTCACGGAGCCGTCTGCTTTCATCCCGAAGATTTTTGAGATTCGCTGGACGAAAAGTGACAGGACAATGCCTGTGAACGCGAGCAGCGAGCCGTCGCAATTGCGCCACCGCTTTTGAAGGATCGGCAAACCACCACGCGTACCAATCTTTTGTTTTTGCGAATCCGCGGGTCTCGATCAACTGCTGGTAGTACGGCGGATTATGCGCGGTCAATATGGTAGGCGGAAACTGGAATCCATCGATCAACAGGCCGCAGACGTAATTGGTTGAATAATCGATTGGGCCCATGATCTCAGTTCGCCCTCTCTTGCGAAGCCAATCTGCCGCAGCTTCAAAAAGCGCAGCGGCTACATCGCGATCTTCGATGGATTCGAATAGGCCAAAACAGCCGACGTTCGATTGGTGCACCGAATTGTAGTTCGGATCATCGCTGGCCATGATCCGCCCAACGATCTTGCCGCTTTTTCGAGCCAGGAATAACGCGGCGTCCCCGTGCCTGTAAAACGGATGATGTTTGCGATCAAGGAAGGCTTTGCGTTCGATGATTAGCGGCGGCACCCACGCCGGATCATTCGCATAAATTTGCCATTGAAATTTGATGAACGCATAGCGCTCTTGGCGCGAGGCCACTTCTGAAACTTCGATCTTCGACACGGATAACGGCCCAAGCTACGTGGTGCTTTTGTCGATAGCTGGTGTGCTATGTCAGTCTCGGGCTTGTTTCGCCTCTCCCCTTGCAGGGGGGAGAGGATTGAGGTGAGGGGTCCCAAAGCGCATGCGAGGTCAGAGTGAACCCTCACCCTCCCCCTCTCCCTTGAGAAGGCGAGGCGACCCATCTGCGCTCAGCACCTTCTCATTCTCGCCGACCGCGCAAATGGGCAGTCGATCAAAGCTCCTGTTTCGATTTGTCGCCACGAACTCCAGCAGCGATTCAGCCATTTTTTCCTGACGGATAATCAGATAGACGAACAACAGATTCAGCGGGATCAGTTCGAACCAAAAGTAATAGACCGGCTGGCCCATGAATAGCAGAGCAAACAATATCAACATCCGGCTATTGGTCATCAATAAGCCCCACCACTTAAACATCTGGCCGGTCGAATCTCGATAACGCTGCTCCAGCCAACCCGGAATTTGGCTCTGGAACAGTTCGCTGGCTGTATTACGCAGGTGCTTGAGACGCGGCGCGAGCATTTCCTGTTGGCGAGTGAAATTGAAATACAATGCGAGAAGCAATTTGTTCCACGGCCTTTGACGCCAGCTCCATGTTCGGTACTCAGAGCGCAATCCGGAGGAGGAATCTATGCCGGCCCGTGCTCCGTTTGCTACAAAGTACAAATAGGTGCTGCGGAAATAATCAGCCGCTGCGCCTTGTAATGCGTGACTGATGCCAGCAGCAAGCGCGAGACACCAGATCGCCGGCGAAAAACCTTCAGCCAGACACCGCAAAACCAGATTCAAATAAATGCTCAAAAAGACCAAATGATCGGCAACGCTATCAATAACTCGCCCCTTGCGGCTTTCCGTCTGTGTTAAGCGAGCGAGCTGGCCATCGGCGTTGTCGAGTGCGTTAGAGCAGACATGGAGCACCATGCCAACGATGTTGACGCGTAGATCGCGATAATAATAAAGGTGTCCCGCAATCACGCCGGAGACACCGGCCAGCAGCGACACGGTCGCCGGTGGCATTTTGAGCTGAGCGAACCATTCGGCCAGCCGAAATCCTATCGGCCTGTAAAAGTACAGATCGAGAACACCTTCCACCTCACGCGCTTTATAAGTGCTTTGGACGCGCGAATGCGGCGCGTCTTTGCGTTGCGACATGGAACTTAGCGCGATCGCAGATTCACGCGCTCCGCAGTGCCGCAGGAACCAGCGTATCCGCGAGAATGTTCAGGGCTTCGTCCAGATCCGCACGTGTATGCTTGGCGGTCACGCACGCGCGGAAACAGATTCGATTTTGTGGTACGGCCGGATAATCCACCGGGGCAACCCATAGACCGCGTCGGCGAAGTTCATGCCCAATCCGGTACATGCGCTCGCGATCTCCTATGACGATTGGCATTACGTACGTTGTCGATGCTCCGGTGTCGAGACCCAGGCCTTCAAGTTGCGCTTGGAAATAATCGGCGTTTTCCCAAAGTTGGGCACGCAGTTCCGGTTGACTGGTGCCGAGCTCCAGCGCCTTGAGAATGGCCGCGATCACCACGGGCGGAAGCGCACAGGAGTAAACATAAGGGTGCGCGTAGAAGCGCAGATATTGCAGCGTCTCCTTTGAACCGGCAACGAAGCCGCCAAGCGCTCCGAAAGCTTTGGAAAATGTTCCGTAAACGAGTGGGACGCGGTCTTCCACGCCAAACTTCTCAGCCGCCCCGCGACCATGTTCGCCGCATGCCAGCATGGAGTGCGCTTCATCAATGAAAACGCTCGCCCCATGCGACTCGGCTACATCAAGTAATTCGTTCAGGTTCCCGAAATCACCGTCCATTGAGTAAATGCCCTCGATAATTACGAGCTGGCGGTGCCCTTCGTGACGACTCAACGCTGTATCAAGCGAGAGTGGATCGTTATGCTCGAATTTTTCCGTGCGGCATCGGGAGAGTACGGCGCCGTCGCGGAGACTAAGGTGCGAGCGGTTATCCAAAATAGCCACGTCCGTCTTACGAAGCAGTCCGGAGATCGTGCCGAGCGCGCCGCCAAACCCGCTGTTGAAAAGCATCGCGTCCTCGCGTCTGAGAAATTTGGCGACGCGCCGTTCGAGTTCGCGATGGAGGTCAGTCATTCCAGAGAGCATCGGCGAACCGCAAGCGCCCAATCCATGTGTGCGGAGGGCCTCGTGCGCGGCGACCAACACCTCGGGGTGATTTGCTAGGCCGAGATAATTATACGAACAGAGATTAATCACCGGCCGCGGTTTTCCACCGTAGCTGATCATGGTGCGGGCATCTGCGCCGGCGAGGAGCTCAGGTTCATACAACTCGACCGCCCATGCACCGACGCGCATCCAGTTTGTAAAGCTCGCTGGAGCTTGCAGCGGGTCGTCGCTTTCGCCCGCCAGGAAATTGCTGAGACTAAGTTTTGCCGGGTCCTTGTTCATCAAACGGTACATTGTCTTTCGCTCGCTCCCGTCCCAACGGACGGTGTTTCCCAGCAAAATTGAGATTTTATGTGCTTCACCAGATTCCTTACGAAGTTCTCCGCTACATCCGCATGCAGCGGGTTCCGTGTCGGGGCAGCCAATCTAGCGGGTTTCGGATTTCACGACAAGACTTTAGTACAGTTGTGACCGTTCAATTTTCCGTAAGACGCGTGGCCAGGTGATTATAACGCGATTACTTTCGCGTGGTGCGAAAGACATAGTCCCAAAGCGGCGAGCTGATGCCGTATCCGGCGTGATCATCCTTGTAATGATGGCAAAGATGATACTGCTTCAGCCAAAGCCACGCGCCGCGCTTCATGGCGAAATGATGCGTCGCGTAGTGGAGCATGTCATAGCAGACATAACCGAAAACCAGCCCGGCAAAAACTGCTGGCGTCAGACGCCAAAAAATCAGAAGGAAGATGGCGTAAAAAAGAAAAGCTAGTGGAACGCTGATGCTAGGCGGCATGACGAGCCTTCGCGCGTCATTTGGATAGTCGTGATGAACACCGTGGATGACGTAGTGCAGCCGTTTTCCAACGCGCGTCTTTGGTTCGTAATGAAAGACATATCGGTGGATGAGGTACTCGATCAGCGTCCAGAGCAATACGCCGAGCAAAAACAGCGCCACTACGGCCATGATCGGCAATTGGCGTTGCCAAAGCGACAGGTAGAGCATGTAGCCAACCACCGGAAGGTACAAAATCAGCGGAGTCGCTGGGTGCACCCGCGAAAAAAATTCCATGAAATCGCTCTCGAACATTCGAACTGTTTCGTCCTTATTCGAGACGTACAGTCGCTCTGCCATGGTTAAAACCTAATGGGCCGGGCGCTGAGATCAAGGTTGTCGGTCTCGCCGTTCGCCGTTTCCCGAGTTGCTTGCGGTCGGGCGTTTTGTTTCATCCGTTCAACCCGCGAATAAAGGCTGTAACGCCTGTCAAAAATGAACTGGAAAACCAAGCGGCTCCACGATGAGTGATACTTCAGATTGCCGTAAAATTCCGGCGCCATCGCACGCAGTTTCGGCAGATTGCTCCACGGGATCGACGGCAGATCGTGGTGCTCGTTGTGATAGCCCATGTTCAGCGCCACGCGATTGATCGGCCCGTAATAACTGAAGGTCTCCTGGTCGAAATCGTACGTGTAATGCTCCTGAATCCAGCGCGCGCCGACGGGGTGCAGTCCGATCGAAAATAAAAATGCGAACACAAGATAAAGAAATCCAGCCCAGCCGAAGAAGTAAACAATTGCTATATCGTAGACGATTGCACACGCGAGATTGATCGAGAACCAGCGGTCCCACATTTTAATCGCCTTTAATCGGGGCGGCCGCGTTACCTGAAAGAATGGAAAGAGCATCAGCCAGATCGCTTTGCGATACCATTTGTTGCCCACCAAGCGCGCCTCCCAATGGTTCGCCAGGTCGGCATCGTACTCGTAATCTCCCTGATGCGAATGATGTTTTAGATGATAAACACGAAAACCCATCGCACCCGGCGTGAGGTTTGGGAGATCTGCGATGACGGCCACCATTTTGTTCCAGCTTGGGCTGCGGAAAATCAGGTTATGCGTCGCGTCATGAATGATGACGTAATTGGCATGATTGGCGAACGCGCCGATGCAAAACGCGACGAGCAGACTGAGCGACCAATAACCAAATCCCAACGCGCCCATTGCGCACGCGATGGCCGTTTGCAGAACTACGATTGAGATTGCAATCACCGCAGTCCACGGGTTGCGCACCATTAGTTGGCGGACTTCCGGATGCGCTTTGATGAGCGCGCGTGCCCGCCCCGGATGCGGCTGATCAGATTCCGATTGATAAAATGCCTCCTGCATTGCCCTTCCAAATTATGCATTGCAGTAGCCGCATCCTCAAACGCGCTTTTTGAATCATGCACTAAAAGCGCTGCGACCCTAACGGGATTCGAACCCGTGTTACCGCCGTGAAAGGGCGGTGTCCTGGGCCTCTAGACGATAGGGTCACAAAGCGCGAGCAATATCAGAATTGCTGCTGGTAGACGCAAGGTAAATTGCCAGTCGGGGTTGGACTGCGCGGAATTACCGCAGTTTTTAAGCGGTCCCGCAGTCGCGGGGTCGCCGCACTTCAAAAGGCGAATGCTTTAACAATTCGGTTTGATCTGATGAACGAGCGCCGCTGCGCGCTCGGTCGCGCCTTTGTGCATGCTCAAAACTTCGCGCGCATTTTGGACAAGGCGCTGCCGCGCGTCGGTATCTCGCAGAAGTTCAACAATTGCTCGTTCGAGTGAATCGGCGTCGCGAACCTGAATCGCGGCATGTCTTGAGACAAGGGTCCTAGCAAGCATGCCGAAGTTTTCCATGTGCGGACCAAACACGACCGGCTTGCCCGCCAAAATGGGTTCCACAGGATTTTGCCCGCCATGCGCGGTGAGGCTTTTGCCTACGAAAACAACAGTAGCAATATCGTACCAGCGTTGAAGTTCACCTGTTGTATCGAGGAGGAGGCAATCCGCCTCGTTGGCTCCCCCTTCCATGCGCACCTTGCTGGCAAGTACAACACGCAACCCTAACACATCCAGTTGCGCTCGGATTTCCCGCAGCCGTTCGACATGGCGCGGCGCAATGAACAGCCGCAGTGAGGGAAATTGCTGACGCAAGCGCAGAAAAACCGTAGCCAAAATTTCCTCTTCACCACGATGCGTGCTGCCGCCATCCGGGGCCCCAACCGACGACGCGTCCCACAGAGGCGCGGCTACGGCTTGGCTTTGAACGTCAGGGTCATATTTGATGCTGCCTGTGCACTTGATTCTGCTGCGCTCTACGCCAATTCGCTGCCATCGAGCAGCATCCTCGGGTTCTTGTGCGCAAACCAAGTCGAGAAGCCGGAATGTCGGCGCGAGAAAAAATCGGAACCGCTGGTATCTTCGCTCAGACCGCGGAGACAGTCGCGCGTTGACCAGCGCAAGCGAAATGCGGCGCGTGTGTGCTTCGGCAGCGAGATTGGGCCAAATCTCCGCCTCAACCAGGACGATCCGGGCTGGACGAATCACAGCAAACGCGCGTCGCATTATTGGCCAGTAATCGAGCGGCGTGTACATGACTTCCATCCAGGACGGGGCGTTTTGGGTGGCGAGGGCGAATCCGGTTGTGGTGGTCGTTGTCAAAACACAGTGCAAGTCGGGCTCGAGCGCCCGCAATGCGTTGGCTAGTTTCAACGCAATATTGACTTCTCCTACACTGACTGCGTGCAACCATGTCGATCTTTGTCTCGACAGGCGGACACGCAGCTCGCGATCGTAAATTCCCAGGCGCTGTCCGAATTTTTCGCGGTAGCCGCCGCGACGAACCATCTTCATGAAATAGCCCGGCAAAAAGAACAAGAGCCCGATGGGCCAAAGTAGATTATAAATGAAACGAATCATGCAATTGCGGATTGCGGAGTGCGGATTGCGAATCTGACCCTGTGGCGTTGGCGTTGATTGAAGATTACGCATAAAAACAGCACTTCAGTTGCGCCGTATGTCTTCTGCCGAATGATGCGCCAGAGCTTCATTTCAGGAAGAACTTCAGCCGGCCGCTTCTCCAAGACAAAAACGCCGCCAGAGTCCAGCAATTTTGGCAACGCTTCGTTCGTCAGAAGCTTTTCAGTGTAGCGCTCGCCGTGCTTTGTCTTCTCATACGGCGGATCGGCAAAGATGATTTGAAACGTTTCTGCTGTGGAGGTGTGCCGGAGAAATTCGAAAACGTCCTGCTGTCGAACGCGCCCCGTTAATTTTGTCTTGCCGAGATTGCTCTCGATGATGTCGGCAGATTGCTGGTCTTCCTCTACAAATATCGCCGATGAGGCGCCACGGCTGAGCGCTTCAATTCCCAGAGCGCCGCTTCCCGCAAAAAGATCGAGGACGCGCGCACCGATGACGGCGTCGCCGAGGCTGGAAAAGATTGCCGCTTTTACGCGGTCCATGGTCGGTCGCACACCGCGCTTGGGAACTGCCAGGCGGATCCCGCCGGCACTGCCGGCGATCACCCTCATGGCGACGAGACGGGCGTTGGTGTTGAAGTAGCTTGAGGCGGAGCTTCCTCCGGCGAAGCAGACGAGGATGGCACTGCGGGCACGGCCTCTTCGACCTGTTTTTTCTTCTTTTTTGATCGGTCCTTTTTTCCGCCCAACATGCTGTTCAGCATACTGCTGAGATCGCGTCCGACGAGCCGATCCATCAAATTTGTGCTGGGTCGGTCGATCGTGCCGCCTACATGAAAGTCAATGGCAGCATAGCCCGGTTCGTTGATAGGTTGAAAATTCGCGCGAATCGCTTTGAAAAGCTGGCCACGAATTCTGTCATTGATTGCCAGCTGCGAATCGAGTTTCAACCCACCGTCAAACGCGACTGTGCCACTCGCAGTCAGGCGAGTATTCGGCGAACGCAAAATCAACTCGTCAATCGTGATCAATCCCGGGCTCAAATGATATTTTGCCTCGGCTTGCTCCAAGTGAAGCTCTTGCAGTTCTTCGATCTGGAGAATCTGCCCAAGCAACAC
>Ga0209375_1003950_pt1 | contig 10181 bp, 7 predicted proteins | sample GraSoiAngelo_131_FD_185888 | JGI IMG/M metagenome (GOLD analysis project Ga0209375, IMG submission 185888) | Grasslands soil microbial communities from the Angelo Coastal Reserve, California, USA - 14_0929_02_30cm (SPAdes) (version 2) | ecosystem: Environmental > Terrestrial > Soil > Grasslands ...
CCGCGCCGTGCGGACCGGAGGCCAACGCGGACTTCGTCGCGATTCGCCAGCGCATCACGAAGCTCGCCGACGCGGCGCCCGCCTTCGAGGCCGTGGCGCGCCGCCGCGAGGCGAAAGCCCAGGCGGCCGAGCAGAACCAGGACCTCGTGACGGCTCGCGAGAGCTACTTCATGGCGAGCATTCACTGGGGCGCGGCGCAGTGGCCGATCGACGAGAACAACGAGCAGAACCGCTTCTACAACCGCCGCAAGCGCGAGTGTTACACGAAGTACGCGGCGCACGCCGACCACCACGTCGAGGCGGCCTGGATCCCGCTGCCGGGCGGCCAGTCGCTGCCCGCGTGGTTCCACCTTCCGCCCGGCTATCGCGGCGGGCGCGTGCCGGTCGTGATCTCGCTGCCCGGGATGGACAGCTTCAAGGAGATGGGCGTCGCGCTGTACGGCGACCGCTGGCTGTCGCGCGGCATGGCGGTGCTGGCGTTGGATGGCCCCGGGCAGTACGAGAGTCCGGTGCTCGAGATCTTCTTCAGCATGGCGGCGTGGGTCGCGACCGGCACCGCGGCAGTCGACTGGCTCGCGGCGCGCGTCGAGATCGATCCGGATCGCATCGGCCTCGCCGGCAACAGCTTCGGCTCGTTCTTCGGCACCATCGCGGCCGCCCACGAGCCGCGCGTGCGCGCGGTCGCGGTGTCGGCGGTGTGCCACGAGCCGGGCTTTCACACGATCTTCGAGGAGGCGTCACCGACGTTCAAGATGCGCTTCATGTATATGTCCGGCATTTCGGACGAGGCCTGCTTCGACGAGCTCCGCCGGAGCATGACCTGGGAGGGGCACGCCGAGCGCATCCTTGCACCGTACCTCTGCCTCGCCGGCGAGTTCGACGAGCTCTCGCCGCTCGAGCACACCGAGCGGCTCATGAAAGCGCTCGGCGGATCGAAGCGCCTGGTGGTCTACCAGGATTCGCGACACTCGGTCGGCAACGTGCCGGCCGCAAACCTCGGCCCCTTCCCACCGATCCTGGCCGCCGACTGGATGGCGGCGACGCTCGCGGGCAAGTCGTTCTCGAGCGAGAAGTGGTTCGTGGAGGCGAACGGCCGAATCGTGAAAACTCCACTCTAAGACCCGAGGCCAGTGATGACCGACTATCGCAGCGTCGAGCAGCAGCTCTCCACGACCCTCGGCCTTCAGCGGCGGCCCGTCGCCGTCGCCTTCCGACCCACGGCGCCTGCCGGCGTGCCCAGGTTCACGGGCACGGAGCCGTCTGGGTGCAGCTTCTGGCGCGTGGCCATGGGCGGCCGCGCCTTCTACACCGTTCCGGCCGATCACCACAACTGTCCCATCGGCAGCTACACGCACAACATCGCGCTGCCGCCCGAACGCGCGCACGAGCTCGGCCAGACGCTCTCGCTCATGTCCGGCCTCGGCTATGTTCGGATGGAAGAGGTCCCGGGAATTCCCCGCGTGCCCGAGCCGCCCGGCGTCGTGATCTACGCGCCGCTCGGCGATTCGCCGGTAGACCCCGACGTGGTGCTCGTCGCCGGGAGGCCCGGTCGCGTGATGCTCCTGCAGGAGGCCGCGCTGCGCGCCGGCATCGGGGCGCAGGCGCCGCTGCTCGGGCGGCCGACGTGCATGGCGCTGCCGGCCGCGCTCGCTCAGGGCGTCATGGCGAGCACGGCCTGCATCGGCAACCGCGTCTACACGGACCTGGGCGACGACGAGCTCTACGTGATGATTCCCGGCAAAGACGTCGCGCGCGTGGCCGCCGAGGCTCAGACGATCGCGTCGGCCAACCTGAAGCTGGCCGAATACCATCGCGAGCGGCGGCAAGCGCTGGCGACAAGCTAGCACCGCCAGGAGGGCCACGATGCTCCCGTTCCAGCTGCGCAAGCTCGGTCACGTCGTGCTCAACGTTACCGATCTCGAGGCCTCCGTGCGCTTCTACACGGGCGTGCTCGGTCTCGAGGTCAGCGATCGCTACCCGGACACCATGGTGCCCGGCGGCATGGTCTTCATGCGCTGCAACGCCGACCACCACGGCGTCGCGCTGGTCGGCGGCGCCGCGCAGACCGAGCGGAGCAGCCTGAACCACTTCGCGTTCGAGGTGGCGACGCTCGACGAGGTGTTCCGCACGCGCGCGTGGCTCTCCAAGCACGACGTGCCGATCGTCTTCGAGGGCCGCCGGCGCGCCGGCTGCCAGATCGCCGTGGAGTTCCAGGATCCCGACGGCAACAACCTCGAGGTCTACTGGGGCATCGACCAGGTCGGCACCAACGGTCACGTGCGGCCGGCCAGTGAGTGGCGCCAGGCGCGTACGCTCGAAGACGCGGTTGCCAACGTCGTTCCGGGCCAGCGGCTACCGCGCTCGTCTTCGTGAGGGCGACGACCTGCTGCATCGCCGGCGGCGGGCCGGCGGGCATGATGCTCGGCCTGCTCCTGGCGCGCGCGGGCGTCCCGGTCGTCGTGCTCGAGAAGCACGCCGACTTCCTGCGTGACTTTCGCGGCGACACAATCCACCCGTCGACGCTCGAGGTGATGCACGAGCTCGGAGTCCTGGACGACTTCCTGAAGCTGCCGCACCAGAAGGTGCGCGAGCTGGTCGTGCAGATCGACGACGTCAGGCTCCCGGTCGCCGACTTCACCCACCTGCCGACGCGGTGCGGGTTCATCGCGTTCATGCCGCAGTGGGACTTCCTGAACTTCCTGGCGGAGCGGGCCCGCCGCTATCCAACCTTCGAGCTTCGGATGCGCGCGGAGGTGACCGGGCTCATCGAAGAGGCGGGCCGCGTGGTCGGCGTCGAGGTGGACACGCCCGAGGGCCGGCTCGAGGTGCAGGCGACGCTCGTCATCGCCGCCGACGGCCGGCACTCGGTCGTCCGGCGCGAGGCCGGGCTTCGAATCGAAGAGCTCGGCGCGCCGATGGACGTGCTGTGGTTTCGACTCGCCCGCCGGCCCGAGGACGCCGTCGGTGGTCTCGGCCGGTTCACCGCGGGCCGGCTGTTCATCATGCTCAACCGCGGCGAGTACTGGCAGTGCGGCTTCGTCATCGCGAAGGGAACGATCGACGAGATCCGACAAGCCGGGCTCGAGGCGTTTCGGGCCGAGGTCGCCAGGCTCGCGGCCGTCCCTCGCGATCGGGTGAGCGACATCCGGAGCTGGGACGACGTGAAGCTGCTGACGGTTCTCGTCGACCGCCTGCCCACGTGGTACCGCTCGGGGCTCCTCTGCCTCGGCGACGCCGCGCACGCGATGTCTCCCGTCGGCGGCGTCGGGATCAACCTCGCGATCCAGGACGCGGTGGCCGCCGCGAACATCCTGGCGGCGCCGCTGCGCGACGGGAGCCTGTCGCTCGAGCACCTGCAACAGGTCCAGCGGCGACGACTGCCCGCGACCCGCATCGTCCAGCGCCTGCAGATCCTGGTGCAGGATCGAATCGTCACGCCCGTTCTCGGCAGCCGCGCGCGCAAGCTCTCGGTGCCGCTGGCGCTTCGGCTGCTCGTCCGGATCCCGCTGCTGCGGCGGATCCCAGGCCGCCTGGTCGGCATGGGCGTCCGACCCGAGCACGTCCGAATCTGAGTCCGGGGTCCGCGACCTGCCCAGCCTGACGCTGATCGGCCAGTCGCTCATCGCGGGGCTCTTCACCGGTGGTCTCTACGCCTTGCTCGGCCTCGGACTCAGCCTGACCTGGGGCCTGCTGCGCGTGATCAACCTCGCGAACTTCGCCCTCGCGTTCCTGGGCGCCTACCTCACCTACCAGATCGCGACCGTGTCGGGCGTCGATCCGATGCTGACGCTCGTGGTGATCGTCCCCGGCTTCTTCGCGGCCGGCGTCGCGCTGGAGATGGGCTTTCTGACATTCAAGATCAACGAGCTCACTTCGCTGATCGTCACCTTCGGCCTCACCGTGATCCTCGAGAGCGTGATCCAGTGGTTCTGGACCGCCGACTTCCGCCGCCTCGAGTCGCCGTATGCGCGCATGTCCCTCAAGGTGGGCCCGTTCTTCGTGGGACTGAGCGGGCTCCTCGGCCTCGCCGCCGCGGCCGTGCTGACGCTCGCGACCTGGGCGTGGCTTCGCTGGAGCTATCTCGGCAAGGCCGCCCGGGCGAGCGCGCAGGACGGCCCGATGGCCGGAGCCTTCGGCGTCGACCGCCGCCGCCTTGCGCTGCTCCTGGCCGGGCTCAGCTCGGCGTACGCGGGCGTCGCCGGGCTCTTCATCGCGCTCAACCACACGCTGGCGCCCTCGCAGATCTACTCGTGGATCGGCGTGGTGTTCGCGGCGGTGATCATCGGCCGGCTGGGCAACGCGCTCGGGCTGCTGGGAGCCGCGGTCTTCATCGCCGCGAGCGAGGCGCTGACGATGGCCGTCACCGCGCCGGGCTGGGCGCCGCTCGTGTCGTTCACGCTCTTGATCCTGATCTTGCTGCTGCGGCCCGAGTTGTGAGCGCGTCCCGGCTCCGCTCGGTGGTGCCGCTCGTCGCCGTCGGCGTCGCGTTCGCGCTCGTGCCGGCGCTCGGGCTGCCGGCCTTCTACGAGACATTCCTCTATCTGGTGTTCTTCTGGGTCTCCCTGGCGACCAGCTGGAACATCCTCAGCGGCTACGCCGGCTACTTCAGCTTCGGCCACGCCGCCTTCTTCGGCGCCGGCGTCTACACCACGGCCACGCTCGCGACGGCGCTCGACGTGCCATTCCTCTGGACGCTGCCGGCGGCCGGACTGATGGCGGCGCTCCTCGGTACCGCGATCGCCGCGGTCGTCTTCCGCGTCCGCGGAGTCCGCGGAGAGCTCTTCGGGCTCCTCACGCTCGCCGTGACGTTCGTGCTGTCCACGATCGCCCTCAACACGCGGATCGACGGCGGCCCCGGCGTCTTCCTGGCGGCGGTCGCGATCCCGAAGCTGTTCGGCGCTCCGGCGACCACGCTCTATCATCTGGCGCTCGTGGTCGCGCTGCTCTCCGCGGCCGCCGCGCTGGCGATCTTCCGCTCGCGGTGGGGCATGGGGCTCTTCGCCATCCGCGACGACGAGGACGTGGCCGAGGTGCTCGGCGTGCCGACCTATCGCTACAAGCTCGTGGCCTTCGCGCTGAGCTGCTTCATCGCCGGGCTGATCGGCGGGATCCACGCGATGTTCGTGTCGTACGTGACCGTGGCCGAGACGTTCTCGGTCGGGCTTGCCGTCGACGCGATCATGATGGCGGCGCTCGGCGGCACGCGCATCTGGTACGGTCCGGCGCTGGGCGCCCTCATCGTCACCTCGCTCACGCAGTCGCTCACGGGCGGCCACCGCGCGATCCTGAACCGCGCGCTGATCGGCGCCATCTTGATCGCGGTGATCGTCTTTCTTCCGGACGGCGTGGCCGGCGGGGTACGACGCCGGCGTCGACCCGCACCGCTCGCCCCGCGCATCGCCGTTGCGGCCGTCGAAGCGACGCCGCGGGCGCGACCGGCCGAGGCGACGCTGCTGGCCTGCGCGGACGTGCACAAGGCGTTTCGCGGTCTCCAGGCGCTCGCCGGCGTGACGCTCGAGGTGCGGGCGGGCGAGATCCTCGGCCTCATCGGGCCGAACGGCTCGGGCAAGTCGACCCTGATCAACGTGGTCAGCGGCTACTACCAGGCCGATGGCGGGCGCATCGCGCTCGGCGGCCGCGATATCGCGCGGGTCGCCGCGCACCGGATCGCCGGCCTCGGCCTCTCGCGGACCTATCAGATCCCGCGCTCGTTCGGCGGGCTCACCGCCCTGGACAACGTCGCGCTCGCGGCGATGTTCGGCGGAGCCTCCCACCGGCGGGAGCCCGCGCGGCACCTCGCGCGGTCCTGGCTCGCCTTCACCGGCCTCGAGGCCCGCGCCGACGCGCTGCCGGACGAGCTGAATCTGCTCGAGCGCAAGTTCCTCGACCTCGCCCGCGCGCTCGCTTCCGAGCCGCGGCTGGTGCTGCTGGACGAAGTGCTGTCGGGACTGACGCCGGCTCAGATGACCGACGCGCTCCTCGAGCACATCATGCGCGCGGTCCTCGATCTCGCCGACCGCGTCGTGGTCTTGAGCTACGGACAGGTCATCGCCGAGGGGCTGCCGCAACAGGTCGTGCGCGACCCCGAGGTGGTCCGCGCCTATCTCGGGAGAGCCTATGCTTGAGATCACGCACCTCGAGGTCGCTCACGGCGAGGCCGTCGCGGTCCGCGACGTCTCGCTCGGCGTGCGGCCGCGCGAGCTCGTGACCGTGGTGGGACCGAACGGCGCTGGCAAGACGACGCTCATCAACGCGATCGCCGGGCTGTTGTCGATCCGGGCCGGATCCGCTCGCCTCGACGGCGACGATCTGGCGTCGGTGCCGGCGCACGAGCTCTGCCGCCGGGGCATCGCGCTCGTTCCCGAAGGTCGCCGCCTCTTCCCGGCGATGACCGTCGAGGAGAACCTCGAGATCGGCTGCTACGCGGCGGCGGCGCGGCGGATGCGCGGCGAGAGCTTCGAGCGCGTCTACGCGACGTTTCCGATCCTGCGCGAGCGGCGGCGACAGCTCGCGGGCTCGCTCTCGGGCGGGCAGCAGCAGATGGTGGCGATCGGACGGGCTCTCATGGCGCGGCCGCGCTTGCTGCTGCTCGACGAGCCCTCACTCGGCCTCGCCCCGCGCATCGTCGACCAGGTGTTCGGGGTGATCGCCGGGATCCACGCCGATGGCGTGGCCGTGCTCCTGGTCGAGCAGAACGTCGTGCAGGCCTTCGCCATCGCGGCGCGCGCGTACGTCCTCGAGCAGGGGCGCATCGTCGCCGAGGGGGCGCCCGCCGAGCTCACGCAGGACCCGAGGATCCGCGAGGCCTATCTGGGCCCGCAGTGAGGCCCCGCGTATTGCGCGCCTTGCCCTCGGGGCGCGCGTCCAGGTATCCTCTTCGCCGACGGCGAGAAAGGGAGGAAGACGACGATGGCACTCATCAAGGTCACGGATCTTGCGTACGGCCGGCTTCGCGCGCCGGATCTGGACGCGGCAGAGGAATTCCTGACCCACTTCGGTATGGTCCGGTCGGCGCGCACGCCGACGGCGCTCTACATGCGCGGCACCGATGCGCCCCACCACCTTCACGTCACCGAGAAGGGCGACCCGGGCTTCGTGGGACTCGCGTACTACGCGGCGAGCCTGGACGATCTCAAGAAGGTCGCCAAGGCGCCGGGCGCCTCGGGCATCGAGTCGATCGACGAACCGGGCGGCGGCAAGCGCGTGCGGCTGAAGGAGCCGAACGGCTACCAGGTCGAGGTCGTCTACGGGATCAAGCCGCTCAAGCCGATCAAGGTCCCGCGGCAGCCCCTCAACCTCGGCGCCGAAGGGCTGAAGCGCGCGGGCAAGGTGATGCGGATCCATCGGGGTCCGGCGCGCGTGAAGCGCATCGGCCACGGCGTGATGGCGTCACCGAAGGTGACGGAGACTGCGCGCTGGTTCCGCGACACGCTCGGGTTCATCTGCTCGGACGACGTCTACGCCGGCAGCAAGGACAACATCATCGGATCGTTCAACCGGTGCGACCGCGGCAGCACCTACGTCGACCATCACGTGTTCTTCTGCGTCAGGAACGAGCGCGCGGGGCTGAACCACCTGTCGTTCGAGGTCGCCGACATCGACGACGTCTTCACGGGCCACGAGTACCTGGCGAAGCTCGGCAAGTACGAGCACATGTGGGGGATCGGACGGCATCTCCTCGGCAGCCAGATCTACGACTACTGGTCGGATCCGTGGGGCCGCGTGCACGAGCACTGGTCGGACACCGACCGGCTGAACGTGAAGAACGGCTCCAACTTGATCTCGGCCGAGGATGGCTTGATCTCCCAGTGGGGCGAGCGGCCACCGGAGCGTTTCCTGAATCGAGTGATCGCCTAGCGCAGGCTGCTGAAAGAGGCCCATCTGCGTCGTTGGCGCCCTCGGCTGCACGCTCACCGTACTCGAAGTACGGCTCGCGTGCAGCCTTCGGGCGCCGCCTAGCATCTGGACCCCTTTGAGCAGCCTGCTCGGCCATCCAATTCCTCGCGGTACCTCGATCATGAGGCTCCGATGACCGTCGATCCGCGGCTGCTCAGTTCTCTCCAGGCGCGACTGGTCGGGCCGTATCGTGGCGGCCGCGTCGTCGCCGTCGCCGGCCATCCAACCGACGCGATGACGTTCTACTTCGGGGCGTGCGCCGGCGGCGTGTGGAAGACGACCGACGGCGGCACGTACTGGGAGAACGTCTCCGACGGGTTCTTCGAGACCTCCGCCGTCGGCGCGATCGCCGTCGCGGCGTCGGACGGCAACGTGATCTACGCCGGCACCGGCGAGGCATGCATCCGGGGCAACGTCTCCCACGGCGACGGCGTCTACCGGTCGACCGACGGCGGGCTCACGTGGACGAACGTGGGCCTGCGCGACACCCGCCACATCGGCCGGGTGCGCGTCCACCCGCGCGATCCCGCCCTCGTGTACGTCGCGGCGCTCGGCCGCGCGTGGGGGCCGAACCGCGAGCGCGGCGTGTTCCGGTCGCGCGACGGCGGCGCCCACTGGGAGCACGTCCTGCTCAAGAGCGCGCGCGCCGGCGCCGTCGACCTCTCGATGGACACGCAGAACCCGCGCGTCCTGTACGCGGCGGTGTGGGAGGCGCAGCGCACGCCGTGGGGCATGACGAGCGGCGGGCCGGAGTCGTCGCTGTGGAAGACGACGGACGGCGGCGACCGCTGGACCGACATCTCGCGAAACCCCGGGCTGCCGCGCGGCATGCTCGGGCGGATCGGCGTCGCCGTCTCTCCCGCCGACGGCCGGCGCGTCTACGCGGTCGTCGAGGCCGAGGACGGCGCCTTGTTCCGCTCCGACGACGGCGGCGCCACGTGGCAGCGCGGCAGCGAGGAGGCCGGGCTACGCGGCCGCCCGTGGTATTACATGCACGTCTTCGCGGATCCGGTGGACGTCGACACCGTCTGGGTCGCGGACTACTCGCTGTGGAAGTCGACCGACGGCGGCAAGACGTTCGGCGAGGTCGCCACGCCCCACGGCGACAACCACGACCTCTGGATCGATCCGGCGAACAACCGACGGATGATCGAGGGCAACGACGGCGGCGCCTGCGTCTCCTTCAACAGCGCGCAGTCGTGGTCGACGATCTACAACCAGCCGACCGCGCAGTTCTACCACGTGTGCGCCGACGACCAGCGGCCCTACCGGATCTACGGCTCGCAGCAGGACAACTGGGCCATCAGCCTCCCGAGCCAGTCGCACCGCGGCGTGATCGCCGCGATCGACTGGGTGCAGCCGGGCGGCGGCGAGAGCGGCTACATCGCGGTGAAGCCGGGCGATCCGAACGTCGTCGTCGGCGGCTCCATCGGCACCGGTCCGGGCAACGGCCGGCTGATCCACTACGACCATCGCACCGGGCAGGAGCGCGTGATCAGCGTCTGGCCCGAGGCCTACGGCATGGGGACCGCGCCCGCGGAGCACCGCTACCGCTTCCAGTGGACGTTCCCCGTCTTCTACTCGCGGTGGGACGCGCGCGAGCTGTGGATCGCGGGAAACCGCGTCTTCCGCTCGCTCGACGATGGGCAAAGCTGGGAGATCGCGAGCCCGGATCTGACGCGCAACGACGGCGCGAAACTCGGCCTGTCGGGCGGCCCCGTCACCCGCGACAACACCGGCGCCGAGGTCTACTGCACGATCTTCGCCCTCGTCGAGTCACCCCACGAGCGCGACGTGCTCTGGGCGGGCACCGACGACGGCCTCGTCCATCTCTCGCGCGACCGCGGCCGGACATGGCAGCCGGTGACGCCGCCGGACCTGCCCGAATGGGCGCTGATCAGCGTCCTCGAGCCGTCGCCGCACGACGCGGCCACCTGCTACGTCGCCGCCACTTGCTACAAGCTCGATGACACGCGCCCGTATCTGTTCAAGACGAGCGACTACGGACGCACGTGGAAGCGCATCACCAACGGCCTGCCGGATGGCGAGTTCACCCGGGTGATCCGCGAGGATCCGAACCGCCGCGGGCTGCTCTACTGCGGCACCGAGACGAAGATCTGGGTGTCGCTCGACGACGGCGGCTCGTGGCAGCGGCTGCCGGGCAACCTGCCGGTCGCGCCGATCCACGACCTGATCGTGAAGAACACCGATCTGGTGGTGGCGACCCACGGCCGCTCGTTCTGGATCCTCGACGACCTCTCGCCGCTCCACCAGATGGCCGACGC
>Ga0209375_1003958_pt1 | contig 10173 bp, 10 predicted proteins | sample GraSoiAngelo_131_FD_185888 | JGI IMG/M metagenome (GOLD analysis project Ga0209375, IMG submission 185888) | Grasslands soil microbial communities from the Angelo Coastal Reserve, California, USA - 14_0929_02_30cm (SPAdes) (version 2) | ecosystem: Environmental > Terrestrial > Soil > Grasslands ...
GAGCGGCCGCGGAAAAATGCGCGGGTTGTTTCGGGCGGCGTAAAGATCGCAGTCTTGATCTCTTCCTCTTTGGCGAGACGTCGAATCGATCCCTGACGCGCCAGCTCGTAATACAAACCGGATTCAAGATCGACATTGTGATATTCGAGATCGATCGATTGCAGCCACGGATCGCTCCAGGAAAGCTTCTCTTCTTCCTGCAAAGCGTTGAGCAAAAACTTCTTGGCCACCCAATCGACCCGGTTGCGCGTGGTCATGACATCGCGCTCCAGATCATTGAGAACATTTTCCCATTCCCGCAAAATCCATTGTCGATCTTCGTCCGCAGAGTCATGGTCAATCTTGGCAGCGGCCTGCAAATAGATTCGCTGCACTTCAATCGCGGAAATCTTGCGACCATCCTTCAACTCGATGATCCAATCGCAATTCTGGTCGCGGCTGATCGATTTGTTGGCGTCGACCGGTTGAGCGATTTCGAGCTGCGGCGCTTCTCCGCGTTCGATCAAGCCGAGCACGAGCGCAGTCGTCCCGATTTTTAACGCAGTCGCCCATTCGCTCATGTTCGAATCGCCCAGAATAACGTGAAAGCGGCGATAACGGCTGGCATCGACGTGCGGCTCGTCGCGAGTGTTGATGAGCGGACGCCGATTCATGGTGTCGATGCTGACCACAACACTGAAGAAATCCGCGCGCTGCGAAATTTGATAAAGTCCCGGCTGGCTCGAAGCGCTTTCTCCTTCCACGCCCATCTTGCCTGCGCCAGCGAAAATCTGGCGCGTGATCAAAAATGGCAGAATCGAGCTGACGATCCGGTCCCAGGGCACATCGCGCTGCATGAGATAATTATCGTGGCAGCCGTAGCTGTGACCGAAGAAGTCGGTGTTGTTCTTGTAGAGACGAACTTCCTGGCCGTTCGGCAATTTCAAATTTCTACGCCGCGCACATTCCGCCAAAATGCGCTCGCCGGCTTTGTCTTGAGTTACGATCTGGCGAAGCGTCGTGCATTCCGGCGTCGAATACTCCGGATGCGCGTGATCGTTGTAAAAGCGCGCGCCGTTCGAAAGGACGAGGTCGCTTTTGATTTCCTCGAAACTCAGTGGGCGGTTCTTATCGATCTCGTAATAAGCTGACTCGTCAGTGTCCTGCATCAGGGCCTTGGCGCGAAAGCCGCGCGCATCGAGATGCGGGTCCTCCAGCTCGTAATCCCATTTCATATGCGCACCGTGATCGGTGTAGCGCCGGACGAGCTCGATCGATTCGGCCACAACATCGACAGTCTCCGCGCCGTTGACGGTGATGCCGTATTCCGTCTCGAGACCAAAGACGCGGTTCATGTGTCGCGCCAAAGATTAGATGACACCGGAACTCGGGCGATCCGCCGAATCCGCGACTGGCCTGACCGGCGCAATCTTGACCACGTTTTCCGGATCATAATCGATCAGTTTAAGCCAATCTTCGGTGATATCGGTCGTCGGAAAGATGTCGTTCTCGGTGTACTCCGCGTCGAAGGCGAGGTGCAAATCCATTTCCCGAATCCCCTCCTCCTGCTGAGTGGCGATCGCACGCTTAATTGCGATCGCTTTCGCCCGCTCAACAATCGAGGCGATAATTGCGCCGCTGATGAGATCGCTCCGGTAAAGAATTTCTTTGCGTCCGCTGCGGAGCGTGACTTCGAGAAACTTGTTTTCTTCCCGGCGGGTAAATTGCCAATCGACGAAGCGCTCGATCAGTTTGTCCACCGCGGCTCCAATGTTTTCGGCTTCTTTGCCAAGCGCGCCGTCATATGGAAGATCAGGCGTAAGATAAATCCGATAAACCTCCCGGGCGCCCTCGCGATTCGGCCGATTCACTTTAATTTTACGGTCGATCCGGCCGGGCCGCAGAATCGCAGGATCGATCAAGTCAGCGCGATTGGACGCGAGAATGATCACGACATCGTTTAACGAATCGATCCCGTCCATCTCCGAGCAGAACATCGGCACGAGCGTGGAAAGGATATTCGAATGGCGCGAGGCGCGGCGCGTCCCGAGAATTGATTCCGCTTCATCGATAAACAGAAACGGCATGAATCCGTCGCGCCGTTTCTCGCGCGCGGTTGCGAAAATCTCGCGAACCATGCGTTCGGATTCGCCCACCCACATGTTTAAAATCTCGGGGCCTTTGACGTGCATGAAGTATTCCTTCATCTGCGCGCCGGTCTGTTCGCCAAGCTGTTTGGTCAAGTTGTAGGCGGTCGCTTTGCCGATGAGGGTCTTGCCACAACCAGGCGGGCCGTAGAGCAGGAATCCCTTGGGCGTGGCGTGTTGAAATTTTTTGAAAAGATCGACATGCAACAACGGAAGCTCGATCGCGTCCTTGATCGCCTGGAGCGCTTCTTCCTGGCCGCCGACTTTTTCCCAGGGCAACTCCGGCACAACGTCGAGATAATGTTCGTGCGATTTCGTGCTCGAAAGCATCTCGAGCGCCATCCGGTAATTCGAATCGACGCGCACTTCGTCGCCCGATTTCAAGGTCGATGATGCGAGATCGGCCGAGCGTTGCAAAACGAGAGATTGTGTTCCGTGCTCGGAACCGACGCGCAATCGGTCTTTGCCGATCACTTCGGTGATTTTCGTGACCGGTCCGGCTGTTTCAAAACCGAGATCGCCGACGATGACGAAAGCTTCGTTGACCAGAACGCGCGTTCCTTTTTTCAATTTCGCCAGCGGAATGCGCGGATCGACATTGCAATAGTAATCAGCGCCGCCAACGACGATGTGGGCGGTGTCTTTAGATGTTGCGCCAAGGAAAGTGCCGATCCGGTTCGCTGGTGAAGTGACCTTTTTGATCACCTCTTCGAGTTTCTCGATCATCTGCCGCGCCTCGCCAATCATTTGCGATTGGTCCGACACGTGCGGCCGCAGGTCGAGTAGATCGCGGCGGACTGGATCGCCTGGCGGAAGCGAAGCGATCACGCGGTCGAGCTTGTCGAGCAAAGGGAGATTCGACGCGGGCTCGTCGAAGCTTTCCAACTCTCTGCTACGCTCTTCGCTCATCGTAAAACCCAGTCCATGCCCGAATCGAGTGCGATTATAACTTCCTCGTCCAATCTTCGCAATGCCTGCTCGCGAATCCTTTCGGAGTTCGACGCCGCCCGACTCAAAATGTTCAACCAGCGCCGTTGTGGCGCAGTTGCGAAAAATTGCCGCAAGAGCTTTGCCAAAGTTGCGGGTATCGGCAGCCGCCGCTACAATTCGCGTCTCACGAGGAGCCTTAGCTCAATTGGTTAGAGCGCCGCCCTGTCACGGCGGAGGTTGCGGGTTCGAGCCCCGTAGGCTCCGAGGTTTTTGTAATACATTTAATGCGCATTTCTCATCGCACATGACCGCCGTGGCCATGGACTATCGACTCAAACCTCAGCCGGAAATGACATGAATGGCTATGCCGACGACCTCGCAGCCGTCATCGAAGCACTCGTCGCCGCAGATTGTCCCGAGAACTTCGATGCGTCGCAGCGCACGAATGGCATCTCCATCAAAGTAGTAACCGTGATCAGTCGTTGCCGTCACGGGCGCGAGCAGCTGATGTTTGCAATAAACCAAATCGTCCGGCGCGGCACGTTCACCAGCTGTGACGTCGCTTCAATCGTGTAGACGGTATCCTGAGGCGGTTCGTACAATTGAATCGCGCGCGATTTGGTTGGTGAAACCGCCATCGCGGCCTTTACCTACCTGATCGGCGTTGGTTCGATGCGCGCGCGTCCCAATGTGGACGCACGCGCTCGATAACCCCCGTCGCAATTCTTACTTAGGCGACGTAGACTTCGATTTGCTTGGTCTTGGCGTGTTCGTTCTTCGTTAGATGTACCGTGAGCAAGCCATTCTTGAATTCTGCCTTTACCTTCTTGCCATCGGCATCATCGGGCAGGGTGAAGCTGCGCATAAATGTGCCGTAGCCGCGTTCGACGCGGTGGAACTTCCTTTTCTTCTCTTCTTTCTCGAACTTGCGTTCGCCGGAGATGGTGAGGACACCGTTTTCGACTGTGACTTTTACGTCCTCTTTTTTGAGCTCGGGCAACTCGGCCTTGATCAGATATTCTTTCTCATCTTCGGTGATGTCAGCCAATGGCATCCAATCGGCGAGCGTGATTTCTTCCCGACCGTGGCCGTTGGTGCGGCGTTGTGGGCGGCCGAAAAGAGTGGAGAGACGGTTCTGAAAGTCTTCCATTTCTCGGAGAGGCTCCCAGCGAGTTAATGTATTAATCATGATTTGCTTCCTTTCGTCTTGGTTTGAACGTGTTCTTCAAACCTAGGAAGCGGTTCGACCATGTCGCGGTAACTTAAGTTGCCTTTTTTCCAGGTTGTTGTTTGTCGGGCGCAGGCTGATGCAAAACGCGTCAAGTCGATTAGAGATTTATGGATCTGTTCCAGAGATAAGCGCGGCTGCGAAGGACGCCCCAACGGAATTGCGCGATTTTGTCGCTCGGTGATTGGTTCCTTAGCAGCCGTTGTCGTTGGCTACTACGATATTAGGAAGCCAGCATGTTCCCAATTAAAGACTCCGTTCCGAGCCATTCCGTGCCGGTAGTGACGCGCGCGTTGATTCTGCGCCAACGCTAACCCGCAGGATTGGGAGCGGAATGGTTAGCTCTTCCCAAGACGTTCCAGGTCCTGCATTGTCGAATCATCGAGCTCAATCAGAGCCGCGGCCGTGTTTTCCTCCAAGTGCTTGACCTTCGAAGTTCCGGGAATCGGAAGCATTACCGGAGATTTCCGAAGCAGCCACGCAAGCGCGATCTGCGCTGGCTGGGCGTTGAGGCGTTTCGCCGCCCGCGTCAGTGGACCCTCATGTTTCGCGAGTTTGCCGGTAGCGAGCGGAAACCAGGGGATAAAGCCGAGGTTTTCCCGGGTGCAATATTCCAGCACGTCCTCGGAATTTCTATCGACCAGGTTGTACCGGTTCTGGACCGAAACAATCGGCGTGATGCGCCGGACTGCTTCGATCTGCTTTACGCTGACTTCAGACAATCCGATGTGGCGAATCTTGCCCTCGCGCTGAAGATCCACCAACGCGTCGATCTGATCTTCCATCGCGACTTTCGGGTCGATCCGGTGCAGCTGTAAGAGATCAATTCGCCGAAGATGCAGCCGCTGAAGACTGCCCTCGACCGCCGCCCGTAGATGCTTTGGGCGGCCGTCCTCAACCCATTTGTGAGGTCCGGGCCGTTGAAAGCCGGCTTTGGTCGCAATCAAAAGATCGGCAGGATAGGGATGCAGCGCCTCGGCGATCAAACATTCACTAACTATGGGACCGTAGGAGTCGGCGGTGTCGATGAGATTGATTCCCAACTCGACCGCGCGTCGCAGGACTGCGATTGCCTCGGAATGATCGGGCGGTTCTCCCCAGACGCCATCGCCGGTGAGTTGCATTGCGCCGAACCCGAGCCGGCGAACTGGAATATCGCCACCAGCCAAAAATGTTCCGCTTGCTTCAGCGGGGCGAGAATGTGCTTTTGCTGTATCGGTCTGTTTCATAATTTTGGTCACCTACCGCACGGCCGAAAGGACTATACCTCCATGGTTAGGACGAAACCAATCAATGCGGTCAGCCCCAGAACCACCATCGCGAGGATCGTGGGATCGCTAAAAAATGCCGCTATTTGAAGTGATGATCCTTTAAACTTCGTCGTGCTGGTATCCGTGCCTAGCGTCGACGCATTTGCGGTAGCAGGCAGCCCTACGTGAATCGTTCTGACAACTCGCACAACGCGTGGAGCAGGGATTTCAACGTCACGCGTCAATTCGTTAGGCCGGGAATAGTTCGTATTCATATTTCCAAAGCGTGCGCCTCCATTGGCCCGTCGGCCCTGTGAGTTTTCCATTTCCACCATCTCACGCTATGAGAGCACGAGTGATTTCATGCGCTTCTTCACCCTCGATCATAGCGCCTGGATGGCGCGCGTCGGATTGAACGCCAGGGCCAGAATGTACATAATCGGCAATCCGTTGATCGCTCGGACCATGCTCGAACACGACCTTGCCGCGGGATTAAACGTTCCGGTGCCGGTTGATGATCTATGAAGAGCCGGCGAGCCGGTCAACTCGATTGACATACGATCTTCCTTCTTCCCTTATGAGTGAATTGAAGAATAAGCAGGTCACCGCAGCCGCGGAAGAACTCGACGCCAAGTTGATAGCTCTTGCCGTTCACGCTACCCGTGCGCAAGCCTAACGAGTTACAAGACATTCAATATGGCTATGCGGATTCTTATCGTCGGGGCCGGTGCGGTGGGTGGTTACTTTGGTGGCCGGTTGGCCCAGGCTGGGCGCGATGTGACTTTTCTCGTTCGTCCGTCGCGCGCGAAACAGCTCAGCCGAGATGGCCTCCGAATCATCAGCCCACATGGTGATGCGGTCCTGACTCCGAAGCTGGTAAGCGCCGATAAGATCGACACACCTTATGACCTTGTCTTCCTCAGTGTGAAAGCCTACGCGCTCGAGGCAGCGATGAACGATTTCGCCGCGGCCGTTGGCCCGGAGACGATGATCTTTCCAGCGCTCAACGGGGTGCGCCACATCGACCTCCTGACGAAACGGTTCGGAGAACATGCGGTCATCGGGGGCGTCTGTTTCGTCGCGGCCCAGATCGACGACCAGGGTCGCATCGTCCAACTCGCCGACTTTCAGTATCTTCTTTATGGCGAGAGAAACGGCGAGACCACGCCACGCCTAAAAACGCTCGACGCAACGCTGCAGGGAGCCGGATTCGACGCCCGTCTGTCGCCGGACATCATGCAAGCGATGTGGGACAAATGGGTCCAGCTCGCCAGCTTGGGCGCCGTGACCTGCCTGATGCGCGGAACGATTGGCGAGATTGTGGCTGCGCCTGGTGGGGCCGAGCTGTCGATCGACGTGGTGAACGAGTCCGCCGCGGTTGCCGCGGCCTGCGGCCACAAGCCGTCGGAAAAAGTGCTTTCAAGACACACGACCGCCATGACGGCGCCGGGATCTTCGTTGACGTCTTCGATGTATCGCGATTTGCGAAAGGGCGCGCCGGTCGAGGCCGATCATATCCTGGGCGACTTCGTCGAACGCGGCAGCGCCCACGGAGTCAGCACGCCGTTATTGAAAGCCGCTTTCGTCAATCTCCGCGTTTATCAGGACGGACTCCCGAAGCGTTGAGGGAGCAGATCATTTCCGAGCAAGCGCATTTCAGGCAGCTGCATGTGAATCCATTAGCAAAGGCGACGCCCAAAGTTGCGACCACGTCGGAATCGATCGCGGCAAATTCCCGGACGTTGCTGGTGGAGCTTCACCTCGAGAATCCTAACAACGACATTCAACCGGGCAGCTACGCACAGGCGCGCCTGACTTCGGGTTCGTTAGGCCAAATTGTTACCTTGCCGAACAATACTCTCTTGTTTCGCGCTCAAGGATTGCAAGTTGGAGTCGTCAAACCGGATGGCACGGTCGAGCTTCGCGACATCAAAGTGGGACGCGACTTCGGAACCACGATCGAAATTGTCGAGGGCGTTACACCTTCGGACAAAGTGATCCTCAATCCCGCTGACTCACTTGTGACCGGCGATGTTGTTCGTATCGCGGCGGCGTCGATCCCGGCGCCTTCACCAGGTCCCGAGGTGGCGAAGAAATAATATTCCCATCCTTGACTCATCACGGTAGGAAAAGCCGTGGCTAAAAATTTCAGGGACCTTTCGGAACAGGAAATCCTCGCGCTTGCAATTTCGTCCGAGGAAACCGATGCGCGCATTTACGCCGACTTCGCCGCCGGATTGAAAACCGATTACCCCGCGACCGCCCAAATCTTTAAGGAAATGGAGGCGGAAGAGGATGAGCATCGCCGCAAACTGATTGAGGATTACCGTCGCCGCTTTGGAGAACACATCCCGCTAATCCGTCGCGAAGAGGTGAAGGGGTTCGTGCACCGTAAACCGGTGTGGATGATCAGGCCGCTCGGAATCCAAACCGTTCGGAATCAGGCGGAGGTGATGGAGACAGAGACCCGACGCTTTTACGAGTGTGCTGCTAGTAAAGTCAGCGACGCGTCCACGCGAAAGCTACTCGGAGATTTGGCCGAGGCAGAGCGCAAGCATGTGACCCTGGCCGACAATCTCCAAAAGGAATACCTGACTCCCGAAGTTAAGGCTCAAGAAGAGAAGGCCTATCGCCGGTTGTTCGTTCTGCAAATCGTGCAGCCGGGACTGGCGGGTCTGATGGATGGTTCGGTCTCAACCCTCGCGCCGGTTTTTGCGGCAGCCTTTGCGACCCACAACAGCCACGCCGCATTCCTGGTCGGCCTCGCCGCCAGCGTCGGAGCGGGAATTTCAATGGGTTTCGCTGAGGCAGCTTCTGACGACGGCAGCCTGACCGGCCGCGGCAAACCTCTACTTCGTGGTTTCGTCTGCGGATTGATGACCACGGCCGGAGGAATCGGCCATACGTTGCCCTATTTGATTCCAAACTTCCGAACCGCTACGGCCATCGCCGTTGTGATCGTGGCAATTGAACTTCTGGCCATCAGCTGGATTCGAAACCGTTATATGGACACACCGTTTCTCCGCGCCGCGTTTCAAGTAATTGTCGGAGGGGTATTGGTGTTTCTTGTCGGGATTTGGATCGGAAGCTCTTAATCGCTTCGCGCTCAAAACTGCAACGAGATTCCAGCCCGCAGACGGTAATCGGGAACAACTTGAAGCGCGGTGTTGTCAATCAACACCGGAAGATCGACACCTAGCTCTGCGCTCCATCTTCGCCACGAGGCGACCGCTCGCGGGCCGACAAAGACCGAAGTGATGCCAGTGTCCTCGGCCGGTTTGCCGCGAAAGCGATCGACATCCTTGTGTTCGCCGGAAATAACAAACTGGAGCCCGGCAATTGTCTGAGGGTTGCGGATGAAGTAGTAGCCCGGGCCACCATCCCAAGACAGATCGTTGGCAAAATGATATTGGTGCAACCCGTCGCCGCGCAATGTGAATTGAATCGTCTCGTCGACGAAGAAGTTTCTGTAACGCAGAGATATTTGTTGTCCAAAAATGCCATCGTACGAGCCAGTGCCGAGAGTCAGATCGTGCCCGTGAATGCCGCTTTCGGGCGCCCCAGGCACATTGACCTCGTGAAATTCTTCTTTGATCCGGCTGCTATCGCCGGTGGGGAATTTTAACCCGGTGAGCAATACCAGCGACGCGGTAAAATCGGGCTCCTGATCAACCGCAACTGGATTTTTACCGTCTCGAAACTCAAATGTTCTGCGCCCGGGAGACGCATAACGAAACGCAACTGCTTTTAGTAAGATCGACATATCGCCAAGCCCTCCCACGGTGCCGCGATCAATGGCGAAACCTTCCGGCCGTTTGAACTCGCGATAGATCAGCGGCGCGTTGAGCTGGAGCGCGAAACGGTCATTGATGGTGTAACCGGCGACCAATTGGGTGATGGAGCTGTTCTCGTACTGGCCGGTCGGATTCGGAACTTCGTGTCCATCCACCAACACGGTCCCAAAGTGGGTGAACTGCTCCGCGACCGCGCCGTAAAATCCGTTCCACCATTGCCGCGACGCACTCGGCTCCATCCCCGGCATTGCTTCGAGTTGCGGCGTGTAACACCCGCAAAGGTCGCAAGCGTGGCCGATTGTTCCGGTCAGCAGACTTAAGGATAAAACTGCACTTAAAGTTTTGATTTTGATCTCCGCACACCACGGTAGCGGGACTCGCCCAGCCGTCCTCCTGGTTGGTAAGGGCGCGATCTGCGATCGTGCAAAGGCACGGCGCACTAGCTCGCGCGTGAATTAACCGAGCAGATCGCGCGGCGGCGGAGCGGGCGGAGAATGTTCAAATTCGCCCGGTGAGCAATTACTCGCGGGGTAATCGAATTGAACCGATCTCGGCAAAAGCTGAAATGTTCGAGCGACGCACACGATGTCGATCTTCGAAAGAGGCAATTGCGCGCCAGACTTCTTTTCCGAAGCCGCGCCTTTGTTCACGACGTGACAAAGTGAGCAAGGATGCGCTCCGTCCAATGTCTGCTCGATCGCTTGGCCAAGCCGCGCGCATTTCGAGTATTGGATCACCATGCCGGTCCACGCCAGAGATTGGAGTGCAATCCAGTGCAAGCCGATCACGCAACACAGCGCGAGAACCATAACAATGCGGCCAATGCACCGAAGCACGTCGTCGAT
>Ga0209375_1003959_pt1 | contig 10173 bp, 10 predicted proteins | sample GraSoiAngelo_131_FD_185888 | JGI IMG/M metagenome (GOLD analysis project Ga0209375, IMG submission 185888) | Grasslands soil microbial communities from the Angelo Coastal Reserve, California, USA - 14_0929_02_30cm (SPAdes) (version 2) | ecosystem: Environmental > Terrestrial > Soil > Grasslands ...
GAAGCGATATTTTCTCGATTTCTTTTCCGTCTTGCAGCAACAGTCCAGCACCTCGCGTCGGTATGAAGTACAAATGAGCGCGTTCCCGGCCAGACTGGTCATCGATACCTACCACGGCCGAGCCATCGTCCAAAAGAGCGATTCCCGCTCGCTCATTGCCACTCCCGTCATTCAATTGAATTCCGGTACCCGGGGCACGACGTTTCACTCGCTTGCCCATCATCTGTGGGTCCGGCACTGGACCAATAACAATTCGGTCGATGCCCTTCTCGTCCACGACGACCAATTGATGAACTCGAAGTACATCCTTTTGCGCCTTCGATTCTTGAGCCGCCTTGGGCTCCCATGTCCATGCGGACAGCAGTAGCACGAACACTGTCAACAGCCACCCATAAATGGCCAATTTGAGCCACCGCGCCAAACGTATGACTTGCATTTCAATCGCATCGAGTCGGGACTGAACATTCCGCTCTTCCATCGCCGCCTCCGCGTCGAGAGTTTATTGATGTGCTCTCGCTAGACTTCGCCTGGGTCCAACCCGCTACCTGCTACAGAAAGCAACCGTTCCAGCGCATATAGTCATGGCTAGAAAGTTGCGCAGCCCGACTAAACGCGCTCTGCTTGAATGGCGAACCTGGACGATATCACTTCCTCACCCCAAAGTCCTTCGAGAAAGTCGCGTGTCACTCTGATGGCCTCAAGATCTTACGTGGAAACGTTGGTGCGGTTTCTGGGTGGCGTGTCCGTCGCCACACCCGGTGCCGAAGGCACCGTGCCTCCGTGTCATACCAGGTGGGCAACCTCATAGGAGAAGCCCGTAAGCCGTGCCTCTTGCAGCGCATGATACAGGCGCTGCGAAATGATGATCAACGGGGTCGGTCTGAGAAGATTCCGACCCTGCCCGAACAACCCGCTAGTGATTGCAATATCGGAACCGTCCCACGCATTCCTGTGTAGGTAGACCTCAGAGAGAAACTCCGTGGCCACGGCATGCCCAAGCGGACATCGCCAACTGACTTCTGATGGGCTAAAAGGATCTCGGCCAAGCTCTGTCTTCTCGGCCAAAACACCCGCCTTCCCGGTGACCCGCAGTTGAGACCACTCCTTCGATTCCTTGGTTGGATTCCTCAGATCGAAAATCGGTCGGAATTCTGCTCCTGTCAGCTTTTTTTCGGCGAAGGTTCGAGCAAACTTCGAAGAGACAACCCACTCCACCCACGCAATAGTTTCCGATATGTCCTTGTGTTGAGGTACGCGGCGGAGGTCGAGGATCAAGTCTGAAACCTGGCGTCCCCAGTTGCAGTGTGTAACGAGCCGCTTTTTTTTCCCTCTTCGAAAGTAATATTCCTCAGATTGAATCAGGGAAGTAGGGTGGTGATCGCGAGAGCGCACCGGGTTGCAGCGTGAACCGCGGACGGATCACGCCGGGTTACATTTCGATGCTCGGTATCCCTGCGCTTGTGGTTCGTTGAATTCGATGTAGGATCTCGAGCGGTGGAAGGCTCGGCGGTTTTCTTCACAGGAATCACCGAGCCCTCCCTTAGACCAAACCAGGGAGTCATGACACTCCCAGGAAGGCTTCCATGCAAATCCTACAACCATTCGCCGGCTCCATCCAGCGTTACTTGGACGAGATCGCCGATACAGATCGCTACCGTCCGGATCACTGCCCGCAATGCGGAGCCAAACATCCTTTGACCGGTCATGGCTTCTACTTCCGTTCACTCGTGGATACCGCCTTCGACGGAGTCATCCGCGTCCGCCGTTATCTGTGCCGTTCCTGTAAGCGCACAGTCTCTTTACTACCGGAATTCGTCCTGCCCTGGCTACGATTCAGCATCTCCGTGATCGCGCTGTTCCTCGTCGCCCGATTGCTCAACGGTCTCACGCTCGTGGCCGCCGCCCCCGCAGCCGCGCAACCTGGGATGCCTTACCAGCGCGGGCAGTTCTGGATCCGCCGTTTTCAAAAACAGGCGCCCGCCCTGAGCCTGGCGCTGGTGCCGCTGGTGACGCCGAGCCACCCTCGGGACCCGGCGGCGGACTTCGTTTCCATAGCTCTGCGAATGCTCGAAGCCATCGGATGGATCGCCGCGCATCGTTTCCTGTTTTCGCAGCTTCGTGTCCATCTGCTGGGCTGGCCCGCGTGTCTCGTTCCGGCAGGGCGGCGAATCACGCTGGCCGCCGAGTGCTCCGCTCCCTGAGGTTCCCCACACAGCATTTGCATGGCGGAAGATCGCCGCTCCTGATTATCGTCCGGGGCATGGAGGTTTTCCGCATGAATACCAAAGCCGAAAAACTGGCCCTGTTTCGCTACGGGCTAATCGCTCAGCTGGTAATCGAAACTCTTCCCCGCGGCGAACTCACGCGCCGGGCCCAGGAGATCGCCAGCCGCACCTACGACATCCCCCATTCGAAACGGACGGCGGTTTCCGTCGATACACTGCTCGATTGGGCGCTGCGCTACCGCAACGGCGGTTTCGAAGCGCTGGCTCCCAAGCCTCGCCAGGACCGTGGACAGTCGCGCGTCATCAACCCGCAACTGGCCAGCCTCATCGAACGCCTGAAGCGCGAGAACCCGCATCGCACCGGCACGACTCTGTTGCGCGAACTGGCTTTGTCTTCCGATAAGGAGACGCCCGCGATCTCTGCTTCCACACTCTACCGCTTCCTCAAACAACGCGGCCTTTCGGAAAAGCAACTGCTCGCCCCACCGGCGCACAAGAAGTTTGAGGCCGAACTCAGCAATCAGATCTGGCAGGCCGACATGCTGTTCGGCCCTTGGGTCCGGCGGGTGAAGGGTGGCGGCCGCATGCAGGCCTTTCTTCACGCCACTCTCGATGACGCCAGCCGGCTCATTCCCCATGCGCAGTTTTATGCCAGCCAAGGACTCGATGCCTCACTCGACTGTCTGCGTCACGCCGTCGCAGCACGAGGATTACCAGCCCGCTTGTACATTGACAATGCGAAGATCTATCGCTCGCCGCAGTTGGCGCGCATTGCTGCCTCACTCGGTATTCTGATTGTGCACTCTCGACCCTACCAGCCGGAAGGTCGCGGCAAAGTGGAAAGATTCTTCCGCACGGTAAGAGAGCAATTCCTCGCCAACCTCGATCCTAAACATACACTCTCCCTCGAGGAGTTAAACGATCGTCTGTGGATCTGGATCGAAAGCGTTTATCATCGCTCCGAACATAGTGCGCTCGGAGGCACTCCGCTCGCACGTTGGCAGCGTGATAGCGAACAGGTCCGCCAACTCCCGCCCGCCACCGATCTGCGCCGTCTCTTCTTCCATCGCCTGGATCGCCTGGTGCGCCGGGATTCCACCTTCCTGCTGCACAAGCTTCTCTACGAGGCTCCGCCTCATCTGGCTGGACACACCGTCGAGGTGCGCTTTGATCCTCTCGATGCCGCAGAGGTCGAGATCTGGTTTCAGGGAAAACTGGATGTCACTGCGCGGCCCGTCGATCCGGTGGTCAACGGTCAGTTGCCCTTCGTGAAACGGGCGGCCTCGGCGGAACCCGAATCCACCGGCATCAACTTCGTCGAACTGCTCAAACAGAAACCGGAGAAGGAGTAACCGTCATGATGGAAACTTTTTTCGGCTTCAAGAAAACGCCTTTCTGCGACAGCCCCGATCCCAAACAGTTATTCTCTTCGCAGGCCTGGGATCAAGTTAAGGCGCGGTTGCAGTTCCTGGCCGATCATCACGGCGTCGGCCTGCTCACCGGGGAAGTCGGAGCCGGTAAATCGACCGCCGTCCGCTGCTTCACCGCCGCGCTCAATCCCAACCTATATAAGGTCCTGTATCTGCACTGGAATTCCGGATCCACGCTCGATCTGCTCCGCCAACTGGCACTGGATCTGGATCTGGAACCCGCCCACTACCGCGGCGATTTGGTGCGCCAGATCTCCCAGACCGTCGTGCGCCTCAATCAGAGTAAAAAGCAGCATCCCATTCTTGTCTGCGACGAGGCCCAGTTAATGGGTCATCCCGTGCTCGAACAACTTCCCCTATTGTTGAACTTCGATATGGATTCGAGTCGCTATCTGACCTTGCTGCTGGTAGGCCAGCCGCTGCTGCGCCGCACCCTCTCCCTGCAACTGCATGAAGCGCTGCGCCAGCGCATCGCCGTGCAGTATCACCTCGAAGGACTCTCGCGCGAAGAACTCGACGACTATCTCGCACAGCAACTCAAGGCCGCCGGCGTGACCCAGCCGCTGTTTGACGACACTGCGAGACAGGCTCTCTATCAAGCCACCAAAGGCATTCTCCGCAAGGTCAATAAATTGGCCCTGAACGCTCTGCGTCTGGCAGCTTCTCGCAAAGAGGCTACGGTTGGGGAAGCGATCCTGCTGGATGCCACCAAGGAGGCGATGCTATGAGCGATGCCGGAAAGCCCGCCCCACCGACGGTACTGTCTCTAGCGCAGTTGCTCGAACAGCAGCCGTCGACTGCACCGGCCGGTCTGGTGGAACCGGGACTGCTGCCACCACAGGGCATCTTGTTTGTTGGCGGAGAGCCCAAGGTGGGCAAGTCTCTGCTGGTGGCTAACCTTGCCTTGTCACTCGCGGCCGGCGTGGACCGCCTTGGTTTTTCCATCCCGGCTCGGCGCCGTGTGCTCATCTGCCAGTTCGAACTTCCTGTCCCGCAGTTTGTCAGCCGTCTCTCGCTCATGCGCCGTGCGTTGGGAGCGGCCGCCGATCAGCATCTTCTCGTGGATACGCGCGCCTCAGGCCATCTGCTCAGTGCCGCGCAGGGACTGAATCACTTTGTCGCTGCCGCGCGGGCCGCCGCCGCTGATGTCCTGGTTCTCGACCCGCTCTACTCCACGCACGATCAGGATGAAAACGATACCCGCGCCATGGCCGCCTTGTGCCAGTCGCTGTTGCGCCTGCGCGATGCCTCCCGCGCCGCTCTCGTCGTCGTGCATCATGTTCGAAAATCCATCGGCCGTCACGAGATCGGCAGCGCCTTTCGCGGCTCCAGTGCTCTGCATGCCGTGGGCGACAGTTATTTGCTGCTCACGCGGCCTGCTCCGCACCTCTCTACCATCGAGCTTCGTTTTCAGTTTCGCTATGCGGCTTCGCTGCCTTCGCGGCTGCTTCAACTCGATCCCCGCACTCTGTGGTTCTCCTCGACCGAGAAGCCGCCCGCCACAGCGGCGACGCGACGCAAAGTTGAAAAGGCAGATGTCACCCAGGCTCTGGCAGATGTGGGTGACAAAGTTCACTACAACCAACTGCGCGACCAGATCATGAATGCCACGGAGTGCTCCAAACGGACGGCTCAACTGGCCATCAGCGAAGCTTGCCAGCTGGGCTGGATCGTGCAGGCCAACGGTCATTACCATCTGCCGTTGTAGCTATCGATTGTCCGCGCGGGGTCGCGCCCAAGCGGATGCCCAAGGCCGATGCGACGGGGCTGGCTCCGAAGAAATCGGCTGACCACAACTCTCCCGCACACGATTCGTCTGTGCGGGAGAGTTTGGCTTCCTCTTCCTACTCTCAGGCGGTGCGCCGAGCCAGAACAGCAAGCCCCATTTCTTTGGTGAAGCCTCTGAGCGGAGGCCTTGGGCCTAAAACGCGAAGACCGCCCGGCCGCCTTTGCCGGGCGTTCCCAATCCCGATTTTTGGCTCTTCTGGTGTGGGGATACCGCTCGTGCCTACACAGGTGAGTATCCTATCCCACTCGCCTGCTCCGTCAACACTGTCGGCCGGTCAAGAGGCATAGGAATCCGAGAATCCGCCAGAAAAATAAGCTGACACCTTCGGGGGAAAACAGTGCGATCCGTTACAGTCTTCTGTCAGCCAACGATCTCTCCACATATAAAGGTGGATGAGAACAAACAGATTGCGCATCGCAGGATGGTAGCAGGGCCAGGAATCCGAGGAATCATCGCTAAATAAAATTCGCCTCACTCCTGCCCCGTTTCCGAGTCAGCGATCTTACACCTTATTGCTGGTCCGAATTTTGGAGAGCACTTCATCGCGGCAACACCGCGAATGTGTACCTGGGCTTTGATTGCGTTTTCTAGCGCTCATCGCATTCTATGAATCCGGTCGAATCAATTCGATCACCAGGGGGTCAGGCTCGGTGCGCGTTTCTGCCCGTGACGGGCACTTGTCCGCGTTAATCAGAGTTGAGAGCAGTGATATGCTCACACCTTTGCATTGTATGTACGGACTGAAAAAGGAAATTGACCTTCGCTTTTTGAACGACCGCGAACTTATCCAAGTAGCGGTCGGTCTTTACCATATCTCATTCAGATTCGACGAAGATGTTGCTATCTCAGCGGAAGGGGACTTCCGTTACTTCGACGGACAAGATGAATGGGTTTGGCGACCGGAGCCGGGTTCGTCTCAAGTAGCGGCCCGAACGTTAGCGCTACTGGGCGCCACCATCAAAAATTTTGAGAGCAACGAGAACGGCACATTAGCCCTTACTTTCTCGAACGGTCATCGCCTGCCCATGTTGGATTCAAGCTAAGGAGTACGAATCGTACGACATAACTTGGCCCGGTCAGACCATCATCGTCTAGTACCCACTTTTCGGTTAGCGCGTTTACCAGATGGAACTTGAAAAGAAGAAAGCAGCTTTGTGTTGATCTGAACGCATCATAGAATTCGCATTTGGGAATTGCGAGTGGATTTCTGATTATGGCGCGCGCATTTGGATTCATCTGCAGGGCCTCCCTGGCGAGCATGTGCCTCCTGTCCACACTTTTCGGTCAAACCGCGAAGCATCCAAGCGAGTCTGCTAGCGGTCTCCTTGAGCAGTTCGAGAGCACAACGGTATTCTGGGAACAATTTCTCGTGGCCAAGAAGATTGTCGCCCTCCATGACACAAGTGTGCTTCCACACCTCGAACCCTGGCTTCGCTGCGAGGACATGCGCCGCAGAGGCAACGCGGCGTTCATTTTCGCACGCCTCGGCGATGGTCGCGGGTTTCAGGTTATCAAAGCTATTCTGGAGGACCGTTCGACCATACGCGCTGTGTTCGAGATCGACAGCGCGGGCCACCCGAGTCCACGGCAACAAATTCGTGCGGACCGTTATTACGCTGCGCACCTTTTCGGCGATCTGAGGGACATGCGAGCAGTTCCCATTCTGATCCCCCTGTTGAAGGATGAAGAGGTCAAGTTGATTGTTCCTTGGTCGTTGGAAGAAATCGGTGATGCCTCAGCCATCTCTGCCTTGATTGAGGCGCTAGGTGACAATAGTGTGGAAATGCGCGCCGCAGCCCTCCGCTCTCTTGAGAAATTACAAGCCAAGGAAGCAGCGCCGTAAACTCCGTTTCACTCGATGAAATTGGCTAAGCAGGGATCTTCGTCCCAATGACGAACTTTTCCGGTTAGCGTTTACCGGGACTTAGGTCGGGTGACCGGTATTGCGCAATCGAGCTGAGGACCTCTCTCGTTAGGGAGCAGCTCCCAAGAGACCACGCTGGATTGTCGGGGTTCTTGTCTCGCTTGTGTTTGCAGTGGCGGCGTGGCTGTACATGGCCTTGACGAGCCCTTTATAACATGACATAAAATGAAGGTATGCCAATGACCTCTCTAAACATCTCACTTCCCGAAGTCCTTAAGGCCTACGTGGAGGGCCAAGTTGCAACCGGAGATTGGGGCACACCGAGCGAATACATCCGAGAATTAATTCGCCAAGACAAAGAGCGTCGGATGACCAATCTCGAACAAGAGCTGCTCGCCGCTGCAAAGGGACCGAAGATTGAAGTATCGATCAGCCAGATCCGCAAGAAGGGGTTGATCTCGGCGCTACGTGAACGGGCTCGGCGCGCGTGAAAAAACCGCGGGTTGCTTTCAGTGATGCAGCGATTGCAGATATTTTGGAGCAGTCTGATTGGTACGAAGCTCAAGCAGATCGGAGTCTGGCGCAACGTTGGGAAGAGGCGGTCACTGCTACGCTGTTGCGGATTGCTTAACGTCCGAGAATTGGGCCACGCTGTAGCTTCGCGGCAGACGAACTTCGTGGCACCCGCCGCATGCCGGTCGCAGGTTTCGCCAAACACTTGATCTTCTATCAGTCGAGCGAGCGTAAGATTCTCGTTCTGCGTGTAGTTCACGGTGCTCGTGATCTCGAAAGCTTGTTTTCTGAGTGATTGCCTGATTTGTGGGGTACTCGTAGAAGTGGCCGGCCCGTTTCCGCGACAGATTTGTCCGCAATCCGCGTTTAATCAGGCAAGTGGAACCTGCAAACTATCGCGGCGCAATCTGGATAGACAGACACGTATTTCATTTCACCGCTAGCCCTCCATCGTTCCTTCGACTGATTAGCGCATTCATTCCGCGATCCCAGCTCGATCGGTAATGCGGCTTGGAGGGTAATTCCGACGCCCCGACGCCAAGACACGGCACAAGGCCGCTCTATGCTCTCGTGCGAACTCGAAACGAATTCGCCGCATCTATCGACGTTTCAGCATGTTGGGCCTGGTTAACCTCCCGTTCATTTGTTGGCTGTCGAAATGCCATCGCCTCCTCCAACGGCTATGGAGAAGCGCTTATGCGTCTCCGGCCCAAATCGTGACGGAGGTTCTTATGACCAAGCTGAAGTATTCCCTATATCTCGCGGTACTGACAATGACCCTCAGCTTGCCGGGCCAACCGGCGCAAGGGGCAGATCAAACCGTTCCAGGAGCTGGGAACGACGCTGCCGTAACCCTAAGCAACAAATCCCCAATGGTGCAATCCGCCAAGGAGTTTTTGGTTGCGCACCTTAACTCAATCGACAACTTCAGCATTCGAGTAATCACGCTCGATGCTATCGCTAACCCCTCAACCTGCGTGGCCCATCGCGGCGGTGTCAAAGACGTCGACAAGAGCGCCATTCTCCATGCTTTAATAGCCGCGGGTTTAGTGGACACACGTGACGACAACACTTTTCCGGGTGGCTTGAAAGCTGGAGTTTTTCCTCCGCTTCTCAATGACGGCAGCACCTGCCCGCAATTGCCTCAAACCTTTTTCTCTGCGCCGGGGAGCTTCTTTGGTGGCCACCACTCCTGGCCCGGAGGTTTGGCCGTTCACGAATCCTTCAACGACGTGAGCAGCCTCAATCTCGCCAACGGCTACAGGCGCGTCTACGGCCACAGCGAAGGTGGATTGCCTGTAATTGACATGAGCAACGCTTCTTCACTCGTGAGTCGCAAGCCCGTCGAAATCTTCCTGAGCGAGGACCTGATGATTGCGGCTCCCATCTGGCACGATTGGGCCAAGCCTATGGTCTTTCAATGGAACAGTGATGGCACCGAGTTCCTGGAACTCAGTTTCGGCGGCAACGGCGTCAACGACAATTTCGGTGCAGCCGGCAATTCCAAGACCGGCGCCCATCACATCCTTAGCGTCGCTGAGGCCATGAAGCGAGGCCTACCCCCCGACTTGGTGATCACTCAGGCCTCGGCCCACTCCCACTCGACGGCGGATAATGAGTACAAGGTCGTGAACTGGCTGCATGCCGCAGCCATCATCGCTCAGATTGACCCGGTTGCGCGGGGTTACCTCACCCAGGATTCCCAAGGCCGCCTGCGCCTGCCGCCGTTGCGTCATCTTGGCGACGTGAACTTGAATGCGGCTTCGCCATCCCAGTCAAACCTGATCGTGGAGTACCCATTGCATGCGGTCTCCGACAGCGACTTTGTCGCCACCGAGCCGGCGGTCAGCGTTGACCAGGTCATCCTGAAAGCCCTTGCTCTAGAATTTGGCTTCGACCCGAACCAAACCGCCGCCTACAACAATGGCTTCCGCAACCCGGTCTTCAGCTTCCTGACCGCTGAGCGGCTTTTCATCATCTATGGCAACAGTGGCCTGGACGCTGTGAGAGCGGAAATTAGCAATCTGCGTGGGCGCGGACTGATCTAGAGCCGGTTGGATAACCCAATTTCGGGCCAATCGAACCAATGGTCAGCCCATGCCGGGACGTATTGTTCAATTTCGCTGGCATATTGTAATTGAAATCGCGGAGTGAGGGTACGTAACAACGTACCCTCTTCCGGGTCCGTTGATCCTGGGCAGCATAACCAGGAGAGCAACTTTGAACCACAGTAGCCTCACACCATAACTCTCGAATATGGCTTCGTTGCTGATGACTGGCATATTTTCCGCGTGAGACTGAGCGATCAGCATACGGTCGAACGGGTCTTTGTGCGGACCTGGCAGCAAGCCA
>Ga0209375_1003961_pt1 | contig 10172 bp, 13 predicted proteins | sample GraSoiAngelo_131_FD_185888 | JGI IMG/M metagenome (GOLD analysis project Ga0209375, IMG submission 185888) | Grasslands soil microbial communities from the Angelo Coastal Reserve, California, USA - 14_0929_02_30cm (SPAdes) (version 2) | ecosystem: Environmental > Terrestrial > Soil > Grasslands ...
GCAGTGATGAAATAAACCCCGTGACCGGTATTACCTCGATAGGGAGCGGCCATGAATCCCTCAGCGGCTGAAGCCGATCTCTCCAGCACACTACCGCAGCGCTGAAGCGCTGCGCCACCCAAAAGCTGTCTTTCTTGTGCTCGGTTCCTGAATTGGAACGCGCCCCCTACTACTCCCTCCCCACCTGCCAAAACAAAAACGAATAAATATCCGTCCCTTCTTCAATCTGTTTTGTGATCGGCTTCCCCGCGCCGTGTCCTGCTTTCGGTTCGATCCGCAACAGTATCGGACGCTCCCGGCTCTGCCCATTCGCCGCCTCGGCCTGCATCAGCGCTGCCATTTTTTTGGCGTGCATGGGATCGACTCGCGTATCCGTGTCCGCGGTCATGAACATGATCGCCGGATATTTCGTCCCCGGCTTCACGTGATGATACGGCGAGTAGGCATACAGCCAGTCGAACTGCTTCGGATCGTCGGCTGAGCCGTACTCCGGTATCCAAAGTTTCGCGATTTGAAAATTCTGATAGCGCAGCATGTCCAGCAGCGGCACCTGGCATACCACCGCGCGAAACAGATCAGGACGCTGCGTAAACGCCGCGCCCATCAGCAATCCGCCGTTTGACCCGCCCTGAATCGCAAGATGATCTTTGTCCGTGATCTTGTCGGCAATCAGAAATTCGGCGGCAGAGATGAAATCGTCAAAGACATTCTGTTTTTTGTCCAGCATGCCGGCGCGATGCCAGTCCTCGCCAAACTCCGCGCCGCCGCGCAGGTTTGCCACCGCAAACACTCCGCCGTGTTCCAGCCAAACATAGCGCCCCGGCACAAAGCTCGGCGTTTCGCTGATGTTGAATCCGCCGTACCCGGTCAGCAGCGTCGGGTTTTTCCCATTCAGATCCAATCCTTTTTTGTGAAACACAAACATCGGAATTTTGGTTCCGTCTTTCGACGTGAACCAAACCTGCTGCACTTCATAATCAGCCGGATTGATACCAGGAGCGTCAACTTTATCCCACAGCGATGGCTTCAACGTTGCGCCGACCGTAGCGCCGGCGTCTCGCCGGCCGCCTGCATTCGCCAAATCAACCTGGTAAACGGACGGCGGCACGGTAAACGAATGAAACCCAAAAAACGCTTCGCGCCGGTTCCATTTTCCGCCGATCCCGGTTACTGAGCCAATTGTCGGCAGCGGAATATCGCTCACCGGCTTACCGTCAAGCGCAAACAGCTTCAGCAGCGAGCTGGCATCCTTCTCGTATTGCGCGAAAATCCTGCCGTCGAGAATTGCCGTGCTCTCTAGCACCGCATCCGTTTGCGGAATAATTTCTTTCCAGTTTTCCCGCTTCGGATTGGCGGCGTCGACCACGAGCTCGCGAAATCTCGGCGCATCTTCATTCGTCAGAATGTAAAGTTTCCCTTTGAATACTTCGCCGTTATAAAGGAAGTTCTTTCCGCTAGTGATCTCAACCGGCGCCGTTCCCGCCTTCAAGTCTTGCAAATACATTTCGCTCTTCGCCCAGCCCTCAAACACAGTGATGAGCAGCCAGCGATCGTCATCGTCCGCCAACTGCACCTGCGGGACATCCTCCATTTTGCGGCCTTCACCAAAAATCAGAGGATCCTTTGCCGGATCGCTGCCCAGCGTGTGATAGAAAATCTTGACGTGATAGACCTCTTCTCCCGGAGGGACCTCGCCCTTTTTCGGATGGCGGGTGTAATAGAAACCGGAATTGTCTTTCTTCCACGCGATGCTGGCGAAGCGCGTGCGCTCAAGCGTATCCGGCAGCACCTTTCCGCTCGCCGTCTCCACCACGCGCAACGTGCTCTCTTCCGACCCGCTAGTCGAAGTTCCATACGCCACATACTTTCCATCTTCAGAAGGAAACCACCAATCCAGGGCAATCGTCCCGTCAGCTGCCATCTGGTTTACATCCACCAGCGTGCGATCTTTTCCATGCACGCCCTCGCGCACCAGCAACAGCGGCTGATTCTGGCTGCCTTCTCGCCGAGTGTAGAAGTAACACTTGCCGCCGATCTGCGGCGTCCCAATCGTCCCTATCGAGAGCAATTCTTTCAACCGCTGATGGATCTGCGCGCGCCCCGGCAAAGGGTCGAGAATGCTCCGCGTATACGCCAACTGCTCGCGCACGTACTCCTGCGTACCGGCACTGTTTGAATCCTCTAGCCATCTATATGAATCGGCAATCTTGCGCCCATGAATCGTCTCTTCAACAACCTCCACCTTCGCCTTAGGAGGCGCCGCCAGCGCACTGGTCGTCGTAGAGGAACCATCCTCACCCCACAAAACCGCAGCTGCAAACATCACCAAAACAAACGCCCAAATCAAGCGCAATCCTCCCACCATAACCACCTCAATCGAACTGACTAGCCTAGCAGAACACCCTCAGTTTTCAGCAAACCCCGCCGATGATATTATGACTTGAGAGCGGCGCTTCTCCCGAAGCGCCGTGCCACACTCCTCAGTAGCTCAATGGCAGAGCATCCGGCTGTTAACCGGAGGGTTGTAGGTTCGAGTCCTACCTGAGGAGCCATTCTTCTTGGATTTCGAGAGAATCAGCGAAGAGCGCGGCTGTGGGGCGGGCGGCCTGCATCTGCCCAACGCGGTACATGGGAGCATCTTTTCGCACACACTGCACCACGAAAATTAGGGCTTTCTGCAAATCGAGAGTAATATAGAACTTGAAAGAAGAATGGAGCTGTAATGCCTCAGGATTCACTCAAGCCTTGGAAAGACTTCGCTGCAGGGCTAGGCAACGAACACGATTCGAAGAAGATTGGCGACCTAATCGAAGAGCTTAACCGCGACCTCGAAGAAACAGAGAAAAACGCTTCAAGGCGACAGAGAGAAGAGCAGAAACTCCGCTTCGCAGCATACACCTAAACTCTTAACCTCGAAGACACACCAACAAGGCAGATTGCGCCTTCGCGATTGAGAAAATCAGCAAGCGGCGGTTAAGTGTGCCTTTGACGTTCCGGGAGAATTCGATTGTCCCTTGAAGGTGAACTGTCACCGCAGGGTAGATGCTGCATAAAATTTCCGCGCGGCGAGCACGATTCCGATTTCGCAGGCGGGCGTGACGAGTAACAATTGAATAGGGAGCTAAACATGTCCGCAATTAATGGCGACAAGGCCAGATTTCACCGGATACGCAAGCAGAAGATTGCTCGTCGGAAGCGAAAGCGAGAAATGCTCAAGGCTCTAGCCCAACAGACCAACACGGCGGCTCCGCGATTAGACGCCAAACTAAATGAGAGGCTTGCATGACCACCCTTATGCTCGCGTTGCCGCTTTCAAACCCAATCCGTGGCCCAGTTAAGAAAAGACGAGTCCTTCTGGTGGACACTTCGCCGAGCAAGCGCGAACTGCGCGCCGAGACTATGAGAAGACTTGGCCTGGACGTCGATTGCGCGGCCGATATCAGCGAAGCGCGTTCCTGGTGGCGGGCAGACCTATACAACCTGGTGCTTATTAACATGGAAAATGAACAGGGCCACCGGGACAAGTTTTGTGACGACATGCGCAGCGCTACCCCACCGCAACAACTTGCGTTCCTCGTAGGCAAGCCCGAGTACCTGGCTGATTCGCCGAACACGAATGGAGCATCGTCAGTCCAAAACGACGGTGGCATACCTCCCCAGGACGAAATGAGAGCGGCGCCGAGCGCCGATATTTCTGGGGGTCCGCCTCTGCGCTGGGGAATCCTGGAAGCCTCCCGGCGAATCTCCGCAGTCCGGTCGGCATCCGCCGCTCGCTCAATGGCAATGCGGAACAGACCGTCGCCCCCACGCGATGTTGAAGCACGGTACTCCAAGCCCGCCCCAGCCGAATCTCAGATTCTGCCTGAATTGCAGAAAGAGGAAATGCAATGAAGAATCTTTATGTTGGTAATCTACCCCACAGCACAAGCGAGTCGGAGTTGCGCACTCTTTTCCAGGCCCACGGAGAGGTGGAAAAAGTGAGCATCGTGACCGACCGAGAAACTGGCCGCGCGCGAGGCTTTGCGTTTGTTGAAATGACGAATCCTGGAGAGGCCGAAAAGGCTATCGCCGCCTTGAACGGAACTGAACTAGGGGGACGGACATTGACGATCAACGAGGCGAAACCCAAGCCGGAGCGGCCAAGGGGTGGTGGACAGCGGTTCGGCGGCGGAGGAGGACGTGGACGCGATGACTATCGTGGCCACCCGCGCCAGCCCCGCGAGCCACGCTGGTAGCTTTTCTCCGCCTGCTTGGAAATCGCCGGACGCTGCATATTGGCCAGCCAGAGATCAACAAGGACACAGGGAGGATTGTGTATGCCAAGAGGCCGATCGACATTTACCAAGCGCCAGAAAGAACAAGCGCGTCAGCAGAAACAACGCGATAAAGCCGAGCGCAGGAACCAGCGGAAGCAGGAGAAAACCGAAGGCAGCGTGGACGAGATGCGCGAATTGCGCGAGCACGCCGAAGCACAGGCAGCGCTTTTCCGCGTCGGCTCGGATGAAACCAACTCTGCCGAGTCATCCACCGCGGATGAAAGCAGGGACATCGATCAGTAGGGGCGATCGAGGCAACTAGCCGGAGTCTGCGGAAAAAGTTCGGATTGAGGTGATTCGCCGCCACAGGGGCTAAAGCCCTCACTGATTTTGCGCGACTTACGCGGCGCTGAAGCGCCGCTCTACCACGGTGCAGCAAGCTTTAGTTTTTCCGCAACCTGCTAGGCATCTAAATTTAGCGACTTACGCGGCGCTGAAGCGCCGCTCTACCACGGTGCAGCAGGCTTTAGTGAGTTTTCCTGCTAGGCATCTAAATTTAGTTGTCGCACACTGACGTATCAAGGCCATTGGCACGGCCGTTGACATGCAGCGGGGTTCGGCGTGTTGATGGCTCGGGCCACGTTTCCGGCAACGCCCTCCCACACGCGGGATCCAGGCGCCCGCTTCTGACCGCTGCCGCCGCCCGGAGCTTCTACAACAAGCCCAACGGCTGGGGCGCGATGTCTCCACCATCGCAGCCCATCCGTCTACCCGCGAAACCCGCGCGGCCTGTGCCCTTGCGATTCCTTCAGATGACCAATTCTTAGGAATCGTAGCCAGGGCCACCGGCGAACCCGCACTCTTTCCACAGCTTTTCCCAATTCCAGATCCCGGACGCCACCTCGGTCGGCAACGGGAATCCGAGCTGATGCACGAGCATACACACCTGCCCGCGATGGTGGGCTTCGTGCGAAAGCATGTAGCACAGCATTTCCGGGCCAACCGGCCAAGGCCGAGCCCAGCCGTCTCTGCGAAATCTCTCGACGCGGCCCCCACCACCGCCGAGCGCTTCCGCGAGCATCTCCGCGCAGCGAGCGGCGCTCTCGGCCAATCCCGCACTGGCCTGCTGCGGCGTGCAGTGCGCGCGGTTGAGCTGTGTTGGAATCTTCAAATGCGGAGCTGTAAGCCTGACCCACTTGCAGCGGACATTGTGCATGTGCGTGAAGATCGCTGCAATAGTGCGGGCGTTGTTTTTTCCGGGGTTTTTGCCGGGCGGTTTGGCTGTCGGCGGTCTGGTACTCCAGGCGGCAGGGTCAAGATGTTCGATAAGAATCTGGTTGATGCGATCGTCGGCGAGAAAGATCCGGGCGGCAAAGTTCTGGACTGCGGCTCGGCCGAGTTGAGTGTGAACCTTGGGTTGACGATTGATGACTTGACGCGTCGTCACGGCTCCCTACTCCTCGACCTATAATACTTCCGGGCCGTCGGCAATCTTCGGAGAACTGGGGAACGTCCCGTCTGTCCCCGGATTGTCCCCGTCCCCGGATTGTCCACCGATTCACGACTTTTGAGCCGCCTTAGGCGGCCAGTTGGGCGTTTCAATACCGAACTGCTTGGCGTATGAGGCAGGTGCCGAAGCTCTTCCCCTATGGGAATAGATATGGCCGGGACCTGCGATGAAGCTAGTCGGCCCGCTTGCTGCTCGCTCGCCGGGGCTTCGGCTTGGGCTTCGGCTTGTTCTTGCCCTTGAGATTGAGCGCCACTGCCGCGCGGATGAGATCCTTCAAGGCCACCTCATCGACCTTGTCGCCTTCGTGGATGTCGATGGCGCGCCTGACATTCCCCTCGAGGCTGGAGTTGAATAGACCGGAAGGGTCCTTCAACGCAGCTCCCTTGGCAAATGTCATCTTGACGACGTTCTTGTACGTCTCTCCCGTGCAGACAATGCCGCCGTGGGAAAAGACGGGCGTCCCCGGCGATGTCGCCCTGACCCACTTCCGCTCTTCGACGATCTCAGGGTCGGCCTCGTGTATGATTTCGCGCACCTTCGCGAGCATCTTCCCGCGCCAGTCCCCAAGTTCCGTGATCCTGGCGTCGATGATTGCAGAGGCAGATTCCACCGCGACGGGCCTTTTCATGTACAGCTCCAACTCTCGCACCTAATTTAGCTGCGCTCAGCGTAACCTGCAACCTCCGCAAGAGGAAGCCTCTTCTGGAACATCCCCACTCAAGCCAACACCGGGCTTGAGTGGGCCACCCGTCCACTGAAACTCAAGACCTGGCTAGCACTCGCGGAATCCATAAATCCCTAGCGGGATAGACTCGTGGAATCCCACCTTTCAAAAAACGAAAGGTGGGCCACCCGCCCCTCGACAAACAATGGAAACGCCGGGTTGAGAACTTGCCGAAGCCCAATCGGGTGCCACGCATCTACTACGAGCCCGAGCTTGGTGCGATGGTGGATGACATTGAAGCCGCGCTTGTACAGATCAAGGCATCCCGGAAAAGCCCCTTAGCGTTATGATAAGGAGGCTAACGCTCTCATGGACGGGCGGACGAGAAAATGCGGGAGAAAATGCGGGGACAGACGGGACGTTCCCTGTTTTTTCCTCCATACAAGCAACCCCCAGAAAACTTGCAGGGCGGGGAATGTGGGGACAGACGGGACGTTCCCTAGTTTTTGCGACCAAAATGGTTGCCTAGTTTCAGAAATTGGGGAACGTCCCGTCTGTCCCCAGGTTTTTAGGTTCCCCAGGTTTTCCCCAGGTTTTCCAGAACCAAAAGACGCTTTTAGCCCTTTACGGTTTTTTGTGCTGCCTCAATAACTATTTTTAGTATGTCCTGGGCGTACCCCTCTTTTGCAAATAGATCGAGTGTGGTGGCGGGGCTCTTGTCCATTTTTGAAGTGGGTGTTTCGTCTTGAGCAAATGTGCGCTGGCCGACTGCGAGCTTGAATTTATGTTGCTCTTCGAGCGGCCATAAAGCAATGAATGGATCGATAGCTGCGAGTTCTAATGCCAGCTTCCGGTTGTTCTTCTCCATATGGAAAAATCTGTCGGCTTGGGTCCCGGCATACGCCGCGAGCACTCCGACGCTTACAGTTAAGAAAACGCGGGCAGCGAGCGACTCCCATCTGAAATCTCCTTTTATGCTGGGCAAGAAAGCATAATAGGCGAAGGCGATTAACCCGCACATCGCTGCAACAGTAATTCCTTGCCATATCCACATAGAAACCCTAGCCCGATTCGCGGTGGTCTGGTAACCGTGTGTTACACCCAGACTCCCAATAACTCCTACAAGCTTTTCTACATCCTCACGGTTTTTCTGCACTCCTTTGAGAATGTTGTCGGCTTCGTATTCGTAACGTCCGTACAAACCACTGAGCTTATCCTCTGCAGCGGAAACAAAATCATTTCGTTCTTTCGTGAACGCAGCGTTCTGATCTGTGAGCCGCTTCGTATATTCAGCGATGAGGTCACCGAATTTCTGGCTCCGATTCTCTTGTGCTGTGGAGAATTGCCCCTGTTGATCTGTGATAGTTTTTGACAAATTATCTTGTAGTTTCAGTACTGTTTCGTTGAAAGCTTTGCTACGGGATTCTTGCGCCTCGGCAAACACTTTTTGTTGCTCAAGAGATACCTTAGCTATCTCGTTCTGCCTAGCGTCTATTAGAGCCGTAAGCTCCGCAAGACTATTTTGTATCTGACCTTTAAATGCGGTAATTGCCAGATTCAGGTCTTCAATATCGGAGGCTGCCTTCTTTCGTGCTTCATAACTCCTCTGCGCCAACTCCTCAATTGCATTTCGATACGAAATTATGTTTCTGACCGATTCGATCTGCTCCTCTGACGTTAGCAAACCAGGCAACTGGAATGCTGTCAGTAAGGCATTGTCCGCTGCTGTATTCGCAACTGTGATGTGATCTGTGCTTTTATCAGTAATAAAGGTCTGAATTGCGGACTTCTGAGATTCAAACGATCCGGCCATTGCCTCAAGACTGGCTGGAAGAACCAGTAATGGGTCCCCGCCGCCTAAGCGCTTTCCGCAATATGTCAGAACGGCACGAAGCCGTTCTAAACCTGCGAGTGTAACCGCATCCACGTCCTCTAGGTTTATTGCGTTATCAATGAGCGGCCCGAGATCCTTCATCAGTGTCCATACGCGGTGGTTTTGAACACGTTCGATCCAATCGCTCATTGGAGGACGTTCCTCCTACGGTAGATTTTAGGGGCCGAACGACCGGGGGGAATGCGGGAAGTATAGCTCTAACGCTGAAAATTGCAAGAGATCTAGCGACTCTTGCAATGGCGGGTGGCCCACTCAAGCCGTCTTTTGGTTTGAGTGGGGTAAGTTTGCGGGGCGTAAGCTGGCCGGGTGCCTTGTGGACTGAAGCGATTTCAGCAATCCGGCCAAACTATGATCCCTCGGCTTCGCTCGGGATTTCGGCAGCGGGCTCAGTTCTTAGCCTGCCCTGAGCAACCGAACGAAGAGAGGTTGTCGAACGGGCCCGCTAACGCCTCAACCTTCAGCTGCTACCGGCATCGAGCGTTGTTCACGGCGGCGCAAAGCAAGCGAGTCTTCGAGCTCGGGCTGACGGGTGGCCCAAGCCGTCTTTTGGCTTGAGTGGGGAGTTTGCCGGGCGTAAGCTGGCCCGGTGCCTTGGGGACTGAAGCGATTTCAGCAATCCGGCCAGACTATGATCCCTCGGCTTCGCTCGGGATTTCGGCAGCGGGCTCAGACGCCCGCTAACGCCTCAACCTTCAGCTGCTACCGGCGTCGTGCGTTGTTCACGGCGGCATCCAGCAAGCGAATGTTCGAGCTCGGGCTGGAGCGGGTCGGATGCGGGTTCGGGCTTTGCGTCTACGGATATGTTGTCATGCCGGAGCATATGCACCTCCTACTCAGCGAACCACAGCACGGCACGCTGGCCGACGCGCTCAAATCGTTAAAGCAGGGTGTGTCGCGGCGCCTGATTGGCGAGGCCGAGCACTTCTGGCAGAAGCGCTACTACGACCTCAACATCCGGAATCATGCCCAGTTCGTGGAAAAGCTTCGTTTATATCCATCGCAACCCGGTGAAGCACGGATTGTGTGAGCGTGCGGAAGATTGGGAGTGGAGCAGCTTTCGTCAGTACGCAACCGGGTGCGACGGAAGGGTGGAGATTGAGTGCGAATGGACGGCGAGAAAGCGCGAACGCGCAGCCGGAAGATTGTGTCCGGCGGTCGAACTGCCCCACTCAAGCCAAAAGACGGCTTGAGTGGGCCACCCGTCTGCACCCGCAAAAATCACGAGCCGGCCATCTTTCTGGGATCGCAGGAGAGAGTCTGGGAAATCCACGCCTCTGATACGCATTGCCTGCTATGATCCCACAACATCGACAAGCGATCAGGTATATGGCGGGTGGCCTACCCTTCGTTCTTTGAAGGGTGGGATTCCACGGACGCCTCTATCATGGGATTCCGAGTCCCGCTGCACAACCCGCTAGACGCCCGAATCTCTCATTGGGGCAGGCCTTTCCCTACCTTCGTTGCAGGCACAACGCACCTTAAACTGCAAGAAAGTAATGCCGTTGGATTGAGGCAAGATCCAAGTCAAAATCCCAGGTGGCTCAAAATCGGGAATGCCCACCCTTGGCGAAAAACCGCAAAGGATGGGCCACGCACCGCCCGCCGACGGGAACGATAGGCGGGTGGCCCACATGTGGAACTCAAAAGTAAATCTCAAAAGCAAATCCCTTGGGTGCCCGCATCTCGCGATTTTCGAGAAGTGGGGCCCGACCATCTCCACAACACACGATGCAACGGAGTATTTCCGGGAAAGGTTCTATACGTTGAGCGGGGTCCCACGTTTGCCAACCCCAGGCAAACATGGGCCACCCCCCCGGATTAAAATGAGTGATCCTCTCTAGAGCTATA
>Ga0209375_1003963_pt1 | contig 10169 bp, 9 predicted proteins | sample GraSoiAngelo_131_FD_185888 | JGI IMG/M metagenome (GOLD analysis project Ga0209375, IMG submission 185888) | Grasslands soil microbial communities from the Angelo Coastal Reserve, California, USA - 14_0929_02_30cm (SPAdes) (version 2) | ecosystem: Environmental > Terrestrial > Soil > Grasslands ...
AGAGCGAGATTGTCGGGCTGGTGCCGTCGGCCGCGCTGACCTCGTCCGCCGAGTTCTACCTGCAGATCGAAGGGTTCAACAAAGACCAGGTGCTCGAGAACAAGCTGAGAACCATCAACTCTCAAGGCTGAACTCTCAACTCTCGCGTCTCAAGAGCCACGAAAGACACGAAAGACACGAAACAAGATGATCTTTTTCGTGAATTTCGTGGTGTGGAGACTTGAGCGTTGAGACTTGCACGTCCGGGTTCACACCTGTTCCGGCTCTTCGTCGGCGCGTCGTGAGGGCGCGATCCCGAACGCCTTCATCTTCCGATAGAGGTTGCTGCGCTCGACGCCGAGGACCTCCGCGGTCCGCGACATGTTGCCCTGCAATTCGGCGAGCGTCCGCAGGATGAGATCGCGCTCGAACTGGTCCCGCGCTTCGTGCAGCGTCCGGCGATCGCCCGAGGCATCGGGCGCAGGGCGCGTGAGGGCGCTCGGGTCGAGGAAGCTCAGGTCCGCCGCCGAAACCACGTCCCCAGGCACCATGATCATCAGCCGCTCGATCACGTTCCGCAGCTCGCGCACGTTGCCCGGCCACGTGTAGTGCTGCAGCGTCGAGCTCGCGCCCGACTCGAAGCGCTTGAGGCGCCGGCCGTATTCGCGCGCGAAGTCGGCCATGAAATGATCCGCGAGCAGCGAGATGTCTTCCTGCCGATCACGCAGCGGCGGGACGAAGATCGGGATCACGTTGAGGCGGAAGTACAGATCCTCGCGGAACCGCCCGCCGCGGATCTCGGCCTGCAGATCCTTGTTCGTCGCGGCCAGCACCCGGGCGTCGACCTTGATCCGGGCCGTACCGCCGACCGCTTCCATCGTCTGCTCTTGAAGGACGCGCAGCACCTTGGCCTGCGTCTTCAGGCTCATGTCGCCGATTTCGTCGAGGAAGATCGTGCCGCCGTCGGCGACCTCGAACTTGCCGCGGCGATCCGCCACCGCGCCCGTGAACGCGCCTCGGACGTGGCCGAACAGCTCGCTCTCGATCAGCTCCTCGGGAATCGCGGCGCAGTTGACCTCGACGAAGGCGCCGCTCCGGCGCCGGCTCAGCGCGTGAATCGCGCGCGCGACGAGCTCCTTCCCCGTCCCGTTCTCGCCGTAGATGAGGACGCGGCCGTTGGTCGGGGCGGCCATGGCGACCTGCTCGCGGAGCTGCCGCATCGCGTAGCTCTCGCCGACCATCGTCTGATGCCGATCGACCCGGGCGCGCAACGCGCGGTTCTCGGCTTCGAGATGGCGCTGATGCAGGGCGTTGCGGATGACGAGTACCGTTTTGTCGAGCGACAGCGGCTTCTCGACGAAATCGAATGCGCCCATCTTGATCGCGCGCACCGCCGACTCGATGTTGCCATGGCCGGAGATCAGCACGATCTGCGCGTCGACCTGCCGCTCGCGGAGGCGCGCCAGCGTCGCCAGCCCGTCCATGCCCGGCAGCCAGACGTCGAGCAGGATCAGGTCGACGGCACCGCGCGTGAGCCGCTCGAGGCATTCCTCACCGCTCGACACCGCCTCGACGCTGTAGCCTTCGTCGCGGAGCACGCCGCCCAGGGCGGTCCGCACGCCGGGCTCGTCGTCGACGATCAGGATCGTTGGTTTCACAGAACCTGTGTCATGGCTGACGGCTGATGACGTTTGTCATGGCTAACGGCTGATGGCTGATGGCTGATGGCTGATGGCTATGGCCAATGGGCCGCGTATGGTTGGACGACCATCAGCCCTCCGCCCTCAGCCCCTAGCCATCAGCCCTGTCAGCACGGTAACTCGATGGTAAACCGTGTTCCCCTCGGCGCGTTATCGCCGACCTCGATGCTGCCGCCGTGTTCGGCGATGATGCGCCGGACGATCGCGAGGCCGAGCCCGCTGCCCCGCCGTTTCGTCGAGTAGTACGGCAGGAACAGCTTTTCGCGCTCGGCCGGCGGAATCCCCGGTCCGTCGTCGGCCACGATCAGGCGCACGACGCTGTTCGCGGCATCCAGCTGCGTCTCGACGACGATCTGTCCGCGGCGTTCCATCGCCTCGATCGCGTTGTCGACGAGATTGATGACGACGCGGCGGATCTGCTCCGCGTCCAGCCGGACCAGCGGCACGCCGGGCGCGAAGCGCTGGTCGATCCGGACGCCTGCGAAAATGCCGTTGTAGAGCGCGATGGTATCGGTGACGAGCTGGCCGAGATCGGTCGGGACCGTCCGCGGGGACGGCATCCGCGCGAACTGCGAGAACTCGTCGACCAGACCTTTCAGCGATTCCACCTCGCCGACGATCGTCTGCGTGCATTCGTCGACAAGGGCTTTGGCCTGCGGAGGCGCTCCCGCGAAATGCCGGCGGAGCCGCTCGGCGGACAGCTGAATCGGCGTCAGCGGATTCTTGATCTCGTGCGCGAGCCGCCGGGCCACTTCGCGCCACGCCGCCACTTTCTGGGCCCGAATCAGCGGCGTCACATCGTCGAGCACCAGGACGCCACCCTCGGGCGCACCGCTGTCGCCGACAAGCGCCGTCGCGACGGCCGCGAGATGGAGCTCCTGGCCCTCGCGCGCCAGCGCGATCTCGTGCGCCGCCGGCTCGGCCATCCCGCGCTCGGCCCCGGCGAGCAGACGGCCAAGCGGCTGCAGATCCGCGCGGGCGAACACCGCCATCGCCGGCTGACCCACGATCCGGCGATTGAGGCTGAGCAGCCTCGCCGCGGCGGTGTTGATCGTGGTGACGGCTCCACCCGCGTCAATGGACACCACACCGGTCGTGATGCGCTCGAGGATCGTCTCGATGTAGCGGCGCCGGCCTTCGACTTCGACGTGCTTCCGCTCGAGGTCGATCGTGCCGCGGTCCACCCTGCGGCGGCTGGCCGCGAGCTCGCTCGCCATGGAATTGAATGCCTCCGAACTCGTCGTTGCTCTCCGGCTCGACGCGCTGGTCCAGGCGGCCCGCGCCGATTTCGCGCGCCGCGGCGGACAGCCTCAGCACGGGCCGTGTGATGCGCTTCGCCAGATACGACCCCATCCACGTGGCGCCGAACAGAATCAGCAGCGTGACCATCAGGAAGAAGGACAGATACAGCCCCGTCAACGGCCGCTTCAGGACGCGAAGCTGGTTGTAGCTCTCGAAGGCCTGCGTCATCCGGCGCGATCGGGCCGCCAGATCTCCGGTCAGATACGCGGTCGCGACCACGACGCCCGCCGGACGGGCGTCCTTCCCCCGGATGATCGCCGCCGCGTGGAGCAAGTCGCCCGACGTGCCGAGTGTTTCGATCGAACGGGTTTCGGCCGAGCCCGCCAGCGCCTGCGCGGCCAGCCGGTCGACCGCCGCCCGGCTGTAGCCGGACGGCAGCGCCGGCGCCGCGACGTCGATCACCGGCTCCAGGCTCGGGAGCGACCCGGTGGACGGCACCACCCGGTAGACCTCCACCATCTGCACCCGCTGCAGCGTCACGTCCGGCGCCAGCACATCGCGTATCGGGCGCACGTCCACGGTCGTCAGGTCGACGGCCGCCAGCGTGCGCGCGAGACGGTTGGCGTGATCGCTCGCCCGCATCTGCTGCTCGTGGTAGTAGTCGCTCGCGATCTGATTGGCCGACGACAGAATCTCCGCCATCGGCGCGTTGAACCACCGGTCGATGTTCGTGCGGATGAGCTCGCTGCCGACGATCAGCACGAGCACCGTCGGCACGAGCGTCATGCCGAGCAGCAGCGCGACGAGCTTCGCGCGGAACCGGGCGAAGGGCAGCGCTCTCCGCCGCTCGACGACGAGCTTGATGATGTTCCGCGCGAGCACGAAGAGGAGCGCGGCCAGCATCGTGAGGTCGGCGGCCGACAATCCGTACAGCACGAACTCGCTGAGGAAATCGGGAGAGAACCGGGACGTGCCGCCGGCGATCACCAGCAGCGCGATCAGCGCGGCGACGAGCACGCCGATGCCGGCGAGGATGAGGCGTGGATTGTCGCGGAACGGCCGGCGGTGCGGGGCGGGAGTCCGGCTCGGGCCACTCGTGCGTCTCGGCGTAATCGACGTGACGGTTGCCGGCATACCTGCTCATTCTTTCGGATTCAGCAGCTGTTTGAGCTCGTCGGCGAATTCGTTGATGTCGCGGAAATGACGATAGACCGACGCAAACCGGACGTATGCCACTTTGTCGAGCTTTTTGAGCTCCTCCATCACAAAGGCGCCGATGTCGGCCGTCGCGATTTCCTTCTCCGGACGCTCCTGGAGCGTCGCTTCCACGCGGTCGGCGACCGCCTCGAGCGCCGCCACGGCGACCGGCCGCTTCTCGCACGCCTTCAGCAGGCCGGTAATCAGCTTCTGACGGTCGAAGCGCTCGCGCGTGCCATCCTTTTTCACCACCATATACGGGATCTCGTCGATCCGCTCGTAGCTGGTGAAACGCTTGCCGCAATCGAGGCACTCGCGGCGTCGCCGGATGACCTCGCCTTCCTTCGACTCGCGCGAATCGACGACCTTGTCGCCCAGGTGCGAGCAGTAAGGACACTTCATACAACTCTCAACCGCCAAACTCAACGGTCAAGAGTCTCCGCCATGGCTGAGCTTTCAGACCTGAGACTTGAGACTTGCAGGTCATGCGGTGTTGCCCTGCTCGGCCTGACCGGCGAGCCGCCGCATGCCGCCGAGATTCAGCCCCTCCTGGGCCGCGAAGAACAGCCCAAACAGCAGCGACGGCCCGATCGAAAACAGGTGCAGCACGATCGCGGCACCGACGGCCGCAGCGTCCGGCGCGCTGTAGAAGACCGTGGCGCCCACGCGAAACGCCTCGTGGAATCCGCCGATCGCCCCGGGCGTCGGGACGGTCACGCCGAGCACGAGCAACGCGAGCAGCAGGAACGATCCGGTGAACGGTATGGCGAAGCGGAAGGCCATCGCCACTGCCCAGATTCCGAGACAAATCGACAGCCACAGCGGAAACGACCACGCGAGGGCGATCGCCAGTCGGCCCGGCCGGCGAATGGCTCCGAGCCCACGTGCAAACTTCTCCGCGACCCTCGCAATCAATCCCGCGAGCGCCGACGGCAGCACCTGCTCCAGCCGCGTCATCGTCCGGCCGAGACGCTCCGGATCACCCGCGAGGACGAAGAGCACCGCGAGCGCGGATGTCGAGATGGCGCCGGCGCTCGCACCGGCCCACTTCACGATGGCAAAGCCGGTCGGGTTGACGCCGGCGAGGTCCTTGCCGAAGACGAAGACGAAGGAGGCGAGCAGGACGAGGACGGTCACGACGTCCAGCAGGCGCTCGAGGATGATGGTGGCAAACGCGCCCGTCGCGGTCATGCGCCGGTGCTGGTCGTGGCGCGCCTGCCTGGCGAGGAAGTACGGGCGAATGACCTCACCTGCGCGTGCCGGCAGCACGGTGCTTGCGGCGAACCCGACGGCGGTGGCGCGAAACGCGCTCGCAAACGAGGTGTGCCCCAGCGGCTCGAGCAGGTACTTCCAGCGCAGGGCCCGAATCGCGAGGTTCACGACCATCGTTGCCAGCGAGAGCGCCAGCCACTCGGGACGCGCATGGGCAATAGTCGTCATGACACCCCAGAGATCGACGTTGTGCAGAAACACGGCGATCAACGCGAGGGCGATCGCCAGTACGATGAGGGTGCGGATGTGGGAACGCATTCGGCTTGAGCGTCCACTACTATAACGCCCCTACATGTTGTTGTTGTCAGCGTGTCACGCAGCCTGTAAGATTCAAAACTTCTTCGCAGAGGATTTTGTTGCCGCTCGCCCCGCCCATTCTTCAGACCACACTCGCTGACCGACGTCCGGATCGCCAGGGCAAGGTCCGCGACATCTACGATTTCGGCGACCGTCTGTTAATCGTCGCCAGCGATCGCATCTCGGCGTTCGATTACGTGCTCGGGTCGGGAATCCCTGACAAGGGCAAGGTCCTCACGCAGATGTCCGCGTTCTGGTTCGCCCGCACGCAGACCATTGTCGCCAACCACGTGCTGTCCACCGACCCGGCGACCTACCCCGGCGAGGCGCGCCGCGCCGCCACGCTGCTCCGGGGCCGCTCGATGCTCGTCACACGCTCCGAACCGCTGCCGATTGAATGCGTGGCCCGCGGGTATCTGTCAGGGTCGGGCTGGGCGGACTACGCGGCCACCGGCGAGATCTGCGGCGTTCGCCTGCCCAGGGGTCTGCGCGAATCGGACCGGCTCCCGGAGCCCATCTTCACGCCGGCGACGAAAGCTCAGAGCGGCCACGACATCAACATCAGCGAGAAGGACGCCGCCGATCTCGTCGGCCGGCGCGTGCTCGACCGCCTCCGCGATCTGACGCTGCGCCTGTACGCCGAAGGCGCCGCGCACGCCGAGTCGTGCGGCATCATCGTCGCCGACACCAAGTTCGAGTTCGGCCTGCTCCCCGACGAGAGCGACAGCCGCACGATTGGGGATCGCGTCATCCTCATCGATGAGGCGCTCACCCCCGATTCGTCGCGCTTCTGGGCCCGGGATGAGTACCACCCGGGCGGTGCGCAACCCAGCTTCGACAAGCAGTTCGTGCGCGATTATCTCGAGCGGATCCGCTGGAACAAGCAGCCGCCCGCGCCGTCGCTCCCCGACGACGTCGTGACGAAGACGCGCGAGAAATACGTCGAAGCGTTTCGCCGTCTGACCGGGCGGGAGCTCGACCAATCGTGATCAGCGACCGGCTCGATCGCCTTGTCGAGGAGATGGTCGACCGCGGCGTCCAATTCGAGGATGCCGTCCGCGAATTCGAGAAACGGTTCATCGCGCGCATGCTCGGCCGGTGCGACGGCAGCCTGACGAAGACCGCCGGCGCGCTCGGCATGCACCGCAACACACTCACGCGGAAAATGGGGGAGTACAAGATCAAGCGACGGTAAATCGGCGATCGCCCGATCGGCGATCTCCGATCGGCGATTCGGGGTCTGGCACTCCCCCCTTGACAGTGCCAACAACTGCCATATACTTAGCAGTCGTGCTCGGCGAGTGCTAACCGGCAGGGCGCGGCACCGATCTTCAGGTCATCGGGAAGGAACCTCCAACTTAACGCCTCACGGAGTACAACGCATGAACGTCAGACCGCTGCACGACCGCATCATTGTCCATCGCATCGAGGAAGGCGAACAGAAAATCGGCGGGATCATCATTCCCGACTCCGCCAAGGAAAAGCCCATGCAGGGCAAAATCATCGCCGCCGGCAACGGCAAATCCAAGGACGACGGCAAGCGCGTGCCGCTCGACGTGAAGGCCGGCGACCTCATCCTGTTCGGCAAGTACTCCGGCCAGGAAATCAAGCTCGACGGCGAGGAATACCTCATCATGCGTGAAGATGAAGTCCTGGCCGTCATCGATGAGGCCGCCGGGACGAAGAAGTCCAAGAAGTAAGAATCCAGTCGGCAGTCGGCATTCGGCACTCAGAACTTGAGGAGTCTATCGATGGCAAAACAGATTGTGTACGGCGAGCAGTCGCGCCAGGCTATTCTGCGGGGCGTCAACCAGCTGGCCGACGCCGTGAAAGTGACGCTCGGTCCGAAGGGTCGCAACGTCGTCCTCGACAAGAAATTCGGCTCGCCGACCATCACCAAGGACGGCGTGACGGTCGCCAAGGAAATCGACCTGAAGGACCCGCTCGAGAACATGGGCGCCCAGATGGTCCGCGAGGTCGCCAGCAAGACGTCGGATACCGCGGGCGACGGCACCACCACGGCCACGGTGCTGGCCCAGGCGATCTACCGGGAGGGCGCGAAGAACGTCGTGGCCGGCGCAAACCCGATGGACATCAAACGCGGCATCGAGAAGGCGGTCGACGCGATCACCGCCGAGCTGAAGAAGATGAAGAAGGACGTCGGCGGCAACATGGTCGCGCAGGTCGGCACCATCTCGGCGAATAACGACGAGACGATCGGCAAGATCATCGCCGAAGCGATGGACAAGGTCGGCAAGGACGGCGTGATCACCGTTGAAGAAGCGCGGACGCTCGACACCTCGCTCGAGGTGGTCGAAGGCATGCAGTTCGACCGCGGCTACCTCTCGCCTTACTTCGTGACCGATCCGGAGCGCATGGAAGTCGTGCTCGAAAACCCGGTCATCCTGATTCACGAGAAGAAGATCAGCTCGATGAAAGACCTGCTGCCCGTGCTCGAGCAGGTGGCGCGCCTCGGACGCCCCCTGCTCATCATCGCGGAGGACATCGAGGGTGAAGCCCTGGCCACGCTGGTCGTGAACAAGCTGCGTGGGACGCTTCAGGCCGCCGCGGTGAAGGCGCCGGGCTTCGGCGATCGCCGCAAGGCGATGCTCGAGGACATTGCGATCCTCACCAACGGCAAGGCCATCACCGAGGACCTCGGCCTCAAGCTCGAGTCGATCAAGCTCGACGACCTCGGGAAGGCCAAGAAGGTCACCATCGACAAGGACAACACCACCATCGTCGAGGGCGCCGGCACCTCGGAGGCGATCTCGGGCCGTGTCAAGCAGCTCCGCGCACAGGTCGAGGACACGACCTCCGAGTACGACCGCGAAAAGCTGCAGGAGCGGCTCGCGAAGCTGGTCGGCGGCGTCGCCGTCATCAAGGTCGGTGCGGCCACCGAGACCGAGATGAAGGAGAAGAAGGCGCGCGTCGAGGACGCGATGCACGCGACCAAGGCGGCCGTGGAAGAGGGCATCGTGGCGGGCGGTGGCGTGGCACTCATCCGCGCGTCGAGGGTGCTGAAGGACCTCAAGCTCGGCGGCGATCAGCAAATCGGCGTCAACATCGTCTCCCGCGCCCTCGAGGAGCCGATGCGGTGGATCGCCACCAACGCGGGCCACGAAGGCTCGATCGTCGTGCAGAAGGTACGCGAGATGAAAGAAACCGAGGGCTTCAACGCGCTCACCGATACCTACGAGGATCTCGTCAAGGCGGGCGTCATCGACCCGGTGAAAGTCGTGCGTTCGGCGCTCCAGAATGCCTCGTCGATCGCCTCGCTCCTGCTGACGACCGAGGCGCTCATCTCCGAGATTCCGGAAGAGAAGAAGGATGCGCCGATGCCGGGCGGCGGCGGCGGCGGCATGGGCGGTATGTACTAAGATGAAGAATTAAGAATTAAGAAGTTGGAATTTGGAATTTGGAATTCGTATTCCAGATTCCAAGTTCACCATTCCACATTCAAAAAGGCCCGGCGAGCCGACGCTCCCGGGCCTCTTGTTTACCGACCTGCCCTACCCGACCTACCTGCCCTACCCCGCTCCTAGCGAAGCGTGAACGTGAGCTCTATCGTGATCAGCACGGAAACCGCCTCACCCAGCCTGGTGCCGGGAGCGAAACGCCACTTCCGTGCGGCGGTGACCGCCTGCTGATCGAGGCCGAACGTCGGATCGAGCGACCGGATCACCTGCACGTCGCCGACAGTTCCGTCAGTCCGCACAACACATTCGAGCAGCACCGTCCCCTGAACCTTCGCGCGCATCGCGTCGGACGTGTACTGCGGACGTTCCTCGTGCAGCACGCGCGGCAGGGTGACGCCATTGCCAGGCCGATAGACCCCGCCGCCGGTGCCTCCACCGCTCCCGGGGCCGAGACCGGATCCTGTTCCAGGTCCTACGCCCGTCCCGATGCCCGTGCCGGCGCCGCCGCCGCTGCCTGACCCTTGCGACAAGGTCGGCGGTCCGGGCGGTGCTTCGATCGCGCCGGGCAGGGAATCCTGCGCGGCTGCCAGGCTTTTGGCGGGGATGTTCAGCTGAGCCACCGGGTCCGGTTCTTTCTTCGCCTCCTGCATTTCGAGCTTGGGCGCTTTCGAAACAGGGACGGTGATCTTGTCCTTGCCCGGCAGCTCGGCTTTGCGCGGCGGTTCCTTCATCCGGTTGCCACCGCCGCCGCCGCCCCCGCCCGGCCCCGGCTGATTCAGCCAGGTGATGTTGACGTTGGGCTGTTCAGGCAACAGGGCCGCCGTGGTTGAGGCGGTCGAACCATAGCGGACCAGAAACAGCGCCAGCAGGCCGAACGCAGCGTGAGAAACCAGCGACCCGGCAAATGCAGGCGCAATTCGCTTTTCGGGCTGTTCGAACAGAAATGCAACCTCGACCGGGTGCGCGCCTTCGACGTGGACGGACAGGTGGCCGGCGGACTCATTCACGCGTACTCCTGCCGTCTGGTTGGGCTGGGCCATCGGGAATGCCAGCGGGCTCGCTG
>Ga0209375_1003969_pt1 | contig 10163 bp, 12 predicted proteins | sample GraSoiAngelo_131_FD_185888 | JGI IMG/M metagenome (GOLD analysis project Ga0209375, IMG submission 185888) | Grasslands soil microbial communities from the Angelo Coastal Reserve, California, USA - 14_0929_02_30cm (SPAdes) (version 2) | ecosystem: Environmental > Terrestrial > Soil > Grasslands ...
CCAACGCGAGTGCCTCATGATGACCTCCTTCGTTGCTCGGACGACTCCGACGAACGTGCGCCCGATCGTAGAACGCTGCAGGCGTTTGCACAATGTCCAATGGCGTTGTTCTTGCCTCTCGTCACGCTGGGAGGTGCTCGTGCCATGACGACGGTCCTGCTGATCATCGTGATTCTCCTGCTGGTCGGCGCGCTACCGACCTGGCCGTACAGCAGCGGCTGGGGCTATTACCCGAGCGGCGGGCTGGGACTCGTCCTCCTCATCCTCATCATCCTCATGCTGGCGGGACGCGTGTAGCGAGAGCGTTGGGGGGATTGGGGGGCCCTTTCGTGGCCCCCCATTTCAATGAGCCCGCGTCGCTCTCCACGCGAGAGCGATGGCGGCCAGTTGCAGCAGCGCGGCAAGCAAGAACGGCGCGCCGGGCAACTCGTGACCCGGCGCGATGGAGTACGCGAACGTCAGCGTGAACAGGCCGGGACCGATGAGGTCCGCAATCCCGCGCAGACTCCCGTCCATGCCTTGCAGTCTTCCCTGCTCCGTCGGTCCTACGTGTCGCGTCATCAATCCTTGCGATGCGGCCCAGGACAATCCCCACAGCGACAACAGCACGATGCCCACGGCGAAGAGCGTGCCGGTCGGCGCCAGCCCGTAGTCCGCGAACCCCGCAGCGCCGAAGCCCAGCCCCCACAGCAGCGCGCTCGTCTCGCCGAAGCGCCGCACGAACGGCGCCACCAGCGCGCCCTGCACGATCAGCGAACCCGCACCGACACCGGCCAGCGCCAGGCCGACCGCCTTGGCGTCCCAGCCGTAGCGATACGTGGCGTAGAGGACGAACGTGCTCGGCAGCGCCGCGTGCGCGACGTGGCGGAGGAACATCATCGCGGCGAGGCCGCGCAGCGCCGGGCGACCGCGGAGAATCACCAGCGCGCCGACGGGATTCGCGCGGCGCCACGCGACACGCGCGCGCCGCTCGGGCGCGAGTGACTCGGGCAGCACGAGGAGCCCGTACGCAGCCACCCAGAAACCCACGCGTGAACGAGGGGGTTTGGGGGAAGCCGTAGGGGTCCCCCAATCTAAGAGCCGAGCAGCCCGCCGAGAGCCGGCCCCAACACGAAGCCGAGGCCGAACGCCGCTCGCGCTCCTCGGTGACGTCGGCGACGTAGGCACCCGCGGCCGTGATGCTCGCGGAGGTGAGCCCGGACAACACGCGCCCAACCAGGAGCCAGACGACGTTCGGCGCGAGCGCCATGACGATGTAGTCGAGGCCGAGCCCGACGTTCGACAGCAGGACGATCGGAGAGCGCGCCGAGCACGGGCGACGCCACGAACTGCATGGCCGCGAACAGCGTGAACGCCAGCCCGTAGAGCTCGGCCGCCCGCGCGGTGTCGCCGCCGACGAACGTCACGACGAGCGGCGGGAGCACGGGCATGATGAGACCGAGGGCAAGCATATCGAGCAGCACGGTGACGAAGATGAAGACCAGCGCGGCCCGCCGTCCGTGCCATGTCACCGTGATCCTCCGGCCGCTTCGCGCCGGCGAAACAGCAGCCCCGAGGTGGAGACACGCAGCTCGAGCTCGGCCGGCTGGCGCGCCGATACGAACGTCGCCGAGCCGTACTCGGCATCGACCACTGGACCAAAGCGCGCGAGGAACCGAGCCAGCTGGAACATGTCGACGGGATTCGGCGCCGAGAGCGGATAGATGCGGCGCGGTCGCGTCTGCTCGTCCTCCAGCCGATCGTAACGACCGCCGACGCGGTCGAGCTGGTAGGCCGTGTGCAGCCCGAGGATGTTCGCCCAGGAGTGCCACTTGACGACGAGCGCATCCACGTAGATCGCGTCGCCCGTGAGCTCGAACGTGCGGCGACGGCCGTCGGCGAAGGTGAACGTGGCAGTGAATTGCTGTGGCCCCGTCACGCGCGTCGAGATGGTGGCCGCGACGACTTCGCGCGTGAGCGCCCGATAGCCGAGCGTGGCGAGACTGACCGATCCCGCGAGCGCCGCCAACGTCAGGCAGAGGAGGCCGAGCAGCAAGGCCATGGCAGTGCCGATCACCCGTCGCCGGCGGACGGCGACCAGCGCCATGAGGAGGAAGACAGCGGCGAACAGCGCGAACGCCGCCATGACCACGGTCAGCGGCGCCGCCATGCGCAGCATCAGACGATCACCACACGCAGCCCCGCTCCTCTCGTCGGCGAGGAACCGCCGACGAGAGAATGCGGCGGCCGTACGGGGCGCGTCAAGCGGGACGCATCGCCACTTCGGTGGCGCGGCGCGCGCCGGCCGGGCCTTCGAGCACCAGCAAGCGCACGCCACACGCGCTGGCGAACCGCTGGCGGATGCGCCACGTGCGCCACCGCGCCTTCAGCGACCCGCCCGGCGCGAAGGCGACCGCGTCCGCGGCGAATGTCTCCACCTCACGCTCGACCTCGGCGACGGCCGCGCCGAATCGAACGACCACCTCCACCGGCGGGCGACCGGCGGCACGCAGCAAGCGTGCGACGTCCTCGCGCATCGCCTCCTCGATGCGAACCATCTCGCGGTAGCGGTCGGCGATGACGCGATCGTGGCGATCGGTCCGGTCGCGCGGAATCGAATGGAAGTATGCGACGCGCACGGCGGCGCCCTGCAGCCGCGCCAGGCCGATGAGCCGGGTCAGCTGCGCCAGGCCGGACGGCTCGTCGCCCTCGAACAACCCGATCAACATGCGTCGCATCAGTCGCGTGCCCGGCTCAGCAGCCATGGATCACCAGGTCGTACGCGAGCGGCAGCCGCTGCGCGACGTCCAGACACGCTTCGTCGACGAGCAGCCAGTACCCGTCGGGCGCCGTGAGGTGCACGCGCCCGTGCGACCAGGGCGTGGGCGGATCCGTTCTCACGGCGACGAGCGACTCGCCGCCGAGCGCTTTGGCGATCGCCGCGCGCGCCGTCGCCGTCACCGTGTCGGCATCGTCGCGCCGCCGGTCGATCGCGTTTCGCCACACCAGCGCCAGCATGACCGGCGCCGTGCCGAAGAGCAGGGCCAGAATGTCGTTCACCACATCCTCCTCGTTTTCCCTCAGCGCGCCGAGCGACGCAGAAAAGCGCCGTGACGAAAACCACGGCGCTCTGCATGGGCGGCCGACGCCAGGACCGCCCGTCGCGTGACATAGCACACGTCGTGCCACAGCCGCCTCGGCGCCCGCGCGTCGCTTGTGCGATGGCGACTTACGAGCCCTGGCGCTCGAATGACGAGCGGCGGACACGAGCGCCCACGCGCCGGCCGAATGGGCAGCATCGGCGCGATCGCCCACGGTTTGAGCGGCGGTTGACCTCGACGTCGGGCCGGGCGTAACGTCGGGCGCCATGAGTGATCTCTGTTTTCTGACCGCGGTCGAGCTGGCGGAACGCATCCGTCGGCGCGACGTCTCCGTCACCGAAGTCGTGCGCGCGCATCTCGCACAGATCGAGCGCGTCAACCCGAAGGTCAACGCAATCGTCACGCTCACGACCGAGCGCGCGCTCGACGACGCCAGGGACAAGGACGCGCGACTCGCGCGCGGCGAACGGCCGGGCCCGCTGTTCGGGCTGCCGATCGCGCACAAGGATCTCGTCCCGACCAGGGGCATCCGCACGACGTGGGGATCGCCGATCTATCGCGATCACGTCCCCACCGTCGACGGGCTGATCATCGAGCGGCTGCGCGCCGCGGGGGCCGTCACCGTGGGCAAGACGAACACGCCGGAGTTCGGCGCCGGCTCGCAGACGTTCAACGAGGTGTTCGGTCGAACGCTGAACCCCTACGATCCGACGAAGACGTGCGGCGGCTCCTCCGGCGGCGCCGCCGTCGCGCTCGCGTGCGGCATGGTGCCGATCGCCGACGGCAGCGACACCGGCGGCTCGCTGCGCAATCCCGCGGCGTTCTGCAATATCGTCGGCTTCCGCACCTCGCCCGGGCGCGTGCCCGTGTGGCCGCGCGAGCTGGCGTGGTCGACGCTGAGCGTGCAGGGACCGATGGCGCGCACCGTCGCCGATGCGGCGCTGATGCTGAGCGCCATTGCCGGCCCCGATGCCCGTTCGCCGATTGCGATCGCGGAGCCCGGCGATGGCTTCCGCCGGCCGCTCGCGCGTGACTTCCGCGGCGTGCGGGTCGCCTGGAGCCGCGACCTCGGCGGTCTCCCGATCGATCGACGGGTGACGGCGGCGCTCGAGCCGCAGCGAAAAGTCTTCGAGAATCTGGGCTGCGCCGTCGACGACACGCAGCCGGACATGCGCGACGCCCGCGAGATCTTCCAGGCGTTGCGGGCCTTCGCGTTCGCGACGCGCTACGGTCCGATGCTGGCCGAGCATCGTCACCAGATCAAGGACACGGTGATCTGGAATACCGAGCAGGGCCTCAAGCTCACCGCGCGTGAGCTGGCCGACGCGGAGGTCAAGCGCACGGCGCTCTACCATCGCGTGCGCGAGTTCATGGAGCGCTACGAGTTCCTGCTGCTGCCGACCACGCAGGTGCCACCGTTCGACGTCGCGCAACCGTACGTCACCGAGATCGAGGGCGCGGCCCTGCCGACCTACATCGACTGGATGCGCTCGTGCTCGGACATCACGGTCACCGGCCTGCCGGCCATCGCCGTGCCGGGCGGCTTCACGCCCGACGGGCTTCCGGTCGGGCTGCAGATCGTCGGACGACACCAGAACGACTGGGGCGTGCTGGAGCTCGCACACGCGTTCGAGCAGGCCACGGGCGTTGGCCTGCGACGGCCGGCGGTGGCGACATGAAGCTCGTCCGCTACGGACGCGCGGGCGCGGAGAAGCCGGGCGTGATCGACGCCGCGGGCGCGCTGCGCGATCTCTCGCGCGTGGTGAAGGACATCACCCCCGACGTGCTGTCACCCGCCGGGCTCAAGCGCCTGCGCGGCGCCAAGATCGACCGGCTGCCGATCGTCCGCGGCCATCCACGGCTGGGGTATCCGCTGGCGGCCATCGGCAAGATGGTTTGCATCGGCCTGAACTACAGCGACCACGCACGCGAGGTCGGGCGCCCCGCACCGGACGAGCCGACGCTGTTCATCAAGGCCAACAGCGCGCTCAACGGCCCGTACGATCCCATCGTGCGCCCGCCCGGTGCCAGCAAGCTGGATTACGAGGTGGAGCTGGCCGCGGTGATCGGTCGCGATGCGCGCAACGTCTCCGAAACAGACGCGATGAAGCACGTCGCCGCCTACACGATCGTGGACGACGTGTCCGAGCGCGCGTTTCAGATGGAGCGCGGCGGCACGACGACGAAGGGCAAGAGCGCCGACACGTTCGCGCCCGTCGGCCCGTGGCTCGTCACGGCCGACGAGGTCGGCGATCCGCAATCGCTCGAGGTGTGGACTACGGTCAACGGCGAGGCGCGCCAGCGCGGTCACACCAAGGACATGATCTTTTCCGTGCGCGCGCTCGTGGCGTACGTCAGCCAGTTCATGTCGCTGCGTGCGGGCGATCTCATTTCGACCGGCACGCCCGCCGGCGTCGCGCACGGCATGAAGCCGCCGCGCTATCTGCAGCCGGGCGACGTCGTCGAGATGGGGATCACCAGGCTCGGCGCGCAGAAGAATCGCATCGTCGCCAGATGACGCGACAGCGGGGGCCGATCATGAAGACGCTGCTTCTCTCAGGGTTGGCCACGCTGCTCTTCCTCGCACACGCCGGTGTGGCCGGCGCCGCTGAGATCAAGGTGCTCAGCGCCGTCGCGATGAAACCGGCGCTGGACGATATCGCGCGCGACTTCGAGCGCCGCACCGGCCACCGCATCACCACGGTGTACGCCACCGCCGGTCTCATCGGACAGCGCGTTCGAGACGCCGAGCCGTTCGACGTGGTGATCCTCCCGAGATCGGCATTCGACCCGCTCCTCGCCGACGGGAAAATCGCGGCCGGCAGCGCCGCGAGTGTCGCGCAGTCGCTCGTCGCCGTCGCCGTTCGCACGGGCGCCCCCAAGCCCGATATCTCTTCCCCCGAGGCTCTCAAGCGGTCGTTGCTGGCCGCCAAGTCGATCGTGTACCCCGACCCGGCCAAAGGCGGCGCGACCGGGATCCACGCCGCACGCGTCATCGAACAGCTTGGCATCAGCGAGCAAATGAAGCCCAAGACCACGCTGACGCCCGCCGGCGAATACGCTGAGATCGTCGCCCGGGGCGACGCGGAAATCGCGATCGTGCAGCCCATGGTCGTCCTTGGCGTCCCCGGCATCGAGCTCGTTGGACCACTACCCGACGAATTGCAGAACAAGACGGACTTCGTGTTCATGGCTGGCGTCGGTGCCCACGCCACGCAAGCAGAGTCTGCTCACGCGTTCATCACGTATCTGCTGACGCCAGACGCGGCGCGCGTGATCAAGGCGAGAGGCATGGAGCTGGCGAAGTAGGTCAGTCCCCCACGGCAGGCGCCGGGTGCGCGCGCGTCACCCGCCGGCGCACCTGCACGACCGTCGCGATCATCACCAGCATCACGGCGGCGATCACGCCGAACATCGCGCGCGGCTGGCCGCGATCGAGGAACCAGCCGTAGACCGGCGGTGCGATCAGGGAGCCGACGTCGAGGCCCGAGTAAACGAAACCGAAGACCTTGCCCGATGAGCCGCGCGGCGTCGCGGCCCGCACGAGCATGTCGCGCGACGGCGCGGTGACGCCCATCGAGAATCCGGTGAGCGCCATCACCGCACTCACCGCGCCCAGCGGCAGTGTGCCCGAGGCGAGCAGCGTCGTCAGCGCCGCCGCGCAGAGCACGCCGCCGGCCGCGACGAGGTCATGGCGTGTCGCGCGGTCGGCGAGGAAGCCACCGGTGAGGACGCCGGACGCGTTGCCGACGAGGTACACCGTCAGCGCGCCCGTCGCCAGCACGAGCGGCGCGTGGTAGATGGCGCCGAGCGCCGGTACCGCGAACGTCTGAATACCGCTGGTCGATGCCGTCAGCAGCACGAAGTAGCCGAAGGCCATGAGGATCGGCACCGCCATCAGCATCCGCAGATCCGCGCGAAGGCCGACGCCATGGACCCGCGCCAGCGGCGGCATCCGCGGGCCGAGCCCGGCCGTCTGTAGCGCGATTACGAGCGTCGCCGCCAGCGCCACGCCGCCGGCCGTCAGCAACGCCACGCGCCAGCCGGCCACATGCGTGACGGTGCCGACCAGCAGCGGCGCGAGCACCCAGCCGATGTTGCCGGAGATCTGGTGCACGCTGTACGCGCGCGCGATGCGCCGCGCGCTGACCGCAGTGTTCAGCATGGAATAATCCGCGGGGTGGAAGACGCTGTTGCCCAGGCCGGCCAGCCCGGCGATCGGCAGCAGCGCCCAGTACGTCGGGGCCAGCGCGGTGGCGGCGATGGCGGCGCCGAACAGGACCATGCCCGACAGCAGCACGCGGCGCGCGCCGAAGTGATCGACCAGGAAGCCCGCGACCGGCTGCGCGATGCCGGAGACCGCATAGAAGACGCTCGAGATCAGCCCGAGCGCCACCCACGACACGCCGAGCTCCACGCGCAGCACCGGAAACAGCGGCGGCAGCGTGAGCTGCAGGAAGTGGCTGACGGTGTGGCCGCCGCCGATGAGCGCGATGACGCGAATGTCGTCCCGGAGCGAGCGGTCCACGGCGCGAGCGACCTAGGACGCCGGCTTCAGCGCATTCAGGTGCGGCAGCACCTCGCTCGCGAAGCGATCGATCGACTCGCCCGCCTGGCTCTCCGTGACGTCACCGAAGATCGGGCGCACCACCAGGTAGGAACACGTGCTGACGGCGACTTGCCGCTCGAGCTCCTCGCGCACGCGCGCGGCGGTGCCGGCCACGGCCAGGCCGCGCTGGCGCGCCTCGTCGAAGTCGCGCGCGAAGCGGATCGGCGTCGAGCCGAAGTCGCGCCAGAGCTTGGTGAGGTTGGCGTACCAGATCGCGTAATTCGGGCGCGCGATCGCTTCGGCCTCGGCGTCGGTCGCGGCGACCACCACGTGTCGCGTCATCCCCAGGCTCGGCATCGGCGCTGCCCCGTGCTTGCGATGCCAGACGTCGCGGTAGCGCGCGAACAGCTCGACGGCGCCCTCGGCCGGATGGTTGCTGAGCACGTGCACGCCGTTGGTGGCCGCCCACTCGGCGCCGCGGTCGTGGCCGAGCCCGTACCAGAGCGGCGGATGCGGCTTCTGGAATGGCCGCAGCACCATCGGCACCTTGCGATACGTGTACCGCGGCCCGCGATGCTCGAGGACATCGTTCGTGAGGCCGGCCAGAATCACCTCGAGCGCCTCGCGATAGATCTCCTCGGTCTCGAACGGATGCAGGTCGAAGTACGCCATCTCGTACGGCACGATGCCGCGGCCGACGCCGAGGTCGAAGCGACCGCGTGAGATCTGATCGAGCATGCAGATCTCCTCGATCAGCCGCAGCGGATCGTAGAGCGGCAGACAGTACACGCACGGACCCAATCGGATCCGCTGCGTGCGCTGTGTGGCGGCGGCGAGGAAGATGCCGGGGACGGGCGCCATCCCGAGCGGCGTGGCGTGGTGCTCGGCGAGGTGATACGCGTGAAAGCCGGCCGCGTCGTACTTCTCGAGCAGGCGTAGGCGGCTCGCGTAGTGCTCGTCGAGGGCCACGTTGCGTCGATCGAGATGGTCGAAGACGCCGATGTTCACGCGCGGCTAGGCGCTCACCGTCTTCCGGATGCTGCCGAGATGATCCTCGATGTGGTTGATGAGAACACCGGACACCGCCTGCTCGGCGGTCATCGGCGGCATGCCCTTGAGCAGCTCGGCCGAGCGCGCCAGCGCGGTGTCGTCGAAGCCGCGCACCACCGCAGCGGCCTCCGCGGCGTTCTTCTTGTGCAGGGCGACGGTCTCGGCCTTGCTCACGTTGGCGAAGTCCTTCGCGTGCTGAGCGTTCATTGCGTGCAGGTCGTCCATCGTCATCGACGCCTTGTGCTGCCCGGACGCGACGGACTTGAGGAGCCCCGCGATGCCGGCGTGCCCCATCGCGACGTGGTGCGCGGTCACGCCGACCGGCCACTTCTCGGCGGCGGTCACCTTCTTCCAATCGGCGTCGCTGAGCTTTTCGAGCACGCTCGTCGCCTCCTGGACTTTCGCCTCGAACTGCTTCGCCAATGCGTCGGCCTTCGCTCCCATGATGGTCCCTCCTCTGGCGGCGCAGTATACTCCCCTTGACCAACGCATCGTCAGGAGGCGGCCCACTCATGAGCGTGCACATCGACATCAACTGCGACATGGGCGAGAGCTACGGACGCTGGACGCTCGGAGCCGACGAAGAAATCATGCCGAACATCACGTCGGCCAACATCGCCTGCGGCTTTCACGGCGGCGATCCGCACGTGATGCGCAAGAGCGTCGAGCTCGCCGTGCAGCACGGCGTGGCCGTGGGCGCGCACCCCGGGCTGCCCGATCTCATGGGCTTCGGACGGCGTCGCATGGAAGTCACGCCGCAAGAGATCAAGGATATCCATCGCTATCAGGTGGGCGCGCTCGCAGCCTTCGCGCGCGCGGCGGGCACGACCCTGCAGCACGTGAAGGCGCACGGCATCCAGTACCACATGTTCGAGGAGAACCTGCCGCTCGGCCGCGCCTCCGCCGAGCAGGTCATCGAGCTCGATGCGAACCTGATCCTCATGACGATGGCGATGACCAAGTACGACGCCGAGGCCCGCAAGGTGAAGGGCTGCCGCGTCGCCGCCGAGGGCTTCGCCGATCGCGTTTACGCGGACGACGGCCAGCTGGTCTCGCGCAAGCTCGGCAAGGACGCCCTCGTCTCCGATCCGGCCAAGGCCGCCGATCAGGCCGTGCGCATGGTGATGGAGCACAAGGTTCGCACGATCACCGGCAAGGTCATCGACGCGAAGATCGACACCATTTGCATCCACGGCGACAGCCCGGGCGCGGAGAAGATCGTGGCCGCCGTGCGCGACGCCCTCGTGAAGGCCGGCGCCGTGGTCAAGCCGCTGCGGGAGTGGTTCGGGAAGTAACCGCTACGCGTTCGGGCCGCTATAGCCCTGACGATGGAAATAGTTCGCGTTGTAGAACTGCAAGATCAGGTCGCGGTACACCGCGGGCTCGTAGTGCGGCGGATCGTCGGGGCCGGTGCACGTCGGCAGCACTTCGATGCGCGCGTCGGGAGTGGGGCTGTAGAAGAACGCGATCGAGTACCGGTCGCG
>Ga0209375_1003970_pt1 | contig 10163 bp, 6 predicted proteins | sample GraSoiAngelo_131_FD_185888 | JGI IMG/M metagenome (GOLD analysis project Ga0209375, IMG submission 185888) | Grasslands soil microbial communities from the Angelo Coastal Reserve, California, USA - 14_0929_02_30cm (SPAdes) (version 2) | ecosystem: Environmental > Terrestrial > Soil > Grasslands ...
AACGTGAAATACTTCGCCGACATGTATTTCGGCGCGCCCGACAGTTTCAGCTACTCCGACCCAACGCAGTTGATCAACGCCAATCCGCTGTTCGTTAATCCACCGAGCCTGAGCATCGGCGGATATACCAGTTCGTTGGCGCCTTCGCTGCTGGGCACCGGGCTGACGCTGCAGGCCTCGAGCCCGGCCTACAACCGCGGCATCGATCCCAGTACGCTATCTGGCCTTTCAGCGTCGATCGTGAGCGACTTGAAGAAGTACATCTACGTGGACCTCAACGGAAAAGCCCGCCCGCAAGGCGGCGGCTCCGACCTTGGGGCATATCAGCACTAGGCTGATGTGCCCCTTATGTATCGGATGCGGATCATGTGCTTAAATAAGCGATAACCGCATTCGCCTGTAATGTCCGACGGCTTTATCTAGCCCCTGCCCCGTCTCAATCCCGTGCGAGGGGAGTTGAGTGCCAGCTACGAGAAATGGCGTAGACCGGCACCCTCCCTCTCCACGTTCTTTTTTAGTCTCCGCTTTCCGTCCGCGATGTCACCGAAGAAGAGTTGTGGAGGAGACTTGCCTTCCTGGCATGAGCGGTTCCCTCCACGGCGCGGCGATAAACTTCCAATGTTTTTTGAGCGACTACCCTTGGAGAACTCTCTTCTTCGATTTTGCGCTTCCCGTTTGCGCCCATCCATCGGCGGAGCGGCGCATCCAAGAGCAACTGCACCACAGCATCCGCCAATTGCACCGAGTTCCGTGGGGCAACGAGAAATCCGGTACGGCCGTTTTCCACCGCTTCGGGCAGTCCGCCGACTGTCGTGGCAACCACAGGCTTTCCCGACGAATAGGCCATGGGGATCACGCCGCTCTGCGAAGCCTCAATGTAAGGAAGGACGACGACGCTCGCGCGCCGGAAATAATCGGCCGCGCGGTCTTCGGGAACAAACTCGTTGTGAACGATGAAGCGGTCTGGATGTACCATCATCCGGCGGTAGCGCGCAAAGTCTTCGCCTTCCCCGGCAATGAGGATGCGTGCGTTGGGCACACGCGCGGTGATTAAGGGCTCGGCGCGGACCAAGTATTCCAACCCTTTGTATTCCCAAATGCGGCCGAAGAAAAGAATGAGATTTTCCTGTTCTTCGCTTTTGGCCTGCGACGGCACATTCCCAATCTGAATGTGAGGGATCACAGAAGTTTTCTCTACAGTGCCTGGCATTTCGCGCGCCAGCAGACCGCGGGTGTATTGCGTATGTGCGATCAGCTCATCTGCTTGACCGCGCGCAAACTTTTCAATCCACTGCGGCGTTTTTTTTGAGAGACGATCGCCCGGGTGGGGCCTGATGTCGTGGATGGTAAATACCAGTGGGTAGCGGCGCAGCAGCGGCAGCGCCAGGTCAAACCAAAGGTGGGCGCCCTGATAGTGGATTACGTCAGGAGCAAATCCATGGATTTGCGCAATGAGCCCGCGAATGTTACGGACTTGCTGAGTGGGTTGTCGCAGCCTTGGATTGCGGAAGGAAATCAGGCGAACAGCGTTGTCCAGTTTAGCGATATGCGGCTCGATGATCCGGTCGGGCATGACCAGCAATACATCCGCGTGTTCCGCCAACGCGTTGACCAGGCGAACGGAGTACTCACCGAAGTTGTATGAGATGAAGGCGACGCGGAGACGGTTTCGTGGAGTCATGTAGGAATGGTCGAGTTTCAGCGCATCAAGGATTGCTCATTAGCAATGTCGACGGCTCCTTGGATGCCCACAATGGATGCGAGAGCGGAGAGCTTAACTCATTCACGCTAATTCTGATAAAGGGACTGCAGAAGCGTGGGTCCTAATTTTTCTGTGAACAGAGCGGCGCCTTGAGGGTTCAAATGCGCGCCGTCCAAAAACGCGCTTTCCGGCAATTCCGCGTGTTGAAATGGCAACAAGACGAGAATGCCTTCCTTGGCCGCTGCATGCTGAATCTCTTTGGAGGCGTCTTGAACATCCATGGTTGGCGGAATCAGCAAAAAGAAACGCGCTCCGTGCTGTTGAGCCAATTCATTCAGTATACGGAGGCGGGGAAGCGCCTTGGCCACGATGACATCACTCGGCGGCAGGGGTTGCTTCTGTGGCCGGAGATACGGAACCAGGTCATCGACTTTGGGCGCGGACTTTCGCAGAAGCCAATTGTGGATCTCGGCGCGATGTCCCATCCAACTGCTGAGGCTGTCAAAAAAGTAGTCGCTCGTCATGGTGTTGTCCAAGTGGCTTTCTTTCCTGACTTGGAGGAGGTCACTCCTGAGCATCAAGGTATGGGCGAAGGGTCCGCCGTAGGTCGCATCGGAAATCAAGTCGCGCGTTGACAAACAAACTCCCACGATCGCCGGGCGGGAACCTTCGGCAAAGAGCCGGCGCAACCCGAAATACCAATCCAGATAACTGGTGCCAGAAATCGGAAGGTACGCGATGGAAAAGGTGGGCGTGATTTCATGCTGCAGATTGTCGCGGTTCACTCCTACTTCCAGATAGGAATTGCCCACCATCAACATCGTCGCAGATTTGCTGGGAGCCGAAGGGCGGAGCGAAACGGCGGTGAGCTGGTCGGCTTGGAGAGTGCGCCACACGTGATTGATGCGTGGAAAAGCCATGCGCGTCACAATTTCGAGCGAGCAGACGTAAGCGAGCATCGATGCAAGCAAGACTGCAATCGCGCAGGTGGCCTTTCGCTGTTCAGAACCTGAAATAGATGAAGGCACTTTCCTGATTTGCTCCAAAAAGTGTGATCAGCACGCAGAAAGCGATTCCGGTGGCGACTCGGAGTGAATACGGATACGACGCAAATACGTGCTCGCCCTTCGACGATTCCAACTGCAGGTCGAGCAGAAAAAGAGCAAACACATAGCACGCCAAAAATACCAGCGCCGTCAGGTACGCAGGATTCCATTGCCAGGACGCAAGTGCGGCGATCTGCTCCCACGCGCCGCCAAAAGACGGAATCCGGAAGAAGATCCAGGCGAGACAAACAAGGTGGAAGATGACAATTCTTCGGCCCCAACGTCCCAGGAGGCTTGAAGATGGCGCTATCTGATGCTTTCCTGTGAACAAGCGCTCAACCGCTAATCCGGCTCCGTGAATGCCGCCCCAGACAACGAAGGTCCAGTTCGCTCCGTGCCAAAGCCCGCCGAGCAACATCGTGAGCATCAGATTGATGTAGGTCCGGACTTTTCCCAAACGATTGCCGCCGAGCGGGATGTAAAGATAATCCCGCAGCCAGGTGCTCAGGCTGATGTGCCACCTGCGCCAGAAATCCTGAAGGCTTTCTGCCAGATAAGGCTGTCGAAAATTCACCATGAAGTGGAAGCCCAGAAGCTGCGCGCTTCCGCGAGCAATGCTGCTATAACCGCTAAAGTCTCCATAAATTTGCCAAGCGAAGGCATACGTTCCCAGCGACACGGTCATGGCGTTCGGTCCGCCGAAGCTTCCGGAAAAAATGGCGTTGGCGATAAGCGCGCAGTTGTCGGCAATGACCACTTTGCGAAAAAGGCCCTCTAGAATCAGGATTAAACCGTCGAAGGCTTTGGCAGGATCCCACACGCGCTCCTTCTGAACTTGCGGAAGCAAGTGCGAGGGCCGCTGAATCGGCCCGGCGATCAAATGAGGAAAAAGGCTGATGAAGAGGGCGTAGTCGACAAGCGATTTTGCCGGTTCTACTTTCCGGTGGTAGACGTCCACGATGTAGGCAACTTCCTGGAAGGTGTAAAACGAAATTCCCGGCGGTAATAGGATGCGCCAGACGCTCACGGGAATCTGTTTCATCCCGAGGAGCCCGGCGAGGTGCGCCATGGAGTCCACGAAGAAATTGAAATATTTGAAGACGCCCAGGAAGGAGAAATTCAGAATGAGGGAGAAAAGCAGCCAGAAACGGCGCGTCCGCTCGTCCGAGCTCGCGGCAATCTTGTGCGCTACCAGGTAATCCACCACGGTCGAAACGGCCATCAAGATGAGGAATCGCCAGTCCCACCATCCGTAAAAGAAATAACTCGCCGCGAGCAACATATAGTTCTGCTTGCGAAAGGGCAGGCACCAGTAGGCCAGCGTCGCGAGAATCAAGAACAGAATGTAGGCTGTGGAATCAAAAAGCATAATCTTTTCGATCTTGAAACTGTTCTTTGGATGTTACTCAGACAGGAGTGGACGGTACTTTTCCCGAAACGGGCGCAATCCCCCTGACGCCCAAACCGCCAGGCCAAGCAGAGCCGCGCCATAAATCAGCGTGGCGCATACGCCGGTTACCAGGCTGACGCGACCCTCGGGCACGGCGAGATAAACGGCCATGCACGCAGCCGCCACGACCGGCTTCCAAACCAGCCGCAACACGGGGATTCCGGAGAGCAGGTGCGCCGCTGGGATGTAGTGCTGGCAGCAATCCGCCAGGCGCACCAGAAACAGCGAGATGGCTGCACCGCGTAGACCGAAAAGACTGACAAGCGGCCAGCCCACAAGCAAGTTGACCACGGCATCGACGACCACGATTCTCAGGGTGATTTTTTCTCGATGGCTCGCCACCAACACTTGCCCAAGCACGCTAGTAAATACTTGGAATATCAGGACAAAAGCAATGATTCGCAAGGTAGGAAACGCCTGAACAAACGTGGGGTTCTTATAGAGCAAGGAAAGGACACGGTCCCCGATGAAATAAAGTCCCGCCACAGAAGGAAGAGCAAGAACCATGAGCAGTTCCATGGCATTTTCCGCAATCTGTTTCAGACTGCGATAACCGGGCTCAATCTTCCTGCACATCATGGGGAAAATACTCTGAGCCATGCTCTGATAAACAAGGAGCAGAGGCACCATCAATTGGGCGGCTGCGCTGTAGAGTCCAACTTCGGTTTCACCCGCGAGCTTCGAGAGTAAAAGAACATTCAGGCTGCTCATGACGGCCAAGGTGCCGTCGATACCCAGGAAAGTGGCGGCTGCTCGGGCAGTTGCCCAGGCAAAAGGAAATTCGATGGACGCGCCGCGCACGGGGAGCCGCCGGAAAAGAATCCAAAGCTCAACCGCAGCGATGCTGAAAAGACAGCAGAGAACAATCAGGATTACCGTATAGAGGCCTCGATTGGTGGACAGCAGCAGGAAGGTAGCGCCGACCTTCCCGATATTCACGGGGACATTGACCAAGGCGATGTACCGCATCTGCTCCCAAGCCTGGAAAATACCTTCGCATATCGCCGAGAGCGTGTACGGAACAAGTCCGAGTGAAAGCAACAAGATGACAAGAGTCGTCGAGCTGGGATAGTGCACCAATCGGACGAATCCCCACACGGCGGCGACCGACGCCAGCGACGTGACCGTCACGATCACGCAGCCGTTAGTGAAGTAGCGCGCGGTCTGTGTTCGGTCCTTCGCAACTTCTCTGATAAGGAGAGTTTTCAAGCCGCCGACGGCAAACACTTGAAAGGCATAGAACAGCGTGAACGCCAGTGTGAGTTGGCCGAACTCCTGAGCGCCCAAGTGGCGTGCGACCAGAGCGTACAAGACAAAGCTCGTGGCCCGGTTCATCACATCACTGGAGAGAAGCGAGAGCGCGTTGCGGCTTATTTTCTTTAGGTTCATGTTGAGGCTATGCGGCGGTCTTTGAGATAAAGGTCATCTGTGACAATGGATGATCTTCGACTTCCTTCAGTTCGGGCTGGTGTTAAACACCACATCGACCCAATAGTTTGTGGACTGGTGCGTGTTTACGGGAAAGGCGCTGGCGTTGCCGTAGACGAACACTCCGTTCGAGCTCCCCGTTCCGTCCATCGGCGCATGCAACGGAGCACTATCCACTCCAGCATTGGCAAAGTAACTCCAGTCGGCACTGTAATGCCCTGCCGTGGTGAAGTAAGAGGCTACGTACAGCGTATTTGCGGTGACAGGTACTGGGTTGGAGAAATTCACCTGCTGCCAACCGGAAGGCGTCTCTCCTGTGAATGTCGCCGTGGCGAGCAAGGTTCCGGTATTGCTCCATAAGTTGGCCACATGCGTGCCGGTGTTGGCAGCGCTCTTGTAAAAGCGAATGCCGGTAATGTAGCCGTTCGCGTCGGACCGGAAAGTGACACCGAGCTCTATCGGCGAGTCGGGGCCAACGTCGATGTTTCCTGGAGTGGTGCCCGGCCAGATCGTACAGGGACAACCCCGTGTGGCATTGACCGTGATGCTTTCTGACGCGTTGGCGGACTGAACAGGACTGCTCGAATCCACGACATGCACCGCGAAGTTGAAGGTCCCGACCTGCGTGGGAGTCCCAGAAATTAATCCACTCGAAGATAGAGTCAGACCTGGCGGCAAAGAACCTGACTGCAGGGACCAGGTGTAAGGCGAGGCGCCTCCCGATGCGCTCAGGGTCTGACTGTAGGGTGAGGAGATGACGCCATTCGACAGACTGGTGCTTGCGATTGCCAACGGAATAGTCGGGTTGAATACGACGTCTACCCAATAGTTCGCGGACTGAAACGCACTGACCGGGAAAATACTGGTGCTGCCGTAGGCGAATATTCCGTCGGAAGCTCCACTGCTGCCATTTGCAAGGGCATATAGCGGAGAATTGTCAACACCTGAGTTTGTAAAATAGCCCCAGTCGGCACCGTAGTGCCCCGTCGTGCTGTGGTAAGAAGCGACGTACACGGTGTTGGCCGTGATGGCCACTGGATTCGAGAAGTTTACTTGTTGCCAGCCGGAGGCCGTCTCCCCCGTGAATGTTGCGGTGGCCAGGAGCGTGCCCGCAGTGTTCCAAAGATTGCCAACGTGCGTGCCGCTGTTGGCAGCGCTCTTATAGAAGCGAATGCCGGTAAGGTAGCCGTTGATGTCGGACCTAAACGAAACGCCCAACTCGACTGGGGAATCCGGTCCGGCGTCGACATTTGCGGGAACGGCACTCGATGGCCAGATTGCGCACGGGCATGGTTGAGGGGAAACCTGCACGTTCACGCCTGCGCTCTGCACTTCCAAATTGCCGCTGTCATCGACCGCGCGACTCAGGACATTCGCTGGCCCGCTATCTGTGAATGTAGCGTTATAACTCCAACTCTCTCGTCCGATTGCGGGATGCCACGTTGCTCCTCCATCGAGCGAAACCTCAACGGCTCCGACCACGCCGCCCCCAAAGTCCTGGGCGGTCCCGGAAATGGTTACCTGAGACCCGGCAGTGACCAGTGTCCCTGGAGCAGGCGAGGTAACTGTCGATCGGGGAGGGGTTGTGTCCGTGGATGCAGTCGCCGGCACCAGGCCGCTTTGTAGCGTCGCCGGCTGAACCCCCATGTCGGCCAGAATGTTTACCGTTGCTTGCTGCATGTTGGGATCGGTAGGGGTCCCCTGGATTGCATGATCAGCATCCAAGCCCCACGACCAATAAACGGTGCCTGCGCCGAAGACCAATGCCCCGCTCGTTGCGCGATACAAGCTCAAGTGATGCGTCGCGATGCCAGTGCCGATGGTGTAGTTATCGAGGAGATACGTCGAAACAGAAAGTGTGGTTGTCGACAGGGGAATCAGGCCCGCCGGGCGGAATCCATTGTCATCGTCCACATCCCATTCGTAACCGAGGACTCCTGCAGGCAGCGTGGCGACTTGGCCGGGTGCAAGGGACGCGATACTCGTGTTTCGCCAGAATCGCATCCTGCCGTCTGCTTGGGGCACGGAAATGGAATCGCTGCGAAAGGCATTAACCCTGGAGAGTGTCCCACTCAGGGCGTTCTCAGGGCGGCCCCCGTCGGCGGGTGGACTAAACCTCCTGTCCCGCCACAGGCCCGTCCATGTGGGTGGATCGGCGGGGTCGAACGGGTGATTCTGGTCCGTTTCTTTGTAACAGACTAAAGTACGGTACGGTGTGTTTGTGCCATCAATGCTAGCTTCCCAGCGGGTCTTCCAAAAAATCTCGTTTCCGCTGAAAAATGCGAGATTCACGCCAGCGGCTCTGGCGCTTTCCACGTTGGCGCGCTGCGGGCCTGACCAATACTCATCGTGTCCGACGGACATGAAGACTCTATGCTGGCGGATCAGCGGGCCATTGCGATCCGTATCGACTCCCGTAAAATAGCTGACGTCGTATCCGTTCGCTTCAAGCCAGCGAATCATCGGAAACTCAGCGCTGAAAAGCCAGGTATACATGTTAGGGACGTTGAACGGCCGGCTGTAGCTGACTTTAAATGCTCGCCCCATGGGATTCCCAACATAGAGGCTGTTTCCTCCGTAGTCGTTGTAGGCCTGCCAGGTGGCGTCAGACGTTTGAAACAGGATGCCGGAGTGACTGGAGTCGTTTCGCACGACGAAAACAATCGGGCTTGCGTCTCCAGTATCCGTACGCACGAGGCGGGCAAGATAGACTCCTGAAGTAGCCGTGGCCGGCACTGCCCACGATGCCGATATCGCCCAGTTTCCGCAGTCTGTCAGCCCCGTCGCACTATCTGTCAGACAGGGCGGTTGCGTCTGAGGTAACGCGACCGAAGGTGTGATAGAGACTATCTTGCGCGCACCATTTCCCTGGTAGTAGCCCAAACGATAGATATCGATACGGTGGGCCGTCGCGTTGGTCGCCACTTTGAAGTTGATAGTCTGGCCCGCGTTTACGCTAATGTCCGTTGCGAAACCCTGGATATTGGTGGAGCCCGCCCCCATCACCAACCATTCGCTTTGGGGATTGCCAGGGAGGCAATTCTCTGCTTCGATCGGATTTTGAGGCGCCAAGCAACTCGCGAAGGTCGCAAGCGCTATCGATGGGAATGCCAGCGAGAGCACCAGGATTTTCTTCAGCGCTGGGCGGATCCCACGAACCGATTCCAGCCGTCGATACACCATGGTCTGAAGAGTAGGCAGTCCTCGCATGGAAACGTGCGGATGAAACATGATGCTCCGCCTTGTTCAGAGTGCTGGGGCTGCTTCTCAAGCTGGCCCGCTGGACGAGCCAATTGGCAAGATCAGAAGTGTCCTGATTCTTTGGTAGAAAACGCCCGATCGAAATTAGGTAAACAACCGGTACAGATCTTCGCCAGCCCGCTCAGTCACCAGGTCGGGAACGAGTTGATCGGTGAAGCGGTTGGTCAGTTTGCAGAGGAGATCGCGCATTTCTTTTTCCACAGGCGTCGGGGGACCGTTGGGCGCATGGCGAAGAAAGGAAATCGTCTTCTCTTCGGTGCCGAACTTGCGCTTGTAGCGGATGAGTCCTTCCTGGTCGATGTCGCTTAGCCCAAAGTCCAGGTAAGCGAGGCCTCGGCTTTTCCCTTCCTGAATTCCCTGCCAGATTAGGAGATCGTTCGGCCGGTGAGACAGATCGTCGAGGAGAGAAGCATTAAACTTGTAGTAGAGCGTGTCTTTCCACTCCAGGAAGAAATCTCCGGCCACAATCTTACCCTCGTAAATTGCGAGCATCAGAAACCCATGCTTCTGTTCCACAAAATGACGCCAGATGTTTTGGAAAAAGCTGTAAGGCTGCGCAAGCAGGCCGTATTTGTATTTCCGTATTTTCAAGTGCATCTCGAAAAAGACGCGCAGTTCTTGCTCCGACTGCGCCATTCGAACCGTGAGCCCCTCGCGCTCCGACTTCCGGATCGCGCGGTGCGTCGAATCGTGCATTCCTTTCCACAGCGCGTCGAGATCCCGCAGCAAATCCAAGCGGTGCCATTTCGCTTGCTTCACTACGGCGAACCGCTTGTCACCAAGTGGCAAGTCATTGTGCAGGCAGCGCACACTGATAGGGTGGCGTTCGGACACTAACTGATCGATCAGAAAGCGCCACGACTCCTCGTCATTCGCCAATGGGTCACAATAATCGGAAAACGGCAGGGCCACGATACGTTCTCCCAGGATGTCGGAGATCCGGCAGAACGGAATGCCTGCTTGAGGCTGACCATGCTCATCGAGCAAGATGTGGGCGCTGGGCTCCCAGCCGTAGGTATCGGACAGAACCTGCATCCAGTCGGGTGAATGAAAAACGCTACTGGGAGCCTGATGCACCAATTGGCCCCACAAGGAATCGGTTCGCGGATCGACTCTTACGAGGTTGCCTACAACGTTCAATTTATTTGCCCCCTATGCGATGGACTCGGAATATCCGTATCGCGATCAAGCGAGAAAGGCAGTTGTTTCCTCTGTTTGAGCAAGCACTTTGTTTGGTTGACTAATCTCTGGAGCTGCGTTGGCGTCATGTTCCTGG
>Ga0209375_1003971_pt1 | contig 10160 bp, 8 predicted proteins | sample GraSoiAngelo_131_FD_185888 | JGI IMG/M metagenome (GOLD analysis project Ga0209375, IMG submission 185888) | Grasslands soil microbial communities from the Angelo Coastal Reserve, California, USA - 14_0929_02_30cm (SPAdes) (version 2) | ecosystem: Environmental > Terrestrial > Soil > Grasslands ...
TCAAAGCGATTGCGCTCGGCGCGCGGGCAGTGTTGATCGGTCGACCAATCTTATGGGGCTTGTGCGTTGGCGGCGAGCAAGGCGCGACCAACGTTTTGGAGATTCTCCGGCGTGAGTTGGATGAAGCTATGCTCTTATGCGGTTGCACAGAGCTCGGCGATATCAATCGATCGCTACTAGCGCCCTAATGTCAGAAGTCAGAGGTCGGAGGTCAGAGGTCAACTAACAAAACCTAACATCAACTGATAATTAATCGCGCTTGGGGATTTGCATTAATTCTTGGGCGCGAGAGAGGCAATAATCTTTCCGAAGCGCGGGTCATTTCGCAATGGATCCCATTCTGGACGCAAACTAAGATAACCGTAGCTCAGGCTCGCGGGAATTCCGGCGAGGTATGAGAGCGTTTCCAGAGCGCGATCGGTCTCGCCGGTCCAGGCATAGATGATTGCCAGGTTCTCAAGCAGCGAAGTGCCGTTGATTGAATCTTTGCTGATCGGAAGAAGCTCGACCGCGCGAGTCCCTTCGCGAATCGCGTCTTCGTTGCGACCCAATCCGGCATCAAGAAGTCCCAGCACAGAGAGGGCGGCGGCATAATCGGGTTGATCCCGAGTTATCTTCTCCATCGCCGCACGAGCCTGTTGGAACGCGAGATGAGCGGCATCTGAGTCACCTTTCGCGCGGGCGACGAGACCCTGACACCACTCTGTTGGAAGTTCGATATCCTCAAAAATGCATTGGCTTGTTCCCATGGCCTTGAGCGCAAGTTCAGCCGAAGTAAAGTCACGTTCCGCAAGCGCGACATTCAGCCACTGGTCAGCGAGCTCCGAGATGGAAGCCGGTTCCTGAGCGAGAACCGTAGCAATCGTTTCGTGCAAAGGTTTCGGATCGGCGTGCCAATGCAGTTCGTTCAAGCTGCGTTGGGCGCGCGTACCAACGTCGCCGGGAACTATCGTCAAAACACGATCAAGCACTGCTTTTCGGTCGGCATAGCGACGAAGGTAATGGTAATTGATGGAAAGCTGCTGAAGGATGTTAACATTGCGCGGATCGAGTTCGAGGCCCCGCTCGAAATTCCTGGCCGAATCTTCCCAGCGATTTTGCCGGCGGTCGATGTAGCCGCCCAATTCGAAAACAAACGAGTCATTTGGCAATAGCTGACGCGCAAGAACGAGCTCGGCGCGCGCACGATCATAATCGAGGTAGGCACAGTAGAGATGGTAAGCATAGGCCAGATGCGCCTCTCCCGAGTTCGGTCGCAAACGGCGGGCGGTCTCGACCGCATGCTCCGCCAATGCCAGCCGGGCAGGCGTATGATCTACTCCGACAATGTAGACTTTGTCATGGCTGTGGGCCAACTCGTAGTAGGCGAGGAAGAAACCGGGATCACGTGCGATAGCCTGTTGCAGGAGATCAACTACCAGGGCCAGGCTTTCTTTCTCCCGCGAACTAAACACGGTCATGGCGCTGAGATTCTTGGCTTGCACGTATAGCTCGTAGGCAACCTCGTCGGCAGTAGGCCGTTCTTCGATGGCCGCTTTCTCTTGAGGTGATAGCTTGGCCCTGAGTTCTCCGACAATTTGTTCCGCGACCTCGCTTTGCATGGCGAAAACATCCGCCAGATCGCGATCGAACGTCTTCGACCAGAGGTGGGTATCGGTGCGAGCGTCAATCAGCTGGGCGTTGATGCGGACGTGCTGGCCTTCGCGTTGCACTGTGCCTTCCACGATATGGGCCACACCAAGAGCAGCGGCTATCTCGCGCAGATTCCGTTTCGCCTCGCCGGTGTACTGCATCACGGAAGTGCGGCTAATCACTTTCAAATCGGCGACCTTGGCCAGATTGGTCAGGATCTCGTCATGCACGCCTTCGGTGAAATGCACGTTTTGTTTCTCGTCACTAAGATTTTCAAAGGGCAAGACGGCGACGCTTTTCGCCAACAGAACCCGGCCAGCTTGTAACCAACCTTGATGAGCCCGGTTCCAATAAATGAAGGCAATGGCTCCGCCGAAAAGAAGAGCAACCGCAACCGCCGCGAATACCTTATTCGATCTGGCCCTGGCCTTATTCCTCGATAGCGCTTGTTTACATTGCACCGGAAGTTGCGGGTTACCGACCTCATCGTTGTAGAGGTTAACGAGCTCGATCCTGGCGCCATGCTTTACCTCGCATGGTCCGATGTGGTGAAGGTAGCTCTGCCAGGTGCCGAACTCAGCCAGATCGTCAGCCGCTCGTTGAGAAAGGAGAATGTGACCGGCCTCACCGCAATCCATCACCCGCTGTGCAACGTTAATGCCGGCGCCGGTGACATTGACCTGGTCGTTGACATCCACCACCCGGCTGACGGGCCCACTATGAATTCCCATGCGAACGGCGAGCCGGGGATGTTGCTTGAGTGCGCGCGCGATTGCCAGGGCGCACTCCACCGGCGTCTCCACGCTGGTGGTAAAGACGAGGGCCATTCCGTCCCCGGTCGGCAGCCGGGTCAACTTGCTGCTGGCTTCGGCGGCACGAAACTGAGCGGTGTCGCGAACGAGTCGATTTAATTCGTCAAAGAGTTCGCGCTGCTCATGGATGCGCAGTTTGGAATAGCCGACCGTGTCGATAAAGAGGACGTGAGCTATTTCCAGCTCGAGCTTGGTTTTGTCCTCAAGAGCCATGACCAATCATCCCATCCTGATGGCAAACTTAGATGCAGATCGCTTCAATCGTCGAGAGTAATCAAATCACCTTCCGGGCACGGAGACGGAAGAGATGGGTGCCGAAGGCGGCAATATTAAGAACGGCCATGATAAAGCCGAAAAGATAAAGACCCATCAACACGGCAATCGCGCCATGCATGGTGATGATGCCAACAAGCCAGATTCTTCGTGTTCGGTGCGGCCAGATGAAAATAGGATAACTAGTCTCCAACAGACATATTCCCAAGCCAAGCGGTATAAAAAGATATTTTCCGTAGATCAGCACCTCGCTTGGAACCATATCAAAGGGAGGGCGTGTTAAGGCGCGCCAGAGACTTTCCCCGTTCCACCATCCACTGCCGAGAAGCTTGGTCAGCCCGCTGAAAAAGTAGATTACGCAAAGATGTAACTGAAGGATCCGTTGCCAGAAACTTTGCAGTTGCGCATTCTTCGCCGGCCACTTCCGCCAACTCGAATCGAGTGCCAGATGATCCGGTAACGGCGAAAGCATCAGGTAAAACAACCCAATAGAAGTAAAGTTATCGACGCCGTAAGAGAATAGGGCGCTGCTCTTAATTGCAGAAAGATGAATGAACCAGGCGGCGATCGCTGCGCTTCGACAAAATATCCCGACGACCAGACAAAGCCCCGCCGCGAGGAGCGCGCTCCAAACAACCCACAAGACAGTTGCTTCGGACAATCCAATAAATTCGCCGGCTGATACAAACCAGCTCACGCGTGGGACCAGCGCGCTACCGAGCGTCACCAGAGCTTCCGTTAGGTCTCGGGTGACGAAGCTCCCAGGATCGCGCGCGAACATCTGACGCCAGTCTGCGCGCGAGATAATGCAGTAGAGAACCAGTTGCAATCCCAGTCCGATACGAAGCGCGGCCAGCCAGTTATCCGTTGTGCCGCCGAAGAACCACTCGTTCACCTGCCGCCACCGTAGCGAAAATGGCTTCAAGGCGGTGATCTCTCAGTCTTATCCGAAGTAAACCCAAAATCGTAGACGCACACTACTGCATAGCTCGGCTCGTCGCCGCGTCTGTAACCAGCGATAGATGGTGTAATCACCATCCCAAAGACAGCGCGAATCCTTAGCGCGTCTTGGTGATGTTGCCAAACGGAGTAGGCCAGCATTTTCAAAATTAGCTGTCGTAAGGGCTCGTATCGGTTGGCCGCAATAAAGTCGAGCAGCGTCGGAAGACGCCGGCCAGTCTCAGTTGTTGCTACGCTGGGAAGCTCATATTCGGTCGTGCCATCGGGATAGGTTAGTTGGAATACCAGTTTGTAACTATAGGGAACGTTGGGAGCGAAGTAGCCATAGCCAGCCTCAATTCCCGCGGCATGCAAATAAAAGGCGATGGTCTCGCGTATCGGATTATTAGGCGGCAGCTTTTGGCCAAGAACCGTAAAGGTTGCGTCTTCCAGCACGCGCCAACGCGGCTCTAATGCCGCCGGCAGATAACTAGACCCATCTGCCAGCACCGCGAAAAAGTCGCGAGAGGCGACGGTAACTAACAAAAAGAAGTGCAGGGCAAAACCTATCAGGTATGCGCGCTGAAAGCGCATAACATTGGCGTGTTCGGCCCGCAACCTTACTGGCTGTATTTGCGCAGGATGGGAGCCACCTTGGAGACTAGCTCCCGCGATGCCGCCTCATCAGCCGGGACCTTCGTAGGGTGGGATGGACTACCACTTGGTATGGCCGCCTGCACCGTCGTTGGATGCGACGGACTACCACTTGGCTGGGGTGTCGGACTAGGTTGAGTAGTCGGATGCGATGAACTAGAACTGCCGATTTGGATTCCCCATCCGGAAAGAGCATTTTGTTTCGCATCGCTCTTTACCTGTGCAACGGTTGCCGTCCCGATGATTTCGTCTGCAAGCGTGCCCTTCGCCTTGCCGGAAGGATTGCCGTCCTGGAATGTTTGAACGTTGTAAAGGGATTTCCTGTACTGTTTCAAAATTGCCGATACCGAATCCTGATCGTCCTTTGTAATTGCGTTGCCCGGAATAAAAATCCGAGCATCCTCAATCACGACCTTTTTGGGTTTATTCCCCATCATTGAACTGCATGCGCCCACTCCGACGAGAGCCGCCCCAACGCCGGCAGAAACGATCAATACTACTGCGTTAGTTTTCATAGGCCTCCGGTTTGCTCCCACCGAGCCCCGATAGCAAGCCTAAAATAAACGCAAGCGCCAAGCCTACATACTGTGCGGCTTTTTCGTCGCCGCCTCCTTCTTTGAGAAGTGATGGCGAGGGCGAGTCGGACTTGTGCCTTGGATATTGGTGTATGGGGCTGTTGGCGAAAGCAGAGAGGTTATGCGCACGCGCGCTTGAATGGCGCTTCATAACCGAAAGCAGCTTAATCAAAGTCGGCTCGCTAAACACTGTTCCGCCGTAATATAAAACCCGACAATTTTCTGGAGATCGTTCTCAGCGCGTTTTTTCCCTTGTCTTCGCTTTCCCGATTTGATAAACGGCATTTTTGCCGGGAGGCACCTACAATGAAAACAATTCTACTCACACTAATCAGCATCAGTTTAACGCTACCACTGCTAGCACAGAACAACGTTCCGACGCAGTTTAACGAAGCCACTATCGCGGAATTACAGGCGCAGATGCGGGCAGGAAAACTCACCTCCGTGCAGCTGACCAAGTTTTATCTCGAGCGCATCGCTGCGCTCGATCAGAACGGAACGGATGGCGGAGTGAATTCCATCATTGAGCTAAACCCCGATGCGCTCGCGATCGCGCAGCAAGCGGATGATTTGCGCAAGCAGGGCAACGTACTCGGCCCACTGCACGGGATTCCTGTGCTGATCAAAGACAACATTGATACGCACGACAAAATGCAAACGACCGCCGGCTCTTTCGCGCTCTTCGGCACACCGGCTCCAAAAGACTCCACCGTAGCCGCGAATCTGCGCGGCGGCGGCGCCGTTATTCTCGGCAAGACGAATCTTTCCGAATGGGCGAACTTCCGCTCCTTTGAATCGACTAGCGGCTGGTCAGGTCGTGGCGGGCAGTGTAACAATCCCTACGCGCTCGATCGCAATCCTTGCGGCTCCAGTTCCGGCTCGGGCGCGGCCGTGTCCGCCAACTTTGTCACTGTTTCACTGGGCAGCGAGACGGACGGCAGTATTGTCTGTCCGGGTAACGCCAACGGCGTTGTCGCTCTCAAACCAACTGTGGGCCTCGTGAGCCGCGCCGGCGTCGTTCCAATCTCGCACACGCAGGACACGGTCGGGCCACATACCCGCACTGTGCGCGACGCAGCCGCGACGCTTAGCGTAATCCAGAGCCGCACGTTTGATGGACGCGATCCGGCGACTGGCGGCGTGCCGCTCGGCTGGCAAGGCACCGGCAAAACACGCCCGATCGATATTCCGACCGATTACACACAATTCGTCGATCCGAACGGCTTGAACGGCGCCAGGCTTGGACTCACAACGGCGGGGATTGAAGGATTCGATTCAATGAACCCCACCCGACAGGAGATTATCGATGCGTTTGACAAAGCGGCCGACAAACTCAGACAAGCAGGCGCCACCGTCATCGATCTTGACAAGCAAGGGTTTACCTTTCCCTTGAACGGTAATGCCGAATTCCTGGTGCTTACCTTCGAATTCCGCCAGGACGTAAAGAAGTATTTTGCCACTCGCGTAGGCGTGCCCGTAGCCGGCGGCACTCTTAGCACCGCCATACAATTCAACCGCGCACATGCGGCTGTCGAGATGCCGTTCTTTAATCAGGACATCTTCACCTTTTGCGCAGCGCTGGCTCAGGGTCCGAATACACCGCAACCGCTCTTCGGCGGGCTGACCTACAATCAGGCGCTGAAAATCGACCACAACTCTGGCGTGAATGGCATCGACGCAGCGCTGAAGAAATTCAATCTCGATGCTGTGGTTTCATTCACGGACAACCCGGCGTGGGAGACAGACCTGCTCTATAGCGACACGGGCAGGTTTTATTTCGCAAGCTCCAGCCTCGCTGCTGTCGCTGGTTACCCGATCATCCAGGTGCCGGCCGCAATGGTTTTCCAGACGCCGATGGGCATCAGCTTCCTCGGCACGGCTTTCAGTGAGTCAACGCTGATCAAGCTGGCATCAGGTTACGAGGCATTCACACACGTGCGCGCGAATAATCTGCCGCAGTTCCTCGATAACACACCTTCCACTCACATTCAGGGCACAAACCTGACCATGCCGGTGCAGGACACCGACACCGTCAAGCCTCTGGACGCGAAGAAAAGACCGGCTCACATGTAGTGTGGCGCGTTTGCTCGATTTTGAATTGCCAAGGCGCAAGCATCGGAATCACTCGGTAGGCCCGCATGGATTCGATCCCTTGGTACTGATCCCAGTTTCTTGGCTCGCAAGTAACGATCATACGCTACGAGGTTCGTTGTCGGCGGCTGTTCAATTGCGGATTTCTCCGCTGGTGAAAGCTTCGCGTTAATTTTTCAGCGTCACAGTGTCAAGGATTTCGCCAAAGCGCGGATCGCTGCGTAGCGGGTCAAGCATTGGGTTCACACGCATCTGCAGCGCAAACCAGTCGGGTTCCTCCGCCATTTTCGGTAGCAAAGCTAAAGCATCCTCCAGCTGACCGCGTTTGAGGTGGACGAAAACGTAATGCGCGGCCGCCACGTACTCGCCACGCGCGCGTTTTGCGTCCAGCTCCTCCAACTGACTTTCGCCGAGTGTTCGCACCGCCGCATCGAATCCTGCGGCTTTGAACGTTTGTTCCAGAACGCGCGCATCTTCGGTCCGTCCGTTGAGATTCAACGCCGAGCACCAATGCGTGATCGCCTCGTGAGCCATGCCTCTCTTTGCGCAAACGTCGCCGAAATACTCGTGCGCAGCAGCGTAGTCAGGGTAAAGGTCGAGTGTTTTCGCCAGCTGCGCGGCCGCGCGATCGTACTGGCGGCTAAAAAAGAGCAACCTCCCGTAATGCAAGTTAGTCCCCGGAAAGAATGGGTCGAGTTGAATAGCGCGCTCTGTTTGGGCGATCGCTTCGTCGAATCGTCCGAGATACGACAGGCACATACCATAATGCGAGTGGAGGTCGCCGAAATTCGGGTCTAATTCCATCCCGCTTTGAAACGCGTGTTCGGCGGCAGGCCAGTTGCGTTTGTAGTAAACCTCGACCGCGGCAAGCGAATTGTAAGCTTCAGGCCATGTGTCATCGAGACTGAGGGATTTGCGAACGTATTCTTCCGCGAGTGGCCAGACGTCCGGTGGAAAGATGGCGTTGGCCGCGGCCCATGCATAATAAAGGCTCAGTCCGCAGTAGGCGGGGGCATACGACGCGTCGAGCGCCACCGCCTGCTCAAAGTACTCCCGCACCCGCTCATAACCCGGCGCATAAAAATTTCGCCAATGATAACGGCCTTTCAGATACAACTCGTGCGCTTCAGTGCTTTTTGTCGGGCGTCCCGTGATCGCGCGTCGCTCCGCGCCCGTCAATGTCGCCTGCAAGGCTTCCGCGATTTTCCCAGCAATATCGCTCTCCACCTCAAAAATATCATCAAGCTGCCGATCGTAGCGCTCAGCCCACAGATGCGCGTCTTTCTCAGCATCGATCAATTGCACGTGCACGCGTACTTTGTCGCCGGCCTTGCGCACGCTGCCTTCCAGAATCGCGGCCACGCCTAGCTGCTTCGCGATGTCGGGAATCTGTTCGGCCGTATTTTTGAATCGCTGCGTCGAGGTGCGCGAGATCACTTTCAAGTCGCGGATGCGCGAAAGCCGCGTCAGGATTTCCTCCTGGATGCCGTCGGCGAAATAAACATTGGCCTTGTCCTCGCTCAGATTTTCGAACGGCAGCACGGCGATTGATTTCTGCGGCGCTGTTGGCGTGACGATCTCGATCTTGGATTCAGTTGTTCGAAATTTTTTCGGCGGCTCGGGATTGCCGATTTCATCGGAGTAAAGATTGAAAAGCGCGAGGGAGATGCCGTGTTTCACTTCGCACGTGCCGAGATCGTGCAAGAGCGGTCGCCATTGTGCGTAGTTTTCGAGATCATCGGCTACGCGTTTCGACACGAGAATGTGACCGGCGTCGCCACAATCCATCACCCGTTGCGCGATGTTGATGCCAGCGCCGGCGATGTTCCCCTGCTCGCTCAAGTCCGTCACTCCTTTTACCGGCCCGCTGTGAATGCCCATGCGCACGCGCAGCTCGGGATGCTTCTTCAATTCGCGCGCAATTTCCATCGCGCACTTCACCGGCGCTTCCGGGCTCGTGCCGAAAACCAGCGCGCCCCCATCGCCCGTCGGCAGGCGCATCAATTTCCCTTCGCGTTGCGCCATACGAAATGTTTCCGTCGCGCGCGCGACCTCGCGCAATTTCTCCAAATACTCGAGTTGCTCGTGAATGAGCAGTTTGGAATAACCGACGATGTCGATGAACAGAACGTGCCCGATTTCGAACTTCACATCGGCTTCGGACGACATGCGATTTCTTTACCACGATCTTCAGAATCTGACGAGACGCGAGGTCGGAGAATCAACGAAATGAGAAATCATAGTTCAGGCGATTTCTCGACACGACTGGACGCAAAGGTAGCTTTCGCATATGAGCCTGCTGTCGAAGTTCGTGAGTCTGCATCCGTATTTCAAAGTGCATCCCGGGAAACTGGATGCGATCAAGGCGATGTTGCCGCAGTTCACAGCAAGGACCGCGACGGAGAAGGCGATGCTTTTGTACGAATTCAGCTGGAACGGCGATGAGCTTTTCTGCCGCGAAGGTTACACTGACGCCGAAGGCGTTCTCGCACATCTGGACAACGTTGGCGAGCTGCTCGCGGAACTGCTCACCATGGGCGATCTCACACGAATCGAAGTACATGGTCCGGCAACGGAGCTGGAGAAGTTGAAAAAACCTCTCGCACACCTCCATCCAGCGTGGTTCGCGATCGCGTAAAGCTTCGTCACGCGATTGGTTATTAGCTCGTCATTATTGGTTAATCGAAGGAGAAGAGAGCAGGGACTACAGGACAATGAAAACTAAGCACGAAGGTTCGCGATTATTTCTTCAGAACTACCTGGTTTAACTCCTCGACCGCCGCATGCTGATCGTTAATCGAAAGCTTCGAGTAACCGACGATGTCGATCAAGAGTACGTGCGCGATTTCGAGTGCGATCTCCTGTTTTATTTCAGTCGCCATTTCTTTGCCCGGACACTGCGCAAACTGTGCCTTACATTAAGCAACGAGCGGAAAGCAGGATGTTAGCGGTCGCAATGACTGAATTAGCAGTGCACCCGTCACAGCGGGCAGGCTGCGGTGCCGCGCCATCGACCTCTATTATTATCACTCTAACTCGTTGCCGTCGCCTCCGCGTTAAATATCAAACTACAGCAGGTCATGCCTGCCTCGGCTTTTTGCAATTCGGAGACGTCGACGGTGCGGATATCGAAACCTCGCTGCTCCAGCAAGGTGCGAGTATTGGGAAATGACGCCGGGATAAT
>Ga0209375_1003972_pt1 | contig 10160 bp, 9 predicted proteins | sample GraSoiAngelo_131_FD_185888 | JGI IMG/M metagenome (GOLD analysis project Ga0209375, IMG submission 185888) | Grasslands soil microbial communities from the Angelo Coastal Reserve, California, USA - 14_0929_02_30cm (SPAdes) (version 2) | ecosystem: Environmental > Terrestrial > Soil > Grasslands ...
GGGTGAGCCCGAGCGGGCCGGGATCGAGCGCCGGGTCGCCCGGCGGCTCGGAGCCGAGCGGATCGAGGCGAGCGGCGAGGTGACCGAAGTTGCGGATGGCTTTGACGAGGGCCATCGCGGCGGCGACGTGCTTGAGATCGGGGCTCGGGGCTAGGGGTTCGGGACTCGGAAGTGCCCGTGCCGTGGTCGTTCCGATCCCCGAGCCCCGAGCCGCGAGCCCCGAGATTCCCAGACTCTCGAACACTTCGTCGTAGAACTTGTCCTCACCCTGAAGCAGGCCATCGAGCCGTCTCAGGACGTTTCCCGACTCCGCCCCCTGAATGATTCGGTGATCGTAGGTCGACGTGATCGTCATGACCTTCGCCCCGCCGATGGTGCGGATCGCGCCGGTCGCGATGATCGAGCCCTGGCCCTTCATGAGGCGCGGCACCGAGGCGACCGTTCCGATGGTCCCCGGGTTCGTCAAGGTGATCGTGGCGCCCGCGAAGTCGTCGGGGACGAGCTTGTTGGTGCGCGCCTTATCGACCAGCGTCTCGTACGTCGTGTGGAACGTCGCGAAGTCCATGCCCTCGGCGTGCTTGATGACCGGGACGACCAGGGCATGACTGCCGTCCTTCTTCTCCACGTCCACCGCGAGGCCGAGGTTCACTGCGCGCGGATCGAAGCGGTGCGGCTTCCCGTCGACGTCCTGGAACGCGTGCGTCATGACGGGGAGCTCGCGCGCCGCCCGGGCGATCGCGTACCCGATCAGGTGGGTGTACGAGATCTTCTTGCCCGCGGCGGCCAGCTGGGCGTTCAGCTCCCGCCGCCGCGCGTCCAGCACGTCGACGGTGATCTCGCGAAACGAGGTCGCCGTCGGGACGGAGAGGGAGTCCGTCATGTTCTGCGCGAGGCGGGCGGCGGGGCCGGTGAGGGGCGTGAGACCGGGAAGCGGGACGCGAGATGCGGGAGGCGTGGGGGCAGGGGCACTTCCCGCATCCCGCATCCCGCCTTCCGCCACCACTTCCTCGCGGTTCGTCGGAATCACCGGAAGCTCGGCGAGTTTTCCGTTGTCGAACAACTGCCGCCACTCTTCTCCAACCGAGGCGGGATCGCGCAGGTATTGCTCATACATGACCTGCACGAACGCGGCGTTGTGCGTGCCGAAGACGAACTCGCTCACGCAGGAAATGTAATCAAGCGTATATCGAGCGTCATGAAATACTTAGGCGTGCTGGTCCTGCAGTCGTTTCCGCGCCGACGGGGCACGCTCAGGGCACCGGGCGGTACCCCGTGCCTCGCAACAGGGAATCGGGAAGTGCGGGGCGGACGTCGTCGGCGGTGCCCGGCTTGCCGTCGGGTCCGAGCGCGAAGAGATCGTAGCTGCTCCCGTCCGCCGCCAGGTGATACTCGTAGACGCGAGGGAACACGAAGATGCCCGCCGTCTGGTCGTAGATGTTGAGCAGCCGGAGGGGAATCGGCTGGCCGACCAGCTGCTGGAGAATAGCGGGGTATCTGCCCGTGCGTTCGCGATAGCGCTCCAGCTCCAGCACCACGGCCCCGAGGTCGCGCCGCGTCATCTCGATGCGTGATCGCTCGACCACGGGCGTGTGCTCGAACCGCCCGACCAGCACGGCGCCCCCCACCAAGTTGAGGAGCGCACCCGCTCCGCCGAGAAGGACTCCCCATTTCGCGCGCGGCCGATCGGAGACGAGGCCCCAGGTGACGGCTGCGGCCCCGAAGAAGATCCCGAAACCAGGAACGAAGGCGCACACACCCAGCGCCAGCAACGGCCAGCTGCGCTTGGCGGATGGCGCTGGAAGGGGCTCCATGGCGTCCTAATCCCTGTACGGGTCGAACTCCCTCTCACCCGCCATCACGACGATCAGCGGCGTGAGCGTAGGAGTACGGTGACCGTGTCGCCGTGCGCGGCCAGCACGTCCGGCAGCCTCGGGCCAGCGCCTCGACGAGCGGCTCGAGGGGCGCCTGGTCCGCCTCGCCCATCAGACAAATCTGGATCCAGTTGCGCTCCGCCAGGTACGCGCTCCGGTAGCCGATCAAGTATCCGGCCGCGTGCAGCTCGTCGCCCACGCGAACGGAGCTCACCGTCTCCGGCAGCCCAATCGTGATCACCGCCGGTGAGGCGTGTTCCTCTGGTACCACGAGTCGCAGTCCCGCGCGGCCGAGGTCGGCGCGGAGCGAGGAGGAACGGGCGCGAATCTCTTCGTAGCGCGAGGAGCGGCGATGGACCAGCGCGGTGTGGAGGGCATCGAGCAGGTTCGAGGACATCGTGAACGGCACTCCCCCATGGGCCGCGTACATTCCGAGGTCGAGATAGCGGGGCAGCGTCGGCATCGCCGACGGGAGGTCATGGTTGTAGAAGACGACCGCCAGCCCGGCAAAGGCACCCAGCCCCTTGCCGCTCACGCCGGAGGCCAGGTAGACGTCGCGGAGGTCGACGGGGACGGTGCCGATGGAGCTGTTGCAGTCGACGCAGAGGTGGACGCCGGCGGCGGCGCACAGACCGGTGAGCCCGGCGAGGTCGTTGAGCACGCCGCTCGAGGTCTCGCAATGGACTGCCCAGACCCAGCCGATTTCCGCCGGGTCCGCGACCAGGTGCGAGAGGTCGCCGGGCGCGAACGGCTGTCCCCAGTCCGCCCGGAGAACGCGAAAGGACAGGCCGAATCGCGCCGCATGGTCGATCAGGCGGTTGCCGAACTCTCCGTTGGCGAGAATGAGCCCCGGCCGGTGCAGCAGGGACAGCTGGCCGGCGATCACATCGTTGGCCAGGGTGCCCGAGCCGGTGAAGATCGCCGCGGCGCGCGCGCCGACCAGCCGGCACAAGTGGCATTGTGTGTCGGCAAAGAGGTCCATGAAATCTCGCGAGCGGTGCGAGACCGGCCGGCGCGCCAACGCCTCCCGCACGACCGCGCTGATCGCGACCGGGCCCGGCAGGAGATTGACCGGCGCGCCGGCCGGGGCCGGCCGGGCGCCGGCGTCCCGCCAGGCCTGGGACCGCGCTCGCAAGCCCTCGTACGCCTGGCGCGTCAGGTACATCGGTTGAAACCGGGCGTCCGCCGTGCCGACGAGGGGACCGAACGGCGCGAACCCCAGCTGTTCGTACAGCTTCAACTGGCGTGTCGTCCCCGACATGACGGCCAGATCGTAGCGCTGCCGGTCCCACAATTCGGCTATCGTGAGCATCAGCCCCCGGAAGACCCCGGGGTGGCGGTATTCTCGCCGGACGGCGAGCAGTCGCAGTTCGCACGGCGAGCGATGCGGCGGCAGGTAGGCGTCGAGGTTGGCGAGCTTGGCGTCGAGCGAGAACGGGCGCTTGTCGCGCACCGCGGCCATCCCGACCAGGCGATCGCCGTGCACAGCGATGACGTAGGTGTTGTCGGCGTGGAAGCGGTCGACCAGGCGCCGCTGGGGATTGGGTGGATGCTGGGGGATCTCCTCGACGAACGTCGCGTAGTTCAGGCGGTGGATCTGCTCGAATTCCCACTCCTCGGACGCGATTCTGAACGTCAGGGTCGGTGGTCCCATCTCGGCACGCCTCCCTCTCAATGGGAAATTGGTCACGAGCCCCCGGGGCCGCCTGCCGACCGCTGCAGCGCGGTGAGAATGTTGCGGCGGTGGGCGAACAGGATCAGGATTGCCATCATGGCCCACCCCGCGCTCTGCGCGAGCGTGTGACCCAGCGCGGCGGCGATCCCCGGAGCGATCGCGACCACCGCCATCAGGCTCAGGGTCCGTTGTCCGGACACGATCGCGAGGAGCGCCGTGAGCGCGAGGATCACCCCGGCGACGCGGTAGTCGATCACGACCAGCGCGCCGAAGGCGGTGGCCAGGCCTTTGCCGCCGCGGAAGCCGAGTTGCAGCGGATAGATGTGCCCCACGACGACGGCCAGCGCGACGAGCACTATGCCCCACGGCCGCAGGCCCGCGGCGGCGGCGGCCCAGGCAGCTACGGCGCCCTTGGCGAGGTCGCCCACCAAGGTCGCGGCGAACCCCAGGGGGCCGAGGACTCGGCCGACGTTGGTGCCGCCCGTGCTGCCGCTCCCCAGCTCACGGATATCCTGACCGGTGCGAAGGCGGACCAGGTAGTAACCCGTGGACACACAGCCGAGGGCGTAGCCGGCCGGGAGCGCGAGCAGCTCGTACACCGCCGCCTACTTCCTGGGGCGCCAGTGCGGCGCGACGTCGGTCGCCGGATTGGCGGTGACGGTGACGTGACCGGTTCCATCGGCATTCATGACGTAGATCTCGCGAGCGTGGCGTGAGGCTCACAGTGGTGCAGACTTGAACATGGCACCACCGCAGGACTTCACATCCAGCCTCCAGCTCCCTTGCGACCTTTCAATCTGCGACACGATCAGGGCAGCGTCCACCTGCTGAAGGGCGACCGAGCCAAGCGGGGCCCCATCAAGACAATCACTTGACACGTCGCTAACGACGCGGTATTTGCAATTCAGGTTGGAACGCCCCATCGACAAGGGCAAACCCGGCCAAAGCCGGGGACGCAAAGCCACGGGTCCTCGTCTCCTCCGCGACGCTACACTCACACGCCACGAAGGACTCCAAGATCGCCGAGCCGCCGATACAGGGGAGCTCTGCGTTCGTGCGGTCCGGAGCAAGCAAGGGAGGAGGCGCACATGCGTCTCGCGCAGGCTGTGCTGTGCGGATTGCCACTCATCGGGGTCTGGCTCGTTGTCACACCATCCTCCCAGCCTGCTCGACCACGCTCGGGTGAGCGCTCCAGGACCGCCCGATCGGACACCATACCGCTTTGGCGCTTCCAGGCGACGAGCGATATCACCGGGTTCATACTCGGGCCGGAGCGCGCGGCCGTCCTGTACGTCCTCACGAAAAACGGCGTGATGTGTCTCGATGCTGCCACCGGTGCCCAGCGATGGGGCCGAGACGATCTCCCGTTCGTACCGCCCGCCGGTTTCGCGCTGACGTACGGCGCGGCCGACGCTCCGCCCGCGCCGATACGCGGCCTCGCCTTGGGCGAGGAGCGTATGGCGATCCTCGATCTCGTCACCGGGGACAAGGTCTCCGAGTCGAGCTCATGGTCGGTGGACGCGCCGCGCGGCTTCCTGCCGCTACCGGGACCCGACTTGTTTCTCCTGGTCGCCAAGACGAGTGGTAACAAACGCGCGTTGCTCGGTGTCGCGCCGGAGAAGGGCGACGTCAGATGGCGGCAGGATAGCGCCTTCGGGCGGGATCCCGAGTTCTCGCAGGTGCCGACGGGCCGGCGGCGGCTGGCGTACGAGTTCTACACGACCACGCTGTTCGGGAATCAGCTTCCGATCGTGGATACGGACAGCACGGCGATTCTGTACATCAGCAAGGACGGTCCGACCAAGATCCACCTCGTCACGGGCGCTGTCCTGTGGCGAGCGCCGGCGCTCAGGGGTAAGAGCGTGCCGCTGCGGGTCGATGGCTATGCATCGCTGCGGCAAGTTGGCGGTGTCGTGTACGTGCCGGTGGAGAAGAGCCTGCAGGCGCTTCGCGTCGACGATGGACGAGCGCGGTGGGACCCCGCCCCGTCGTTCCCGGGGCGGGTCACCCAGATGGAGCTCACGGCCCGCGGGTTGCTCGTTCGAGGGGCCGAGCCGGACCGAGACGGCTGGATGCGCAGCAACCGGTTTGTCGCCTTGGTCGATCCGAGCACCGGCATGCCGCTTTGGCCCCACTCCCTGGTCGAGCTCGAGCACACCACCCCGTTCGTCGTGCGAGGCGACAGCGCCTATCTGGCCACCGAGCGCTCGCTCGTGGCCCTATCACTTGTCGACGGTTCGTCGCGGGAGGTCGCCTCGTTCCAGCTCGAAGGTGGTCAGGCGCCCCGAGAGGTGGAGATTCGGGAAGACGGGTTCCTCCTGCTTGCCAGTCACAACTTGCTTCTGCTCGATCGCAGCGGGTCCCCTGTTTATCACCGCTCCTACAAGCCGCCCGGGACCGGTTTCTTTGCCGTGCTCGGCAGCGCCTTCCTGAACAAGCCGCTGAGACGGGCGGTGACCGGGTTTGGCGAGAGGTACGTGTACGTCGTCACCCAGAGCCCCGACGCGTCCGGTCGCAAGGGGTTGAGCCTGGTCAGAGTGGAGAAGGCGAGCGGCACCGAAGCGGGCAGAATCTGGCTGAGCGGCAAGCCGGCGGATTACGAGGTCGATCCAGGGACGGGGATGGTGTACGTGCAAACCGGAAACCGGGAGATCATCGCGGCACGATTCGACTGAGGGAGGCTCCATGAGACAGGTCGCGCTGTTTGCTGCGTTTATCCTTTCCGTCGGATGGGTCGCGCCGCCCCCGGGGTACGCGCAGAGTCCGAGCCCATCGCGGGACTCGCTGCTTTACGCTGCCTGCATACCCGTGTACGTCGAGGAATTCAAGCAGAAAGGAAGTGACGAGCAGAGAGCGCCGCTCATGGCGAGCATGCTTTGCCAGATTGTCGCCGGTGCCTGTCAGCGAGACCTGCGCGGAGAGTCCTGCAATAAGAGCATCAGGCTCCTCAGCGATAAGCTTGAGAAGTCCGGCCTGTCGTTGCCGTACATGGCGGCGTCTGCCGGAAGGACGGATTTGATCAAGAAGCTGATCGAGATGAAGGTCAATGTGAACAAGCCGGTCAAGGCGTCCGGAGACTCGGCGTTGGGCGGGGGCTGGACGCCGTTGATGATTGCCGCGGCCGAAGGGCATGCGGAGACAGTCTCTGCTTTGCTCGAGTCGGGCGCCGACGTAAATGCAACCAATGCGCTTGGCCGCACTGCCTTGATGTTTGCCTCTTCCTACGGCTTCCTGGCCATTGTCAACGACCTCTTGGGCCACCGCGCCGACCCCAACATCGTGCCGAGGGACAGCACGGGTTGGACCGCATTGATTGCCGCTGCTCATAATGGACACATGGAGGTGATTAGGGCTCTGCTTGATCATAGGGCCGATGTGTCTATCAGGGACAAACAGGGGCAAACCGCGTTGGCTTGGGCGGAAGCCCAAGGGAAAGTGGAGCTGGCGCAGGCGTTGAGAGACTCGACTGCAAAGAAGTGATCCGCAGCCCTGAGAATCTGGTTCAGCCACACCTTTGGCCTGAGGAGCGGCTCGTATGGTGTGAGCGACCCACCCGTCTGGGAGCCGTCCTGGCCCAGGTCAGCTATGCCTACAAGAAAGCCAATGCCGCGGTCGAGCTCTTCAGTGCGCCCCTCTCGCTGTTCGTGGGTCTCGGTTGGCTGGTCGGCGTCACTCCGGTATTGCTCTTCGTACTCTGGTTTCCCCTCGGGGTTGGGCTCGCGGCCGTCATCGTGGCGCTGGTCGCAGCCGTCGCCACGGGACTGTATGCGTGGTATCGAGCTCGGGGCACCTGCTACGCGATCACCGACCGACGGGTAGTGGTGGTGCGCGGCACCGAGTCGGACTGGACCCTGCACGAGGCATGGGACAGGGTCCGCGTGGCCTGGCAACTCGGCGGCATCGGCTCCGTCGCGTTCAGTCGGAACGGCGAAGGGGATCTCGACGTGCGGTTCGTTGGCGTGCGGAATCCGACGGAGACGGTCGATGTGGTTAGCGCTGCAGCTCTGGAACGGCGGCGCCAGGCGTGACCCGGCGTCAGTCAGTGGTCGCGAAGGAGTATCGCTGATTCATCTACAAGCCGGCGTTCCCTCGTTTGTCGCCGGGGGGAGTGGTGTAGAACCTCCCTACCATTTCCTGCCCACCGCAGCACGGGCTCCAGGAAGCAGGCTGACGGCGGCGATCGCCAGGATCGATAGTCCGAACGGCAGCCCCACCAAGGTGAGGATGAGCGACGTCCAGCCCTTTATGCCTTCGGTGATGTGCAGGAAGACCAGCACGAGGAGCACGAGCAGAACGGCAATGGCGGCCGCGGCGCTCGCACCCTTGCGGTACGGAGGGTCCATGGCAGCATAGATGCGAAGCAGGACGTAGACAGCAGCGCCGTGACACAGGCCGCCGAGCACGCCAAGGATCACGGCAATCACGATTCCGAAGAAGACCGCCACGCCTGGGCCTCCCCACTCAGGGCCACCGGGAGAGGCAATGCCTGCAACGACAGCCACGGGAATGCCAGCCAGCACGAAGGCCACCCAGAAGGTGAGGGCTGCTGGTGCCGCGAAGCTGAATCCGTCCTCGACCTCCGCCCCACCCGTGCCGAGCGGACGTCGCGCCAGCCTCGCGCGAATCAGGATCAACGCGAGGAGGGCGGCAACGAGCAGGAGCGGAAGCCCCAAAGCGTCCAAATCCGACCCGCGCTACGGGGACCGAAGCGCCGCAATCCGCTTTTCGGCGAGCGCCGCCCACGGGGTGTCGCCGTACTTTTTCACGAACGCCAACCACGCCTCGAGCTCTCTCTTCGCGTCGTACGTCAACTGAAACTCCGGGGGCTTGTAGCCAAACAAGCCAAGTTTCTTCCTGCTCACCACAACTGTGCCTAAATAGGCGACGCCACCCCCAGGCACCGTCACATTGATCTCGATAAAGGGCGGTTTCTCCAGGACGAGAACTTCGCTGGGCTGTGTTTCCCCGCCCTCGTAGTTCACCACCCTTATGAAGCGCAGGGAATAGGTGCCAGGTTGAAGGGTGTGGAACATGACGAGGTCGCCCTTCATCGGGGCGGCCCGGATCGGCTCACCACCGTCGCCACCGGTCACAACAGCTGCGCCGCCGACTTCACTGAGGGCGCCCTTGCGAGCAATGTCCAGAAGCAGCACAGAGGCGGTCGCTGGGTCCGTGTCGAGCCCCTTCGGCGGCTTGGGATACTTTGCTTCGAGCTCGGCATCGAGCGCCGCGCGTTGGGCTGAAAAGTCGCCGAGTTGGCCGAGGGGATCGACCGGCGGGACGCCACCGCCTCCGGCCGGCTCCTGGCCGACGAAATCTTCCGGGGCCACGACGTGGAACGTGAACACTCTCGCCAGGCCGTCCCGGACATACACCTTGATCACGTGTTCCCCAGCGGGGTCTCCCTTGTTAACGCACCATCCGTCCCCAATCCAACCGCCGAGGGGCTTCTCTGACTTCTTCGTTAGCAGGGGCGTGGGGTCTTTACCTGGTTGCGCCGGGAGCGTGAACTCCGCTCTCCACGCGACCTCGCCCGGTGCGTTGTTGGAGAAGTGAAGCCGCCACCCGTAACAAGCATCTCTTGGTCTTAGCGGGACGCGGTCCGTCTCCCGCACGGCCCATTTTCCATCGGGCCCTTTGGTCGCCACCATGAATAGGGCACGATCGACGTCAAGACTCGCCGCGCCCTGGCCGCGGCCGAGGCTTGGAGAGCCAACGACTGCGAAGGCGGCGAACAGAGCTACGCGGCTCGAGGAGCGTCGAGCTGGCATGAGTCCCCCCGCACTGAGGTGCCGAGCTACCGGTCCGGCAGCTCGGCGGTCTTAGGAGTCTCTTCGGGGCGTCTTGAGTGGCGTCGCGGAGGGAGGGCGAGGACCCGTGGCTTTGCGCCCCCGGCTTTTGCCGGGTTTGCCTTTATCGGCGGTGTTGCAGACTGAAATACCGTCTCGCTCGCTACGTGTCAAGCAGCGAGATGGCTCAGGAGTAGCCGCGGACTAGTGGTCACGAGGCTCGGCGGCGCAGCATCTGAACACGGCACCGGAACCGCCGTCCCGCCGCAGTCCCACTCGATCTCCGCGACGCTCCATGGTGTCATCCTCTCCTGTCTCGAGAAGGACCCCGCGCGCCAGGTCGACTAGAACCTGACATCCACTGTAAACCCGGGGGCGTCCAGACGCGGACCCACGCTAACGCGATGGTCGTTGAAGGAAGCCGAGCTCGACCGGTCGGACCGAATTAGCGTGCCTATGACGCCACCGAGCAGAAACCCCGCCGACCCGCCGAGGATGACGCCAACAATAATCGCGCCGGATCGGGCCTGGGCAGCACTGCAGCTGTCAATGCAGAATTCCGTGGTCGACCCAATCGCACCGCCGATGAGGGCACCGCCAAGCAGACCGATGCCCGCGCCTGCCCAGAAATGGCCCCTGGTACCCTCTCCACTCGAGAGGCGAGTAACAGAGGTCGTGGGAATGACAAACGCCGGATTGCTCGATTGCGCGCGGATGTCCGCCCTTTGGGCGACGCCCAGGCTCGGCGCGAGGAGCAGTGGCAGGACGATGGCCGCGAAGAGGCGAGGCATGAGAAACCTCCTGGGCGACGAAACCGACGGCGCG
>Ga0209375_1003974_pt1 | contig 10156 bp, 8 predicted proteins | sample GraSoiAngelo_131_FD_185888 | JGI IMG/M metagenome (GOLD analysis project Ga0209375, IMG submission 185888) | Grasslands soil microbial communities from the Angelo Coastal Reserve, California, USA - 14_0929_02_30cm (SPAdes) (version 2) | ecosystem: Environmental > Terrestrial > Soil > Grasslands ...
ACAACTCGCCACCGGCGAAATCGAATTAATTCCAAGTCAGTTGCGAATTCTCAATCGCGCGGCCGATTTGCCGTTTCCGATCGATGCCGAGATCCACAACGAAGATCTGCGGCTGACCTATCGTTATTACGATCTGCGCCGGCCGGAGCTCTCGCGCAATCTGCGCCTCCGTCATCGCGCCGCTAAGGCCACGCGCGATTATCTCGATTCGCAGGGCTACATCGAAATCGAGACGCCGATTTTGTCGAAGAGCACGCCGGAAGGTGCGCGCGATTTCTTGGTGCCGAGCCGATTGATGCCGGGAAAGTTCTACGCCCTGCCACAGGCGCCGCAGCAATACAAACAATTGCTTCAAGTCGCTGGTGTCGAAAAATATTTTCAAATCGCGAAATGTTTTCGCGACGAAGACCTTCGTGCCGATCGGCAGCCCGAATTTACTCAAATCGATATCGAAGCCTCGTTCGTAACTCCGGACGATATTTTCGCGCTGACCGAAGGAATGCTCGGGGCGATTTTCAAAGTTGCCCGCAACATCGACATCAAAACGCCGTTCGATCGGCTGACGTATCGCGAAGCCGTTGGCCGGTTCGGCAGTGATAAGCCCGATCGCCGTTTCGGGGTTGAACTGGTGGACGTGAGCGACGATTTCCGTGCAAGCGGTTTCAAAGTTTTTCGCGGCGCGCTCGACGCGGGCGGCGTGGTCAAGGCGATCAACTCGAAAGGTTTTGCCGGAATCACGACCGGACAGATCGAAGAGCTGACGGAAACGGCGAAGGTTTTCGGCGCGAAAGGGCTTGCTTTCATCAAGGTCGAGAACGGCGAATGGAAATCGCCGATCGTGAAATTCTTCAACGACGCCGAGAAAGCTGCGCTGAAGTCGAAATTAAAAATCGAAGAAGGCGATCTCATTTTGTTCGGCGCCGATAAATGGGAGATCGCCTGCGAAGTGCTTGGGCGGATCCGGTTACGCGTTGCCGAGATCCAGGACTTGCTTGGCACCTCTGTTAAAGGCTCGTCCGGCTCGGACATCTGGGACTTCCTCTGGGTAACGGATTTCCCGCTGCTGCAATGGAGCGCCGAAGAAAATAAATGGAACGCGGTCCATCATCCGTTCACCCGACCCAAATCTGAGGATGTTTCGCTCCTGGACGATGGGAACAAGTTTTCCGAGATCCGTGCGGAAGCTTACGACGTCGTCCTCGACGGTGTGGAGATTGGAGGCGGCAGCATGCGAATCCATGAGCCGCAGTTGCAGGAGAAAATGTTCGAAGCACTTGGGATCAGTGCGCAAGATCGACAATCGATGTTCGGTCATTTGCTCCGCGCGCTGCGCCTGGGCGCGCCGCCGCACGGCGGGATTGCACTCGGACTTGATCGGCTCGTCATGCTTCTCTGCGGTGCGGAATCGATCCGCGACGTGATGGCGTTCCCGAAAAATAATCGCGGGATGGATCTGATGACGCAGTCACCAGCCGACGTCGATCCGCGGCAACTGCGTGATCTCGCGATCAAGCTGGCGGGGGATGCTCGCGGCCAGTCCGGAAAAGAATCGCCACCGAAAAAGTGACGATTGTTCCAAAGCAAATCCACCACGGAAATTCCATGGTTGGAAGCCAGGCTGGCTTGACGTAAGCAACTTTGCCGAACAATCGCGCGACCGTATTCAGCAGGTCGCTCAGAATCGTGACGACGATAAAGCCGGTAATCATGGCGATGATGTTCCCGCGATTATTGCCGCGCGATTTTGTAAGCATGCCGGCCAGGAAAATGCCGAGCACAGAACCGTAAGTGTAGCCATAAATTCCGAGCACAATCGGAATGATGCGGACGTTCGGCAGCACGATCACGAAATAGGATGTGGTCGATGCGACCACGATCATTAAGAACGAGAATCCGACCGTTGCCCAACGCACGGTGCGCAAGCTCTGTTCGCCGGTTGCGCCAGGATTAATGTAAGGTTCGTACCAATCGCGGGTGAAACTGGTGGCCAGTGCATTGATCGCGGTGCTAAGCGAGCCCATGGCAGTGGCGAAGATTCCCGCGATCAACAAACCGCGCAGACCGATCGGCATTTCGTAGAGAATAAAATGGCAGAAAGTCTCGTTCGGCGATTTCGGAAGGTTGGGGTCGAAGTGTGTTTGGTAATAAACCCAAAGGAGCAAGCCGATGCTGAGAAATGTAAGTGCGATCGGGATGTCGGCGATTCCAGAAAGAACGAGCGAGCGCCGGCTCCGCCGAATGTCCACAGCCGTCAACATTCGCTGCACCATGTCCTGGTCGGTTCCGTGCGTAGCCATGGTAATGAACGTCGAACCAATGAGTCCGGCAAAAATCGTGTACTCGATTTCGAACATGCCTTTCCATTTGTCCCAACCACTTTTCGCGGGGTCGAGCCCGGTCGTGATGATATCGGACATATGAAACCCGCCGTGGAGCTCGGCGATTTTGTGCCAGCCTCCGGGAATCGCGCTGTAAAGCAGACCAAGCGCAACCAGTGCGCTGCCCATCATGATGGAAGCTTGAATGAAATCGGTCCAAACAACCGCCTTGATTCCGCCGATGGTAGTGTAGATCGCAGTCAGGATCACGATCACGACCGTCGCGCCGATGTAGATGAGGAGGGTTTCAGTTTGTCCCGGCCGCGTGCCGCGAATCATTTCGTAAGCGAGCACGAGTGCAATCGCGGCGACGTAAAGCCGTGCGCCCGAAGCGAGCAAGCGGGTGAACATGAAAACGGCGGAGGCGGCGTTTTTGGTCGCGACGCCAAACCGCGCGGTCAGATATTCGTAGATCGAGAAAACTTTGTAATCGTAGTAGGGCTTGATGAAAATGTAGCTGACGAGAATGCGGGCCAGGATCGTGCCAAAGGCCAGCTGGATGTAGGTGTAATTCCGCAGCGCAAAACCTTCGCCGGGCGTTCCGAAGAAAGTGCCGGCGCTCGTTTCGGCGGCGATGATCGAGGCGAGGACTGCCCACCAGGGAATTTGCCGGCGACCGAGAGCGAAGTCTTCCAGGTCACGCTCCTTGCGGCCCATGCGCAGGCCGATGAAAATGATGATGAAAAAATAAAGCAGGAGAACCGCGCTATCGATGGCGAGCCGTCCATCCATGTCGATCTTAGGTGACAGAATTTCGCGAACGTGCAAGGTGGATCGCGTGCTCCGTCGCGCGATGTTAGTTAATGGCGGCAGAGCCGCTAATATTTAGCATCGAGCAAGGGACTGCTCGACCCACCATGAAGCTCGCAAAAATTCCCGCGCCGGATTTCGATCTGGCAATGACGCTCGGTTCCGGCCAGGTCTTTCATTGGGAGAATGTCGATGGCGGATTTGTTGGAGCGATCGGAGATCGACCGGTCTATGTCGAGCAACGTGGAGATTCGTTATTGACGAGCTGCGAAGATGAAAAACTGATCCGCAATTATTTTGCGCTCGATCATCCGCTTGCCGAAATTTGTGCGTCCTTCCCAGTCGATCCGGCGATGGGCGCGGCCAAAGAATTTTGCCGCGGATTACGAATCGTTCGCCAACCAAAATGGGAATGTCTCGCCACGTTCATTTGCTCATCGATGAAGCAAGTCGCCCATATCCGGCAGATCTCTCGAAGCTTGCGCGAACGGTTTGGGGAGCGGCGGAAGATCACTCTCGAACGTTCAATCGAAAATACGGATGGTGGATCGGCCGCTCCGCGGGCGATGGTAATCGACTCGGCTTCGCCGACATTTGTTGGCATCGAGCAAGGGACTGCTCGATCCACCCAAACTTATACTACGTTTAGATTTCCGAGTGCTGACCGGATTGCGGACAGCTCGGAGAAAGAATTGCGAAAATGTGCACTTGGTTATCGTGCGAAAAATTTACGGGCAAGCGCAGGCCTGATTGCGAGTGGAGATGTCGATCTTGAGAAGCTGGCTGCGCTCATCGATCTCGATCTTCGGGCGCGGTTATGCGAGCTGCCCGGCGTAGGCGCGAAGGTTGCTAATTGTGTGATGCTCTTTGCCTACGAGCGGCTGCGCGCGTTCCCGATCGACGTCTGGATCGAGCGCGTTTTGCGTGAAAAGTATTTTCCGCGGACGCGAAGATTGAACGCCGCGCGGCTCCAAGCGTTCACAGAGGGATACTTTGGCGACCATGGCGGTTACGCACAGCAGTATCTCTTTCATCATGCGAGGAAAACCGCGAGGCGAAGCCGCACAATCGGCTCGACGCAGTCGAAACGGCGTCGTTTGTCACAATCCCGCGTGTAAGATAATGTTTTGGTTCTGAATTCAATGACCACGGCGGAGTTCATCATTGGCCATTCGGCGGACGATGCGGCCGAAAGAAAGAAGGAGGCGCGCAAGATTCTTTGGGCGCTTCTGGCGGCGCTCGGTATTCATTTGCTCATCGGCTATTCGCTCGCGGTTTTTGGAGGGTTACTTTATTCGCCATTTTCGGTGATCGAAGAAGACAAACCGGTTGAGCTGACGTTTGTCGATCTGGCCACGCCCGCGCCGGTCAAGAACGCGATGTTCATCCCGAACGACGAATCGAAACAAACCGAGCAGCCAAAAGAAAAAACGTTCGAATCGAATGCGAACTCGATCGCGGCGAGCGAAATTCTGCCGACTGGTATGCCGCTGCCGTCGCAGCAGGGAGTCGATCGCAATACGATCGATTTGGATTCGCATCGGGAATCGTTGCCGAATGAAGGCGCCCAACCCCAGCCGAGCGTGGCGGAGCAATCGGCGACGCCGCAACCGAGCGCGCAGCCGACGCCGATTTCAAAATCGGAAGAGTTTGCGATGTTGACTTCCACACCGACGCCGCGTCCCAGCGCTGCGAGCACCCCGCAGCAGCCAAAATCAAGTTATCAACCCTTTAAACAAAAGACGCGTCTGGCCGGATCGATCACGAATCGTGGCACCTCCGCAGTCAATGCAATTGGGACACCGCTTGGCCGGTATCAAAAAATGCTTTTCGATGCGATTGGTTCGCGTTGGTACGCCTACGTCGAAGCAAAGACCGATCTGATCAGCCTCGGGACGGCACGCATCAGCTTTGCGATTGACCGCAGCGGACGAGTAAGGAATCTCAAGGTAATGGCAAATGACGCCAATGAAGCCTTCGCGAATGTGTGTCTGCAATCGATCCTGGAGGTGCAATTACCGCCGATCCCAGAAGATGTAGCGAACGCCTTGCCGCCAGAAGGTTTGGAAACGGAAATTTCATTCACCACATTTAGCAATCGATGACGGCCGTTGAATCATGCTCGACGTTTTCCAAACCATAGGCGGATTTTTTACCAAGGGCGGCATTTTCATGTGGCCTTTGCTGGTCTGCTCAATCGTTTCGCTGACCGTGATTATTTTGCGGACGCTGGCATTGCGGGAAAAAAATGTGCTGCCGCTCACGATCGAGAGTGAAATGGAACGCCTCGCTCCTGGCGCAAATCCGGAACGGCTCTTTCGCATCGTGCAACATGACGCCTCTTCGCTCGCTCGGATCGTGCGCGTCGCACTGGCGCATTTACGCTGGCCGCGCTCGGAAAACGTGGAGACGGTGCAAACGCGCGCGCGTCACGAGATGGTCCGCTTGGAAAAAGGGCTCGTCGTCCTGGAAGTGATCATCGGTATTGCGCCGTTGATCGGACTGATCGGCACCGTGTCCGGTTTAGTCCACGTTTTCGCCAGTCTCGGCGTTAGCGCCAGCTCAGCCGACCCGAAACTGATCGCGCGAGGAATTTCTGAAGCGCTGAACTGCACCGTATTCGGCCTCGGAATCGCCGTCCCAAGTTTGGTCGCGTTCGTTTATTTTTCGAAGAAAGTGGAAGTCCTTTCAGTGGAAATGGAATCGCTGGTGACGGATCTGCTTTCAAAGTGTTACCACGGCCGGCTCGCCGGTGGGCGAGCCAAGACGCAGGTCCCCGCGCAGACGGTGACGCCGGCGGAGCCCGCGACGCCGGAAATCGCGCCGATGGCGTGAGACGAAATGACGAAGCACGAATGTCGAATGTCGAAACAAATTCGAATGCTCAAATGATCAACCGCATCGCACGAACTCCGTTTTGCCATTCGGTTTTCGAGCGTCCTTCGTCCTTCGTCCTTCGTCATTGGTCATTGGGTTCATGAAGTTCGCGGTCCGTAAGCGACGGGCGCCGTCGATTATCATCGTGTCACTGGTCGACATCCTGACTATCCTGCTGATTTTCTTCGTCGTCTCGACGACGTTCAAAAGGGATCAGCCCCAAGTGCAGATCAATTTGCCGGAATCAAAAACGGCGACGAGCGCGCCGGCCGAGCTCGAGCACGCGATCGTGACCGTCGACCAAAACGACGAAATCAAATTGGATGGGAAAACCGTGGCGGTGGAAGAACTGGAAGGAGCAGTGAAAAATTTATCGGAAACGCGCCGGAGCACGCTCGCCCTTCAAGCCGACAAGAAAGCGTCGTTCGGGACAATTGTTAAAGTCATGGACGCGTTGAAGCTCGCCGGCGTGAAAAATTTACCGGCATTTACACGCGGCGAATAATGAGATTGTCAATCTTGCAATACGGCGATCCGATTCTGCGGACGAAAGGCAAACCCATCAACAAGATCAACGCTCACATTCGCGAATTAGCGCAAAACATGATCGAAACGATGCACGCCGCGAATGGCGTCGGTTTAGCCGCACAGCAGATCGGCGAGGCGCTTCAACTCACGGTGCTCGACGTTTCGGAGGTCGAGGATCGGCCGAGTACGATGAAATTGAACGGCGAGAGCATCGATCCAAAAACCGCGATGCCACTGCTCTTGATCAATCCACAAATTGCTTTGAGCGCTGAAACCGAAAAGGGAACCGAAGGTTGTTTGAGCTTTCCGGAAATCACAGGCGAAATTGGACGGGCAAAATCGATCACGGTGCAGGCCCAGAATTTAGATGGTGAACCGATCGAGATCGAAACGACCGGGTTTCTGGCGCGGGCGGTTCAACATGAGGTCGATCATCTCAACGGGATTCTTTTCATTGATCGAATGAGCACAGCGGCCAAAATAAGTTTGTCGAGCAAGCTCAAGCGTCTGCAGAAAGAAACCCGGAGCGGCGCAAAACATCGACAGACAGCGGCCGCGGAGACGACGCTATAACGTTGTAGCCGCGGCCGATGTCAGCGACATCGGCTATAGCATCAGAGCGCTTTGTAATCCACTGAGATAGTGCGGAAGACGAGCGCGTCGTGTTGCGCGGAGAAATAAAACAGTTCGAGCATGGTCGCGCCGATGGTCCATTGATACCCGACAAGCGTCTGGATGACATCGGAATCGGTGTCGCGAGTCCGGGAGACTAATTTTCCGGTGCCGTACTTGGCGTCAAAGTAGCGACGGATCTCGCCCATACGCTCGTTGTAACGTTCAATCGACCAATCGGGATATTCGTATTGCAATTCGACGCCGAATAAGGCGCCGCTTTTAAAAGTAAAGAGTGTTCGCTTCAATCCGGGATGGACCAAGCCCTCCACCGTCCAGAGTTCGCGGTTTTCTTTTTTCTCGCGCGAAATAATCGTCGCTTTCGCGCCCTTGAGCACAGCATCGACGCGCGACATCGGATCGTTCCAGCGAAATCCAAAAGGGGGCAACAGTTCTTCAGCCCCGCGCGTTGTTGAAACGACGAAGAGCAGCAGAACGGATGCAATCAGAACGCGCGACATGTTGAATCAAAGGCGCAAGCAGACATTAACAACGTGCTGAAGCAAAGAAAATGTCCGCGCTCGAGAATGCGATCAGGTGTGTGCGCTTCGTGAGATTTTCGTTGCCTAGGGACACGCTCGTTTTGGTTTTTCAGTCAAGATTTTTTTGACCGAAAAAGAAAAATAAAGTTCAGATTTTTTCTTGTCGCTATCGGAACTGATTTCTAATCTCAAGCCAGCGGCAGGGAGGAAAGGAAGGCACGCGTGAATAAGATGTGAACATGTCTGAGAAAGATTAATTCCCGAGAATGAGTAAGCCCTTAACCCTGTTAAATCGAGAACATAAAGGAGATGTTGACCCTGGTTCGCAACGTTTCATTGCCCGGAAGCTGAGTGCCCCTTTCCCCTCGTATTTTAGTGATTTTTCCCCGTTTTTGCAGTTTTTAATGCTTCAGATGCCGGCGGCGTTCTGGAAGCCTCGCCTTCATCGGAAGCACGAAGTTCCTCGTGCAGCCGCCTGTATGGCGATTGTGTAACACTGTTAACAAGTCCCCTATGGACGAGAAATGTAACCAGCTTTGGCAAAAGTTATCGGCCGCGCTAAAACCCCAGGTTAGCCCGGACACTTTCAAGCGTTGGTTCTCGGCGGTCGAATTAGTCGGCGCCACCGACAAGACGCTGAGTTTTCGCGTACCGAACAACATCTACCAATATTGGATTGAGAGTAACCACATGACGGCGCTTCAGGCGGCCGTGCTGACGGCATTGGGCGAACCGCGCGGAATTAAATTCATTTCCTCCGAATCGCCGGTTGAAGAAATCGAAGCCATCAGTCTCGCAAAACAAACCGAATCCGGCCGCGAAACCAAACCGGCGAGCGGCAGTTCGCTTGGACTCAATCCGCGCAACACATTTGAATCGTTTGTGATCGGACCGAACAATGAAATCGCGCACGCGGCCAGTCTCGCGGTCGCGCAGTCGCCCGCGCGCACTTATAACCCGCTTTTTATTTACGGCGGCGTCGGCCTGGGCAAAACGCACCTGATGCAGGCGATAGGCCAGTACGTGCTCGCGAAAAAGAAAAACGTGAAGGTGATTTATCTTTCGAGCGAGCTTTTCATCAACGAATTCATCGACGCGATTCAGCACAACAACCTGGTCAAATTCCGTAAACGCTACCGCCAGGCCGATCTGCTGTGCATTGACGACATTCAATTTCTGGGCGGCAAGGAACGTTCGCAGGAGGAATTTTTTCACACGTTCAATACGCTTTTCGACGGACATAAACAGATCGTGCTTTCGAGTGACCGGCCGGCATCGGAGATCGCCAATCTCGAGCATCGGCTCGTCTCGCGTTTTGAATGGGGCCTGACCGCCGAGCTGCAGCCCCCTGCGATTGAGACGCGACTTGCGATTCTTCGCAAAAAAGCGCGTGGCATGCAGATCAAGCTGCCGGATGAGACCTTCGAGTTTTTAGCGAATCGAATTCGGAGCAATGTGCGTCGATTGGAGGGCGCGCTAATGCGTGTCGCCTCGTTCGCGTCGCTCAGCGGCAAACAACTCACCGGTGAAGTGATCGAGCACCTGCTCAAAGACATTTTGCAGGAGGAGGCGCGCACTTCGATCACGATCGAGCAAATTCAGCGGCGCGTGGCCGAGCATTTTGATGTGCGATTGGCGGACATGACGAGCAAACGCCGGCCGGCCAGCATCGCGTTCCCGCGGCAGGTGGCGATGTATCTGGCTCGCGAATTAACCAAATCTTCGCTCAACGAAATCGGCGATGCGTTCGGCGGGCGCGATCACGGCACCGTCCTGCACGCGTGTAAGTTGGTGAAAAGGCGGATGAAAGAACAGGACAGCATTCGGCAGACGATTTCGTTTATCGACAGTGCGTTGCAACGCTAATTGCGCTGTGAGATTACGGTTGCTGAATAAGATCGCACGCCTAACATCTTAGGCAGAATCGCCCTCATGAAGTTTAGCGTCACCAAAGAAAAGCTGCTCGAAGGTCTGCAACAGGTCCAAAATGTCGTCAGCACGCGCACGACGCTGCCGATTCTTTCCAACGTCTTGCTCCAAGCCACCGACGGCGAAGTGCATCTCACGACCACGGATCTCGATGTCGGCGTTCGCGGAAGTTTTGAAGCAGAAGTGGAAAAGGAGGGCGCTACCACCCTCCCGGCACGTCGGCTTTTCAACATCGTCCGTGAGCTACCTTCGAGTGAAATCCAGATCGATGTCGATGGAAAAAATGCCGCTTCGATTCGGAGCGGACAAAGTTTTTTCAAGATTCTCGGATTGCCGGAAGAAGAATTTCCACCGCTTCCGAAGTTCGAAGATGCCAAAGTGGTCACGATCCGTCAGAAAGATTTGCGTGATGGTTTGCGAAAAACGTCCTACGCGATCTCGACCGACGAAACTCGCTACGTGCTGAACGGACTCCTGTTCAGCATGAAGGAGAACAAGCTCACACTCGTGGCCACGGATGGGCGGCGGCTGGCCATGCTC
>Ga0209375_1003975_pt1 | contig 10154 bp, 6 predicted proteins | sample GraSoiAngelo_131_FD_185888 | JGI IMG/M metagenome (GOLD analysis project Ga0209375, IMG submission 185888) | Grasslands soil microbial communities from the Angelo Coastal Reserve, California, USA - 14_0929_02_30cm (SPAdes) (version 2) | ecosystem: Environmental > Terrestrial > Soil > Grasslands ...
GCGGTTCGCTCCCGTGCACCGACTGCGACCCGACCTGCGACGCCGACGGCGTCAACACGCCGAATCGGAGCTGCACGTTCGAGTTCCAGGTCTGCGTCAACGAGCCCGATCCGACCGGCACGTGCACCCCGGCTTCCCTGAAGAAGGTCAAGGTCAAGGGCAAGTGCCTGACCGGGAGCGCGCCGGCGCCGGACGGCACGAGTCTCGCGTGCGGAACGTTTACGGCCACGGTCAAGACCAGGAAGCACGGGAAGAGGCCGGGGAGATGCAAGGTCACTGCCACCGCCATCGGGAGCGAGAAGCCGAAGAAGGTGGACACGGACATGCTCATCCTCGAGTGCGTCCCGCGCCAGGGGGCCTGCCCGCCGCCGACGAGCACCACCACCATAGCCGCGACGACAACCACCACGCTGTCGCAGTCCGGCTGCCAGGCCATCGTCCCGGCCCAGCCGATCCCGGGGAAGTACCGGCAGACGGTCGTCGCGGGTCCGAAGATCTGCACCACCGGCACCGGGAATCAGTTCCACCTGTGCACCCAGGACTCTGACTGCGGCTCGAACTGCAGCCCGGGTTGCTGCGCACCGACGCCCTGGGTGACCGTCGGCCCGGGGCTCCAGCCCCTCCCGACGGGCATCACGACGGACTTCGACGTGGCCACAACCGCCGCGGCGTCGGCGTGCGAGCACGCGGCATGCATCCAGTGCGGGAACCCGAACGCCGTCTGCACCGCGATCAAGGCCGGGTGTGACGCCGCGGCAAACCCGAGGTGCGTCCAGGACACCTGCTGCGACGCCCCGGGCTTCCACCTCCCCGCGCTGAAGATCAACCTGGGCCTCTTCCAGATCTGCACGCGCCTCGATCAGAGCGACTGCGGCCTGGGCGTGGTCAACACCTCGAACCCGCAGAGCGGCCACAACGAGGTGAAGAAGTCCGCCGACTCGCTCGATCCGGGGGCCGACTGCCTGTACGCGTCGTCGATTGACTGCACGGGCAGTACGGTGACGAATCCCGGCGATACGGATGACGGAGCGTGCCAGGCGGACAATGCGGGCAAGGTCCGGACCTGCAGGGGCGCCGATGTCAATCCGAATCCCGACGCGGACGGCATCCACGTCCGGCTGTCCACCCCGGGGTTCGCGACGGCGTGGCTGATCGCCAACGACGAGACCTGTCCGCCCGACGCCGTCTTCGATGGGAAGCATTGCAAGGATACCCACACACCCTGCACGATGACTTCCGACTGCGATGCGACGCATCAGCCGTGTGAACCGGCAGAGAGTCTGTTCAGCTCCCTCTATCAGATAGCCGAGCCGACGACGGCCGGGGCGACGGGCGAGTTCACGCAGCTGAAGCCGGGCGACGGATGCGGTCTCGGCCCCGGCAGCCAGGGCTTCACGCCCTCGAACCCGTCCGGGCCGATCGCGATCAAGGGTGACGCTCCAATGCCGCATCCGTATGCGGGAGGAGACGGACGGACGGTGGCCGCCGGGGCGGCCTTCTCTCCGAATTCGCCGCTCTTCGACATCGGATTTGTGACCGTCACCCAAGTCCACATGGATCGCCTCGGCGCGGCAGAGGCGTGCACCTGCGTGCCGAGCCCGATCTGCGCGGAGCGGTAGGCGTGCCGTAGGAGGGCGACATGACGAGCGGCGAGCGGCGCGGTCCCACCCCGGGTCATCTCCTGGCAGCGGTGCTGCTGGCAATCCTGCTGCTCGCGCTCGTCGTGCGGCGGGGCGCGGCGGTGCTCGTGCCCGGCGGGGGCAGCCCCCGGAGTGACTGCCTCGCGCAGTTCGACGTGGATGGGGTCACGGCCGCCAGCTCCCCCTCGGCCGTGCAGTGCACCGAGGGCGACCCCTGCGACCACGACGGCTGCGGGAACAACTCCTGCCGCTTCCGGGTCGCCCTCTGCCTCAACCGAAGCACCAGCAGCTGCACGGCGCCGGCCGGAGGTCTCAAGAAAGTGGTGCCGAAGGGGCTCCTCAAGCGGCTGGGCATCGCGGTCCCGGACCTGAAGAGCTCGGTGTGCCCGGGGGCCTTCCTCGACGTGGACGTGGCGCTCAAGACAAACGGCAAGAAGAAAGGGAAGAAGACCCTCGCGCTGGTGGCCATCTCTACGGCGCGGCCGAAGAAGGACAGCGACGCGGTCACTCTGACATGCCTGCCGCGCCAGGGCGCCTGCTCGGCGACGACTACCACCACCGTCGTCTCGACCACGACGACCACCACGCTGCGCTGCGGCAACGGGATCATCGACGCCGACGAGCAGTGCGATCCGCCCGGGACACAGGCTCCGCAGTGCCCGGCCGGTCAGGCCTGCAACGCGCAGTGCCAGTGCGAGACGGTGAGCTGCGCTCCCATCGTGCCGGGCCAGCCGATTCCGAACACGTACACGCTCCTCAGCGTGGCGGGCCCGAAGCTCTGCACCCCCGCGGCGCCGGAGCCGCTCAGGTTCAAGCCGTGCCAGAGCGACGCTGACTGCGGCGGCACCATCTGCTTCCCCACCCCATGGGTTGCGGTCGGCCCCATAACGCAGCCCACCCCGGTGGGGGTCAGCACGACCTTCACCGTGGCGGCCGCCGTCTCTCCGCCGAGCTGCCAGCACGCCGCGTGCATCAAGTGCGGCAATCCGAGCGCAGCCTGCACGCCGATCACGGGAGGCTGCTCGGATCCCAGCAACGACTGCAAGTTCGGGGCCCAGTGCTGTGACGACCCGGGCTTCGTGATCCCGGCCATCTTCATCGACCTCGGCATCTTCAAGGTCTGCTCGCTTCTGAACCAGCTCGCCTGCGGCCTCGGTGTGGTCGACACCGCGAACCCCCAGACCGGCGACAACGAGGTGATGAAGGTGGGCGACACCAGCGACCCCGGGCCCGACTGCGTGTACGGGACGAGCGACGACCCCGCCGCCAAATCGTGCGACACGGCCGGGGCGGGGAACGACACCAAGGGCAAGGTCGTGCGGACGGTCGGAGACGGGAAGCCCGACGCGCAGGGCATCCATTTCCGCCTGCCCACGCCGGGCCTGTCGACGACTTGGACCGTCCAGAGCCAGGCGGAGTGTCCGGCGAATGCGACCTTCCAGGCGGGCCAGACCCTGGTCAGCCAGCTGATCCTCAGCGCGGAGCCTTCGACCGCGGGGGCGATGGGGGAGTTCAGGGACCTGAACGGCGACGGGTGCGCGCACGCCGGCCTCGGCTTCACGTCGTCGGCGCCGGAGGGGCCGATCGTCGTCGGGCCGCCCGGCGTGCAGCCGGCCCCCTACGAGGGAGGCGAGTCGCGCAACGCGGCAGCGGGTATCGTCTTCTCCGGCGCCTCGCCCCTGTTCGACCTGGGCTTCACCGCGATCACGCAGACCAGCGCGGCGCAGGTGGTCGCCCCCCAGACCTGCACGTGTACGCCGACGCCGGGCTGCCCGGAGTGAGGCCCGCGCTCACCGGTTCCCGAGCCACCCCTGGATGAAGTCGATGAACGCGCCGGGGTACTCGGGCTCGATGCGGCTCGCCGTCTCCAGCCGGTCCATGATCTCGGCGGGTACCGTGACCGCCGTCGCGCCCAGGTTGTCCGCGAGCTGCGCCTGGTTGCGCGCCCCGATGATGACCGACGTGACCTCGGGCTTCGCCAGCTGCCAGGCGAGCGCGAGCTGCGCAGGCGTGCAGCCCGCCTCGCGTGCCGTTGCGACCAGCACGTCCACGATGCCGAAGGCGCGCTCGTTGAAGTAGAAGCGGTAGAGCGGGAAGTCGCGCTGCGCGAGTCGTGACTCGGGCGGCTTCCGCTCGCGCGTGATCTTGCCGGTCAGCATGCCCGCCGCGAGCGGGCTCCAGGTGATGAGGCCCACCCCCTCCTCGCGCGCCAGGGCGAAGTGCTCGCGCTCGATCGAGCGCACGAGGAGGTTGTACTGCGGCTGGAGCGAGGCGAAGCGCGTCCAGCCGTGGCGGTCGGCGAGCGCGAGCGCCTTCATGAGGCGGTAGGCGCGGAAGTTGGATGCGCCGGTGTAGAGCACCTTCCCCGCGCGCACCAGATCGTCGAGGGCGCCGAGCGTCTCCTCGAGCGGCGTCCACAGGTCCTCGGCGTGGATCTGGTAGAGGTCGATGTAGTCGGTCTTCAACCGGCGGAGGCTCGCGTCGCACGACTCGTGGATGTGCTTGCGCGAGGCGCCGCGGTCGTTGGGCCCCGAGCCGACCGGCATGGTCACCTTGGTCGCGAGCACGATCTGCGTGCGCCGCCCGGCCAGCGCCCGGCCGCAGATCTCCTCCGAGATGGTCCCGCTGTAGGCGTCGGCCGTGTCGATGAAGTTGCCGCCCGCCTCGAGGTAGCGGTCGATGAGCGCCAGCGACTCGCGCTCCTCGCAGCCCCACTCGGGCATGCCGAAGGTCATCGCCCCGAGGCAGATCTCGGAGACACGGAGGCCGGTGCGCCCGAGGGTGCGGATGCGCATGGGTAGGTCCTATAGCGGAGCCCGTGGGGCAGAGCGAGATCCCGTCTCGCCGTTTCCCTCCCACCACCGCTCTGGTATCTCATCGCCCGATGCCTCGCGTGATCGACCCCGCACGCCTGCCGAAGCACTTCGACGCCCCCGCCGCCGAGGCGCGCTGGGACGCGGAGTGGGCGCGGCGGGGCGTCTACACCTACGACCCGGCCCGCCCGCGCGCGGAGACCTTCGTGGTCGACACCCCGCCGCCCACCGTCTCCGGCTCGCTGCACGTGGGGCACGTCTTCAGCTACACGCACGCCGACGTCATCGTGCGCTACCAGCGCATGCGCGGGAGGAACGTCTTCTACCCCATGGGCTGGGACGACAACGGCCTCCCGACGGAGCGGCGGGTGCAGAACCTCTTCCACGTCCGCTGCGACGCGCGCGCCCCGTACGAGCCCGACCTGACGCTCGAGCCCGCGACCGGGGCCAGGTCGAAGGAGCCGCCGCGCATCGTCTCGCGGCGGAACTTCATCGACCTCTGTCTCCGCGTCACGCGCGAGGACGAGGAGGCCTTCAAGACCCTCTGGCGGCGGATCGGCCTCTCGGTCGACTGGAGCCAGGAGTACTCGACCATCGACGCGCGCTGCCGGCACCTGGCGCAGCTCTCCTTCCGCGACCTGTTCGAGAAGGGGCACGTCTACAGCCTCGAGGCGCCCACCATGTGGGACGTCGACTTCCAGACCGCGGTCGCGCAGGCCGAGGTGGAGGACCGCCCGACGCACGGCGCGTTCCACCACCTCGCCTTCGGCGTCGAGGGAAGCGACGGCGGCTTCGTGATCGCCACCACGCGCCCCGAGCTCCTGCCCGCGTGCGTGGGCGTGACGGCGCATCCGTCCGACGCCCGCTACCGCCACCTCTTCGGCAAGCGCGCCGTGACCCCGCTCTTCCACGTCCCCGTCCCGATCTTCCCGAGCGAGCTGGTCGATCCCGAGAAGGGCACCGGCATCCTCATGGTGTGCACCTTCGGCGACGCAACCGACGTGCAGTGGTGGCGCGAGCAGAAGCTCCCGCTCCGCCAGGTCCTCGGCCGGGACGGCCGCCTGGTCCCCGTCGCCTTCGGCAGCCCGGGCTGGGAGAGCCGCGATCCCGCGGCCGCGAACCGCTGGTACGGCCACCTCGCCGGCAAGACGGTCGCTGCGGCCCGCAAGGCGATCGTCGAGCTGCTGCGCGATGCCGGGGCGCTGCGCGGCGACCCCCAGCCGGTCGAGCACGCGGTCAAGTACTACGAGAAGGGCGACCGGCCGCTCGAGTTCATCTCGACCCGGCAGTGGTTCGTGCGTCTGCTCGACAAGAAGGACGCGCTCCTCGCCAAGGGCGACCAGATCGCGTGGCACCCGGACTTCATGCGGCTGCGCTACCGCAACTGGACCGAGAACCTGCAGATGGACTGGTGCATCAGCCGCCAGCGCTTCTTCGGACCGGCGATCCCCGTCTGGTACCCGCTCGACGGCGACGGCCGCCCGGACCACGCGCGGCCGATGGTCGCCGAGGCGGGCGTCCTGCCCGTCGATCCCATGACCGCCGCGCCGCCCGGCTACGAGCCCGCCCAGCGCGACCGCCCGGGTGGCTTCACCGGCGAGCCCGACGTCTTCGACACCTGGTTCACCAGCTCGCTCACGCCGCAGATCAGCTCGGGCTGGCTCCTCGACCCGGCGCGCCACCGCCGCCTCTTCCCCGCCGACATCCGCCCGCAGAGCCACGAGATCATCCGCACCTGGGCCTTCTACACGATCGCCAAGGCGCTCCTGCACGAGGACACGATCCCGTGGCGGCACGCGGTCATCTCGGGCTGGATCCTCGACCCCGAGCGGAAGAAGATGTCGAAGAGCCGCGGCAACGTCGTGACGCCGATGCACCTCCTCGACGAGTACACCGCCGACGGCGCCCGCTACTGGGCGGCGGGCGCGCGGCTCGGCAGCGACACGGCCTTCGACCCGAAGGTGTTCAGGATCGGGAAGCGCCTGGTCACCAAGCTCTTCAACGCGGGCAAGTTCGTGCTCGCGCAGGCGGCGCCCGAGGGGCCGATCGGCGCCGAGCTCGACCGCGCCTTCGCGCACCGCCTGGCCGTGCTGGTCGAGCGCGTGACCGCGTCGTTCGAGGAGTTCGACTTCGCGCATGCCCTCCAGGACACGGAGGCGTTCTTCTGGAACGACTTCACCGACACCTTCCTCGAGCTCGCCAAAGGGCGCGCGTACGAGGGCGATCCGTCCGCCGTCGCGGCGCTGCGCCTCGGGCTCCGCGTGCTGCTGCGCCAGTTCGCGCCCGTGCTGCCCTACGTCACGGAGGAGATCTGGTCCTGGGCGTTCGCCGAGGACACGGGGCACGCGAGCATCCACGCCGCGCCGTGGCCGGGCCGTCGCGACTTCGAGCAGGTCGCCGCGCCCGCCGACCCGGCGAGCTTCGAGGCCGCAGTGGGCTGCTTCGCGGCCATCAACAAGCGGAAGTCCGAGGCGGGCGTCTCGGTCGGCCGCGCCGTCGTGCGGCTCGCGCTCGCCGCCGCGCCGGCGACGCTCACGCGCCTCGGCCCGGTCGCCGCCGACGTGATGGGGGCGGCGCGCGTCGCCGAGTACGCGCTCCATCCCAGGGCCGGGCTCGACAGCGGCTTCGAGGTGGTCGAAGTGGAGTTCGCGCCGCTGGAGACTTGAGCGCATGGTCGCGCCCTGGGACGACCCGCGGGTCGGTGCGTTGATCGAGCTCGCGCTCGCCGAGGACCTGGGCTTCGGCGACCGCACCTCCGAGGTCCTCGTCCCGGCCGGCACCCGCGCACGCGGCCGCCTCCGTGCCAAGCAGGGGCTCGTCGTGTGCGGGCTGCCGCTCCTGGACCGCGTGTTCCGGCGGCTGGGCGAAGTGAGCGTGTCGATCGAGGCCGCCGAGGGGGACCTGGCCGCGCCGGGGCAGGTGCTGGCGACGCTCGAGGGAGAGGCCCGCGCGCTGCTCGCGGGCGAGCGCGTCGCCCTGAACCTCCTCCAGCATCTCTGCGGCATCGCCACTCTGACGCGCGCGTACGTGAAGCGCGTGCACGGCACCCCGCTCGTCGTGCGCGACACGCGGAAGACGCTCCCCGGCCTGCGCGCCCTCGCCAAGTACGCCGTCCGCACCGGCGGCGGGACGAACCACCGCGTGGGGCTCGACGACGCCATCCTCATCAAGGACAACCACCTGGCGCTCGTCGGCGGCGACCTGACGGCGGCGGTCCGCCAGGCGCGTGCGGCCGCGCCCGCGCTCCCCGTCGAGATCGAGTGCCGCACGCTCGACGAGGTCGCGGCGGCGGTGGCGGCGGCGCCCGACCTGATCCTCCTCGACAACATGCGCCCCGCGACGATCGCCGGCGCCGTGCGCCTGGTGGCCGGCCGCGTCCCGCTCGAGGTCTCGGGCGGCGTCACGCGGGAGCAGCTTCCTGCCCTCGCCGCGCTCGGCGTCCAGTTGGTCGCGGTGGGCGCGCTCACGCACTCCGCCCCCGCCGCCGATTTGAACCTGAAGATCGAGCCGCTGCCGTGACTGCCGAGGAGCAGATCGTCACCTGGCTCGGCGCGGCGCGCGGCCCGCTCTCGGGCGAGGAGCTGGCCCGCCGCCTCGGCTGCTCGCGCGCGGCGGTGTGGAAGCGGGTGGCCGCGCTGCGCCGCCGGGGCTACCGCATCGAGGGGCGGCCGGCCGGCGGCTACACGCTCGCCGCCCAGCCCGACCGTCTCGGCCCCGCCGAGCTCGCCCCGCATCTCCGCGGCGGGTGGCGGCGCGTGCACTGGCTCGAGGAGGTCGACTCGACCCAGCGCGTGGCGCGCGAGCTGGCGCGCGCGGGCGCGCCCGAAGGGACGACGGTCATCGCCGAGCGCCAGACCGCGGGGCGCGGCCGGCTCGGGCGGCAGTGGCATTCGCCGGCGGGACTGAACCTCTACTGCTCGATCGTGCTCCGGCCCCCGCTCGCCCCGAGCGCGGTGCCGCGGCTCGCGCTGGTGGCGGGCGTGGCGGTGGCGGCCGCGGTCGAGGAGGAGACCGGGCTCCGCCCGGGGATCAAGTGGCCGAACGACGTGCTCCTCGGCGGCCGCAAGGTGGCCGGCATCCTGGTCGAGATGGACTCCGAGGTCGAGCGCGTGCACCACGTGATCGCCGGCATCGGCGTCAACCTGAACGCGCCGCGCACCGCCTTCCCGCCCGCGCTGCGGCCGAAGGCCGGCTCGCTCCGCCTCGCCACCGGCCGGCGGGTCGACCGCGCCGCCTTCACGGGGCGGTTGCTCGCCGCGCTCGAGGCACGTTATGGTCGCTTCCTTGCGAGGGGATTCTCGAGCGTGCGCTCCGAATGGGAATCGTACTCCGTGCTCACCGGCTCGGAGGTCCGTGTCGCCTCCGCCGAGGGGGAGATTGCCGGGCGGGTGCTGGGGCTCGATGACGACGGCGCGCTGCGCCTCGGCCGTCCGGGCGGCGGCGTGGTGCGGCTGGTCGCCGGCGAGGTGACGGTGTTGGGCGGGCACCCCTGATGCTGCTCGCGATCGACGTCAGCAACACGCACACCAAGGTCGGCGTCTACGAGGGCGACCGCTTGGCGCGCCACTGGCGGCTGCAGACCGAGCCCGAGCGCACCGCGGACGAGTACGGCGTGATGCTGCTCGGCCTCTTTCGCACCGGCGGCGTCTCGCCGGAGGACGTCACGGGGATCGCCGTCTCGAGCGTCGTGCCGCCCATGCACGAGATGCTCGACGAGCTCGGCCGGAAGTACTTCGGCCACCCGCCGCTCTTCGTCGGCCCGGGCGTGAAGACCGGCATCGCGCTCCTCTACGACAATCCGCGGGAGATCGGGGCCGACCGCATCGTCAACGCGGTGGCGGCCTACGAGCGCACGCGCGGGCCCTGCATCGTCGTCGACCTCGGCACGGCGACCACCTTCGACTACGTGACCGCGCACGGCGAGTACGCCGGCGGCGTCATTGTCCCCGGCATCGGCATCTCGCTCGACGCGCTCTTCGTGCGGGCCGCCAAGCTGACGCGCGTCGAGCTGGAGCGGCCGGCGAAGGTGGTGGGCCGCAACACCGTGCACGCCATCCAGTCGGGCGTGACCTACGGCTACACGGCGCTGGTGGACGGGCTGGTCGAGCGCATCCGCAAGGAGAACGACCCGAAGGCCCGCGCCCTCGCCACCGGGGGCTTCGCCTCCCTCATCGCCCCGGTCTCCACCACCATCGAGGCGGTCGACGAGTTCCTGACGCTCGACGGGCTCCGCATTGTTTACACGCGCAATTGCGGGCACGGTGCCGACCGTGAGTAGTGATTCCGCACCGCGCAATTGCGCGCACAATGGAGGACGGGATGTCAGCTGAGGAAGTCGCCAGGCTGCGAAACGTCGTCATCGTGGGGCAGGGCGGCGCCGGGAAGACGACGGTCGCCGACGCGCTCCTCTTCGCCGCCGGCGCCGTCAACCGGCTCGGCCGCGTCGACGACGGCTCCTCGGCCTTCGACATCGAGCCCGAGGAGGTGCGCCGCAAGAGCTCGATCACGGCGGCGCTGCATCATGCCGCGTGGCGGAAGCACGAGCTCAACCTGATCGACACGCCCGGCTACTCGGCCTTCCTGCACGACACGCGGAACTGTCTGCGCGCCGCGACCGGCGCCGTCCTGGTCCTCGGCCCGACCGGCGGCGAGGCGAAGGTCGAGGCGGAGAAGGTGTGGGCCTGGTGCGAGGAGCTCGCGC
>Ga0209375_1003978_pt1 | contig 10150 bp, 12 predicted proteins | sample GraSoiAngelo_131_FD_185888 | JGI IMG/M metagenome (GOLD analysis project Ga0209375, IMG submission 185888) | Grasslands soil microbial communities from the Angelo Coastal Reserve, California, USA - 14_0929_02_30cm (SPAdes) (version 2) | ecosystem: Environmental > Terrestrial > Soil > Grasslands ...
CGGCCGAAAGGCGTTCAGATACTGGTGCACGTAGAAATCCCGCAGCACGTGGGGCGAGCGGTTGACGTAGGTGATCCGCGCCCGCCCGGTCAGCACCCCTGTGGGCTCATCCAGCGCCGCCGTGATGCGGTAGGCGACCCCCTGTTGCCAGTAGCCGGAGGTGTCGGCAGGGCCCTGCACGGCCAATAGAAGAAGGAAAGGGAGCATGGGAGAGGGGAAGCTACACGACGCGCGTGTTTTTGCTCCCTCGCGCGCGAATCGGATGACGGCTCCGCGGCGCCTCTGCCGCAGGTTGGGCGTCCCGGCGGCTCCGCGCGGTCACCGCCGCCGGCTCACCTGAACCAGGAGACGTCATGAAGACCCTATTGCTGCTTGCCGCGCTCGTCGCGGCCACCGCCGTCACCACCGCCTGCGACCGCCGCACCGGCCCGACCGAGAGCGGCGCCCGCGCCGTCACCGGCATCGTGGAGCTGCGCCTCGGCACCTTCGTGCAGCGCTACGACCTGCGCGTCGAGCGCAGCGACGACGGGTTCGTCCCGTCGCTCACGCCCATCGGCGGGGCCAGGCCCGTAGGCCAGGCGCTCGCAGGGCTCGCATTCGTGCGCAGCGGTGCCGGCCCAAAGGATCCCCTGGTGATCGCCACCCCGCAGGGGACCGTCACCACCCGACTCACCTACCGGCCACTCGGCCTGTGGCACGTGCTCGATCGTGCCACGATCTCCGTCGCCGCGCCGCAGCTCGGCGCCGGCCCGGAATTCACCGTCGCGGTGCTCGAGCCGCGCCTCACGCGCTAGGAGGTGGCCTATGAACCGCACCACCTCAACGCTCCGCGTGCGCTGGGCCGGCCCGGCGGTGCTGAGCGTACTGATCGCGCTCGCCGTCACGCCGCGGACCGCCATCGCCACGTCGGCTCCGCCACCGAACCCGGTAACGGCCACCGTGACCGCGGCGACGATGAAGCTGTGCTGGGCCGAAGCCGTAGCGTACGTCGATGCCTGGAAAGCGTACATCGAGGCGCTGCAGGACTATCACAACAGCCTCCCGGGCGGTACCGAGCAGGAGATCCTGGACGCCGCCCAGCGCCTTGACGAGGCCGCCGCCAGGGTGTGGGACACCGGCTGGAAGCTGATCCTGTGTCTGGGGCAGTACATCATCTTCTGAGACGCGAAACGGCCCGGGAGCGATCCCGGGCCGTTGTCCCTCGCTGCCCCCTCGCTGCGCTCGGGGTGACTATTCCCCTGTCAGCATTCTCCGCTTTAGTACCGCCAGCCGCCTTCGCACCGAGCCGTCGTAAATGCGGTCGCCGACCCGCACCACGACGCCGCCGAGGATCGCCGGCTCGGTGCGGAAATGGGCCCGCACCTCTTTGCTCAGCACCTTCGCCAGCCGCTCGGTCACCTGCTGCTGCAGGCCACTGTTCGTCTCCCGCGCCAGCACCACGCCGGCGTGCACCCGGTTCAGCTTCCGGTCCACCAGCTCCTGGTACGCCTGGGAGATCTCGGACAGGAGGCCCTGCCGCCCGCGTCGCACCACCGCCTGCAGGAACCGCACGAATTCCTTGGGTGCCGTTTTTCCCAGCGCGCGCTCCAGCAGGTCGGCCTTCACCGTTTTCGCCACGCGCGGCGAGTCGAGCACGATAGCGATGCGCGGGTCCGCCTGTACCGCCCCCGCGACGGCGTCCATCAGGTCCCCGAAGCGCTCGACCGCGCTCTGCGCCTCCGCGGCGGCGAACAGCGCCTGGGCGTAGTTGCGGGCGATGGTGGCGTGCTTCACGCCTTGGGCTCCAGGCTCGCCAGGTACTCCAGCACCAGCCGCCGGTTGGCGTCGTCGTCGAGCTGCTGCTCGATCAGCTTCGAGGCCGCGGCGATCGCCAGGTCCACGGCTTCCTTGCGCAGCGCCAGGATCGCCTTCTCCTTCTCGGCCTCGATCTCGCGGCGGGCGCGGTCGAGCAGCTGCTCTTGCTCCTCGCGCGTCCTGGCGAGCAGCGCTTCGCGCTCCTTCGTCGCCACCGCCTTGGCCCTGGCCAGGATCTCCTGAGCTTCGGCGCGCGCGTGTTCCAGCAGCTGCCGCTGCTCCTCGAGGTAGCGGGCGGCCTCGGCGCGCGCCTTCTCCGCCTCGTCGAGCTGGTGCTGGATGCGCCGCTCGCGCTCCTCGACCGACCTGAGGATCGCCGGCCAGCCGAACTTCCACAGCAGGGCCAACAGCACCAGGAAGACGATCAGAGTCCACAGCATCAGCCCCGGGTTGATGGAGAAGGGCGTGAAGCCCCCTTCGCCACCACCCTCCTGGACCGCGTTCAGCAGGGCCGGCAGGATCACTTGATGAGCTTGAACAGCAGCGCGAACACCAGCGCGGCCAGGGCCACGCCTTCGATCAGCGCTGCGGTCAAGATCATGGCGCCGCGGATGTCGCCGGAGGCCTGCGGCTGCCGGGCGATCGCCTCGACCGCCTGCCCGCCGATGCGCCCGATGCCGAGCCCCGCGCCGATCACCGCGAGGCCGAGCCCGATGCCGGCGCCGAGCAGCGCGTTGGTGTTCTTGGCCACCGCGGCCGCGTCCGCCGCGGTATCCTGTACGAGCATCAGAATGTCGACCATGTCGTTCCCCGCATGGGTCAGAGTTGAACGGCGCTATGCCTCTACGCCTCTGTATTAGTGCGCATGCTGCATCATCCCGATGAACACCGACGTGAGCAGCGCAAAGATATAGGCCTGGAGGAACGCCACCAGCAGCTCCAGGAGCATCATGAACGTGACGAACGCCACCGATCCCGCCGCCACACCCCAATTGGCGAACAGGAAGATCAGACCGAGCAGCGCGAGCACCACGAAGTGCCCCGCCGTCATGTTGGCGAACAGCCGCAGGCACAGCGCGAACGGCTTCACCAGCTTCCCGATGATTTCGATCGGCGTCATGATCAGCGCCATCAGCACCGCGCCGAGCCCCTTCATGCCGGGCGGCACGAACACGATGGTCTTGAGGTACCCTTTGGGCCCCAGTGCCACGAGCCCCGAGATCTCGACCGTCACGAACGCCGTCAGCGCCAGGGCGCCCGTGACGGCGAGGTTCCCCGTGGCCGTCGCTCCCCACGGAAAGAGCCCCAGCAGGTTGCAATAGAGAATGAAGAAGAACAGGGTCAGGACGTAGGGGGCGAAGCGCTCGCCGCCGTGGCCGATGTTGGCGACGGCGACGTCGTTCCTGACGAACAAGACCAGCGCCTCTACGCCCGCGCCGAATCCGCCGGGCGCCCGGCCCTGGGCGTGGCGCCGCTCCACCTGCCGCCCCGCGTACCAGATCGTGAGGAACACCAGCGCCGCCGCGGCCAGCATGAACACCACGTGCTTGGTAGGGGAGACGTCGAGCCCGAACAGCGTCCAGCCGGTAGGCAGGTGCCATTCGCCGAGCCCGAACGGCAGCTCCACCACGTGCGCGTCGGACGTGTGGGCGAAGATCACTGCGCCGATGTCGGGGGCGGGGCCTTGCAGGGTCATTTGAGCACCCGGGTCTCCGTGAACAGCAGTGGCAGCAGCACACCGAGGAATCCGAGCGACGTGGGGAGCGGCGGGACGGTGTCGCGGTGTGTCGCCACCACCGCCAGCAGCGCTCCCAGGGTCAACGCGCGCACGCCGATGCCGCCGAGCCAGCGTGCCATGAACACCGGCTGCGGGGCGGTCATCGCGGGCCGCAGCATCGCCACCGCGGCCAGCTGCGCGACCAGCGCCACTCCCCCACCCAACGCCGCTGGCCAGCCGCCGATGAGCCCTGCCACGACCACCAGCCCCGCCCCCACCGCCGCCACGGCCCCCAGCGCTTTCACCCTGCCCGTCCCTGTCCGCCCCCGCCCGTCCCCGTCCGTCCCTGCCCGCCCCTGCCCGCCCCCGTTTCGCCCTTCACGCGATAGTAGATGCGCATCGTCCCCGCGAACGCGCCGAGGAACCCGCCCACGATGGCGAACAGCGGCCGCGTGTGCAGCCAGCCGTCCACGAGCCAGCCCGCGCCCCCGAACAGCAGCATCGCGATGGGCACGGCGAGGGCGAGCGCGACGTACTCATAACCTTCGCCGAAGCCGCGCGCCGCGGGGGGGGGAGACGGCTTGTCGTCCGGCATCGGAACGCCGGGAAGTTAGGCGCTTGTGAAAAAAAGCGCAAGCAAACGCGAAATGGTGCAACTTTATGTGGCGCTTGGTGGTATGATGTGCTAACGTAACCCAAGTCGTTGCTTCCCCGGGCTGGCGCCCGGGGTTGGTCGAGGCCAATTCACAACCCCGGGTTCATGACAGCAAACCCATCCCGCATCCCCCATCCCCCATCCCGTGCCGGCGGGGATTTGGAGCTCCTCGAGCGCCTAGCGACTGCCCGGCGAGATCTCCTCGCGCACGTCGGCCGCCGCATCGTGGGCCAGAAGGACATCTTGGACGGCATTCTCACCGCCGTGTTCTCGGGCGGCCACGCCCTGCTCGTCGGCGTCCCGGGGCTCGCCAAGACGCTGATGGTGTCGAGCGTCGCCGAGGCGCTGGAGCTCAAGTTCTCGCGCATCCAGTTCACGCCCGATTTGATGCCCGCGGACATCACGGGGACCGAGATCCTGGAGGAAGACCAGGCGACCGGCAAGCGCGCGTTCCGGTTCATGCCGGGTCCGGTGTTCGCGAACATCGTGCTCGCCGACGAGGTGAACCGCACGCCCCCCAAGACGCAGGCCGCCCTGCTGCAGGCGATGCAGGAGCACCAGGTGACGGCGGGGGGCCGGACGCACGCGTTGCCGGCGCCGTTTTTCGTCTTGGCCACGCAGAACCCCATCGAGCAGGAGGGGACGTATCCGTTGCCCGAGGCGCAGCTCGACCGTTTCATGTTCGAGCTGCGGGTGAATTATCCGTCGCCCGAGGAGGAGATGCGCATCGTGGCGGCGACGACGGCGGACGAGGCGGTGGAGATCCGTCCCGTGCTGACGGCCGAGGACGTGTTGGCGTTGCAGCATCTGGTGCGCAGGATCGCGGTGACGGAGGCGTTGGTGGGGGCGGCGGTGGGGCTGGTACGGCGCACGCGGCCCAACGACCCCTCGGCGCCGCCCTTCATTAAGGAATACGTCTCATGGGGGGCGGGCCCCCGGGCGTCGCAGTATCTGGTGCTCGGCGCCAAGGCGCGGGCGGCGCTGGAGGGGCGGCCGATGCCGGATTATGAGGACCTGAAGGCGGCGGCACCGTTGGTGTTGACGCACCGGCTGGTGATCAATTTCGCGGCCGAGGCGGCGGGCCGGACGGCGGCGGACATCGTGGCGGAGCTGGTGGCGGCAACGCGCTGGAACTGAACTAGGGATAGACGAAGCCGACGCCGGTGCTCCGCGTGCAGGTAGACACGCCCTGCCGGAACCCGTTGTAATTCGGCCCGGCCTTCAGGGTCACAATGCACGCGGCGAGCGGTCCCTCGGGGGTCTGCAGGGCGATGCGCCAGGTTCCTGGCGCCAGCCGCTCGAGGTTGAAGTTAGTGAAGAAGCACAGGTCGCCCGTGGAGGGCACCTCGAGGGCGGTGAACCCCGAGCTGGGGACCGAGAACGGGGCGTTCCGGCCCGGGCCGGGCAGCAGGCTGACCGGGGTCCACTCCCAGCGCAAGCTCATTGAGCATTTCGGCGCGCTCCCAGCGAACATCTTGAACGAGACGTTCGAGGTCGCCGTGTTCGAGACCGGCGCCGGCGCGGCCACCTGAGGACCGCCACCACCGCCGCAGCCGACCCCCAGCAGGGATGCGGTGACCGCCACCGCAGGCAGCACTTGACCAGCGCGACGCGTGTGCATGGTGCCTCCCGGACCTTCCGATAATACTGGTGTATTGATGAAGGAGCCAATCCGGGGGGGTACGATGGCAATCCGGCTCGCAGGCGTGCTGACGCTCCTCTACGCGGCCGCGTGTCAGTCGACGCGCGGGCCGGTCGACCCGGTGCTGGTGGGCACGTGGGGTGGGGAGAACGCCGGGCTGATCGCCACGGACACGAGCGCGCACGTGCACATCGGGTGCACGGTGGGGGATATCCATCAGGCGCTGGAGTCCGACCCGGAGGGCCGGTTCGACGTGCCGGGGGTGTATAACGTCACGGCGTATCCCGTCTATCGCGGCCCCGATCACCCCGCGCGCTTCATCGGCAGGATCGATGGCCAGCTGATGACACTTACCGTACAGCTTACGGACACGGCGGTCGTGCTGGGGCCGGTGCAGCTCACGTACGGGAAGGAGCCGCGGATGGGGCCGTGTCCAATCTGCCGGGTGCCAAGCCACCGCAGCGCTAGGATGGATGTGCGTAAATCTCAGTAGCGACACTGTTGACACTCCCTATTCGTACCCCCTCGAAAACAGGGCGAAGCCCATTTTAGACAACGTGTTGACACGAGGTTGATTTCGGCGCCTAATAGTTCCAGCCAGCAACGCATTGGTAGGGTATCGTGGCGCCGTCGTTCCGCCTATTCACGTTGGGCCCTCCGCAACTACTCACCGCTACTGGCGAGCAGGTGCGCTTCCGCACGCGCAAGCACTTTGCCCTGCTGGCACGGTTAGCCCTGGAGGCAGGTCACCGCTTCACCCGCGACTACCTAATGGACCTGCTCTGGCCCGACACGCCCGCGCGGCTCGGTCGGCATTCCCTGGCGCAGGGGATCTCGGTCCTCAAGGCCAAGCTCGGACGCGACAGCGTGCAGATCCAGAAGGCCACGGTCGCACTCGCCGAGGGCGCGGTCGACGTCGACGCGCATCATTTGGATGACTCGCAAGCCGAGATCCAGGGGCGCTTTCTGGACGGCTTCGAGGTGCCGCGCGCGCGTCCCTTCGAGGACTGGAAAGACCAGTGGGCCGCTAAGCTGCAACCGCGGTTACGGGATTGCCTGGTCAAGCAGATGGATCGCGGCCGCCGCGTCGGAGACTATGCGACGGTGGAGCGTCACGCGCAGGTGCTCTACGATCTCGATCCGCTGCTGGAGGATGCGGTCCGCGGGCTGATGGAGGCGCGGGCGTGGGTCGGCGACCGCACCGACGCGCTCAAGATCTTCGGCCGCTACGAGGAGCGGCTGGCGGAGGAGCTGGGCGCGAAGCCCAGCGCGGACCTCGCGCGCATGGCCGATCTGTTGCGCGAGGGGAAGCGCTCGCCCACGCGCCCGCCGGCGCCGGGCGAACCGTTGACGATGCAGCGCCGCTTCGAGCCCGAGATGCTCATCGGGCGGGAGCGCGAGTTCAGCGTGCTGCGGGACGCCTGGCTCGAAGTGCGCCAGCGCCAGCCACGGGTGATGGTGATCACCGGGGACCCGGGTCTCGGCAAGACGACCCTCACGAACACGTTCGCGGCGAGCTGCCAGATGGAGGGGGCGGTCGTCGCGCGGGCCCAGGCGTACGACGCCGAGCGGGACCTGCCGTTTGCGGTGCTCGCGGAGCTGGTGAAGCAGCTGGTGCAGCAACGAGCGATCGGCGGCGCGGACCCGGAGGCGCTCGGCGAGATGACACGGATCTGCGCGGAGGTAGCGCAGGCCTATCCCGGCGTGCCGAGGCCGGTGGAGTGGGCCCCGGAGGTAGTTCCCTTACGGCTTGCCGACGCGTTCTTAAAAACAGTCACAGCGGCGGCGGAAGAGAGCCCGGTCGTCCTGGTCGTGGATGACCTGCACGCGGCGGATAACGCGACGGCGGGGATTCTGCATGTGCTGGTGCGCAAGCTGGTGGGCACGCGAGTGATACTCGTGTTGACGACGCGGCCGAGCGAGTTGCGCGTGACGGTGGCGCAGGCGGCGTTGGCAGGTGATACCACGATTGAGGGGCTGCGGGAAGTGGAGCTGGACCCACTCGATGCTACAGAGGGGCGGGACCTGATCTCACGACTGGTCGCAGACGATCCGAGGGAGGTCCCCGTCCAGAGGATACTGGACGTTTGTCGAGGGAATCCCCTGGCGCTGGACTTAGTGACGAGGGAATGGCGAACTCATGACCAGGGATCGTTGCTCGAGGCCATCGAGTCCATAGATACTCAGCCTCAGCTTGCAATCGCGATCCCATTGGCGATCGGTCGGGCCTTCGAGCAGCAGCTGCGCCTGCTGGATGTGGAGAACCGATCATGCCTCGGGCTTGCGGCACTACTGGGTCGCCGTCTCTCGGACTTGAGCCTCTACAAAGCCTGCGGCCTGGGAGTTGCCCAAGCCGGCAACTCTTTGGGACGACTCCGCGATGCCGGCCTTCTAAGAGACACGAGGGGAGATCTTGAGTTCCGCAACGAGCTCATGAGAGCGCAAGCCTACTACTGCGTAGTTACGCCTGTTCGACAGCAGCTCCATCAGCAGGTAGCGAGGTTTCTCCAAGCACGCTCAACGAAGGGCTCTGAGGATCTCTCCTCCGAAATCGCGTGGCACTACTTCCGAGGTGGTAACAAAGAACTGGCGTTGAAGCACGCCATAGTTGGCGCCAGAGCTGCACTCAATGTGGGAGCACCTTGTGAAGCGGAACGGCTGCTCTCTCATCTCCTTCGTGAATCGACGGATAAACACAACACCAAAGAAGGGCGGCTTCTCTTGGCTGAAGCCCTCTTCGAACAGTCCAAGGCCTGGCTAGCCAAGCAGATCCTCGACAGCCTGCTGAGCGACAACACGCTCTCCGTCACCCTCCGGGCTAATGCCTCCGTGCTCCTTGCGAAGGCCACTCGCTTTCTGGACGCTGGCGACGCACTCTATTGCACTGCGGCTGACGACGCATACGCGGATGCCCAGAAGGCCCGGAACAAGGGGCTAGTGGCCCAAGCAGCTTTGGAATTGGCTCGTTCTGGGGCTGAGTCTGGAGACCTTTCGCGAGTCAACACAGCCCGAAATGCGTTGCAGCAACTATCCGACAGCTCTACAGCCAGCCGGGATCCCGACCTTCTCTGCGCCTTAGGCTTCTGTGACTTCTATGCGGGAGAGATACGCAAGGCCAAGGAAGTTCTCAACCTTGCGGTTAGCCTGCTGAACTCCAGTGGGAGACTTGTCCAAATGTCGCAGGCCCTTACCTCGCTTGGTGCTGCGCAAATGCTCCTCTGTGAATTCCCCGAGGCTGAGGAGTCCTTCCTCAGCGCAAGGGCCATAGCGCTGAGGATCGGGGACGACTCACGAGCCTCTTTGCTGTCTCAGAACCTATCGTCGAACGCTCTCTTGCGCGGCTCGTGCGCATCCGCTGTGTCCTACGGAGAGGATTCTGTTCACCACGCCCGGAAAGCCTTCAATCACCCATACTCCACAACTTCGCATACTGTGTTGGCCGAGGCATACGCTTTCAATGGAGACCGGCTACGGGCTCTGCAGAACCTCGACCAAGCTCGAGAGGCCATGGTCAGGAGGCATAGCTGGCAGACGCAAGTTGAGTTTTACCTCGTCAGTTGTCTTGTAGGGTTAGTCATGGGGAACGAGAGTATGGCACTTGCTTCGGCGGAAGCTGCAGAGCTCGCCGCGGCGGGTCGAGAACACGCCGTTTGGGAAAAAGGCATGTACCTGAAGGTCAAGGTCTTGTGGAAGACCAAGGTTCACGGCCCTGAGTCCGCGATGTCAATCGTTCAGGAATCTAAGAGAGAATTCAAGCATCGCCTGCCCTTGTACTACTTGGACGCCCTGGCTGTAGGAGCATGGTTAGAAAGGCAGCTGCATGGTTGTTATGGGCAGGATACAGAAGAGGAACTACGGGTCCTCTATCAGCCCCAACTCCACGGGAAGAGAGGAGTGCTAATCGCGCAGGGTTTCATAGACGAAAAATGTTTCCCAAACTCGTTTGTCGAGACACGCCAATAAGAGCTAAAACCCGACTCGATCCGAGTTGAGCGTGGCCCACCGAGGCTTGACAGCAGACAAGCTCTTGCCGGACGCCGCCTCCTGCCCAACCTTTGCTTCCTGCTCCTCGGATGCAACGGCACCAAGCAGCCGTGCGATTGCCCTGGACTTCGAGACAAGCTCAACAAGTCGGGGGTCGAACTGCCGTCCTGCATGTTTCCGAAGCTCCCCGACCGCGTACTGAAGTGTGAGGGCCCTTCGGTATGGCCTGTCCGTTGTCATAGCATCCATCGTGTCGGCGACCATGATGATCCTTGCACCGAGGGGGATTTGCTCTCCAGCAAGCCCATCGGGGTACCCAGTACCATCATAGTTCTCGTGATGATGCTTGATAGCCTCA
>Ga0209375_1003981_pt1 | contig 10147 bp, 9 predicted proteins | sample GraSoiAngelo_131_FD_185888 | JGI IMG/M metagenome (GOLD analysis project Ga0209375, IMG submission 185888) | Grasslands soil microbial communities from the Angelo Coastal Reserve, California, USA - 14_0929_02_30cm (SPAdes) (version 2) | ecosystem: Environmental > Terrestrial > Soil > Grasslands ...
GATAATCAGTTTGTTCTCGAAACTCCCAAGAACAACACGAAGCGCAGGTCTTGGGGAAACAACTAATTGCTCGCTCGCCCCCCTTACCTCCTTCTTAGTTTTTACTTCTTACGTTGAAGTCCGGTGAAGTCCGGTTCGGGAGCCAAACGTTTTGGGAAATGCGAAGTACAGGGGAAGGGAGAGATAATGAGAATACTGACATTAACAGTAATATTGGGGTTACCGCTCATGGCGTTAGGCCAGACAGCGGAGCCGCAAAAGTCGCCGGAGCAGACGAACGAAACACAGACGACAGCGCCGGCGAAAGAGAAAAAGATGCGTCCCGCGCAACAGTCAACCAAACCGCAGACAAAATCTGAGACGGACACAAACGTACGAGGACAAACGAATGTTCAGGGTCGCGCTCAAGACGTGAACAGGAGTGAAACTGGAGCGCGTTCGAGCACGAGCCAGACAACGACGGTGAACAAGCAAGAGTTCAGGTCCCGTCACAGTGAAGTATTCAGTCTTGGGCGGCATCCGAAGGAGTTCTTCGTCCAACGATTTGGGGCGAACCATTTCCGGTTGATCGGGAACACGTATTTCGTCTTCGTGGACAGCTGCTGGGTGGCGGTTGACGTGGACGGCTTTGTATACACGGAAAGGCTGATCTGTCCGGGCGATCCGGAGTTTATTGTAGTTGACTAACGCATTCTTTGCGCGACACAAAAGCGCTCCGCTGGAACTGCGGGGCGCTTTTTTTTGGCGTCGCCGGGAATCGTTTTCCGTGACGAATTTGTTTGCCTAATCGGCGGAATGCGGATTGCGGATTGGAAAAGAGGAAAACTAATCAGGAAACCAGCAAAACAAAAATAGGCAGAAGTCAGAGATCAGGCGACAGCTATCGATTCTTAATTGGCCCCAGCGGAGGAGACGGTGAAGGTTAATGGACAACATTTCCGGACGATCTGGCTGCACCCGACTAACTCGCGGGTGGTGCAGTTGATCGATCAGAGGTTTCTGCCGCACCGGTTCGTCGTCGAGGAAGTAAGCACGGTCGAGCAAATGGCAGACGCCATCCGCCAAATGCATGTGCGCGGCGCGGGCCTGATCGGAGCGAGCGCCGGCTATGGGATGTACCTGGCGGCAATCGAGGCGGGTCCGAGCCGGACTGGCAGTATTTCTGCAAAAGAATTCGATGCGCGGCTCACCGAGGCTGCCGAAAGACTTAAAGCTACCCGGCCAACCGCGGTCAATCTGGCATGGGCGATCGAGCGGCAACTGACTGGAATGGCCAAAGCCAAAACTGCTCGGGAAAAGATTGAATTGGCTTTGCGCACGGCCAGAGAGATTGCCACAGAAGACGAAGAGAATTGCCGGATGATCGGCCAGCACGGCGTGAATCTCATCGAGGAGATTGCGCGCGTGAAAAATGGGAAGCCGGTCAATATCCTAACCCATTGTAACGCGGGCTGGCTTGCGTTTGTGGATTACGGATCGGCCCTGGCGCCGGTCTACGCGGCGCATGATCGCGGTTTGCCGGTCCATGTCTGGGTCGATGAGACCCGGCCGCGAAGTCAGGGCTCCAAACTCACCGCTTGGGAGCTCGGTCAACATGGTGTCCCGCATACGATCATCGCCGATGGTGCCGGCGGGCATTTGATGCAGCGAGGTGCCGTCGATCTGGTAATGGTCGGATCGGATCGAACGACGCGTGCCGGGGACGTGGCCAACAAAATCGGGACCTACCTGAAAGCGCTGGCGGCGAAGGACAACAAGATTCCTTTCTATGTGGCCCTGCCTTCATCCTCCTTCGACTGGGCGATCCGTGACGGCTCCGAAATTCCGATCGAGGAACGCGGCGCCGAAGAGCTCAAGCGCGCGGATGGCTGGCGAAATGGTCGGATGTGGGAAGTGAGTGTGGCACCGGAAAGCAGCCCGGCGGTAAACTATGGATTTGATGTGACGCCGCGACGCTTGGTGACCGGGCTGATTACTGAGCGGGGCGTTTGCAAAGCGGACGAGAAAAGCATCCTCGAGCTTTTTATCGAGCACGCGTCGTGAGCGAAACCGGTTCGATAAAGTTCACATGCGACCGGGTGGTAGTGGAACTTTCACGGTTCGCCGGATTCGACGAACTGAATAAATATCGGCGCAAGCTTCTTCGCCTCGGAACCATCGGCATTGATACGAACGGCGTCGGTTTCGGAAATCTGAGTGTCAGGAACGGCGCGACTTCGCGTTTTTACATCACGGGCTCGGGAACCGGAAAGCTTCTGGAGCTAACGCCGGCGGATTGCGCGAGGGTAGTTGCCTACGATTTGGCAAGGAACTGGGTCCAATGCGAAGGACTCACAGTTGCGTCATCCGAATCCCTGACTCATGCGGTTGTTTACGAATCGGATTCGACCGCTGGCGCGGCGATTCATTGTCATGACATGAAGCTGTGGACGGCGCTCCTGCGCAAAGTTCCGACCACGCCGGAGAAGGTCGAGTATGGGACACCCGAAATGGCTTATGCGGTACGGGGTCTTTTCCACAACACAGATGTGCTGAAGAAAAAGATATTTCTGATGGCGGGGCATGAGGGAGGTGTGGTGGCGTTCGGAAGAGATCTGCGATCCGCTTTTGCGCAGCTGACTAAAAGTAAGAAGTAAGAAAGGGGTCGCGTAAAAGCTTCGCTCACGCGACTAAGGGAAGATGAGGTCAGAAATCGGATGTCAAAGCAGTTTCGCGCGTTTCCGCAATTCCTGATTAGCTAAACGGCACATGACTGAACGCCAGACCCCCGGCCGACAAGACTACGGACAACAGGACTACGGATTACGTGACATCGGACGACAGGAGAACAAAAATTGAAGCGTTGAAAACGCTAACCTGTTAAAACGGCGCGATGACTGAACGGGAAGAGGAGATCGCATCGACGATGCCGGCGGATTTGGATGCGTTGCCGCGGCTGCGCGGGTTCAGGTTGCGCGGGATGGAGATGACGCGCCTGGAGACGTTTATCGACGCGGCGTTCGCCTTCGCGATCTCGATGCTGGTGATCGCCGCCCAGCAGATCCCCGATAATATCCAGGCGCTCCTGGCCGCATTCAAAAATGTGCCGACTTTTATCTGTAGCATCGCGGTGTTGGGAATTTATTGGCGGGGCCATTGGTTGTGGAGCCGGCGTTACGGCCTCGAAGATGGCGTCTCGATTCTGATTAGCTGGACGCTGATTGTTACGATCCTGATCTTTATCTACCCGCTGAAGGCAATTTTCGGGGCGATGTGGTACCTTCTGAGTAATGGCCAGGTGGGCCAGCCTTTCTCGCTGCAGACGACCGAAGCGCAGGCCAGAACTATCTTCGCGATCTACGCGCTCGGGTTAATTGCCATTTCCGCCGAAATTCTGCTCCTGAATCTTCGTGCCTGGCAATTGCGTGAGCCCTTGCGATTGAATGCGCGGGAACAATTGATGACGCGTGGCGAGCTGACGGGTTGGAGCATCCCGGTGAGCGTAGGGATCGTATCGCTGGTGTTTTCGTTTACCTTACCGATAGAACAAATCGCGTGGTGCGGCTGGGTTTATTTTTTGATGGCAATCCTGGTGCGGGTGCACAGGTTCTTGCACAGGCGCCGGCTGGCAGCCGTGAGCGCCGAAGGCGCGAGAGGCTCAAGCTGATCCGCAGGGCGTGGCGGCGGCGCTGCGCTTCGCAAAGCTGAGCGCAGGACAACGGGACGACGGACCACAGACGACGGGGTTCCGGGACCGTAGGTCCTAAACTCGACTGGTTAAACCAGTCGAGTTTCAATCTCACAGCTGATCGAGTTTATCGCGCGTCGGTTATCCCTCGGCGGTCTCCTTTAGCGCGCCGATCAATCCGAGCGTGGCTATTTACGACCCGGTCATTCCCGCGTCTCTCTTCAGGATTGAACGCGTTGCCGGCGATGCGCTGGGAGTTTTGGACGCGGAAAGCACGCGCTTGTTTGAACGATGCCGCGCAAATTGGAAAAGAGCGGGTGATCTCGATTCGCGCGATAGAAACGGTGATATCCATTAGACCAACTCTTGACCAAGCCAATCATTGTCAAAGTGGCCAGCTCTTCCTGAACGGTGCGTAGTGCCAGTCCACTCATCAGCATCAGTTCGCGAACGTAGCGCTGTGCCTTCGGGTTGGAGAAGAGCAGGCGCAAAATTTCAGCCCGAGCTTTCGGAAATAGCAAATCAAGCACTTCAAAGCGCGTTTTCACTTTGTCATTAACGGCATTTTCAACGCCGGGTTCTAACTCGACTGGTTAAACCAGTCGAGTTTTAATCTCACCGTTTATTGAGCCTGAAATGCTGACGGCGCAAAGCGGCGCGTTATCGGTTCCCAGTCATCCGCTAAAGGGTAGCGGCTATTTCAGCGATTCGTATACACGACCGTGGGCCGGTGAAGATAGTCAAGCGGTTTGCGGTTTTTTTGCTTGTCCGGCGTGGTAAAAAAGCGCACATTCGTGGTATGACAACTACGACGCGACCCGGTGGGTTGTGTGGTTGGTCGATTTGGTGCGCGAGCGCCGCGATCTCTCTCGCGTTTTGCGCATCGGCGTTTGCCGGAGCAAACAGCGGCGTATCACCGCAAAAAAAAGTGCAATCGGCGCAGAAATCCACGCGGAAAGTGTGCTTCGCCCACTGGGGTAGTTCTGCCATTCCGGAGCCGTGCGATAGGATCTTCGCTCCGGTACCGACGACCGCTTCCCCACTCGAAATAATCAGGCGCTGACATTAAGATAAGTTAAAAGTTTCGACGAACGATCGCGTAAAGGCTTCGCTCACGCGATGACATCTCAGTAGATGAAGGGCAACAAGCGCCAACAGGTGCGCTGTTGGTAGGCGCGATATTGGTTGCCAAATTCCTGTACGAGAAATTCTTCTTCGGCACGGATCCGCGCGACGATGGGCACACACATCGCCGCGGTTAAGAGCAGACCGATGATGCTGCGAAAGACAAGCGCCCAACCCGCCATCGCCAGTAATGCTCCGAGATAACTCGGATGCCGAACAAAACGGTAAAAGCCGTCGGTCTTGAGGCGGTGATCGGGTTGGAGCGCGACGAAGATGCTGAACCGGTGACCGAGCTCAAAGACGGTGGCGACACGCACGAATCCGCCGATAGCAGTGACGATCAGCCCCGTGTAACGAACAGTGTCGCCGTCGATCGACCAACGGTCGAGATGATCCAGATGCGGCGGTAGCCACGCGAACACGATCGCGATGATAATCACCGGAACGAAAATCCAGCGACTGGAGGGATCTTCCCGCCGGCCCATTCCGAGACCGCTGCTCCGGGAAAAGGCGTAAGCGATTGCGCCGGCCAATGCCAAAGTGATTACGCCTGTACGTGCCGGATGGGAAAAAAACGTTGTCCGATCGCCCCACCCCCAAATGACGAGCGCGAGAAGCGGCAGCGTGCCGCCGATCCCAAACGCGAGGTTCTTAATGATGTGATTCAAAATCAAGAAGGAGCGGAGAGAAAACGTGAATCGTGACTAGTGAATCGTAAATCCTAGAAGCGATGAAGGGTTGAAGCGCCGTTCCAAATTTCAGGGATTAAAGCCAATTCGCGGCTTGGGCGGCGGAGCTGGCAGGGCCGGAGGATCGATAATGTCCATGACTCGTTGTAAAATTGTGACGATGACAGCCTCGTGAACATCGAGTCGCTTTTTTAGTTCTTTTTCCAGCGAGGCAAGTTTCTGAGCCAGGTCGCGCTTGTCCCCGAGCAACGCACGCATTTTAAGGAATGCGCGAACCACGAATACGCTCATCTGGACGGCGCGCGGACTATTGAGCACATTCGCGGCCATAATTGCGCCGTGCTCAGTGAATGCATATGGAGGACGACGACGACCTCCATGCTCCAAACTTGAGGTGCCAATTTGGCACTTCAAGTTTTCCCATTCATGCGAAGAGATTTGAAACACAAAATCATTTGGAAAGCGATCTGTGTTGCGTTTCACTGCGCGGTTCAATGACTTGGTCTCTACGCCATAAATCTTGGCGAGATCGGAATCGAGCATCACGCGCTGGCCGCGAATTTCGTAAATGAGCGTCTCCAGCTGCGGTTCCCGTCGCGCGATTGATTTCTTCGGCACGAAGGAATTAATGCTCAAAGGTTGCGATCGAAGGAAGCTTTAAGGTGCCAATTTTGCAGGAAGGACTACAGGACTCCGACGATAATTTTCACGCCACGTTTATCAAGGTCTCCGTAGTCAGTGGTCAGTGGTCAATAGTCCGTTGTCTGTGATCAGTGGTCAAAGAACCTGGGAGCGAGGAGCGAGGGAATGTGATCGGTGACCAGTGAATCGAGATCAGAGGAGTGCTCCGAGCCGGACTGGCGTTGAAAGAGCGAAGCACTCGCCTTCACTACGCAACGGCGCGGCAGGCGAATGAAGGACTCCTGCTCATGCTCATAATCGTAATCGAGTCAGAGGACAGAGACTAGGCTACTCCTGTTCGTCTGCGGAAATGATGCTGCCGCCGCAATGAGGACACTCCCAGTCGCGCTGCTTGAAGTAGGCGCGCGAGTTAGTGATTTCTTCACCACAGTTTTGGCACGTCACCGTGATATGTTCCTTTTCCGACATGCAGTACGTATAACAGAATCTTGCCTGGAATGCATCCTCGTGAGCGCCGCAGGCGCGAGAAGCTGAGGTCAGAGGTCGTTTAGGCGATTAATTCGAGTATCTTCTGATACCGAGGGTGGTCGCGCAGCCGGTCAAAGTCTGAATCGTGCTTAATCCATTCTCGAATCTCGGGACCTGCGCGCGGGAGCGAACGCTCGAGCAAATCGAAGGCCGCGTCGAGGTCGCCCAAATGCGTGTAGCCGCAGGCCAAATTATATTGAGTGAGCGGATCGTCCGGATCGTCTGCGGCGCAGGCAACCGCGTTCACCACGCTCGGAAACTCGATCAGCATGCCGTCGCCCGTGAGCTTGACGATGCGGCCATTGTGCTCGGCGATTTTCCGATCAACCAAATCTTTCCGCAGCGTCTTTAATGCGGCGATGGTGCCGGATTCGTTTACACCGGTGAGGCGGCTGTATCCGACCACGTCAGCGGCAAGGATAGTGGTCAGGCGGCGTTCCATTCTTCGCTCAGAAATTTAGCTGCCCAGGGATTTTGATCTGCATTTAGGTCGTAGTCTAGCTCCTAACCGGACTCAATTACCTCGAAGATCTTCTGAAAACGCGGGTGGCTGCGGAGCGGGTCTAGGTCAGAGTCGTGTTTGATCCATCCACGCTTCAACTCGTAACCGGCGTTGGGAAGCAACCCTTCCAGCAAATCGAAAGCCTGCTCTAGGTCTCCCAGCAGAGAATAAACGCAGGCGACATTGTACTGAATCAGGACGTCATCGGGGTCAATGGCCAAGGCTCTCGCCGCCCATTCCCTGGCACGGTCCTTCTCGCCAAGCGTAGCGAGAGCGTTAGCGCCCAAATAAGCCGCCCTCGGATTCTCAGGGTGAAGCGTGAGTTCGCTCTCCGCCCGTTCAATGGCCTTTCGTGCGGTACTCTTGCTATCCCGATCTCTGCCAAGCGACCGATAAATTTGAATCAGCAAGCACAATGCTTGGTAGTCGTCCGGCTTGTTTTCTGCGGCGCGCTCAAAAAGCGTGGCTGCCCGCTCGAGCTTTCCCTGCGTGACGCAGGCACGGGCATAGAAGTAATGAGCCTCGAACGAATTGGGATCAAGCGCGGTTGCCTCTTCGAATTCCGCGATTGCTTCCTCATGTTGTTGCCCGAGTGAGAGCGCGAGCCCTCGGGAAGCATGTGCTTCGGCGAGTCTATTGTCCAAAGCCAGCGCCTTCGCGCTGGTGGCCAGAATGCTGTCGACGCCAGCTTCCAAATGATAATGCAGGAATAGGAAAGAGTCGCAATCCGCGATGCCGGCGTAGGCGCGTGCGTAGAGCGGGTCCAACTCTACCGCTTTGGCGAACATCCGCCGCGCTAGTTGATAGTTCGACTTCGAGTGCCGTTGCATGAATTGCCGGCCGCGGAGATAATAAGTGTACGCTTCGACGTTATCTGTCGGCGTCTGTCCAATCGACTTTTTCTCTTGTGGCAGCAGCTTGACCTTGAGCTGCTCCACAATGGCATGGGTGATTTCGTCCTGGATGGCGAAGATATCAGTCAGATCGCGATCGTAGCGATCGGCCCAGACGTGTCCGCCGTCCTTCCCATGGATGAGCTGTCCGGTCACCCGAACGCGCGTCCCGGCTTTCCTCACGCTTCCTTCCAGAATAAAGTTGACTCCTAGGTGCTTAGCGACTTCCTGCACCTCCGCCGTTTTACCTTTGTAGGTAAACACGGTGTTGCGTGCTACCACGAACAACCCCGAGACCTTCGACAGGTCAGTAATAATGTCTTCGGTAATGCCATCACTGAAGTATTCCTGTTCCGGGTCGCCGCTCATGTTGACGAAGGGGAGAACGGCGATGGAGGGTCGTTCCTGCCCGGCTGATGCCGCGCCATCGCTGGAGGGGCGAGCGACAGAAATGCTGTAAACGCGGATGGGTGCTTCGATGTTTTTGAGGCGTCGTTCGCCCATATCTTCAAAGGCGAGGTCGAGACGTTTACCGACATGATCGCGCACCGATTGCGAAACGGCAATGCCACCGACGGGCGCAATGCTCTCGAGCCGAGCCGCCAAGTTGACGCCATCGCCGAAGATGTCGCCTTCCTCGACAATAATGTCGCCGAGGTTAACTCCGATGCGGAATTCGATGCGTGCGTCCGCGGTACTGGCGTTGCGTGTCCGCATGGCAGACTGAATGTCGACCGCACAAGCGACGGCGCTCACGACGCTGGGAAATTCAATCAGCATTCCATCGCCGGTAAGTTTGAAGATGCGTCCATTGTGCTCGCTGATTTTAGGGTCGACCAGATTTTTCCGCAGTGATTTCAGTGCGGCGAGGGTACCCGCTTCGTCGATGGTCATTAGTCGGCTGTAACCGACCACATCGGCAGCAAGAATAGCAGTCAGGCGGCGTTCCATATCAACCCAGTTACTCTACAGAAATCGGCGAGGGAACGTAACACCAAAATGCCGCAACGCTGGCGGTAATCTTAGATCAGAGATCCGAAGTCAGAGGTCGGAGAAGTGGAAATGACGAAGCACGAAATGAAGAACTCATGCTCATGATCGTAATCCTAATCGAGTCAGGCGCCGTTTAGCCGATTAATTCCAGTATCTTCTGATACCGAGGGTGGTCGCGCAGAGGGTCAAGATCGGAGTCGTACTTGATCCATCCATGTTTCAACTCGTGACCTGCGCGCGGGAGCACACGTTCCAGCAAATCTAAAGCCCGATCTATGTCGCCCAGGCTCGTATAAATGCAGGCCGCGTTGTATTGGGTCCAAACATCGTGAGGATCGATAGCCAATGCTCTGGATAACCATTCCCTAGCCCGGTCATTGTCGCCGAGGGTGACGAGAGCAGCCGAGCCAAGGTAAGCCGACCTCGGGTTGTCGGGGTGAAGGGTAAGGTCTTTCTCGGCCCGTTCGACACCTCTTCGTGCGGCGCTTTTCGCTTCCGCATCGCGGCCAAGCGACCGATAAATCTGGATCAATAGGATCAGTGCCTGATAGTCGTCCGGCTTGATTTCCGCAACGCGCTCGAAAAGCGCGGCGGCCCGCTCCAGTTTGCCCAGCGTGAAGCAGGCGCGGCCAAAGAAGTAATGCCCCTCGAACGAATCAGGATCGAGAGCGATCGCCCGTTCGAATTCCACCACGGCCTCGTCGTATCGTTTCTCCACCGACAGGGCCAGTCCGCGCGAGGCGTGAGCCTCAGCGAGTCCGCTATCCAGAGCCAATGCCTTCGCACTGGTGGCTAGAATGTCTTCAATCGCCACATCCTCCACATGGTAATGCAAGTATAGGAAAGAATCGCAGTCGGCGATTCCGGCATAAGCTCGCGCATAGAGCGGGTCCAATTTTGCAGCCTCGGCAAACATCTGCCGCGCTAACTGATAGTAGACCTTCGAACGCCGCTCCATGAACTGGCGTCCTCTGAGATACAAAGTATACGCTTCGACATTGTCGGTGCGCGTTTGCTTGATCGACTCCTTCTCCTGGGGCAGCAGCTTCACCTTTAATTGATCGACAATGGCGTGAGTGATTTCGTCCTGGATGGCGAAGATGTCGGT